>Ga0334887_1000046_pt1 | contig 182740 bp, 159 predicted proteins | sample GraSluR1_MG_10_FD_207217 | JGI IMG/M metagenome (GOLD analysis project Ga0334887, IMG submission 207217) | Sludge microbial communities from methane-producing bioreactor in Wageningen University, Netherlands - Granular Sludge_18_07-R1 | ecosystem: Engineered > Bioreactor > Anaerobic >...
CAGTGGTATAGGCGAGGATCTCCAAGGGATAAACCCCTTCGAAGACACTCGCTCCGACACAATCGTCCCCGGCATAGACAGCAACCTCCAGTACATCTTCGTCATCTTCGATATCTACGATAAAGAAAGCTTCATAATCGGCTTCTTCCTGATAAGAGAAGAACTCCGGTTTTCTTAAAGCTTCCCAGTACTCTTCCTCTGTCGGAAGGTTCCAGACCAGATTGAGATTTTCAGTAACATGCTCCCGTGTTATTACTTTATACATCTTGCCGAATTCTACCTTAGGTTCCCGGGCATCGGATATCCAGTCATCGGGACCTTCTCCGGTGCGGTAAACACTCCATCCCTGGGATTTTATTGCTTTTAGATCATCCAGGATGCCGGAAAAGGCGGTAAAGGCACACTGGATTTGAGGAATAAAGTATCCTACCCAGTTTTCTTCACGATCATTGTAGATGGTTACAATCGAATCGAATTGTTCGTTTACCGGTAAACCATTATCACCGGCGACGATGAGATTGAACTCGTCATTATTACCAAAGGATATCTGGCAGCCGCGGGTACTGCTGAAAAAAATATGCTGTACTGACCAGAACATACCATTCCACAACATGGGATCAGGAGAGATATCATTCTCAACTTGGATGTAATTATGATAGGTCAGGGGATCAAGCACCTCCCTGCCGCATTGATCTCCATTGAGATCCCTGTTCCAGAGAACGGGGAATGATTCCCAGTAGTAATTACTGTCGCGAAAGTTCTTATGATAGCCATTGGGAGGGTAGTTATGGATTCCGGGCTCATTCTGCCATTGCAGATAGGGATAGGTCGTATAGTCAGTCATTACCCAGACATTAGTAAAATCCCAATTCGCATAAAAGCCGCTGATCTCACGAACAAGATCTACCGTTATTTTACCCTCTCCCCCCATAGAGCCTGTCTGACCGGAGGTCGCTAAATCCCAATAGCTGTCAATAATCCTGCTTTTTTCTGCTGCACCAACAAGACCACCGGTCAGTTTTTCTCCCGAGACCAAAGCGTTAGAATAGCAGTTTGTTATTTCACTATGAAAGAAAACACTCCCTGCTAATCCACCGACATATTCTTTACCATTTACTCTACCGGAAGTGTAACTGTTCAGGATCAGGCTGAAAAAATTACTCCTGCCCGCTAATCCTCCCACCTGCTCTTCTTTAGTTTCAGTTATTCCTGTAGAATAACAGTAAGAGATAATCCCCTCATTATTGAAGCCGACAAGTCCGCCAATGTTTGAGCCGGTTGCCATGATAACAGTAGAACTCGAAGAATGAGAGATGGTACTGCCGTAACTGTTGATCCCTGCCAGACCGCCAACGTTACTATTGCCATAGATTCTCCCCTCTGTGCTGCACCCGGAAACGAAGCTTCTATTACTCACTTCGCCCACAAGGCTGCCGGTGATATTATGTCCGGTAATCATCACTCCCCGTAATCTTACATTTCGGATAACAGCTCCGGAAGCATAACCAAACAAACCAACTCTTTTTTCTGATCCAGGTCGGTTGATGCTAAGCCCGGAGATTGTGTAAAAATCCCCGTTATAATTACCAATGAAGGGGTTGTTATAATCGCCGATAGGTTCCCATCCTTCATCATCATTATAATCTTCCAGAGAGATATCTGCTGTCTGCCGGAAATATGAGCCGGGAAAAAACCTGACACTATTGAGATGCTCTGCAGTGTCTATAAGATAGGGATCTTCTGCCGTACCACTGCCTGCAAGAAATTCTCTACAATGAGAATTAGCAGCATCGATACTGCTCAGGTAAATCAGTATTAGTAAGAGCAGGTTGAGTCTGGAATTTCTCTTTCTCACAATATCTCTCCGATTATAGTTTACACTCTGAATCCGAACATAGTCAGCAAGATAACCAAAAACCTATTTAACAAAGGTACATCTGCCGGTAGCTGCCTGTTTTCCGTCTATCTGTAGGCGGTACATATAGAAACCGGTAGAGACTACCCTTTCCTGTTCATCCCTGCCGTTCCAGAAGACTTCATACTCCCCTGAGGGTATGCGGGCATTGAACAGCCTTCTGATAAACTGACCTTTCACATTATAGATATCAATTACTGCCTCCCCCTCTCTGGGCATGATAAAGCTTATCGTCGTCCCCATACCGTTGCCTCGTCCCATACTCTGCAAACTTACTGCCGGATTGGGATAGTTGTAAAGCCGATAATCGTGATCCGTGATCTCAGGTAACAGCAGGTTCTCTTCTGTTTCGAGGTCAGGATTCCATTCGTAAGCCCCCATATCGATAGAATCTCCGTAGATACGGGGATTACCGGCAAGATCATATTCGGGGAACACGAATCCTGGTATATCGAGTGTGCCGGCGTTCCGAGCCGGTGAGTTTCCGGAAAGAATGTAAGGATATTCAGGAGAGAGGTCTCCCTGCCAGAGGGGATCGGCATCGATATTCCCTTCGCCCCAGTGAAGGATAGTCCAGATGTTATCGAAATATAATATCCCCTCTTCTCCCCCTCCGATAAGGGAATGAGAGATATATACATCACCATATTGAGAACCGATGGTATTCTGCACGGCAACATTGTGGGGAGAGTTGCCGTAAACAATGGAGTTGATGATCTCAATATGGTTTATATGTTCACCGAAAGTCAAGCCGCCGCCGGTAAGGTTGGTAGAATGATTGTCACCGATAGTGGCATTGATGACCCGGATGGTTCCCGGTCCTCTGATCTCCAGATTACCCCGCGGCAGATGACTCCAGGGGGGAAAGACATTATCGATCAGGTTATCGGTCACTTCCAGATTAACGATATCGGCGGTTGAGTTTTCGGTTATCAAAAATGAATAATGAGAATCTATACCCATACCGCCACCATTTCCTCCTTCATAGTTAGGCAGCAACGGTCCCGGACGCTGACCTCTTACCCGGATATTTTGAGCAGTGAGATTGTATTCATAGTAAGTATGACCTAAGACACAAGCTCTGTTACCGCTATTATCGTATATGTTAAGGTTCTTAACGGAATAATCTCCGCTGCCATGCCAACTGCTAACAATACTATACCCGGTAAGTTGACATCCGGTGATATCAATATTCTCAAAATGATACCCGGATGTGTAATGATAATACACAACCGTATTAGACATATGCCTTATCATACTGCTTCCGTTTATCAGACTGAAGTTCTTTACGGTAAAATTGCTTAAGATGCCGTCATGGGCAGCCGAGTTGGAAATTGCAGCAAGAAGGGGGTGGGTATGTTCACCGTCGATGACAGTGGTTTCCTTACCGGCACCGATCAGAGCAATATTATCCCGCAACTGCACCGGGAGGATCTGGTTGTTGAGAGAAGCGGAATAGACCCCTTCCGAGACATAGACCGTTCTCTGCAGGAGACTGTCGGGAGCGATCATTTTCATCGCCAGTGCTATGGTCTGCAGAGGTTCATCGGGAGTCAAGCCGCTGTTGCTGTCACAACCGTCGGGAGCAACATAGAGATCGGCAGCAACAGGGGTTATCTTCCCCTCATTGATCGTCAGGGTAAAATCAGCAGGAATGTTTTCATGCAAACAAACAAAGTATTTATCGGGATTTATTACGGTGAAGGTATCAAGTGCAAGACTCGAAACTTCGCTGCCGCTTAGGGTAAGATCATTAGCCATACTTCCGGTGTTGAGGTATATACTGTTCAGGGATTCGGTACAAAACTCAAAAAAGGTATTCAAACTCTTAAAAAAACCCCCATAACTGTAACCGAGGTTGTATCTGATGGTATTCCCCTTGAAAAGTGGATTCCCGCCGCCTCTCAAAGCTATTCCGCCGCCGAGGTAGGCAAAATTGTGTTCTACAATGCAGTTACTGATAACCGGAGAGGCATGCTGGATGTAAATACCACCCCCGACCCCAAATTCACTGAACTGCAATTCCAGATGACCACTCCCGTTGGTGATGGTAAAACCGTTAAGAACAGCATCACGGGTTTCGTTATTGTTGAAAAGGACTACCGTTCCGTTCTGATTACCGTTTATTACCGTATCGGCAATATAGCTCTCATCATACAGATCTCCGTCATAGAGGCTGGTGATGGTGATATTCTTACCATCATAACTGATGTTTTCATAATATGTCCCGGGAAAGACAAGCAGAACATCACCGTCCTGAGCAGCTGCTATCCCGGCTGAGATGGTAGTGAAATCCCCCAAGCCGTTCTGATTGATGATAAAGGTAACGGAAGAGAGGATTGATACTGCTGTACAAAAGATGAGAATCGATATATATTTCATGTTAACTCTCCGGTTAGATTTACTATTCCGGTTTCGGAATAGATTATGCGAGATTTGTGAATTACGCTTTGTGTTCATCTCTGAATGTTTTCTCTTTCTATGACGACTCATCTGATCATTTAACAAAGGTACATCTTCCGGTGGCTGCTTGTTTTCCGTCTATCTGTAGGCGGTACATATAGAAACCGGTAGAGACTACCCTTTCCTGTTCATCCCTGCCGTTCCAGAAGACTTCATACTCCCCTGAGGGTATGCGGGCATTGAACAGCCTTCTGATAAACTGACCTTTCACATTATAGATATCAATTACTGCCTCCCCCTCTCTGGGCATGATAAAGCTTATCGTCGTCCCCATACCGTTGCCTCGTCCCATACTCTGCAAACTTACTGCCGGATTGGGATAGTTGTAAAGCCGATAATCGTGATCCGTGATCTCAGGTAACAGCAGGTTCTCTTCTGTTTCGAGGTCAGGATTCCATTCGTAAGCCCCCATATCGATAGAATCTCCGTAGATACGGGGATTACCGGCAAGATCATATTCGGGGAACACGAATCCTGGTATATCGAGTGTGCCGGCGTTCCGAGCCGGTGAGTTTCCGGAAAGAATGTAAGGATATTCAGGAGAGAGGTCTCCCTGCCAGAGGGGATCGGCATCGATATTCCCTTCGCCCCAGTGAAGGATAGTCCAGATGTTATCGAAATATAATATCCCCTCTTCTCCCCCTCCGATAAGGGAATGAGAGATATATACATCACCATATTGAGAACCGATGGTATTCTGCACGGCAACATTGTGGGGAGAGTTGCCGTAAACAATGGAGTTGATGATCTCAATATGGTTTATATGTTCACCGAAAGTCAAGCCGCCGCCGGTAAGGTTGGTAGAATGATTGTCACCGATAGTGGCATTGATGACCCGGATGGTTCCCGGTCCTCTGATCTCCAGATTACCCCGCGGCAGATGACTCCAGGGGGGAAAGACATTATCGATCAGGTTATCGGTCACTTCCAGATTAACGATATCGGCGGTTGAGTTTTCGGTAATGGAAAAAGAGTGATGAGAACTTATTAGTATACCGCCACCAATTCCTCCGTTATAATCTGGCAGCAGCGGTCCCGGTCGCTGCCCTCTTACCCGGATATTCTCAGCATAAAGATTGTATTCATAGTAAGTATGTGAAAGAGTTAATGTTCTTCTACCACTATTATCATAGATATGTAGATTCTTTATAAAGTATTCTCCTCCGGAAACGGTACTTTTGACGATTTGTTGTCCAGTCGTATGACATCCGATCAGATCAATGTTCTCAAAATGGTAGTCTGAAACGTATTCCAGTCTATTGGCGATATTCTCTATAGCAAAGATCATATTACTGCCGTTTATCAGGCTGAAGTTCTTTACGGCAAAACTGCTTAAGATGCCGTCGTGAGCAGCTGGATTGGAAATTGCAGCAAGAAGGGGGTGGGTATGTTCACCGTCGATGACAGTGGTTTCCTTACCGGCACCGATCAGAGCAATATTCTCCCGCAACTGCACCGGGAGGATCTGGTTGTTGAGGGAAGCAGAATAGACCCCTTCCGAGACATAGACCGTTCTCTGCAGGAGACTGTCGGGAGCGATCATTTTCATCGCCAGCGCTATGGTCTGCAGAGGGTCATCGGGAGTCAAGCCGCTGTTGCTGTCACAACCGTCGGGAGCAACATAGAGATCGGCAGCAACAGGGGTTATCTTCCCCTCATTGATCGTCAGGGTAAAATCAGCAGGAATGTTTTCATGTAAACAAACAAAGTATTTATCGGGGTTTATTACGGTGAAGGTATCAAGTGCAAGACTCGAAACTTCGCTGCCGCTTAGGGTAAGATCATTAGCCATACTTCCGGTGTTGAGGTATATACTGTTCAGGGATTCGGTACAAAACTCAAAAAAGGTGTTCAAACTTTTAAAAAAACCGCCATAACTGTAACCGAGGTTGTACCTGATGGTATTCCCCTTGAAAAGTGGATTACCGCCGCTTCTCAAAGCTATTCCGCCGCCGAGGTAGGCAAAATTGTGCTCTACAATGCAGTTACTGATAACCGGAGAGGCATGCTGGATGTAAATACCACCCCCGACCCCAAATTCACTGAGCTGCAATTCCAGATGACCGCTGCCGTTGGTGATGGTAAAACCGTTAAGAACAGCATCACGGGTTTCGTTATTGTTGAAAAGGACTACCGTTCCGTTCTGATTACCGTTTATTACCGTATTGGCAATATAGCTCTCATCATACAGATCTCCGTCATAGAGGCTGGTGATGGTGATATTCTTACCATCATAACTGATGTTTTCATAATATGTCCCGGGACAGACAAGCAGAATATCACCGTCCTGAGCAGCTGCTATCCCGGCTGAGATGGTGGTGAAATCCCCCAAGCCGTTCTGATTGATAATAAAGGTAACAGAAGAGAGGATTGATACTGCTGTACAAAAGATGAGAATCGATATATATTTCATGTTAACTCTCCGGATAGATTTACTGTCTCGGTTGTTTAATAAACCCTGCCGGGGCACGGTAATCCGTGCCCCGCAGGGGTTTTGATTTTACAGCTCTGCTCATTAAGTGATAGTTTTTCTTCGATGCAAGAGTTTTACTACCTGATGAGCAGCATTTTTCTGGTGATAGTCTGATCACCGCTCTTTAGACGATAGAAATAGATACCGGAAGCTGCGGGACGCTGATTATCGTTCAGTCCGTTCCAGCCGAGAGAATGCCTTCCTGCGGAAGCAGTTCCGGAAAAGAGGGTCTTAACAAGCTGACCCCGGATATTGTAGATATTCAGGGTTACCTCTCTGCTTTCGGCTACAAAGAAGGGTATCTCTGTCAGGTGAGAACGGCTTGCCGTAGTAAAGATCACCGGATTGGGATAATTCTGGGAGAGTGTTATCTCCGGTAATGGTACTGTCTCCGGCTCATCAGCACCCGAACCTAATCTGATTATGGAGAACCTTTGTCTGAGCGGTTTCAGTGTCCTGATTGAAAATTCTCCCGTTTCAAGGTCTTTTACCTTTGCTGTCCGGATCACTGCAGTCTCTCCTCTTTCACTCTCCCGATGAACGGCAAAGCTGATATCTTCTCCGATATGGTTTACAGTGGTATAGGCGAGGATCTCCAAGGGATAAACCCCTTCGAAGACACTCGCTCCGACACAATCGTCTCCGGCATAGACAGCAACTTCCAGTACATCTTCGTCATCTTCGATATCTACGATAAAGAAGGCTTCATAATCGGCTTCTTCCTGAAATGAAAAGAACTCCGGTTTTCTTAAAGCTTCCCAGTACTCTTCCTCTGTTGGAAGGTTCCAGACCAGATTGAGATTTTCAGTAACATGCTCCCGTGTTATTACTTTATACATCTAGCCGAATTCTACCTTCGGTTCCCGGGCATTGGATATCCAGTCATCGGGACCTTCTCCGGTACGCCAGACACTCCATCCCTGAGATTTTATTTCCTTTAGATCATCCAGGATGCCGGAAAAGGCGGTAAAGGCACACTGGATTTGAGGAATAAAGTACCCCACCCAGTTTTCTTGACGATCATTGTAGATGGTTACAATCGAATCGAATTGTTCGTTTACCGGTAAACCATTATCACCGGCGACGATGAGATTAAACTCGTCCGTTGTTAAAAAGGATATCTGGTAGCCGCGGGTGCTGTTGAAATAGATAGTTGGTAGCGACCAGAATACTCCATTCCATTCCAAGAGCTCATCAATATCATTCTGAACCTGTATGTAAGTATGATAGGTCAGAGGATCAAGCACCTCCCTGCCGCATTGATCTCCATTGAGATCCCTGTTCCAGAGAACGGGGAATGATTCCCAGTAGTAATTACTGTCGCGAAAGATCTTATAGTAACCGTTTGGAGGGTAGTTATTGATACCGGGCTCATCCTGCCATTGCAGATAGGGATAGGTAGTGTAATCGGTCATTGCCCAGACATTAGTGAAATCCCAATTCGCATAAAAGCCGCTGATCTCACGAACGAGATCTACAGCTATCTTGCCCTCTCCCCCCATAGAGCCTGTCTGACCGGAGGTCGCTAAATCCCAATAACTGTCAATAATCGTTCCGCTGTTCGAACCGGAAAATCCGCTATAGCCGTAACCACCATCGATGAAACCGATCGAATAGCAATTGATTATCTCTCCGTTGTTACTCCCGATAAAACCGCCGACAGGATTCGTTCCGCCGGTAACAACACCGGTTGCATAGCTATTATATATTTCACCGTCGATCGTATTTCTTCCGGCTGCACCTCCAATATAAGCAGCTCCGATGATATTTCCATGGGAATAGCAACTCTCAATGATTGAGTCCTGATTATAACCGACAATCCCGCCAACGTAATTCGAACTCGAGTTACCGGCATCTCCGGTAAAGGAGCTCTCTGCTACTGAGCCGTCAAGACTCTGACCGGTAATACCTCCGATAAGAGAAACACCGTTTATCGAACCGCTTACCGAGCAGTTTAACACCGTTCCTTCCTCAAGATAACCTGCAATTCCGCCGACGTAATGCATACCATTAACATCAATGCCGGTCAGAGAGATGTTATTCAGGACACCCTGGCTGACATAGCCGAATAATCCGTTATAGTTCAAGGCAGGTCTCTCGATATAGAGACCGGAGATGCTGTATGTACCACTATCGAAAACCCCGGTAAAAGGTCTCTCTTCGTGTCCGATCGGTAACCAGCCGGCATAAGAGCTCCAGGGAGCTTCGCCTAATTCGATATCCGAGATCAGTTCGAAAAAGCCGCTAAAATGTCTGACATTATAGAGTTGTTCGGCATTAGAAATGAGATATGGGTCTCCTTCGGTTCCGTCTCCACCGGCGAAAAAGACCAGTTCGGGATCAATATACCATTGTAAATAGGGATATCCGTTATTTATATCATAATCCCGGTCTTCATTCCATTGATTCTGGAAATCCCAGCCATAATAGACGTAACCTGCGTGCGGATGAGTCATTTCCTCGGTTGTAAAACCCTCTCCGGCAGGAGAAGTTCCTTGTCCGCTGGTTTCCACATCCCAGTAACTATAATCAACTCCGGAATCTGCTGAACCGATCAAACCACCTACATTGAAATTACCAATAACAAGTCCGTTGGAGTAACTATTTCCGATTCTGGAAGTTTCGTAAACTCCGACAAGCCCTCCAACAAAGTTGTGACCCGTTACACTCCCCGCCGCATAGCAGTTGTTAATCTCAGCTCCTTCGTATAGCCATCCGGTGAATCCTCCGGTCTTGCTGTGACCGGTAACATTACCTGTTGCAAAGCAGTTATCAATATAAGCCTCTTCAAAAGCCAAACCTACCAAACCTCCGACATTATCGGAAGCTGAGAACACTTCACAAGTCGAATAGCTTCTGGCAATATATGAGGGATACTGAGTATCACCACGGGAAAACCCTACTAAGCCTCCGGTGTTCATTCCGCCACTGACTCTGCCGGTTGTCCAGCAGTCTGTTATGATGCTCGACCTCTGATAACCTGCCAAACCACCGACGGAGTTGTCTCCGTATATCTCAACATTTATCAGCCGTACGTTCCGGACGACCGCGTCTTCAATATACCCGAATAATCCTATATGATCAGAGTTGTCCCTGATGATAAACAGGTTGTATATTGAAAACCCGTTACCATTAAAGTTACCCATGAAGGGGTCATTATAATCAATTCCTATTGGTTCCCAGCCTTCATTACTGTTAAAGGGTGAAACCCCAAGGTTTATCTCGGCATTCTGCGAGAAAAACAGACCTTGCTGAAGATATACTCCCCGAATACTATTAAGATGATCGGCTGTTTCAATGAGAAACGGATTTTCTTCCGATCCGTCACCACCACCGAATTGTGCAGCAAGGGGATTGGTGAAGATAATTGCTACTAAGCCCGTTAAGAAAAATATCAACAGGTATCTGTATTGAATTTTCATGATTTTCCTCCTTTCATTTACATGTCACACCTTTAAAATCTTATACTGCAAAAGATAAAATCCTTGCAGAAGCAGAGTTTATCGTCCCTCTGAGATCAAGAGAGACAGAAGAATAATGAATTTATTGTGAGAAGAGATGTATGTTTTGGAGTGAGGAGCTGAATACCGGTCCGGAGATTCTGAAGTTGTTTTTCGGAGAGATGTAGTCAGGCAGAGGGGTAGTGTTTTCATGCACAGCAGATAATCGTTCATATAGCTCTCCCTGTTCAAGGCACCCTCCGGCAAGCAACAAAAACGAGAAGAAAATAGATTTACAACAACATAATTTGGATGTTGAACTCATAGGCAATAATATTAAGCGGAGTTATTATGTCAAGTAATAATTCAAATTAATTTCACTTATATATTCTCCCTACTGTTTAAGCGGTAAATATCAATTATTGGCAATACAGGAAAAGCAGTGGGTGTTTCCGGGAGGAAGACAATGATTTCAGCGGAACAGGTACAATTCAGGTGAGATTGATCTGTTAGCTAACTACCTCTGATTACCGAACAGATGCCATTTTCCTTCGTCTCTGATAAAGAAAGATACATCCCCGAATTGTTCGGAAGGTTCCTCGGTTACGAGGGTAGAGTCAGCACTGCTAAAAGTCATCCGGAAGGAAGCCCGGGCTAAAAAACCGGTAACCTTAATCTCCCGTTCGGAGAGGGAGAGATGATCGAAGGAGAGCAGTCTTTGATACCAGATAAAGATCAGGTCGTCCTTTTCCTTGCCGTTATGGAGAAAATCATAATGAAGATGTTCGCTGACTTTTTCGATGTCATACTCACGGACGGCATCTTCCAGATCATCGAGCAGTCTATTGATCTGAATAACGGCTGCCTGCCCGGGGGACGTAGTATCGGAGCAGGAGCCCATAAGGAGGGTCATTAAGATAGCAGCAGTAGTTATCAAGCCCTTTAAATATTTACCGTTCATTTTTTCCCTCGGATTTTTCTGATTAAAAACTTTTCGGATTCGACCAGAAAAAAGAGAACGATGCCGAGGAGAAGAGGAAAGCGCCAGGACTGAAAATCGAGGGCTTTGGTGCCGAACAGGTTATTCATCAGGGGGAGATAGGTGAAAAGCAACTGCAAAACGATCAAAGCTCCGACAGAAAGGAAGACAAATTTATTATCAAAGAATTTGAGGGAGATACTCGATTCGTACAATTTACGGCAGGTAAAGAGATAGAAGAGATGACCGGCAACGAGCATATTTACTGCGATGGTTCTGGCAGTATGGATGTCATAAAGGTCAAAGTAGATGTGATTCCGCAGGAACATGTAAAAGGTGATCCCACCGCTGAGGAGAGAGACAAAAGCGACTCTCCAGACAAAATAGCCGTCAAGAATAGGTTTGTCAGGTGCTCTTGGCGGTTGTTTCATTACTTTATCTTCCATCGGTTCAACCGAGAGAGAGAGGGCTAAGGTCACTGCCGAGACCATATTGACCCAGAGGATCTGCACGGGAGTAATCGGGAGGGTCAATCCGAAAAGAATAGCGGCAATGATCACCGTAGCTTCAGCCCCATTTGCCGGCAGCAGGAACAGGATGGTCTTACGCAGATTATCATAGACCGTTCTACCCTCTTCGACGGCATTGACGATAGAAGCAAAGTTATCGTCTGTCAAGATCATCTCCGAGGAATCTTTGGATACCTCAGTTCCTTTGATACCCATAGCGATCCCGATATTAGCCCGTTTCAGGGCGGGAGCGTCATTCACTCCGTCACCCGTCATGGCACAGAGGAGGTTATTTGCCTGCAGAGCTTTGACCAACCGCAGTTTATGTTCCGGAGAAGTCCGGGCGAAGACACTATGGTTCAGGCAGATTTCCCGGAGTTTTTCATCGTCCATCTTCTCCAGATCAGCACCGGTAATGACTTCATCACTGTTTTCAATGCCGAGTTCCTGCGAGATAGCTCTGGCAGTGATAGCATGGTCGCCGGTTATCATAACGACTCTGATCCCGGCTTCTTTGCATTCCTGGATTGCTTTCAGAGCCTCTTCCCGCGGCGGGTCGATGATCCCGGTTAGACCGAGTAGGATAAGATCCTCTTCCAAATCAGAAAAATCGAGAGTATTCTCGTTCTTTTCAACCTCTTTGTAAGCGGCAGCAATGAGCCGTTGTCCATCAGCAGCGGTCTCTTCAAATTTCTCCTGCCAGAAAGAGTGGTCTATCTCTTTTTCTCCCTCACTGGTCAGCTGCTTGCTGCACATCTCCAGCAGTTTCTCGGGAGCGCCTTTGACAAAAATATACCGTTTCCCGTCAGTCTCGTTCAAAGTTGCCATGAATTTATATTCGGAATCAAAAGGGATAGAATCGAACCTTTCCGGCTTAAACCCGTCAAGACCGAGTTTATGGGAAAGTGCTGTCAGAGCCCCTTCCGTAGGGGTCCCCTCTAATTTCCAATTCCCGTTATCTTTGACCACTTCAGCATTGTTGCAGGCTGTTATGCATTGGGCAAATCTCTCCAGAACAGTCTCTTCGCTCAGTTTTACTTCCTTTTTATCTTTCTTTACCTTCCCTTCGGGGTTATATCCGGTGCCTTCGACATCATAATCCGTCTCTGCGGTGATAATTATCTTTGCGGTCATTTCGTTACGGGTCAGGGTTCCGGTCTTATCGGAGCAGATTACACTTACCGCTCCCAGAGTTTCGACCGAGGGGAGTCTTCTGATGATGGCATGCCGCTTTGCCATCCTCTGCACTCCTATTGCCAGAGTTATCGTCATTATTGCCGGCAGACCTTCGGGTATGGAGGCAACGATAATTCCAATAACCGGCATTATTGCCTCGAACAGGTCGTAGTCCCGGATAAAATAAGCAAAGACAAAAACCAGAACACCAAGACCGACAATGAAGAGAGACAGTTGTTTACCAAAGCTCTCAATTCTCTGCAGCAGCGGGGTCGTTATCTCTTCCACATCGCTCAGCATCCGGGAGATTTTTCCTATCTCCGTTTTCTCCCCTGTAGCGACGACAATACCTTCTGCTTCTCCGCTGGTCACCATAGTACCTGAGAATGCCAGGGAAAAGCGATCTCCGAGGGAGGCGTTCTCGTCTGCCGGTTCAGGTTTTTTAGCGACATCGTTAGATTCTCCGGTCAGGATCGATTCTTCGGCTCTGAAATTCTTAGCTTTAATAATACGGATATCAGCGGGGATCTTATCACCGGAAGAGACGATCACCAGATCACCGGGGACAAGGTATTCAGCTTCAATCTTCTTGCGGTGTGTTTCTCTGATGACCGTTGCTTCCAGAGAGAGCATTTTTTTGATGCCTTCGATAGCTTTCTCTGCCTTCCCCTCCTGAATAAAACCGATAAAAGTATTGATCAATACTACTGCCAGGATAACGAATGTGTCTATCCAGTGTCCCATAAGAGCCGTAATCAGGGCAGCAACCAGCAGCAGATAAATAAGAATATTATGGAATTGAGCAAAAAAACGGATCAGAGCACTTCTTTTCTTTTCTTCAGGCAGCTTATTTCTTCCGAACTGTTCCAGCCGGTCTTCTGCTTCCGAAGTACTCAAACCCTCTTCCCCTGAGGTCTGTAATTCCTTGATTACGGTTTCAATATCGAGGCTGTGCCATTTATTCGAATCCAAACTCTTCTCTCTGATATCTGTCATATCTCCTTACCTTTCTTCTATAGTTGATATTATTAGTCGTTTATGATTTGGTTATTTATATCAAATATCAAACCGGCTGTCAACTAAATAAGTGATTCACGCCGGGAAAATCTTTAAGGAGACTGCTTGATACTATCATACAACCCTAATCTACCTCAGGTCTATCATAGAGAAAGAGTATAGTCGGCCCGGGCCGACTATACTCTTTCTCTATGATAGACTAATGACTCAAGAAGGGGAGAAACTGCCGAGGAGGAAAAGCAAATCTATTGGCAGCAGTGGAATTAGATAGATCAATAATCTTGGATTGGGAACAGTTTTGAAACCGATAAGACGATTCTTTTCTAAATATTTATTGACTTGAGGAAGAATATCCGGATGCTTAACAGACAAAAAAGAAGGAGATTATTATGAAACTGAGATTTTTATCACATTCAGCCTTTTTGATGACGACTGCAAAAGGGGAAAAGATTCTGATTGATCCCTTTCTTGATAACAATCCTCTTGCTCCTGTTAAGTCTGATCAAATCTCTGCTGATTATATTATCATCACTCATGGTCACGGGGATCATGTCGGAGATGCTTTGAAGATAGCCGATAAGGAGAAAACACTCTTTATCTGTGTAAACGAGTTAGCTAACTATGTTGCAGCCAAGGGTTACAAGGCACATAACATGCATATCGGAGGTGCTCATCAGTTTCCTTTTGGGAGGGTCAAATTTACCATAGCTCATCATGGTAGTATGACCTCCGATAACTATTATGCCGGGGAAGCTTCCGGGGTAGTATTGACTATCGAGGGCAAGAGCATCTATCATACCGGAGATACCGGTCTGTTTTACGATATGAAATTGATCGGTGAGATGACTCCGCTGGATTACATGCTTCTCCCTATCGGAGATAACTTCACTATGGGGGTTGATGATGCCGTTAAAGCTGTGGAACTGGCAAATCCGCAGGTGGCTGTCCCCATGCATTACAATACATTTCCAATAATCAAAGCCGATCCCGAAGATTTCAAAGTGAAGGTCAAAGCTCTCGGGAAGGAGTGTATTGTAATGAAACCGGATGATGAACTGGAGATATAGCCACTAACGCCTTTGGGTATATCAGAGGTTTCGAAAGAACATTTTCTGTTAGTTATGAGCAAAGTGTCTGCGTCCGGTAAAGATCATACTAACCCCTAACTCATCACAGGCACCAATAACATCATCGTCACCTTTGGAACCACCCGGTTGGATAAAGGCTTTGATTCCTTGGGAAGCGAGATATTCAACCCCGTCCCGGAAGGGGAAAAACCCGTCAGAAGCGGCAACAGTATCTTTTAGGGAGTGACCGTATTTTTCTGATCGGTAAACAGCGATCTCAGCAGCATCGATCCTGCTGGTCTGCCCCATTCCCAGACCGATAGTCTCTTCTTCGAAAGTTATGCAGACAGCATTCGATTTAAGAGAAGTAACAACCTTCCAGGCAAAGCGGAGAGAGAGTAATTCTTTTTCTGTAGGAGCTTTTTTGGTTACGACCCGCCAGTTTTCTCTTTCATCTTCGGTCAGATCGATATCCTGACAGAGAATACCATCGAGGCAGCTGAGGAAGGTTTTTGTCTTAGCCCATTCTTTGAGATATTGCGGCTGGTATCTGATAATTCTCCGGTTCTTCTTTTTTCTTAGGAAGGTTAAAACCTCTTCGGAGTAATCGGGAGCAATAATTATCTCGGTAAAGATCTGATCAACCTCTTCCAGAAGAGGGATATCGGGGGGGTGATTCATGATCACGATCCCGCCGAAAGGGGATAAGGGATCGGTAGCCAGGCATTTCCGATAAGCGGAAAAGAGATTATCGGAAGAAGCAACACCGCAGGGATTCGTATGCTTAAAGATAGCAATGGTGGGTCTATCGAACCTGGTAATGAGTTTCAGCGAAGAATTAATATCGAGGTAATTATTGTAAGAAAGCTGTTTTCCGTGCAGTTGTTCCGTAAGTCCATTCTCACCCGGGAAAAAGAAAGAAGCTTGCTGATGAGGGTTCTCGCCGTAGCGAAGCTCAGTTTTTTGCCAGTCGGGAAAGAGTGAAGTTGCATTGTCTGCTGCTCCGTCAACGCGGTTCAGATACTGATGAATGAGCCGGTCATAGGAAGAAGTGAGGGCAAAAGCCTTACGAGCGAGGTTTTTTCTTGTTTCCGGGCTGATACTGCCATTTTGACCGATCTCCCTGAGAACCTTTCCGTAATCGCTCTTATCCGAAATGACACAGACATGCTGATGATTTTTGGCAGCAGCTCTCAGGAGAGCCACTCCTCCGATATCAATATTCTCGATCATTGTCTCATGACTGACCCGATTCTCTGCGGAGGTCAGCTCATTCAGAAGTTTCCGGAAGGGATAGAGATTGACTACAACTATGTCTATCAAATCGAAGGAAAACTCCTTCAGTTGCTGAAGATGCCCTCTATTGTCCCGGTCGGCTAAAATTCCTCCGAAAACTTTGGGATGAAGGGTTTTGACCCTTCCGTCGAGGATTTCCGGGAATTTTGTAAGTTCCTCGATAAGCGTTACCGGCAGGTTATTGGATTTTAGATGCGAAGCAGTCCCCCCTGTCGCTAACAGCTGATATCCGTTTTCGGATAAAACCTGAGCCAGGGAAAGTGCTCCTTCTTTGTCACTAAGACTGAAAAGGGCATATTTCATAGCAGAGTCCTTTCTATTAGTTTTGATTTAATTCTGCGGAGCCATTATCTTGCCCGATAACCTGATCTCTGTTCTCCAGAATGGCAATCAGAACAACTCCAAAGAGGATGATCATCCAGTTCAGGTAAATCCAGAAGAGGAAGATCGGAAGGGTAGCAACAACCCCGTAAACTACCTCCATATTCGTCAGATTAGAGATATAAAAATCGAAGCCAAATTTAACAGTAATCCAGATCAGAGCGGCAACGGCGGAACCGATAAAGAGCGAGGTTGCCCTGAAATGAATAGAAGTAGCGAAAAAGTAGATAAAGATATTAACCATAAAAAACATCAGAAAGGGGATGATCAAAAAGGAGATGTTTCTTATCAGGGGAAGATCAAAAATCTGAGTAACCAAAGAAACTGAGGTCGAAGAAAAAATTACCAGAAGGAAGATAAACCCGAAGAAGATCATAGCGATGAACTTGCTTAGTTTGTAGAGGATGCTTTTATTCTGAAATTCGGTAACTCCGAGAATCTTGTCAAATGTTCCGTTAATGGACTTAAACAGAGTGAAAGAAGTTATGATCAGAAGAACAATATTGAAGATATTGGAGGGCATTTTTTGCTCAAGCAGAGTGGAGACATAAGAAGTAGCCGTATCAACCGAATCCGGTAATAACACTGAAAGAAACAGCTCTTGCAGAGACTGCCTGATATTCAAACCGGGAAGATCGGGAATGATGAAGAAAAGAAGCATAAGAAACGGGATAAAGCTCAGGACGGTAATAAAGGTCAAGGCAGCAGATTCCTTCATAATACTGTCTCTTTTTATTTTGGCCAATAACTTGCGAAAAAAGACGATTATATTCCGGAAGATTCTCATCTTTCCCTCCCTACTCGTAAGCGAGACATTTGACAGGATCGAGATTACTCGCTTTAATGGCAGGATAGATACCGAAGATCAGACCGAGAATAGTTACTATGATCAGTGAGAGGATCACCATTGATAATCCTCCGGTCATACTTACTCCGATAAAACCGCTAACCAGGCTGAGAACCGAGAGTCCCAGAATAACACCCAGTATTCCCCCTAAAAGAGTGACCAGCAGAGTCTGAATGATAAATTGCGTGAAGATATCCAACCTCCTGGCTCCGACAGCCATTCTGATCCCTATCTCCCTCGTCCTTTCATGTACGGTTGCCATCATGATGTTCATAATAACTATACCTCCCACAAGAAGAGAGATCATACTGATGATCATAAAGACGATCCCGAAAATTGCTGCCCCTTCTTCCATTCCCTCAGCGGTTTCTTTAGCAGAAGTTACCCGAAATACAGGTTCTCCCCGCCGCATATTGAGCAGGATAGTATCTACTTTATCTTTTAACTCGATAGTTGTATCGACGTGAGGAGCTTTGACGGTAAAACTCCAGATTCGATCATCGGCAGACAATTTGCTGATCATTGTTGTTATCGGGATAAAGGAAAAACGGTTCAGGTATTCCAGCATATTATCCGAACCCATTCCCACATTGACATTCAGATTATTTTCCAGAAAACGCCTCTCCATGACACCAACAATCTGCAATCGGCGATCCTGATAAGTGACATAACTACCAATTGCCTCTCTGCTGCCGAAGAGTTCATTTTTTACTGTACTCCCCAAAATAATCACATCATTCGTCCGGGTTACATCCAGATTCGTCAGAAATCTCCCTTCAGCAACTCCCCAGTCCTCTATTCGGGGATAATTATCAAGCACCCCGTTGAGATGAGTAAAAGCCTGATTCCCCTCATAATTGATCATCCCCCGCCAGGAAGAGATCTGAGGAGATACGTACTCAGCTTCGGGCAATAATCGCCGAACCTGATTGAATTCCCGGTAAGTAAGGAAACGCTGAAGGTTGAAAGGATTATCATATTCCCAATTCCAGTTCACATCTATCCTGGTCAGTCCTCCTCTCTCCATCATCCACTGCATCGTCGATTCCTGAACACCCTTGACCAGGGATTGAACAACGATAATAGACATCGTTCCCAGAACGATGCTGAAGACCGTAATAAAGGCACGGATCTTTCGTGACCAAAAATCAGAGAGTCCGACGAAAAGAGTTTCTTTAAGCGAAAGTGCCATCTTTCTCTATCTTGCCATCAATGATCTTGATTACTCTGTTTGCTCTGGCAGCCACATTGTTGTCGTGAGTCACAATGATGATCGTATTTCCACGATTGTGCAGTTCGGAAAGGGTTGATAAGATATCGTTACCTGAGGTTGTATCCAGATTGCCGGTCGGTTCATCAGCGAGGATAATAGCAGGTGCCGTAACCAGGGCTCGGGCAATTGCTACCCGTTGTCTTTGACCGCCGGAGAGCTCTGAGGGTTTGTGTTTCAGTCTTTCCCCTAAACCGACACTTTCCAGCACTTCAATAGACCGTCTGATCCGGTCTCTTCTGTTTTCTCCTGCGTAAATAAGTGGGATTTCCACATTTTTCTGAATATTAAGGTGAGGGAGCAGGTTGAAGGTCTGAAACACGAAACCGACTTTGCGGTTACGGATAGCAGCGAGTCTTTTCTTGCTCAGTGAACCGATATTCTCTCCATCAAGAAAATACTCTCCCTCAGTAGGTGTATCCAGACACCCCATAATATGCATAAGAGTAGATTTCCCTGAACCGGAAGGTCCCATAATCGAGACGAATTCCCCATTTTTTACTACTAAATCAATACCGTTCAAAGCTCTGACTTTTAGTTTCCCCATTGGATAATCTTTGATCAGTGAGGTTGTTCTTATCAGATCATCAGTCATATTAACTCCTTGATAACAAACTTATAGAGAGTATTTTTTTGGCAAACTAATTTTGCCGGGATATTAAAAAGTATTGGAGATAAAATCGAAAGAGATCTCTCCTCAGGGAAAAAAATTAGGAGTTCAATTCACCTGAGCCGGTGAGAGAGTGCCTCTCTGAAAAATTGCAAGGGAGTTTATGTAACTAAAGCTGGAGAATAGTTTTCTGCCTGTTTTGTCTCAACTTTCAGTGATTCAAAAACCTAAACCTCGAAGTGAGAAATGTCGATCAATACGGGCAAAGAGTAAGATAAACGTTGCATTCTTCAGCTGTAAACAGGGGGTTATGAGAAAATAGCGGTTGACAACATTAGTTGTTTATAAATATAGTTTTTTCGATTCCCCTGAAGGGGAAGGTTATAATTTCGAAGAGTAAAGAAGATGAAATAAATTCGCCACTGGCACATATATTGCACTTTAAATGGAGATGATTAACAAGGGGGTTTAAAATGAGTAATAAGAGAGCTTCCAGAAATATATTCTTGCTGCTTATTCTTCTGGCTACAACAAGTTTGATAGCATTAAATACGGGTAGTATAATTACTGCCGGAGAGCCGACAGATGGAGATAATCTAAGGTTTACTGAAATGGAATTCGATATGTCGGCAAATCCGAATCCTTTTGATGAGTTCACCATAATTTCTGTAACTCTGATGGAATCGACTCAAGGATCAATGATTATCAAAGACCGGAATAACAACATTGTAAACAATTTGTACAGCGGAACCTTCAAAAATGGAGTAAATGAAGTAACCTGGAATGGCTTTAACGATTTCGGGCTGAGATTACCTCCAGGCAGGTATCTGTGTGAACTGCACCTCGGAGATCGCTATACATCAAGAACAATAATTCTGATCTTAAAGTAAATAGAAATAACTGATTTAAGGACATAGTAACATCCGAAGTTGACACTTCAATCCAGTTTTGTTTACAACCAAATTATCAACAAACAAGCTCTCCGGCCGGAGAGCTTGTTTGTTTTTTTCTTACTGTTTTTATATCTTGAACTACATTTGATAAGCATGCTCTTTGGACTCCCTTTAAAGGTGGAAGATAAAGATGGAAGGTAGCCGGAAGCAATTACCGGGGCGAAAGAGAGTCAACTTCAATAATAATTAGTAGAAGTTATGAGAAAATATTTGTTCTTGACAAAAAAAGCATTATATTGCATAGTACATCGTAAATGAAGATGAAAGGAGAGCGATTATGAATAGTTTCCTTAAACTTATAACTGTTGGATTAATTTTGACAGCCTTATTCTTGGCAGCCTGTTCTACTCCCCCGCAACCTGTGGGAAGAGAACAATTTCAAACGACCATGAACGAGGCGGCTGAAGCTGAACAAACAGCAGAAGCGAATCAGCAGGAAAAAAGAGCTTTAGAAAATGAGTTAGCTCGTAAAGAAGCAGAACTAAGAGCATTAAAAGATTATGAGAGACAATTAGGTCTTTAAGAGGGAGGTGAAGAATGAAACGAATGATATTAATTGGAATTGTAACCCTGATCTTACTCCCTGTCTTAATGGCATCAGATTTCACCTATTTAAGTGAAGAAGAGTATAAGAGCCTGAATCGCCAGGAAAGAAGAGTTTATTCTGAGAATCTGGAAAGAGAGTTATTAAATCTTCAACAGAGAAAAGCCGATGCAGTAGCCAGAAATCAACAGCTTCTGGATGAAATAAGAAATCTGAGAACACGGATTACCGAGATTGAAACAGAGTATGAGTTAGTGTATAACAGAATCGTTTCTTCCTTGAATATAACGGAAGCTGATATTAATTCAGCCCGTCGTAGAATAGAGCAATTCCGACGTAATTTTGATAATTGGAACACCATGTCTGATTCAGACTTATGGAAAAACGCCAAAGCTATCCGGGATGCTATTAGCGAATATAACGACTTCAAACAGACCAATGCCGCCAAAGCACCTGATTTCCGCGACGATATTGTAGAACTTGACCGTAAAATAGTGAATCTGGAGGCGAATCTGGAAAGAGTACGCCCGAGATACTATGAGGATGAATACAGGGTAGTCAGAGGAGATTATCTGGCAAAAATTGCCGGGTATAGTTTTATTTACAACGATTCTTCTAAATGGGGTATTATCTACAGAGCGAACCGTGATCAGATAAAAGATCCGAATGTAATCCATGTGGATCAGGTTTTGAAGATCCCCCGCGGGTTACCCGACACCTGGAAGGTTTACCGGGGTGAGAGTCTCTGGCGGATTGCCTCCTATCCGGAAGTGTATGGTAAAGGTACTGAGTGGCCCAAAATCTACCGAGAAAACAGAGATCAGATCAAAGATCCTGATCTGATCTTTCCTAATCAGATTTTCCGTATCCCGAGAGATCAATAACCAATATTATCTATAATTATCCGGAAGCCTCTTTTGGAAAGGGGCTTCCCTTCTTTTATCCATTCTGTCACAAATAAGAGATCAAGCAATTGAAACATAACTGGATCATACTAATACTTGTCTGCTGCCTCCTAACAACTTATCTCTATTCCTTATATATCAGACATAGTTTCGACATTATTGGCTACAGCTACAAGGTAGGACAAATAGCAGACAGGGACATAATTGCTCCTTTCACCTTTCCCGTTTTTAAGAGCGAAGAAGCCATCGAGAGAGAGAGAGAAGCAATTATTGCTGCTACTGAGCCGGTATATCAAATATCCGATGAAATAAAATATGAGGTGATCCAGAAGATTGATATCTTCATGGAAACACTTGCTCCTATTGATATCCTTAACTATGGTCAGGTAAACCAGAATCTTGGCCGACGATTTGGTTTTTCTCTCAGTGAAGAGACATTGAACGAGTTAGTTGACCAGAACCGAAGACTGCAGTTCTACAATCATCTCATTCAGTCTATTAACAGAATTATGGATATCGGTATCTATAATGATAACATCAACCGTGATAGCCTCCAGTTGGTTCGGAATGATTCAATCAGAAGATACAGGCTGGAACGGCTCTACAGTAAAGAAGAATCCATAAACAGAATAATCAATGATATGCCGCATACCGGATTAAGGAATGTCTTAGAAGAGCTGTTACCCCACTTCGTTGCTGAGAACATTATTATTGACCAGGAGGAAATGAATCAAATCCTGCAGGAGGAATATCAGAGTATCGACCCGGTTCTGACAGAAGTATTAGAAAACGAAGAGATAATCCGAAAGAACCGCCGGATAACCGAAATGGATTTACGGAAACTGGATGCTTTGGCTTCTGCTTACAGTGAATACAATGATGCGAATGAATTACCGGAATTGCTGCTTTCGATAATTGGGTATTTTCTCCTTTCGGTTTTGCTATTGGTTTGCGGATACATGTATTTCAGTGTTTTTATCAGGGAGCATTTTAAAGAGACAAAACATACAGTAGTCTATTTAATACTGATTCTCATTGCCTCTCTGATGGCTTTTACGGTATCAATGATCCCTGCCGTAAACATCATGATCTTTCCTTTCAGCATGACGGTACTGCTCTTTTCCTTGGCTTTTACCCCCTTAGGCGGTTTTATCTATAGCATAATCTCCTTCTTTTTAATTCTACCTTTTTTTAACTGGAACATTTTCGACAGCTCTATAATTTTTTTTGCTACTCTGCTGATACTTGTGATCATGACCAAAATGAAAGATAATCACGATTATATACCACTCTCTATCTACATAGTCCTATCCTTTCTTATCACAGTCTCATTGATGGCTCTATTTATTTCGATCCCCAAAGATGAATATGTCTTGTATGTTGTTTATGGTTTGATCTCCTGCGCGATATCAATAACCGGAATGATCCTGATTTCTCCTTTCATCGAGAGACGCTTGAATCTGGCAACGAAAATGATCTTGCTGGAACTGCTGGATACCAATAATCCAGTCCTGAAAAAGATGGCACTGGAGACTCCCGGTACTTTTCATCATTCAATTACTGTCGGTATTCTGGCTGAAAGTGCTGCCGAAGCAATCGGTGCAAATCCTTTGCTTGCCAGAGTTGGTAGCTATTATCATGATATCGGAAAACTGGAGAATCCCGATATCTATATCGAAAACAACAGCAATGCTTCCGATATCCATGACGGTATGGAGTTATATGAGAGTGCTGCCAATATCAAGAATCATGTTTTAGAGGGACTGAGTATAGCTAAAAAATACAAACTGCCCCAGCAGGTAGTAGATATAATAAAACAGCATCATGGAGACAGCAGGGTGACTTATTTCTACAACAAAGCCAAAGAGCAGAATTCAGAGCTCGATGATGAAAGTGCTTATCGCTATTTCGGTCCACGACCACAGACCAAAGAGGCTGCTCTGGTAATGATAGCAGATATTATCGAATCAACAGCTAAAGTCCAGATGCATCAACATACGGAAGAGTCGTTGAAGAAGATTATTGATGATACTATTCAGCGTTTGATATTGGAGGATCAGTTATCCGAAGCACCGATAACCCTGAAAGAACTGGAAACGGTGAAGAGTTTTATTTTACCGATCATTGTCGGTATCTACAGGAAACGAATTGAATATCCCGAAGATAAATCTAAGCAATAATACCCCCTATTCTATTGACAGAATTGAGATAGCTAAACTTTTTGCACTATTGGGACAGCTGGAGAGAAGACTACAGGGTAAGGAAATTGATATCTATTTTGTTGATGACGAAGAAATGAGAAAGCTGAATAAACGTTATTTAGGCAGAGACAGTGCTACGGATATCTTAACTTTTCCGAACAGTTTTTCGGAAGCCCCAGGATTGGGAGAGCTGGTTATAGATCTGGAAACAATTAAGAAAAAAGGATTGAAAGAAGAGCAATTGGAATTGACAAAGTTGTTCATTCACGGCTTGTTGCATCTGTTAGGTTATGACCATATCAATACAAAAGAAAGGAAGAAAATGACTACGCAAGAGAAAGAGCTGTTAGCAAAAGTAAAGCTCCGGGAACAGCAAGATGGGTAATGATTACCTGAATATTATTATCTTCCTTTTTCTTTCGGCATTCTTTTCCGGTTCGGAAACTGCTTTTTTCTCTATCGGAAAGATCCAGCTGAAAAAACTGGAGATGCAGACAGATTCCGGTTCGCATAGAATTATCAGGTTACTTAAAAAACCGAGACAGCTACTCATAACTATTCTATTGGGCAATACTATCGTCAATGTTATTGCCTCTTCCATTTGGGCGGTTATTGCTGTTCAGTTTGCCAGAGATGTATTACAGTATCAAGTTATCCCTCTCTGGATTCTGATCTCATCGATGATCAGCATGACAATTCTACTTGTCATCTTTGGAGAGATCACTCCCAAGCTATATGCTATTTCTAAAGCTGAACTATTTGCCCGATATTCCGGATTTTTTATCGAAATTCTAAAATTTGTTTTGTATCCGGTCATTCAGTTGCTGGTCTTGATAAGTAAACTTTTTTCGATAAGAGTAGATCAGTTTCAGGATATGAGAAACAGCTTTACCACTGAGGATCTGAAGAATCTATTGGATTCCAAGTCACAATTTCATCCACTCAACGATAATGAGAAGAAGATCATTTCCGGAATATTCAATTTCACCTCAACCGAAGCAAGAAAGATAATGGTGCCTCGCGTCGATATCAAGGCAGTTTCTGTAGAAGAGGGACTTGAGGAGGTCACTGAGCAGATAATCCAGTCTGGTCATTCCAGACTGCCAGTATATGAGAAAAGTATTGATAACCTTATTGGTATTGTCTATGGAAAAGATATTATTCTCAATCCTGAAATGAAATCGATTAAAAATCTGTTAAGAAAACCCATTTATGTAACGGAAAACACTAAAATCCAGACTCTGCTGAATCTCTTCAGAGCCAGAAAAACCCACATGGCTATTGTGATCGATGAATATGGAGGTACTTCCGGGATCATTACCCTGGAAGATATTTTGGAAGAACTTGTCGGTGAGATCGTTGATGAGTATGATCAAGAGCTTCCGAATCTCAGTCGGGTATCAGAATATGAGTACGACGCCAGCGGTATGCTCAATATAGTCGATTTGAATCAGGAGTTAGGCTTGTCCATCGATTCCGAAAAGTATGATAATCTGGCTGCATTTCTATATGACAAGCTTAACCGAGTTCCTGACATCAATGAAAAGTTACACTACAATGATAAAGCTGTCTTTATTGTTACTAATGTAAAAGGACAGCGGATAGAAACAGTGAAAATAGTCTTGAACAGAGAAGAAGATTTTGAATTTTGACCGTATTACCATCGGCTCGCTTCTATTCATAATAGTCTTATCAACGACCCTGTCCGCTTTTTCTGCAGATGAACCGGTCAGAGAAAACCGCTTCTCTTTTAGCATCAGATATCTGGGGATGAGGATTGCCGAAGTAGAGTTAACTGACAACTTTGAAGAGAATATTGGCAGGATATTGATTGAGGCGAGATCTGTCTCTGTGGGAAATATTGTTTTTAGAATAGAGAACACTTATACTGTTCTGTACCGGCACGATTTTTTACCCGACAGCTATATAAAATCGATCAGACAAAAGAATTTCTCTCAGGAGCGAAGTGTGATCTTCAATCAGAGTGAGAGAAGAATAGTGACGATAACCGATGGGAAGAGAAGAGACTACCAAATAGAAGATATGCAGGAAGTGAGAGATTTTTTTTCAGCCTTATTGTATCTTCGGGAGACAATTCAACCGGAGCATCTTCCCGAGCTTCTGGTTTATGCTAATAATAATATCTGGCTGGTTGAAGTTGCCTATCTGACCAGGGATAGAGTTGCCAAACGGGATGCATATCAATATCTACTAAGATTCAAACAGCTGAGCAATAACAAAAGGGAGAGAGCTGATGTTTTGACCAATAACATTATTAAGGAAGAGAGTACCCTGCAACTCTGGATTTCAAGTGATGAGGAAAAGCTGCTCCTAAAAGCTGAATACGTCTCCTCCCCCTTTTCTGTTTTCTGGTCATTGGAGGATTATCAGTTATCGAAAAAGAATGTAACACCGGCTGCAAGCGGAGAAAATGAAGCAAAAGAGTGAGTTGACAACAGCTGTTACAAAGTTATGTTTTATTGTATGGAGCCTAACGATCCTGATCTTATCCGTTATCCCTTCGGTCGAACCTCCTTATCCCGAACTTACTTATCTTGATAAAATTGCTCATTTCGGACAGTATCTGGTTTTTTCAATCCTCTATTTTATCATGAGACATCTTCAGGGTGGTCCGGACAAAAAAATACTGAAAGAGCTATTCATACTCTCTCTTATTCTTCCTCTGTTCAATGAAGTAATCCAGCTTTTTGTTCCCGGTAGAACTTTTTGCTTGCTTGATATAGCAGCAAATTATTTAGGTTTTACGATGATGATAATCTATCTGAAATTAAGATCTATAAGAAAATATGGGAAAAAAAATGAAGAACACTAAGCCAAGTACCGGCAACATTCCCTTGAATGATATGTGGAAGTGGAATTATGTCGAAGGTACTATCCACAGAGTGATGAGTTATTATAACTATAAAGAGACCAGACCTCCTATCTTGCTCTCTAACGACGTTATCAAAAAGATATACCGCTCAGGGGATAAAAACAAGGATTTTGGCAACTTCGTCAGAAAATTATTCCGGATTGATTCTGAGGAACAACTCAGTCTGAGACCGGACGGTACTGTAACTTATCTAAGCGAATTTTCAGACGTTTCCGATAACAGCAAAGTTAATAGAATATATTACATCGGACCGATGTTCCGACGTTCCCTTCAAAATAACAATGATGACGGACAATTTCACCAGTTCGGAGCTGAAGCTTTAGGAAGCTGTTCATATATAATCGATATTGAAGTTATCCGCCTCGGATTAGATATTTTCAGAAAATTCGGTCTCTCGGACATACATCTGGAATTGAGCAATTTCGGCTGCCCTGAATGCAGACCTCATTATATCAAAGACTTAAAAGAGTACTGGCAGGAAGCAAAAACAGATCTCTGTCCCGATTGCAGCAGTGATTTTACCAAGTATAAAAGTGAAGGTGGAGTATGTCAATCTTGTCAGAATTCCTGGCAAAAGGGTCCTGCCATCTTAGATTACCTTTGTCCTGATTGCTGTGATAATTTCTCACTGATCAAGAAAGGCTTAGCGAATCTGATGGTTAACTACACAGTCAATCCGAATTTGAATATGAGCTTTGATTATTATAACAGGATTGTTTTTAAGTATAGAGCCGGAAGGACAAAAAGATCACCTCAAATTGGGGGTGGCGGAAGATATGACTATCTTGCCCAGAGTATTACCGGGAAACCCTTGTATGCTATCGGACTCTCAACCAATATTGAAGATCTGATCTCAGTTCTGGAGAAGAAAAAGCTTTTTCCTCAGCCAATTGAGGATTTCAGGGTCTTTATCAAAGCGACTCATCCTGATCTGGAGATAACACTTCTGCAAATCGTTCAGGAACTCCATGATAATGAAATTAGTGTCATTATCGGGAACACTGATCCCGATAACCGGAAACTGAAAGAGACAGCTCTGAATGAAGGAGCTTCTTTGATTATCATCTTAGATAACATCCTGATCAGAGAAGGTAAGGCAACTGTAAATAACCTGGTCAAAATGCATCAGGAGAAGGTTAATATCAGGGATATATTAGACAATATCCTGAGATTGAAAAAGGCTCTTACTTAAAGGAGATACTGAAAAAAAAAGAGGGAGATAAAAAACAATGAAAGCGATTCATACCAGCTCAGCGCCTGCAGCAATAGGCCCGTATTCTCAAGCAACATATAACAAAGGATTATTATTCGTTTCCGGTCAAATTGGTATTGATCCCTCAACGGGAATGATGGGAAAATCCTTCGAGAAACAGGCGGAACTGATCTTTGATAATCTGAGAAATATTCTGACAGCTGCCAATATGTCTTTCAGAAATGTGATGAAAGTTACAATTTATCTGGAAGATATAATGAATTTCGAGACACTGAACAGGATCTATGCTCTCCATTTCGGGGATCCCTATCCGGCAAGAGAAACTGTTCAGGTTGCCCGTCTTCCCAAGAATGCAGCCTTGGAGATCTCTCTTATAGCCTGTGACCGGTTCTGATATCTCCTCCTTCCCGTTGATAAAAGATAGAAGAGAAGCTTAACTCCGGGTCTTTTCTGTTAATTTCCTGTTTTGGGATCTTTTCTTCTGAAATGATGGCTGGGAAATGTTCAGGACTTTTTCTTCCGTTTCAGAGTAATGACAATCTCATACTGATTCGGGGGTTTATCCCATATCTCCTGCGAAAGGTATTCTTTTGGATTGTTAACAATCTCATCTTCTGAAACCTCCACTACTTGGCGGTTTTCGTCAAGAATCCAATACTGCTTAACTCTTTTGGTGTCGGTATCGGTAATCTTCTTTTTCGTCGGCATAAGTTCTCCTTTTATCTCATAATCTGGATATGACTCGATATATTCGGATAGCATTTCATAAGTGATGCTATCCGCATAGAGTTTACATCTATCCGGACAATTTAGAGCACAGACAAAGATGCTCTCGAATCTCCGGGTTAGGGGACAAATTAATGTTGTTTTCTTGCTTTTGGGTTGGTCGGTCATTTGCGGTAAGCTATATTAGTTTGTATTCTCTCAGGACTTTTTCCACCTCTTCCAGGGTATCGTTTTCCAGAAAATATAAGGGGAGGCGGATCTCTCTTTCGATATAACCCATCAGATGTAAGGATTCTTTGACAGGGATAGGATTGGTATCAATGAAAAGCATCTTGTTGATCTCCAGCAGATCTAAATGGATTTTCAAAGCCTTGTCATAATCCTTTTTCAGGCAGTAATTGATCAATTTGCTCATCATTTCCGGGACGACATTGGCGGTGACCGATACTGCTCCTTTCCCTCCACAACACATGATCGGGAGGTTTAACATGTCTTCTCCGGAAAGAACAGAAAAATCTTTCGGTGCGTATTTGATGATCTGAGTGATCTGTGCTAAATTGCCGCTTGCTTCTTTTATAGCTACTATTTGCCGGCAATCTTCGGCAAGCCGGATAGTTGTCTCGGCAGAAATATTAACACCGGTTCGTCCCGGAACATTATAGATAACTATCGGAATATCTGTTTCTTCCGCTACTTTTTTGAAGTAATAGTACATACCTTTTTGATTCGGTTTGTTATAATAAGGGGTAATAACCAGTGCCTGCCCGGCTCCGAGTTGCTGTGCTTTGAGGGTTGAGGATATCGTTTTAGAGAGATTATTGGTTCCCGTACCCACCATGATCGGGAGTTTACCCTCTATCTTCTGAATAACGTATCTGACGAAATACTCCTTCTCATCACTTGCTAAAACAGGGGACTCACCTGTAGTTCCGCAAAGCAGTATTCCATCCGTCTTTGACTCTAAATGAAATTTAAGTAAACGGTCAACGGCATTGTAATCAATATCGTTGTTCTTAAAGGGTGTAACTAAAGCTACTATAGAACCTTGTATCTTCATAAATCCTCCTTCTGTATCAATTTTGTATTCTCTTCAAAACCTGTCTGCCGCCAAGCTTCATAAATAATTATCCCTACACTGTTGGCAAGATTAATTGACCTTATCTTGTCAGACATCGGGATTTTAATCGTCTGTTCTGCATATTCTTCCAGCAATTCTGCCGGTAATCCTCTTGTCTCCGGACCGAACAGGAAAACATCTCCAAATTGATAGTCTATTTCACTGTATTGCAACTTCCCTTTTGTCGTGCAGAAAAATACCCTGCCGGAAGCGAAACTGTTCAGAAAAGCCGGGATGTTTGGATGGAATTCAATTTTCAAGTCTTCCCAGTAATCTAATCCCGCCCTTTTAAGATGTTTATCCGTGAGTAAAAAACGGACCGGTTGGATGAGATGTAACTTAGCATTACAACCGACACAGATCCTTCCAATATTGCCCGTATTTGCAGGGATTTCAGGACTGTAGAGGGCAATATGAAAGTTTACTCGATCATTATCTCTGCCCATCTTATCAGCCATCTTTCTACAGTTTGTGCTCTTATTTTCGTCAGATCAAGCTGCTCATTCAGATTGTTCTCCGGTATGACAACCCCTTCAAATGATTCCGGAAGCTTGACATTGTCGTTCACCGGATACATCCACTGTGTAGTAGGAACATGTTTTTGAAAATCCATAGTCAGGATAAAATCTATGAACAGTTGTGCCAATTCAAGATTTGAAGTACCTTTGATAATACCGGCTCCTTCGATTTGTTTAAAGGAACCCTCTTGGGGTATAAAAGCCCGGTAACGATAGCTGTTCTCTATCTCGATATGAAAAGCAGGGCTGCTGGAATAGCTTAAAACAATCGGTACTTCTCCGGCAAGAAGCATACTATAGGCTTCATCCCAGGATGAGGAAACAGTTAGAATGTTACTCTTCATACTCCGCCAGAAATGACTATAACCGTTCTCCCCGAAGGCGGCAATAGTCCACAATAACAGTCCTAAACCGGGGCTGGAAGTACGTGGGTCGGAGATTACAAATTTATTCTTCCAGATTCCATCCTGAATTGTGCCAAAGGACGAAGGAGGCTGCTGGATAACTTCAGAATCATAAACAAAGGCGAAGTAGCCATAATCATAAGGGGTCAGGCAGTAGGATCTATCGAAATGCAGTTCCTTTCTGATTTTATCCAGGTTTTCAGACTTATAGGAGATCAACAGATCCTCAGCTAAAATCCGGCTCATCAGAGTATTATCAATCCCGATAACTATATCAGCCTGCGGATTGTCCTTTTCCATCAGCAGTCTGTTGATTATGTTTCCGGCATCTCCCACACTCTCCAGAAAAATCTCACAGTCGTATCTCTCTTCGAAGAAAGGGATGGTCTTTTCTGCCAAGCCCCAGGTTACAAAACTATCATAAGTATAAATCTTCAGAGTACTACCCGGTTCCGGCAGCCAATCTCTTGTCTCTTTTTGCCCGCACCCCAGGAGTAAAATCAGGAAAAACAAAAGAACCGACGTCTTCTTCATCTTAGCTTAACTTCCTTTTATGATAATATCTGATATAGTTAGCAGTCATCTTCATCTTACAAACATACAGGAGTAATGCTCTGAACTACAGAACAACCGCAAAACCGTATTTCATTAATAACCTCCAAACAAAAATGCTGCTACCAGAAAATCCATAAGGAGGATCAGGATTGAAGAATATACTACAGTCAAAGTAGTTGCTTTGCCAACCCCCTCTGCCCCACCTTTCGTGTTGCTCCCTGTGTAACAGGCAATCGAGGTTATGATAAGCCCAAAAAAGAAAGCCTTCACCAAACCGCCCCAGAGATCCAAAGGTCTAAAGTAATTCTTCATGTTGATAAAAAAGGTGTAAACATTGACATTGTATTTGAGATTAGCGACAAAAAAGGCAGAGACTATTCCGACGAAATTGGCATAAATAGTCAGCAACGGCAACACTATGATCCCGGCTATGATTCTCGGTAGATATAGATAATCATCGGGATCTACTCCCATGCTCTTCATGGCATCGATCTGCTCGCTCACCTTCATAGTACCTATCTCGGCTGCTATGGCTGCCCCAATCTTACCGGAAAGCACAAGGGCAGTTAAAACCGGGGCTAACTCCGTCATTGTTGACTTGGCTACCATCACTCCTATGAGATTCTTGGGAATATATCCGCGTGTCTGATAAGAGGCTTGCACGGCAGTAACCAAACCGGTAAAACCTGAAGTGACGGTAATCAGCAGGATCGAATCATAACCCATTTTTTTTAACTGTTTGCTGAACTCGAAAAACCTGCCGGGAAGAAGAGGTACTCTGGACAAAACCCGGAGTGTAAAAGAGATAAAACTACCTAACTGAAACAATCCGTTCAGCAATAATGGCTTTTTATTCATGTTATTAAGGTTTTTCTAAATCGTTAAAAGCTGTGTTTTCCTCAACAAATCTCATCTGAACTTCACCGGTCTTACCGTGACGGTTCTTGGCAATGATTATTGTTGCTTGATCGGCATTATCTTCGGTTTTCTCATATTTCGAGGCACGGTAGATAAACATAACTAAATCAGCATCCTGCTCAATAGCTCCTGACTCCCGCAAGTCAGAAAGCCGGGGTCTTTTATCTTCCCGGTTTTCCAGAGCTCTATTAAGCTGGGAAAGGGCGATTACAGGAACCTGCAGCTCTTTTGCCAGGATCTTTAAGCTGCGGGATATCTCCGAAATCTCTTGCTGTCTGTTTTCGATATTCCGTCTGGAAGAGGACATCAGCTGCATATAGTCAACGATGATCAAACCCAAACCATCCTGTTCCGCTTTTAATCTTCTTGCTTTAGCTCTCAGATCGAGAGGAGAGTTTGTCCCGACATCATCAAGAAAGATATTCAGACGGCTTATTTTTTCTGCCTGCTCGATAATACCTCTTCTTTTGTGAGTATCAAGTCCGTGACCTGTTAACATGGTATCCATGGAGACCATTGATCTGGTACTGATCATCCTCAAAAGTACCTCTTCGACAGACATCTCCATGGTGTACACCCCGACTTTCGTTTCCTGTCTGAATGCTGTGTTCAGTGCCATATTAAGGGCAAAAGCCGACTTTCCCATACCTGGTCTGGCGGCAACTACGATCAACTGTCCCGGTCTGAAACTACCGATCATCTTATCCAAAGAATGGAAACCGGTTAAGACACCTATTCCTGTCCCCCCTTTTTGCATGATCTCTTCAATGTGTTCCAGAACTTCTGTCATTCTTTCACTCGCCTTGACAAAGCCCTGAACCTTTGATGTTTCAGTCAATTTGAATACTGCGTTCTCGGCGAAATCGATCAGATCTTCAGTCGGCATATCACCGTCATAGCTCTTTTCCACAATCTTATTGGCAGTAAGGATCAATTCCCGGAGTAGGAATTTATCGGTAACGATCTTGGTATGGTAATCGAAATGAGCACCACTGACTACATAATCATAGATCTCCGTCAAATATTCTTTACCGCCGGCTTTTTCCAGTTGTCCGGTATTTTCAAGCTGGTTTTGCAGAGTTATGGAATCGACTGACATCTGATTCTCAAACAGAGTTCTCATTGCTCTGAAGATAACCTTATGCTGCATTTTGTAAAAATACTCTTCCTTAACCTGAACGATACTCTTAGCGACAGTAGTGTAGTCATTCATTATTGCCGAGAGTACTGCGGCTTCAGCGTATTCATCGTAGGGTAAGGCTCTAACGGAACCGGAAAGTCTTCCTGTAGAATCTTTCATCGCTGTTCTCTCATTCATTCTCATCTCCAGGGTGATCTATGCAGAAACAGACTGCATAAAGGGAAATCTCTCTTTTATCCCGGTCTGAAAATACTGTTACCGGGTATTATAGGTTTTGTATCTGTCCCGGATCTTTTTTAAGTCGGTCCAGGAACCTCTCTTTAGGGAATTATTATAGAGCAGTGCTGCCGGATGGTAGGTGACGTATGTTTCAATTCCTGCAAAAGAGAAAACTCTCTGCCGCAGGTTGCTCATTGCTTCTTTGGCGTCAAGCAGGGCTACGGCAGCAACCTTTCCTAAGAGCACTATGATCTTTGGTGAAACGATCTCAATCTGCTCTTTCAGATAGGGAATACAGGAATGAACCTCCTCGGGAGAGGGGTTGCGGTTTCCGGGGGGCTGGCACTTAACGACGTTAGTAATATAGACATCCGTTCTCTCTAAATCAATAGCCCTAAGCATATCGGTTAACAGTTTTCCCGCTCTACCGACAAAGGGTAGTCCCTGCTTATTCTCTTCGGAACCGGGACCTTCCCCGATTAGCATCATCCTGGCAGAAGGATTCCCTTCGCCATAGACAAAATTTATCCTGTTCCGGTGTAAAATACAATTCCGGCAATCTTTATACTGATTATGTTTTTCTTTCAAAATCTCTTTTTGAAGCTGCAGAATATCTTCTGAGGGAACCTCCTCTTTTGTTCCGTAGATACAATCGATCCCTGAGTTAGCAAGAAGCTCAAGATACTGCTGCAGTGATTTACGACTCATTCCTCTATCATTCTTCGTTCATATCTATTTCTTCTTCTTGTTCAATAATAAAGTCCGGTATCTTATTCTTGGCAACATGTTCCATCGCTATTTCCGTTATCTTTTTGGGAAAGGTCTTCTTGATCGAAAAAGGAAGGGAATTTAGCCGGTTGGCTTCCAGGTTGCTGAGTAATAAGAAAAGATAGTCCATATTGTTCTCTTCTATAAATGATTCTACTATCGGTTTATTTGTCATTCGTGTCCTCCATAAAACACATCCTGAGGAGTATAATATCTTGAAACTCTGTTCTCCTCAGCTTCGATTATCTTCTTCACGTCATTTATTGCCGTGTCTAAATCGTCATTAATTACCAGATACTCATATTCAGGTAATGTTTCCAGTTCGAAACGGGCATTGTTCAATCTAAGAGCAATAGTGTCATCGCTGTCTGTATCTCTATTCCTTAACCGCTCCTCGAGAATCTTCATGTTAGGGGGCAGAAGAAAAATGGTTACCACATCGATACCGCTGTTGACTATTGATCTTGCACCCTGCGGGTCAATATCCATGATCACATGCCGGTTATCTGCAAACCTGTTCAAAATGAAAGAACGTGATGTTCCATACCAGTTGTTATGTACCTGAGCATACTCCAGAAAATCATTCTCTCCAATCAATTCCCGGAATCTCTCTTCATTGACGAAGAAATAATGCTGACCATTGACTTCATTGGCACGAGGTTTCCTGGTTGTATAGGAGATCGAATAATCAACCGTATTCATCCTTTCCAGGATCGCTTTGCAGATTGTTGATTTACCCCCTCCCGAAGGAGCAGATATAACTATCAGGAAATTCTTTTTGCGGAATTTTTCTTTCAACATCGCCTAAACTTACTCGCTGAACTGCTTGCGATATTCTCCCGCTGATAAAAGTGTTTCCAGTTCGTCGGTATTTGTCAGCTTAAGTTTTAATAACCATCCCTGCTCGTAGGGAGATTCATTGACCAAAGCTACGTTCTCAACTACGTCATCATTAACTTTGATAACTTCACCACTAACAGGAACAACAAAGTCAACAACCGCTTTCGCTGATTCGATCGAACCTACTTCTTCTCCCGCAGAAACAACAGTGCCCGGATCCGGAAGATCAATATAAACAATGTCACCTAACTCTTTTTGAGCATAATCGGTTATACCTACATAGACAACGTCCTTATCTACCTTCACCCATTCATGAGTTTCAGAATAGTACAGATCATCCAATACCTTCATCTTTACCTCCAATAGATTACTATAATTCATTGAAGTATCCATTTTAGAAAGGTCAATAATGTCAAGGCAAATATCACAGGAATTGCGATTACAGCATACAGTCAGCGGAAATTTTTGTGAGTTGTTCTCTGTTGGATGAGATTATCAGCTTCAGAATCAAAGTCATCACCTTTCGGGAATACCCTAATATGATTACACTAACCAGCGTCTTCTGATATTGAAAAGACTGGCTGCATAAAGCAGACCACAGAAAGTAGTCAGGATTATCAGATCAATGAACGGATGCATTATATAACCCTGCCGGCTGGCTCCTTGCAGCAGATCTACTCCATAAGTTAGTGGAAGCAGATAGGATAAAGGTCTGATAATAATTGGCAAGTTTGCAACAGGAAAGAATAAACCGCAGAGAAAGATCATCGGAAAGCGGAAAAAATTAGAGAAGGTTTGAGCTTCGAAAACTTCGCTGACGGCTACAGCAATGAATAGTCCCAAAAAAGTTGAAGATATTGCAATGAAAACAACAGCAGTGACAAAGATACTCCAGTTAATCTGGGAGAGGTCGGTTAAAAAAGAAGCAATCACTACCGGAACGAAGGCATTAGCAACTCCGAAAAGGATCGCCCCGCCTGTTTTAGCAAACATCAATAATTCCAGGGAGATGGGTGAAAGTAAGAGTCTTTCGAACGAGCGGTTTTTTTTCTCGAAAGTTACCGTGACTGCCAGCATTGAGGTTGTTCCGAACAGAATAGATACTCCAACAACGCCGGGAAGTATTTCCGGTATATTTTCCATACTGCTTCCCGAACGGAGAAAAAACATAGCAGTCCAGGCAAGGGGAAAAATCAGTCCCCAACTGATATTCGGAGGTTTCAGATAATAGAGTTTCATATCCTTTAGCATTATATTCCAAAAAGCTATGAAGTGATTCATGCCTTACCTCCGGACTGTTCTTTTTCCTTCTTCATCAAATTCCCACCTATTCCGGTAATCTTGACGAATACCTCCTCCAGTGCCGGCTGAACCTTTCGGGCTTCTGAAACCTCTACCCCCTCTTCTTCCAGAAAATGAACTATCCTGCCGGCAGGGATATTCTCAGCAGCCTCAATCTGTAAGATATCATTTCCCTGTAATGTAAATGTGAACCCAGGATACTTCTCCGCTAATGAGCTCATGATCAGTTCAGGAAGCTCATTAACGGTTATGCGAAGTACTTTTTTATCCTGAACCGGTTGCAGCAGATTATCCTTGGTGTCGATTCTTACTATACGTCCTCCTACAATGAATGCAATCCGGTCACACAATCTCTCAGCCTCTTCTATGTAATGGGTTGTTAAAAAGATAGTTGTTCCGGCATGATGCAGTTCCGAGATCAATTCTCTTACCTGTCTGGCACTGGCTACGTCAATACCCGTTGTCGGCTCATCTAAAAATAATATCTCGGGCTGATGTATTATCCCTGCAGCTATGGTGATCTTTCTTTTCATCCCTTTGGAATACCCTCCAAACTTACGATTGGCAGCAGCATTCAATCCGAAATCTCGCAGTAACTTAACTGCTCTCTCCTGTCGAACTCTCTTCCTGACCCCATAAAGAGAAGCACAGAAACATAGATTCTCGAAACCGGTAAGCTCCGGATAGAGATTGCTTTCATCAGGTACTACTCCAATAAGATGCTGTGTACTTCTTGGATGCTTCCGGCAGTCTATACCGCTGATGTTTATAACACCGGAATCAGGTCGGGCAAGACCGGTCAGGATGTTGATCGTTGTAGTTTTTCCGGCTCCGTTAGGACCGAGAAATCCGAATAATTCTCCCCGATTAATAGTAAAATCGATCCCGGCAAGAGCCTCAACCTCACCAAACTGTTTTTTTATATCTTTTACGGTGATTATTATTTCTCTATCGCTCATCACTCCTTCACCTCATTTCTCGACTGATTATTGCTTTTTAGGGGATTAATGGATTGAGTATCTGAGGTTATTCCTTAGCAGTCTCTTTTAACTCCGTTTTCTTCGCTTCAACGCAGGAATGAACTCTTTCCTCACCATGACACTTCTTGATCTGTTCAGGTGAACACTTTTCAGGTTTTTCCTTCAGGTTTTCCTTTTTCAGGCATATACTTTTCTCTTTTGACATGTTATCCTCCATATTTAAGTAATTGCGTTCATACTTAGTTAATTGGCAAAAAAAACTCTATCTTTTCAGAGATAGTGTTTCATCTGCTACCTTCAGCCAATTCCTCATAGTCTCTTCGTTGACCCGGTAATGAACGTAATAACCCTGCTTATCTGCTATTACTATATTGACATCACGTAGTATTCTGAGGTGCTGGGATACTGCTGCCGGCGATATTCCAAGTGTTTCTGAAAGAGCGTTTACGCAGAGCGAACGTTTTTTCAGTAACTCTAAGATCTGTACCCGGGTCTCTACGGAAAGTACTTTAAAAATCCTGGCAGTTTTGCTGAAATCGGTCATTCATTCATCCTTTGTTTAAGTATGCATGCAGTTAATTTACTAACCTCTAAGCTGTCAAGTTTTTTAGTCCCTTTTCTACCTCTGCAGTCTCTTGAAATCTGCATGAGCAGAGATTATCTATCTGAAGTTAATCAGAGAGTATTTCCTGAGTATGTTAAAACCGACTGTGGAGATACTCTCTGATATCCTAAATACACCCCCTGATCCGGACAATACTTCAGGTGAGACAGCAGGTAAGAAGAAAGTGACGAAGCCAGTAACATGAAGAGAGGGTAGGAGAAAAGCTATCACAGTACTGAAAGGTTAACAGGAAAGGATTTATCACCCCTCCCAGGATCTGGCTTCCGGTATGGTTTTGTGGAACAGGATTAATGTATAGGAAAAGAGTGCTGTACAAATCATTACGAGATACAGTCAGCATAGCCTCTGACTACTGCATTCCTCATATGTTTGAGTTGCTAAAAGAATAATGGAAAAAAATAAAGCCCGTTGCTGAGAGGAGGGCTAACTTCGCAAGGGCTTTATTTTGTAATATAATCGGGTTATTTGCTATATTTTAACCTTTCTTGTGGCAGAACCACCAGTCATAGCATTCGAAATCACCGTTTTTAGCTTTTTCGATTCTCTCTTTGGCTGTTTTAACATCTTTTGCCGGCGGGATAATAACTCTGTCCTGCAAGATTCCATTGTTAGGCCAATCAGCGGGCATTGCTACCTTATTCTTATCGGAATACTGCATCCCTTCGACAGCTCTGAGAATCTCTTCCATATTACGTCCTAATTCCTGGGGATAGTAGAAAATAATTCTGATCAATCCTTTATCATCAACGATAAAGACTGCTCTGACTGTATTAGTTCCTTTACCGGGGTGGATTAGTCCGAGTTTTTCGGCAACTGCCCCTGTATCTGCTATGATTGGAAACTCAATCTCTACTCCCAGCTTCTCATTGATCCATTCTTCCCATTTGATGTGAGCAAATACTTGATCAACACTAAGTCCGATCAATTCACAGTTCAATTCTTTAAATTTGGGGTATAGTTTCTGAAAAGCAACAAATTCTGTTGTACATACAGGTGTAAAATCTCCCGGATGACTGAAGAGGACGAACCATTTCCCGGCATAATCGTTGGGCAGGGTTATTTCTCCCCGGGTTGTGACAACTTTCATCTCCGGCATACGATCACCTAATAACGGCATTCCAGCTTTTTCCATTTTCTCTTCCATAAGAAACACTCCTATTGCATTTTTTTTCTATGAAATAATCTAAGTAATAATCGAAAGAAGGCAAATTTTTTCAACTTCTTTATCTGGAAGAACTTCCATCCCGAGTTGATTCATTTACTTACTTAGATTTTAACTCAATCCTAAATTGAAATAGCCAGATAATCTCTGCCAGAAATCCCAGGAGAAAAAATCGGTGGACTGCAGTTCAAAAAACAAAATTCTAACTTGCTGTAAGACATAAGGTTAGGAAGAGAGATCGCTTGTCTTGCCGTTTTAAAATCGAGTATAAGCGGAAAAAATAGGGATTAGATAACTTTTTTGATTGACAAAGATTTCATCTTGTTGAACTTAGGGGGCATATCAAATTATGAGGAGGTATTATGAAACGCGATGAACTGTTAGCAAAAATTGCTGCAGATGCAGGTATCACCAAAAAAGCTGCCGGGGAAGCATTGAATTCCTTTATGGAAGGAATTATGAAATCTCTCGCTAAGGGAGACAAGGTTTCCTTTGTCGGATTTGGGACTTTTGATGTCAGTAAGCGTAAAGCTCGTAATGGGATCAATCCTCAGACAAGAAAAAAGATTAAAATACCCGCCCGCAAAGTTCCCGTATTCAGAGCAGGAAAAAAACTGAAAGACATTGTTAAGTAGTTTCTATTATGCCAAAGAAAAGCAAGGGAAATCGCTCTTGCTTTTCTTTTTTTTTAACAGCGATCAATATTTAAAAGAGGATAGATATTATGCGATTTACCATTGAAAGAACAAAGTTACTCTCTCATATTCAACATTTACAGGGGATTGTCCCGATCAAAACAATCAGTCCGATTCTGACAAATTTTCTCTTGGAAGCAGATGCTGAGAACAACCTTATCAGGATCATCACAACAGATATGCAAATCACTGTAGTGGTCAAAATCGAAGCTCAGGTCGCCGAAAGCGGTAAAGTTGCCGTTTCAGCCCGTAATTTGACTGACATTGTGGTCTCTCTGGATGAGAAACCGATTAACTTTTCCCAGGAAGACGAATATCTGAAGATCAGGTGCAGCCATTCCAGTTTTTCCCTGCTCTGTGCCGATCATCAGCAATTCCCTCTGGTACCGGAGATTCAGATTGATAAAGCCTTTACTGTTTCTGCACCTACTCTGGCGAAGATGGTCAACATCAGCAGTATAGCTGTTTTACAAGAGGTAACACGACCAATATTTACCGGGATTTACTGGAGAATTCTCCCCGATTTGCAGATCATGGTTGCAACTGACGGCAAGAAGATAGTTGAAGTCAGGAAGGAACATAATATCACTTTGGAAAAGAATCTGGAACATGTTATACCGACCAAGGGGCTTTTCTTTTTGGAGAAGGTCATTGATGAAAAAAATCCTGATCTGAAAGTTATTTTCGAAGATAACAGAATTATCTTCGGTTATAATGATTATACGGTTGTATCACAAATTATACCGGGCAAATTCCCAGATTATGAAAAGGTTCTGAAGATTGATAATCCCAATAGCCTGATCATTGATAAAGCTACACTTAGACAGGCAGTAAAGAGGGTCTCGTTGTTGACATCTGAGGAGTTTTTCCGGGTTAAGTTCGAGATCTCATCTGAAAAGATGGTACTCTATTCCGTGAATTCGGAAATGGGAGATGCGACAGAGGTTATCGAAAACCACGAGTATAACGGTTCACCCTTTGCCATCGCTTTTAATTACAAGTTCATCCTTGCTGTACTCAATGTTTTAGAATCGGAGAAAGTTAAGATCAATTTTGGTGAACCGGAAGGTGGGTTTATCAATAATCAGGTGATAATTTACAACGAGCCTGAACCTAAGGACTATCATCCGGTATTTCTCTTGATGCCGCTGAGACTGAAATAATTGGTAATAAGATCAATAGATGTAGTCAATTTCCGTAATTTTGCCCAGCTTTCACTCTCCTTCGACGAGAGAGGGATGGTTTTTTTTGGGAAAAACGGTATTGGCAAAACCAATCTGCTGGAGGCGATCTGTTTTTGTGCTTTTGGTAAATCGTTTCGTTCTCTTAGTGACCTTGACTTGATCAGAATTGAGCAGCCAGCCTTCGGAATTAAAGCAGAATTCGTCTGCAATTCCGAGAGATTCCTTTTTGAAGCCTCCCTTGATCGAAAAAGCCGTAAGCTGATCAAAATCAACAATACCCGGTTAGCTAAAGTCAGTGAACTTTATAAATATCTTAAAGTTGTTTATTTTTCTCAGGAAGATATCAATTTGATAGCAGGTTCTCCGAAAGGAAGAAGGCAATTTTTCGATATGGCAGTTGCTCAAAGCGACTATGCCTATATCAACCGGTTAAAACAATACTATCAGTTTCTCAAACAACGAAATGCCCTTCTGAAAGCTGACTTTTCAACAGCAGAAAAAAGAGCCTGGGATACGAAGTTAATTGAAGCAGCGGTGGTCATTACGAATTCCCGGCTCTCCTATCTGAAAAAGTTGAATCTCGAACTGGAAAGCCATTATCAGAGGATCGGTTATCAGTTTGAGAAAGTCAGGATAGGTTACAATTTTTCCTATCCTTATCGGGAAGGCAAAGAGTTGAGTGAATTGTTGAGCAGTGAGCTGTCCAGATTAGAAAATGAGGAAAAACGTTATCAGAGAACATTGTTAGGTCCCCATCTGGATGATTATCTCTTACAGCTTGATGACCGTTCTATCAATCGTTTCGGATCTCATGGTCAAAAGAGATGTTTTGTTATTGCCGTCAAGCTGGCATTGGCAACCTTGATCGCTTTTTCAGCGAAAGAACCGGCGATCTTGATATTCGATGATGTTTTAGCAGATCTTGATGAGAAGAGAGCGCATTCGATTATCGAATCTTTAGGTAGTAAGAATCAGGTATTTATTGCTACCCCAATTCCCTCGTTGTACAGTTCGATGAACCTTCCCTTCTTTGCAATGGAAGAGGCAGGAAACTAAACATGAAATTCGATAAGAGTATTTTCGGCTGGGTAATGTATGATTTTGCCAACTCCTCTTTTGTTACGATAATAGTTACCGTTATTTATAGTGTCTATTTCCGCAATGTTGTGGTCGGTTCGGAAGAGCTGGGCACTGCACTTTGGGGACGAGCAATGAGTATTTCGATGCTTATGGTCGGTCTTTCAGCACCAATATTCGGTGCCATTGCCGATTATTCCAGATCAAAAAAGAAGTTTTTGTTTATCAATACCTATCTCTGTGTTGCCTTTACCTGTATGCTCTTTTTCGTCAGAGAGGGGGATATTTTCAAGGGAATGCTCTTCTTCATTATCGCAAATTTCGGATACAACAGTGCCAATGTTTTCTATAACTCCTTTTTAAGCGAAATTGCCCCACGAGCTGATATGGGAAAAGTATCGGGCTGGGGCTGGGGAGTTGGTTATGTTGGCGGCTTGCTCTCACTTTTTCTTTCTCTGAGGCTTGTAGCTATCAATGTCAGGCTTGTTTTCCCGGCTATCGGGGTATTCTTTGGACTATTCGCCTTATTCACCTTCTTTTGGCTAAAGGAGTTCCGCAGACCCTCAAAGAGAACGAACTATTTTAGAGTTGCCTACAACAGGATACGGTATTCCTGGCAGAATATCAATAAATTCAAAGAGTTGACCCGTTTCATTATCAGCTACTTTATCTATAATGACGGAATCATTGTTGTTTACACCTTTGCTTCCATCTACGGAGCTACCCGCTTTGGCATGACCCTCCAGCAGTTGACGGTTTATTTTATTATTGCTCAATTTACTTCGATCGCCGGAGCTCTCGGTTTTGGTTATATTATAGATAAAACCGGTTGTAAAAAGACGATAACCATTACTTTGATCATCTGGATTTTTGTTGTCATTGGAGCCCTTTTTTCGCGGAATATCACAGATTACTATATTGTCGGGATGGTTGCCGGAATAGCTATCGGTTCGAGTCAGTCAAGCAGCCGAACAATGCTGGCACTTTTAACTCCCGCAGCAAAAATGACAGAGTTTTTCGGTTTTTATGCTCTGACAGGAAAACTTGCTTCTGTTTTCGGTCCGCTTGTCTATGGCGAAGTTGCCCGGATTACCGGTTCGCAACGCTGGTCTTTACTCGCTGTTCTATCCTTCTTTATCGTGGGAGGCATAATTCTGCAAACCGTTAATGAAACGAAAGGGAAAGAGGTAGCAGAGCAGTGGATAGACGAGTAAAATAGTATAGTAATAACAATCTATTTGACCGCTTAGGAAAGATCAAGCCATAAGCGGACAGCATCAGTGAATCCGTTGTTGAAATTATCAGCAACAAGAGGGTATTTTGCTTTCAGAGCTGAAGGAGCATTAGCCACAACAAAACTGTTGCTGCTCCATTCCAGCAGATCAAGATCATTAAAATCGTTTCCAATAGCCATACTGCTCTTTTTCGTAATGCCGAGTATATCAGTCAGGTGTTGAGCTGCATTTCCTTTTGATACACCGGCTGCATAGATCTCCAGCCAGAGAGAACCTTCTAATAGTGGTGAAGTTGTCTTTATTATTGAAAACTCATTGCTTGCTGAAGCAATCTTATCATAGGAATCCGGAAAGCTCTCCGGAGTTAACATGCAGAGAAACTGCGTTGCCGGGATTTCGGAATGTCGCTTGTGTTCAAAAGGTTGAGCATAATCTGAGTAGATTTTGATTCGGTGTTGAAAGTCAGGAGGGGTAAAATTTCCCGGGTAATAGTAAAAGTAATGACTGTCCGGAATCTCCTGATGAAGCATGAAATTGATTTCTCCCTTTGTCAGGATTTCAGAACAGAGTCGGACAGAATTATTCGGGATATTATTCCGGTAGATGATCTCTTTCTTTTTCCAGTCCATGATACCTGCTCCGGTAGAGAAGATGAGATAATCAATGGGAAAATCATCAGTCAGAATCTTACGGGCTGAGTAAAGATTTCTGCCTGTAGCAACTACTCTGATGATCTTGAGTTCCTGCAGTCTGAGCAGAGTCTCTCTGTTCAGGTCACTCAACGACCCTTGATCAGAAAGGAGTGTTCCGTCAAGATCGGTAAAGAGTATTTTCATAGTTGACCACCATAGGCTTGATTTCTGAAAATATTGAAAAGGAGTAAGCCTGTCAAGTAAGATTTAAGTCCATTCTGCTGAGAATCTTTTTTGATTAACTGCGGAAAGCTGTTATATTTTAGTGTAGCATCTGGCTTGTTTTTCGGCTCAGACGGAGCAGGCTTAACACTCTCTTCTGGGGGAGGATAGAAATGAGTAAAAAGATCAGAGAAAAAATCGATAAGGGATTTTATGAGTTAATAGCTTCACTCTGTTTACTTTTTTTGCTTTTACTGATCACTTCCCGGTCAACGGATGATATTGCAAAACTTTTGCGTTTCCTTATTCTGGTCATCTTTATTTTTGCCGTTTACAAGTTATATATTTGGCTGAAGAAGGAAGATTAAGCATATAGGGCAGCAACTATAAAGAACATCAGTTATCTTCCCGGATAATCGAAGGGCTAAAAGATGATTGACAAAAACCACTCTCATATATAGGTGAAAAAAAATCAAGGAATGTCTATGTACTATCGTAACGAATTGCAGAGATTATTAAAAGAAGAGAAAAATATTGTTAACAGGATGTATCTGAATGAGATCTCATTGCAGCTTCGGAAACTGGAAAAAGAGTTGATCAGATCTCCGGAAGAGGAAGATTACTTTATCTCAGTGGCAGAGGCTTTGACGAACTTCACGGAACAATTGAATAATAATAAATATCAATACAACCGGACAACAAAGAACGGCTTCCGAAAAACTTCTCCGATCCTCTCCCCTATTTATATCAATGATCTGCTCAATTCTCTCTTTGCCAGACAAACAATACTCAGGAATAAGGGCGTCGTTTGGGGAAAGCAGCCTTTTAGCATGAATCTGGAGTTTAATCCCTATAATTTGAGTATCATGGAAAAAAACATGCAATTTGATTATAAGGATTCTCCCATATTCCTGCAGTTAACCCAAAAGATAGATTTTCAGTTCAGAGTCAGTGGAAAACGTACTTTTGAGAAGTATGGAGTGACTCTTCCTCTCTTAATATTTCACACCTTCAAGCATCTCTATGAAGAAGATCTGATCAGGATAGAACACTATGCCGATAAAGCCAAGCAGAGTCTGAATAAAGCCCGAACTATCATTGTCTGTGAAGCAATAGATCCGAGCATTGTACCTGATGTAAAATGCTCGTTTATCGATATTGTTTATATTCTCCGCAAGCAGAAAATCGGCAGCAAAGTGAACCGGATATCTTCAGAGGTCATTAAAGCTGTCTATGATAAGATCAACGAATACCTCTATCAGGGAGAAGATGAAAAGGAGTTGTACGAAAAGATCGGATACATTGATTAGAAAGTGGTTATCGTGAAAAACGCTGCATAAACTGACCGAAAGTAAGAAAAACTGATAAAGGAGACATAGAGTGAAACACTTTTCTTTAGATGATAATCTTCCAGCCAAAAAGTCTTTTATGCCGGGGATAAGAAGAGCTCCCCACAGAGGATTCAGTCTCTCCCCAAAAGATACCGTTTTGGCTTTGAAAAATGCTCTCCGTTATATTCCTCAAAATCTGCAGGCAGAACTTGCTCCCGAATTTCTGGAAGAGTTGCTGACCACAGGAAGGATATACGGTTACCGTTACCGGCCGGAAGGGAATATCAAGGCTAAACCGGTAAATGAATACAAGGGTACTCTCGAAGGGAGAGCTTTACAGGTTATGATCGATAACAACCTTGACTTCGAAGTAGCCCTCTATCCCTATGAACTGGTTACTTACGGGGAAACAGGACAAGTCTTTCAGAACTGGATGCAGTATCAGTTAACCAGGAAGTATTTAGAGCTGATGAAAAGCGATCAGACTTTAGTTATCAGTTCCGGTCACCCTGTTGGTCTGTTCCCCTCTTCCGAGCTTGCCCCCCGGGTTATTTCGACCAACGGTCTGCTTATCGGACAATGGGATAATCCGGAGAACTTCAGAAGATTAGCAGCTCTGGGGGTTACTAATTACGGACAAATGACTGCCGGAGGGTGGATGTATATAGGCCCTCAGGGGATAGTACACGGAACCTTTATCACCCTGCTCAATGCCGGAAGGAAGTACCTGAATATAGCTCCCGACGAAGATTTACACGGAGTACTCTTCGTCTCCTCCGGTTTAGGCGGTATGTCTGGTGCCCAGGCTAAAGCAATAGAGATCTCCGGCGGGATCGGAGTCATAGCTGAAGTTGATAAGAGCAGAATAGAAACCCGGCATTCCCAGGGCTGGGTGGGCAAAGTATCATCAGATCCGGATCAAATCGCCGGATGGATAGATGAATACCGGCGAAACAAGAAACCGGTTTCTATAGCATATCATGGCAATATCGTCGATCTGCTGGAGTATCTTGACCAAAAAGATATTGCTGCAGAGCTGATCTCAGATCAAACTTCTTGCCATGCCGTTTATGAAGGTGGTTATACTCCTGCCGGACTTAGTTTCGAAGAGGGTAGAGAGCTTTTAGCCAGAGATAGCGAAGCTTTCAGACGAAAAGTTGACGAATCCCTGCACCGTCATTACCGAGCCCTGAAGAACCTGACGGCAAAAGGCTCCTTCTTCTGGGATTATGGCAATAGTTTTATGGCTTCGGTGTTTGATGCCGGAGTCAAAGAGATCGCTGCTAATAAAGTCGATACAAATGACGGTTTCATCTGGCCCTCTTATGTAGAAGACATAATGGGACCTATCTGTTTTGATCAGGGCTATGGTCCTTTCCGCTGGGTCTGTTTGAGCGGTAAGGATGAAGATCTGCGAATCACCGACAGAGCTGCGATGGATTGTATTGATCCGCAAAGAAATGCTAATGACCGTGATAACCACCACTGGATAGCATCAGCTGAAGAGAACAAGCTTGTTGTTGGAACAAGAGCGAGAATCCTTTATGCCGATGAAACCGGAAGAGTGAGAATTGCTCTTAAGTTCAATGATCTTGTCCGTCAGGGGATCATTGGTCCTGTTATGCTTGGTCGTGATCATCATGACGTTTCCGGAACCGATTCCCCTTATCGGGAAACAGCTAATATTTATGATGGTAGCAATCTTACGGCTGACATGTCGGTTCACTGCTTTGCCGGCAATGTTGCCCGCGGTATGACTCTGGTTGTCCTCTCCAATGGTGGAGGTGTCGGGATAGGTAGATCGAGTAACGGCGGCAATGGCATAGTCCTTGACGGGAGTGCTCGTATAGATGAAGTTATTAAAAAAGGCCTCTCCTGGGATGTAATGGGGGGAGTGGCAAGACGTGCCTGGGCAAGAAACGAGAATGCTCTTAAGACAGTATCCGAATGGAATGAGCAGAATAGAGAAGCGGGTCATATAACAGAGCCATATCTTCCAGATGAACAGTCTCTTAATGAACTGGTAACAGAGATTTACCCTGCAACCCGGTCAAAATAATAACAGATCAAACTCTGAAGGATATCTCCCTATGACTTTTCGCAATCTCATCCTCCCCTTTTTTGTGCTGATCATTGTTCTTGTCCTCTGGGTCAGTCAGAACCTTTTTAAAGAACAGCGGGTAGAACTACCGCTTCCCCTCCGCTTGACCAATCTCCCGGAAGATAGAGTGGTAACTCATATCGACCCGGATGACTTAGTTCTCTTTGTGGAAGGAAAAGGGATAGAAATCCTCCGTTTCAGCAGGTCGGAATACTATCTTAACATTGATGCCTCTAAACTGCAAGTCGGAAACAATGAGCTTAATGTTACCGAGCAGGATATCTTTCTTTCAGACTCGCAGTTCTATCTGCAGATGAGTTTTTTTCTGAGCACCCAGATTATGGTGAAGGTTGAAACAACAAGTATAAAACAGATACCTGTAACTATAAGATATATGACGATCGACGATGAGAATTTCTTCCGCCTGAGAAACGTTAAGGTTCAACCGCAAAGAGTAGAGATCGTCGGACCGAGCAGTATTGTCGGCAAGTTGACTGAAGTAACAACCGAACCTTTGTCGATGGAGGATGTCAGAGAGACTGACAGGATAAAAGCAGATCTGGAAATTCCGGAAGGAATACTTGGGATTAAACCGGATCTGGTCACTATCAATCTGGAATCACCGGAAATAATTACCAGAACAATCCCTCTGATCAGAATTGATTACCCCGCCGGCAGAATTTCCATGATCATTCCCAATTCCGTAACCATCAAAGTTGAAGGTTTAGCCGAAAGAGTACAGAACCTCCGTCCCCAGACAATATCGGCCTATATAGCAGTTCCGGATGAATTTGAGTACGATTATGCCCCGATACTTTTCCGATTACCGGAAGGGGTAAAGATCATAGAATATACACCCCAAAGAGTACAGATCTTCCGTGACCAGGAAGACTAATGAGAAGAGCAGAGAATTTATGGGAGAGGGCTAATATGAGCACTGGTAATCACGGATTTATGATACTCGCGATAGAGACATCCTGTGATGATACTTCTGTGGCAGTAGTTAATTCAGATTATCAGGTACTGGCTAACCTGACCTCGACGCAGGATATACATCAGCAATTCGGAGGAGTAGTTCCCGAATTAGCTTCCAGAATGCATATAAAATACCTGATGAGCCTCACTAAAGACTGTCTGGAAAAAGCCGGTGTTACCTTTGCTGAGATCGATGCCCTGGCTGTAGCAGTCAATCCGGGCTTGATAGGAAGTCTGCTTGTCGGAACATCCTTCGCCAAGAGCTTAGCTTACAGTCTGAATAAGCCACTGATAGCTGTTAATCACATGCTCGGACATGTCTATGCCAATAAGATCACTCATCCCCATCTTATCCCTCCATTTTTAGCACTTGTAGTTTCCGGCGGGCACACCGAACTGGTTAATTTTCTTTCGGCAAAAGATTTTAAAATTATCGGCAGAACACAGGATGATGCTGCCGGAGAGGCTTTTGACAAAGTCGCAAAACTTCTCGGATTAGGTTATCCGGGCGGACCGATCATCGATAAGATCTCCCGGGATGGGAATCCGGAATTTGTAGAATTTCCCAGAGCTATGAAGCAAAAAGATAATTATGACTTCAGTTTCAGCGGCTTGAAGACAGCTATTTTGAATTATTTGAACAGTAACAGTCAGGAATTTATCACGAAACATCGCAATGATATTGCCGCCTCTGTTCAGCAGGCAATTATCGAACCTTTAGTTACCAAGACTATCCGTTTTGCCCGCAAGAACAATATCAGATATATCGTTATGGCAGGTGGTGTTTCGGCAAATTCCCTGTTACGAAAGATGATGCAGGAAGAGACTGCTAAGATCTCTGCGAAACTCTTCTACCCACCCCTCTCCTATTGTATGGATAATGCTGCTATGATAGGAGCCGCTGCCGTCGAGAAATTTCTGCACAAGGAATTTGCCGGCTTAGATCTTAATCCTTTTCCGACCAAAGGCTTACGCTTAGTTTAAAAAGGTTCGCCAATCTCTGCCGGGCAGCAGCCTCCATCAGTATCTCAATTCATCAGGATCATCTTCCGGGTAGAAAGATATGATTCGGTCTTTATTCGATAGAAATAAATACCGCTCCCGACCTGACTGTTAAGGATATAACTCTCGAAATTCGCTGACTGACTAATTTTACCGGTCAGAAAAAGACTAACCTCGGCCATCAACTGCTATAGAAGTCCGTAACAAAAACTCGTACTGCCTGCTCTTATTGCCCTGCTAATGCTTTAAAAAAATAGGATAAAGCCTAGCATGCAACGACCGAATAGAATGAGAGAATTACGAATCCGGCTAAAACACCAAGAGCTCCTGCTAACCACCAGGGTGTTTTAGGAGCAAGCTTTTTAAATGTACCTACCGGATTGAGCTGGCTCTCTCTCCCCAGAGTCAATTCAGTAATCATCATCGGGAAACTGATCAGAACTACCGCGACCAGATAAATAAAAACAAAGGCTGCTCCCCCATTTGTACCTACTACATAAGGAAAACGCCAGATATTACCAAGACCAACAGCCGAACCGGCGGCTGCTAACAAAAATCCAAAAGTAGATTTCCAATTTCCCCGAACGAACTGATCATCTATCATCTTAAAAACCTTCTCTCAACGAATTTTTTCCTTACTTAGACAAAAAAGAGGGTTCTTTTTCATTCTGTCAAAGAAAAAAATGAACTACACATCTTGATTCCATTAGAGAATGTCTTTATATTTTCGATCGCTACTCCAGAGGATTTTGCTTCTGAGCGGTATTATCGTTTAGTTCAATCCAGGTCAGGAAGAATATTCAAAAGTAAATCATTTAAATTACGGAGACTCTGCCATAAAGACGGTGAGTAAAAATGACTTCACAAAAACAGGAAGGTGGAAAAACTTGCTAATGAGGTTAATATGGCTATAAATAGAGATAAACAAGTTTCCGGGAAGAATTATTCTTCCGGTTTTGAAAAAAAAATACTAACATTCGAAGAGCTCGCTGGAAAAGTTAATGTATTACTTTCCGATAAGAAGAAGATCGTTTTTACCAATGGCTGTTTTGATGTTCTGCATGCCGGACATGTCAGATATCTCAATGATGCCAGGAGCCTGGGGGATATTTTAATCGTCGGAGTGAACAGTGACCGATCGGTAAGAAGACTAAAAGGGAAGGAACGTCCCATTAATGATCTGGAAAACCGCCTAACAGTCCTTTCTGCCCTGGTGATGATCGATTATCTTGTAGTATTTGAAGAAGATACACCATATAATCTCATAAAACACATTAAACCGGCAGTTCTGGTAAAGGGGGGTGACTGGGAGGTTGCTGATATTGTTGGCTCGGATGTTGTTCTTGCTGCCGGAGGCGAGGTAAAGAGTCTTCCCTTTTATGCGGGTAATTCCAGCAGTTTGATCATCGAAAGACTTAAAGAACTTTCATGATCAGGATATATCTTTAGCAGTGTGTTCAATTAGTCAAATTAAAAGCAATTTTTTAAAAGCAATGTTATTTTTCAAGGTGAATAAGAGAGAAGAGGGATCAAATGGGAGATATTGAGCAGTTAGAAGATGAGATAGCGGTTATCAAAGAGGTTAATGACGATGAGGTTTTACTACAGGTTGAAAGAAAGGGTGCCTGTAAATCCTGTGGTTTGAATATGCTCTGTATGGGAAGAGAGAACAGAGTTGAATTCCGTCTGAAGAAGACGATCCCTCTGAAACCCGGAGACAGGGTAAGATTGGAGATAAAACCGGCATCCCGTATGATTTCTTCCTTTCTTATCTTTATCTTTCCGATCCTCAATATGGTGCTTTTTTTTGTCTTAGCCCGTTATTTATTCAGGTTTTCTGAAAATGCAGCGATCTTTATATCGTTGGCAGGGCTTTTATTTAGCGGAGTAGTCATCAAGATAGTTGATAATAAATATGCTGATAAGATCAGTGTAGTAATAGTGGAGAAACTGGAAAATGAAAATTCACTTGAATGAGATGGTTTTTTATGGTTATCATGGCGTGCACCCTGAAGAGAGAACGCTCGGGCAGAGGTTTATTGTTAATCTGACAGTCGAAACAGCAGGAGAAGGAGACAAATTGATCCATCATATCGGGGATACAGTTGACTATACAAAGATATATGCGGAAGTCAAGCATACGATGGAAAAGAAGCAATTCCATCTGCTGGAAGACTGTGCAAATGAGATTTTGGATACGGTACTGAACAACTTCCCCAAGCTCAGATCTGCCGAAGTCAGGATCAAAAAACCATCAGTGCCGATCAACGGTTCTTTAGGATCAGTTGAGATCGAAATGTTAAGAGGAAAGTAGATGGAAGTTTATCTCTCTCTCGGTTCGAATATTGGCAACCGTCTGCTGATTATCAGATCAGCATTGGAAAGAATCGGAGAAAACCCATTCTTTTCGGATATTGTTGTCAGCCGGCTTTATTTAACGGAGGCTATTGGTTTTTTCAACCAGAGAGACTTTATGAATTGTGCCCTGAGACTGGAGACAGAGCTCTCTGCTCAGGAGCTGCTGCGGGAGATAAATAAAATCGAAGAGGAATTCGGCAGAAGAAGAGAGATAAAGTGGGGACCACGGACACTCGATATCGATATCATCTTCTACGGAGACCGGATAGTTCAGGAGCCTGAACTTATAATTCCCCATCCGGAGATGCACAAAAGAAGATTTGTCCTGCAGCCTTTGACGGAACTCTGTCCCGGTTTTATTCATCCGGTTCTGAAGAGAACGATCAAGATCTTATACCAGAGATATTGTGAAGATTTTGCCGTCTCAGAAGATTACAGACATTTTTTGCTTGAAAGAGAACAGCTCTGAGAATTTATGGTTCTTGAGAATAAAAAGGAAAAACCGGAGGACGACAATGAATAAAACGGGAGCTATAATTCTTGCTGCCGGAAAAGGTACCCGGATGAAAGCGGAAAAGGCTAAGGTCGTATTTAAATTAGCCGAAAAAGAGATGATCAGAAGAGTAAGCGAAACAGCTCTCAGAATAGACTGCGATCCTGTCGGAGTGGTGGTTGGGTATAAAAAGGAGACTGTTATGGCTGCTATCCCTGCTGACGAGAGGATATCCTTCATTGAACAGAAAGAACAGAACGGTACCGGACATGCTGTTATGGTATGTGCCGAGCTGTTCAAAGATTTTGAGGGTGATCTGCTGATCCTCTGCGGTGATATTCCTCTGCTCAGCGAAGAGACCTTACAGCGGCTGCTCTCAACCCACCGGGAAAATGAAGCAGCCTGTACCGTCCTGACTATTAAGTTGGAGGATCCGGCTTCCTACGGCAGAATAATTCGTGACGGCAACGATCAGGTGGTGAAGATCGTCGAGTACAAAGACGCAACTCTGCAGGAAAAGGAGATAGACGAAATCAATACAGGAATTTACTGTTTTGACAGCAAGCTGCTTTTCTCCTCTCTACACAAGATAGATAACAACAATAATCAGCAGGAATATTACCTGACCGATACTCTGGGGATTTTAAACGGTATGGGGAAAAAGGTCATTGGTCTGGTCACCCGGCAGGCAGCAGAAGTTACCGGGATCAATTCCCAAATAGAACTGTCTCAGCTGGAGGATGAACTCTACGCCAGAATAAAGGACTATTGGCTGACGAACGGAGTAACCATAGAAAACCCGGCTTCGGTAATCATCGGCGAGGATGTCGAATTGCAACCCGAAGTAGAGATAGGAGCAGGAGTCATTATCAAGGGGAAAACAAGGATTTCCCGGGGAGCAGTAATAGGTGCCTACAGTTATCTTGAAGATGCCCGGATCGGAGAAGGTGCTGTCTTAAAAGGTTTTAACATTGTGAAAGGGGCTGAGATCGAAACCGGTTCTCTTCTTTCTTATCAGGAGATGTGGTTGAATGACTAAGAATCTCTATTCACCCTGGCGTTATGAATATCTGATGGCAGAAAAACCAGAAGGATGCATTTTCTGCATCAGTCCGAAGGACGATGAAGAAAGACTTGTTCTCTGGCGGAGTGAGCACTGTTTTGTGATCATGAACCTCTACCCCTACAATAACGGGCATATTATGGTCGTAGCGAACAGGCATGTGGGGAAACTGAATGAGCTGAAAACGGATGAGATGCAAGATCTCTTCTCTACTGTGCAGCTCTGTGAAAGAGTTTTGGAGCAACGTTATCAAACAGACGGTTTGAATATTGGTATTAATATCGGTAAAGCAGCGGGAGCCGGTATTGCAGATCATCTTCATATTCATCTCGTTCCCCGCTGGTTCGGAGACTCCAATTTCATGTCTGTTGCTGCAGAGATCCGGGTTATACCCGAAGATTTCCGACAGGCATATAAAATGCTGAAAGAATGTTTCCTTGCTTGTGTTTCTGAAGAATAACCTTCTCCTCCCCTTATGGAGAGCAGTAAGAGCATATTACCGGATAGGTTATGTCCTGTTTTTACTCTCATTCATGTTACTCTCCTGCGAGCAGGAAAATGTTCAGGAAGAAGAGATACTTCCTGCGATCAGGATCAGAATACTCAATGGCTGCGGACACCGTAATGCAGCAGCAGATTACAGAAGTTACCTGATAGACTATAATGTTGATGTTATCGGGGTGGGTAATACCGGTAAATATATCTATAACCGGTCGATCATAGTCGTCAAGAGAGATGACGGACAAGATTTGGAAAGGCTGATGCGCTATACAGGGATAACAAGGAGAGTATTTGCCCTAAACCCACAAACAGATGAGTCTTTCCAGATAATACTTGGAAAAGATTTCAGAGAATATATGAAACAATAGTTTTAAAGCTGATTTATTATAACTAAAGTAAGTTAAGGAGAAACATGGAAGAGTTGAAGGAAAAAGTCAGAAATCTGAAGGAGTGGATGGCTGCCAAAAAGGGTGAAGATATTGTTGAGATCGAGGTGAGCGATAAGTCTTCCTTTACCGATTATTTTCTTATCTGCAGCGGTAAGGGAGAAGTTCATACCAAAGCTATCGCCAATCATCTAATCAATAAAGCAAAAGAAAGCAAAATCTTTTTAATGGGGTCGGAAGGTATGACTAATGCCAGATGGATACTTCTCGACTTCTCAGATGTGGTAGTTCACATCTTTGACGCTCCCCTCCGAGAGTATTATCAACTCGAAGACTTATGGGAGAAGATGCCGGTCAGAAAAAACGATTAAGGGTGGAACCTCTATTATGATAAAAGAAATCATTATTAAAGATTTGCAGCAAGCCTGGAAGAAACTCGGCTTTGAGTATTCGGATAAGTATTATGTCGAAGTACCGAAAAATCCCGAATTCGGTGATTTTTCTACTAATGCAGCTCTGGTCAATGCCCGTAGAAATTCAATAAATTCCAAAGTAATGGCTCAGCAGATAGCAGACTATCTGAGCAAAAAAAGAAACTATAAAGCGGTGAAGACAGCCGGAAACGGGTTTATCAATTTCGAAATCGCCCCAAGTTTGTATTACAAGGCTTTGAAAGAGATGTCCGCTCAGGGGAAAAGTTACGGAAGAAGCGATTTCGGTCAGGGAAAAAAGGTCTTGATTGAATTTGTCAGTGCTAATCCGACAGGACCCCTTAATGTTGTAAATGCCCGGGCTGCCGCTTTTGGTGACATACTCTACCGTGTGATGAATTACGCCGGTTTTCTTGCTAAACGTGAATTCTATATCAATGATGCCGGAAATCAGGTCGATGTACTGGCAGAATCACTGGAGATGCGTTACCGTGAAGTCGTCGGAGAAAAGATCGAAGAGATGCCGATCGGTACTTACCAGGGCGAATACATTATTGAGCTTGCCCTGAAGCTGAAAGCCAAAGAAGGCACGAAAGTCATGCACTATACCGAAGCCGATAAACTGGAAAAAATGAAGAATTTTGCGCTGGAAGAGATACATCAGATGCAACGAGAGAGTCTGGAACGGTTCGGAGTGGAATTTGACAGTTGGGTTTCCGAAAAGATCCTCCGTTCCCAGGGGGTGATCGAAGAAGTTCTCAGTTATCTTGCCGAAGCCGATTGTACCTATGAAAACGAAGATGCTATCTGGTTTTCATCTTCGAAATTCGGTGATGAGAAAGATCGTGTTTTGATGAAATCGGATGGTGAGATAACCTATTTCGTTCCGGACTTAGCTTATCATCTGACTAAATATCACCGCGGATTTGATTATATGATAGACGTGCTCGGTCCTGACCATCACGGTTATGTTCCGCGACTGAAAGCCGCAATTAGAGCTCTTAAGCTTGATGAGAATATGATCGAGATAGTTTTCTTGCAGCAGGTGAACCTCTATGAAGGGGGCGAGAAGGTTAAGATGTCCAAAAGGACAGGCAACATAATTACTATGGATGAATTGGTCAATGAGGTAGGTGTTGATGCAGCCCGCTTCTTCTTTCTGGAAAAGAAACCGAGTGCCCATCTGAATTTTGATCTGGAACTGGCAAAGAAGAAGACGAATGAGAATCCTGTATATTACTGCCAGTACGCCCATGCCCGGATCTGCAGTGTCCTGAAAAAGGCGAAGAAAGAGAAACTCTCTTTGAAGAATTTTCAGGATTCCGATTTGAAGAAACTGAAGCAGGATGAAGAGATGGCGATCATCAAGAAGCTGGTCGATTTCCCTGACTTGATCATCAACATTGCCGAAACACGGGAACCGCACAGACTCGCTTTTTATACTTATGATGTAGCCTCACTCTTTCATAAGTATTATCAGAAATACCAGATCGTCAACCCGCAGCATCCGGAATTATCAAGAGCCCGGTTATTCCTGATAACCGAGATCAAGAAGGTTCTGGCAATTGCTTTCGAACTGATGGGAATAACAGCTCCCGACAAAATGACCAGGAAAGACGAAAAGGGAGAAAAGAAGGGAAAAGGCAGAAAGGATACTGTTATAGAAAAAAAAGAAGAAGTAAAAGAAGAGAGGAAGATTAAGACCAAAGCTCCGAAAAAGACGGGAAAAATACCAGAGAAAAAATCCCTAAAATCCCCAAAAGAAAAGCCTCCCAAAGCAGGGAAAACAGCTTCCCCGGAAAGCAAAACCAAAACCAAAAACAAGCCGGTGAAAGTAAAAACTCCTGCTGAGAAAACTACCGGTAAAGCTCGGAAAAGGAAGACGGATTCAGAGCCTGAAACCACAAAAACCACCCAGTCATTAAAAGAGGTAAAAGAAGAGAAAGCGCTGAAATCAACGAAAAGGGAAAAAGCCTTGATGCAGGAAACTAAAAGAAGAGCTGCACCCAAAAAGAAGGTGAAAACGGCTGCTTCCCGCGATCAATCTGCCAAACCTGCAACCCGGAAAAGGGATAAGAAGCAGGATAAAACTCCCTTGAAGCGAGTGCAGAAAGTTAAATCTTCCTCAGCTGATAAACCGGTAAAAGCAAAGAGACAAGCGACTGAAGAGAAGAAAGAAACCAAGAAAACACCGGCTAAGAAGTCTTCAATTAAAGAGAATAAAGGTAGCGGCAATAAAAAATGAGCAAGGTCATTATTATCTCCGATACTCATCAAAATCAACGTCTGCTCAGAACGGTACTGCAACGGGAGATGCCCGTTGCTGAATATGTCTTTCATCTTGGTGATAATTACGAAGATCTCGATGAAAACGAGGATCTGCTCGCCGGTAAAAAGATCGTTAAGGTACCCGGGATCTTTCATCCTCAGTATCTGGACGGTTCCATCCCAGCTATTCAGAGAGTCTCCATTAAGAACTGGGAATTTCTGCTTACTCATAATATCGATGATATCCCTGAGATCATTCCGGATCATCAGATCTTTCTCTATGGTCATACTCACCGCCTGGATTTTCAGAGAGCCGATAATCAATACTATCTCAACCCGGGTCATTTAAAAGATGAATGGGATAAAGACAGACCGGCTTCCTATGCCCTATTGGATGTTGATCTCGACCAAATTGCCGTCCTCTTTAAAGATAAAAACGGAACCGTGATCCAGAAGAATATTATCCATCGCTACGAGTAGCTAAACAATTTTCACTTTATTCTCTTGTTCTGAGTGAAACAACTTCTGTTCACCGGAGTTAAAGACTGTGTGCAGAAAGCGGCACTCAGTCCGATGTGCTGATTCAACGGTAGAACCGGTTCTGCATGTTTTGAGATCCTGAGTTAACAAGATAGATACAGGGTACATTTATCATTCGGAGGAATTAATGAATATTGAAGAACTCAATGAAAGGATTTACACCAAAAGCCAGGTTATCGAGGAAATACAGAAAGAAGTAAAAAAGGTAATAGTTGGACAGGACTACATGATCCGGCGAATCTTTATCGGTCTTCTGGCAAACGGGCATCTTCTTCTGGAAGGGGTGCCGGGATTAGCAAAGACCTTAGCCGTCAACACAGTGTCCCAGACCTTCCGGGCAGCTTTCCGAAGGATCCAGTTTACCCCTGATCTGCTTCCGGCAGATTTGACCGGGACGATGATCTATAATCAAAAAACTTCCGAGTTTTATCCGAAAAAGGGACCGGTATTTGCCAATTTCATCCTGGCAGATGAAATCAACCGAGCCCCGGCAAAGGTGCAGTCAGCACTACTGGAAGCTATGCAGGAAAAGACGGTTACTATCAGTGACCAGACTTATGAACTGCCCAAGCCTTTTCTGGTAATGGCTACTCAAAACCCGCTGGAGCAGGAAGGCACCTACCCCCTGCCTGAAGCCCAGGTTGACCGTTTTATGCTAAAATTGATCATTCAATATCCGGAGCGGGCTGAGGAAAAACTGATCATGGAAAGGATGGTACCTGACAAGCCGATCAAGGTTAATCCGGTTATAACACCAGATCAGATACTCTCCCTCAGAGAAGATGTAAAGGATATTTATATGGAAGAGAAGATCCGGGAGTATATTCTCGATCTGGTCTTTGCGACCCGGGAGCCGGAAAAATATCCGAAATTAAAGGAATTGAAGAACCTCATTGAATACGGAGCTTCTCCGAGAGCGACAATCTACCTTGCCCAGGCGGCCAAGGCAAATGCCTTTCTGGAAAGAAGAGGTTATGTAACTCCGGATGATATCAAAGCTATCGGAAAAGATATCCTCAGACACCGGATTATCCTTACTTATGAAGCTGAAGCCGAACAAATAGATCAGGACGAGATTGTTGACCGTCTTTTTGATGAAATCGAAGTTCCCTGATAACTGAATATTCTATTCCCTTTTCTCAAGGAAGAGGTGAATAAGAGAGCGATTCTGCCAATAAATATGGATACAACTGAAATACTCAAACGCATCCGCAAGATAGAGATCTCCACCCGGAATATTGTTAACGAGATTTTTTCGGGAGAGTACCACAGTCTTTTTAAGGGACAGGGGCTGGAATTCTCGGAAGTCAGAGACTATCAGCCGGGAGACAGTTACAAACAGATAGATTGGAATGTCTCTGCCAGAATGGGACACCCCTATATCAAGATATTCTCCGAAACAAGAGAGCTGAATGTTATCTTTGTCGTAGATTGCAGTGCTTCTACCCTCTTTGGCACCTACAAATATCTCAAGTCCGAATTTGTCACAGAAATCACGGCAGTCCTCGCCTTCTCGGCAATAACCAACAACGACAAAGTCGGTTTACTTCTCTTTTCTGATATGATTGAGAAGTATATCCCGCCCCGTAAAGGGAAAAAAACCGCTCTTCGTATTCTGAGGGAAGTTCTCTATTACCGGCCGGAATCGAAAGGGACGAAACTCTCCCAGGCAGTGCGCTATCTCTACCGTCTCCTCAATAAAAAGAGTATTATCTTCATCCTTTCCGATTTCTACGACAGCGACTATGATGAAGATCTGAAGATCTTAGCCAAAAAACATGATGTGGTAGCCATCCAGGTTATTGATAATGCTGAATTGGAATTGCCCCGCCTCGGTCTTTTGCATCTCTCTGATCCGGAAACAGGGAAAACCTTTACCGTCAATTCTTTCAGTAAAAGGATACGAAATGAATTCAGTAAAAAAACGGCAGCCAGGCAGATGGAGATCATGGAGAGATTCAAGAAAATGAGAGTCGATCTAATCACTCTCAAGACTGGGGATAATTATGTAACCGAACTGATGAAGTTTTTCAAGAAAAGGATTAAAAGAAGGAACCGTTAGAAAACCTATGTCGGAAAACATCAAAAAAAACCTCAAGAAACTGTCAGTATCTGTTGTTGCAGGAGTTGTCCTCTTCATATTGTTATCTCTGATCTTCACGGCTCTTTTCGCTCTCCCTGCTGTTGAACCCCGGCTGGAACAGGAAGTTATAAAACCCGAAGGACTCTATATAGGAACCCCTTTTCAACTAAAAGTTCTCATTACCACCGGGATCGACCAGGAGGTATATCATCCGGTCAAAGACACAATTGATGTTTTTGCCGTTATTGGGACAGAAAAGAGAATCATTCCCGCCACAGATAAGAATATTACCCAGATAACTTACCGTTTAGCTCCATTCGAGACCGGAGAGGTAAGACTTCCCCCTCTGGAATTCGAATTATTCGACACCCAAAATAATGAGATTACGATTATCAGATCCTTACCGGTTGATTTACAAATAATCTCCGTTTTGTCCGAAACAGAACCTGATCTGAATCTAAAAGATATTGCCTCTCCCTTGCGAATTGGTTTTGGCTTCTGGGATTATTTTCTCCCGGCTCTTTTGCTTGTTTTGCTGATCATAGCAGGATATCTCTTCTGGAAAAGACTGAGAAAGAGAGATGATCCCCTAACCGCTGAAGCTGAGACTGATAAACGTCCTCCCTATCAAAAAGCACTGCAGCTGCTCGAGCTGTTGAAAAACAGAAGACTGTTAGAAAAAGGGGGATATCTCGAATACTATTTCCAGCTCTCCCATATCTTCAGATTCTTCCTGGAAGACCATTACAAGTTCAATGCTGTGGAAATGACCGGCAGCGAGATCAAAGACTGTATCAGAGATTTTCCGCATAAGGAAAGGTTAGAGATCAACAAATTCCTGACCGAGACGGAGCTGGTGAAGTATGCCCGTTTTGTACCACCGGTCAGCCAGGCTCTGAAGCAGACAGAGTGGCTGGAACAATATTTCAGGTCTTTTGCCCGAAGAGAGCTTAACGAAAATGAAGGTCTAAGGAACGAGAACTCACAGGAAAACCAAAACTTAACCACTGAACTTACCAATGAAACAGAAGGCCGAGTTTCCGGAGAAGAAAAAACAGAAAAGGAGAACCATTGATGTTTGAATTTGCTCACCAGCATCTCCTTTGGCTTCTGCTGATTATTCCTCTTCTCTGGCTGTATGAACTGCTTTTTAAGAATAAAAAGAGGATCAGACTCAATTACAGCCGTATCGATATAATTCAGAGTTGCTCCGGACACAGCAGTTTGCTCCGATTTTTACCTCTCCTTATGAGAACTCTGCTGCTCTCCGCTCTGATCATTGCTCTGGCTCAGCCAAGACTGAAAGAGAGGCAGGAGATCGTTCGCGGCAGGGGAATCGATATCATCATCTCACTTGATGTCAGCGGCAGTATGCAGGCATTGGACTTCAAACCGGAAAACCGCCTGGAAGCTGCAAAACAGGTTGCTGTGGAATTCCTGGATAAGAGATTAAACGACAGGATCGGTATTGTTGTTTTTGCCCCTAATGCCTTTACCCTCTGTCCCCTGACCAATGATTACGGTCTTTTAAGGCATGTTATCTCCGGGATCGATTTCCCGGAAGATTCTTCCGGAACGGCTATCGGAATGGGGATTGCTACTGCTGTAGCCAGATTAAAGGATTCAGATGCCGATTCAAAAGTCATTATCCTGGTAACAGACGGTTTGAACAATACGGGAGAGATAGATCCCATTACGGCAGCTCATCTTGCTGCCACTTACGGTATTCGGATATACCCTGTCGGTATCGGAACTGACAAAATGGTCGATTTCCCTTTTCAACACCCGTTGTATGGGACTCAATACCGAAAAGTAAAGATAGATTATGATATGGACACTTTACATGAGATAGCCCGCCTAACCGGAGTAAACAGAGCCTGGGAAGCTGAAGACACTACTGAATTCAGCCGGGTACTTGCTGAGATAGATTCCCTGGAAAAGAGTGAATTTGAGATCGAGCACTATTACCGCTATACCGAGATATTCCACTGGTTTCTCTTACTGGCATTAGTTATGCTTCTGCTTGAGTATCTCTACCGGACACTTCTACATGTCGAATTTCCCTAAAGTGAGGAACATAAAATGAATTGGGCTGCTCCGAACTATCTCTATCTTCTCTTAGCTGTTCCGCTACTCCTGCTCCTTCTCGGGTTGAGCGGATATTGGCAGAGAAAGAGATTCAGAAAATTCGCTGAAGAGCGTTTTTTCGCCTTCTATTTAGCGGAATATTCCCGTTTTCACTGGATAATGAAACATATACTTCTTATCTTCGCCCTGATCTTTCTCATCGTCGCTGCAGCCAGACCACGCTGGGGGCAGGATGTCCAGATAATAGCCAAAGAGGGTTTGGATATAGCGATCTGTATCGATACTTCCAAATCAATGGAGGCTGCCGATATCAAACCAAACCGCTTTCAACGGGCTATTGATCATATTTCTCTCTTCATCGATGAGCTTCAGGGTGACCGGATAGCCCTTATCCCTTTTGCCGGTGAGAGTTTTGTCCAACTCCCTCTTACCGATGATTACCAGGCAGCTAAGATGTTTCTTAATCTACTGGATACTGATATTATCCCGGTACCCGGCACAAACATAGGCTATGCTCTGGAAACAGCTGCCAATACTTTTAAAGATCCCGAAAAAAACAGGATCATCATCTTGATAAGTGACGGTGAGGATCTCGGAGGGAAAGGGGTTTCCGAAGCAACCCGGATAGCGGAAGAGGGTGTTGTTGTCTATACTCTTGGAGTTGGTTCGACCGAAGGGAGTCCTATTCCCCTTAGAACTTCCCAGGAGAATATCGAATACGCCAAAGACGATGCCGGTAATGTAGTTATCTCAAGACTCGATGCCGATACTCTGACCCGTATTGCTCAGGCAGCCGGTGGGAGATTCTATCAGGTAACCCCTCATCAGTCTGAGATCTATGAGATACTGAGAGAGATCGAAACCTTAGAAAGAGATAAGTATGAGTCGCGGGAATACGTCCGGCAAAAAGAACGTTACCACTACTTCGCCTTTCTCGCTCTCTTACTGATATTGCTGGAAACAATGATCATCTATAAAAGAAAAGTAGTCCGGGAGAAAAATATATGACCCCGGTTCCGGTTTTCTCTAATGAAACTTATGAAAGCAGGGAGAGTGTATGATTAGATATATCATGATAATAATCTGCTTCGTTATCGTATCATCTTTGACAGCAGTCAACCTGACCTATGATAAAGTACTTCGTAACCTGCGGGGGATAAGATCCTATGAAAACCAGGATTTTGAAGAAGCACGCCGCAATTTTGAAGAGAATGTCATTAATCATCCCGGAGAAGGTGCCTTACATCTTAATTTAGGTAATAGTCACTTCCGGGAAGGGAATCTGGATGCTGCTCTTACTGAATATCTCAGAGCCCTTAGAGATGAAGATTTTACTGACAGATCAAACGCATATCAAAATATCGGTAATGCCCTGTTCGAACAGCAAAAATATAAAGAAGCCTTAGAGAGTTTCAGGAATGCTGTCATTACAGACCCTGAAAATGAGGATGCCCGTTATAATTATGAGTTGACGAGATTAATGCTTCAGGAAATGTCCGAAGAGACACAACAGCAGCCTCTTTCAGGTGACGGAGATGATGAAGAGGAAGAAGAGCAGCAGCAGCAGGAACAGAGGGCTGATGCCCAGCCTGATGACTCCGAAGGAGAAGAGGAAGCAGAAGTAACTCAACGGGAAGAAGGTGAAGGAGATCAACCGCAGGAGAGTGATCCTGATCGGGAAAGAGAATTGCAGGAAGCTGAAGATATCCTGAGAACCCTGATGGCCCGGGAACGGGAGTTACTGGAAGAAGAACGGGAAAAACAGAGAGAAGCACAAAAACTGCGCGGAAAATTCTGGTAATATTACAGATATTATTGCGGGAATAACCGTTATCAAAGAATAGTAAGTTCAAATGACTCTGACGTAGTTTGGAATCTAATGATGATAAAAAAAGAGGTACGGAATTGAATAAGAATCTTATCTGGCTGATAGTCTTATTTGTCCTGATGGCAACTAACCTAAGGGCAGGAGAACTCTCCGTGACCGGTTATGTTGACCGGACAACTATCGGACAGAATGAGCAGCTCCGGTTTACTATTGAGGTATCCGGAAGTGATGCCGGAAAGATCGCTCAGCCTGAACTGCCGGAGATCTCCGGATTCCGGAACATAGGTTCTTCTACTTCCTCTTCCTCTTCCTTTTCTATCGTCAACGGAAAGATGACCAGTTCGGTTACCAGAAGCTATGTCTATACTCTTGTTCCGGAAGCAGCAGGAACCTTTCTCATCCCACCCGTTTCCATCCAATTCGAAGATAAGACCCTGGTCACTGATCCGATAAGAATCACCGTTACAGAAGGAACAACCCAACCTCCCCCTCAGACAGGAAGACAAAGGGGCTCGGAACCGGAACCGGATGAAAATCAAATAAGTGATAATCTCTTTCTCCGGGCTGAACTATCAAAGACAAATGTTGTCCGGGGAGAACCGGTTATCCTGAATTACCGGCTCTACAGCAGATACGATCTGGCTAATCTCTCTTATGTTAATGAGCCGAATTTTGTCGGTTTCTGGAAGGATGATATCTTTTTCGCCAACAGGATGAATTTCTCCAGAACTACTTATCAGGGAATGTCATTCAATGTTATGACCCTGCGAAGAGTCGTTCTCTATCCTAATCAGAGCGGTACCCTGACCGTTCCACCCCTGGAGATCAATACTGATATTATTATCAGACCCCGTACGTTCTTTGACTTTGACCGGACACGCAAAGTCAATCTCGCCAGTCAGCCAGTATCAGTTACCGTCAGTGAACTGCCGGCAGCAGGAAAGCCTGAATCATTCACGGGAGCCGTCGGTTCTTTCCGGCTTACTTCCCGAATCAGTGAATCAGAGCTGACGGCAGGAGATACCTTTACCTATACGGTAGAGATCTCCGGTAACGGTAATTTCAAGCATTTCGATCCTCCCTCTTTTCCCGCTTTACCGGTTCTCCGGCAGATAGATCCTGAGGTAGTGATCGAAACACAGCCGGAGGGTAATCTGATCAAAGGGGAAAAAACCATCCGCTACCCTGTAATAGCCAGAGAAGAGGGCGAACATACGATACCACCTCTCGTTTTCAGTTATTACGACCCACAGACAAAAACCTACCGTACACTTGAAACACCTTCTGTTAAGCTGTCGGTCAAGCCTTCGGAGTTTGTTCCCCTACCTCATACAGTAGCTCAACAAGACGTCGTAGCGGAAGGAACGGACATCTACTATATATACCGCTCCACAGAGCTCGATTCAATCTCCTTCATTCATCAAACGAGATGGTATTGGCTGTTATGGCTGCTTGTTATTCTTACCCTGCCCGCAGCTCTATATTATCGCCTGGAACAGAATAAGCTGGCTGGTGACGTTAATTATATCCGCCAGAAACAGGCTGGCAGGATACTCCGGAAATATCTGCATAAAGCCGCAGAAGCTGCCAAAAATGGTGATAACGAATTTTATTCCTTTGTCTCAACAGGCTTACAAAACTATCTAACCGATAAATTAAAAATATCCCGCGGGAGCACGACTGATAAGATCCTTGCTGAAATGCAGAAGAGTAAGTTTTCACCGGAAATAATCGAAAAAGTAAGAAGTATTGTCAACCGCTCTTTGGAAGCCCGTTTTATGCCGGGAGGATATGATCCGGGAAAAGTTGCCCGGGATTATGAAGATGTTAAAGACCTTGTTTCCCGTATCAGCCGGTAGAAGAGAGCCTGAGGAATGAATATGTTTTTCGGAATTAAATCATCAGAGATGAGAATTAACAACAGCAGCCATGCTTTGCCAATTGAAAATAGTTCTCCGGCAGCATACCGGAATGACCGGCTGGTCTATGGAAAGCTGATAAGAACTCTGCCCTTTCTTCTCTTATTCTTTCTTTTTCAGACCCCCCTCTTTTCCTTTCCCACGAATGAGGAGATATTTGAAAGAGGGGTTACCGCGTATGAGGAGCGAAATTTTGAGTTAGCATTGCAGTCTTTTCTCCATCTGGAAACCGAAGGTATTGTCAATGCCGAGTTGTTCTACAATATCGGAAATACCTATTTTCGCCTCGATAAACTCGGCTATGCCGTCCTCTATTATAAAAAAGGATTGAAGATCCAGCCCCAAAATAAGCTGCTGCAGAACAACCTCAACTACCTCCTCTCCCTCACTCAGGACAGACAGACCCGGGAAGCGGACAATCCCTTCCTGGCTATTTTCCATACCGTTGTCTATTCTCTCCCGCTGAATACCCTGCTTATCATTACCTTGGTCTGCTTTGCTCTCATTATTATGCTGATCAATAGCATTATCATCTTCTATAATAAAAGGGATAAAACGATCCCCCTCTTTATCCTGACTATTATTATTATCCTTTTCTTCTCTGCCGCTGTCCTGTCAACTTACCGCTGGCACAAATTTACCGATAATTCCGAAGCTGTGCTCTTAGTCTCTTCAACCACCGGCTTCAGCGGTCCGGCAGAGGATTATACCACTCTCTTCCGCATTCATCAGGGGATGATCTTTACCGTTAACAGAAGCGGACAGGAGTGGAGCCAGATTACCCTCCCTTCAGGCATCTCCGGCTGGATTAAAAACACTGCCTTTCAAAGGGTGGAACTCTAAATCTGATACCTTCTGCTGACAGCTGCCCGATATCTTGACAGTTATTTTTATACTATGTGTTTAAAAATCGGCATAATAGATTGTACCACTTGAGGAGTTAAAATACTGACTTCTCATCTATTGATGAGAGTATCTAATTGAAAGAAGAAGTGGTTTATAATAAAGTTAAAGAAATGCAGTCAAACAGCATTCACCTAGTTTTGTCCATAGCAAACAAATTCAGCATTACGCCACAGAATATCCCCTTCTGTCTTTTGTTTTATAGTGGGTGTAAGAAGCAATTTGTAGATTCGCTTATATTTCTTGGTCAGTCCAAGGATATTAATCTTTCTTTCCAGATCGCTCAGCAAATGTTCAGGACTCGTTCTGCTTCTCCACTTTGCTTCTCCGATCAGGAGGCAAGTGCCGTCGGTAGATTCCGAGATCAGATCAATCTCGGCAGATCCCAGTTTTTTGGATTGCTGCCACCATCTCTGTGCGGGTAGAAAGTAGTGGCCATCGATTTCCATTCTGCTAACGCTTTGCCGGCAAAGCTCCTCCCAGAACTCGGAAACATAGATCTTCCAGCGGTACTCTATTTCGCCTAAGACCAAATCTATGTGTCCGCTATTTAGCTTAGACTGATTGGGCACAACGAATGTGAAGAAGAAGCGGGAGAGCGGATCAAGAAGACGATACAGTGTCTTCTTGCTGTTTTTCACGTTCTCACCCCAACAGGTATCGCGTTTGATGTATCCGGTCTCGATCATATTCTGCAGAGGGCGATTCAAGCTGGTGGCCGGCTTATTCAATCTGCCCGCAATTTCCGAAAGCTTATTACATCCCTGTCCGATCAAAGAGGCAATACTAACCGGTTGAACTGCATATCTGAGATCGTCCATAAAGAGACGCAAGGGTTCTTCGTGCAGAATCCCATATGGGTTCAGGACAAGCTCAATGATAGCTTTATGTAAGGATGAATACTCGCTTCTCAAATCCCAATATCGTGGTATTCCACCCCAAATGGAATACTCTTCGATCGCATCCGAAGGATTGATCTGCAACGCTTCCCGCAGCCAGTGGCACTTCATTGGTTTGAGCTGAATGATGCGGTGAGCTCTGCCAAAAAGAGCGGCCGTTTTGTCCAGCACCAGTCCCTGCATCATTTGTTGAGAGCTGCCGCATAATACCAGATGGAACATCGAATTGTGATTTAGATCGATGATTTTCTGGAGCACACTGGGCAATTCCGGCGAGCTTCTCACCAAATAGGGGAATTCGTCAATTACGACAGTTATCCGCTCGCTCTGCCTCTGATTCAATTGCATAAACAAAGTATTCCAGTCCGGATAAGTTATCTGGTTAAAGCCGGGAATCTGGGTTGCTGCCTGATTAGCGAAAAACGAGCGTTGTATCTGAGCCTCATTGATATCTGCCAGATAATAGATACTCTTGTTATCCAGAACTTGCTGCAGAAGCGCACTTTTCCCGATCCTGCGTCGTCCATACAGCAATATCAATCTGCTGCTGTCTTTGACAAGCTCACCAGAGATCAAGGCTTTCTCTTGCTCACGATTTAGAAATTGCATCGGAAACCTCCTTCATTATGTATTCAGATGCAAATTAATCAAAACCTTTATGCATGTCAAACATAATGTTTGAGAGACATCATATTATTGCGGCGAATGATAAGATCGGTGAATGCTGCAAATGAAAGTAATATCGCTTTTAAGGATTGATCACATTCAGATTAGGCTGCTGAGAGATGCAAGCATCTGTTGGAGATGTTTTAAGATCCATAAGACGTTCACTCGCGGTAATACCTGTCATATTTACGTAGAATTCGGAGAGATCAAGTTAACGAAGTTCTTACAGCCATGACCTCCGGTCATTAACCATACAACCCTCAAAGGAGCTATAAGATGAAGCAAAAATGTAGTATAGACATCGTCCGCTGCACCCTCGTCAAAGAGCAGTGTCCAAATACCCGGAACCTATAACCAGTAATAGTATGGCAGCATCTATCTTCAAAGAATATATCGGGAACCGTGATAGAGAAGTATTTGCCGTCATCGGAGTTGATACCGGAAATGAGCCGACCTTTCTTAATATCGTAAGTATCGGTCAGCTGGGTGAAGTAAGAGCTAATATGCGGGAACTCTTCCAATCCGTTATCCTGAGCAGCAGTGCCTTGATTATCATCGGGCATAACCATCCGGGTGGCTCAATGAAGCCTTCGGAAGAAGACCCGGTCATCACAGAAAAGATAAAGAAGGTAGGCAAGATGCTCGGTATCTCTCTATTAGACCATATCATCGTCTCGACCGCCGATACCATGTCGATAAGAGAAAAGAGACCCGATCTGTTCGGATGAGGATGAATAGTATGTGATACCGCCCCGGGATTGACGTCGAGGCGGTGTTAATATTATGGTCTTTTTTTAGCTCTGAGACAGGAGTACCAGTATAGATTACGGAAAAGTGCTAGAGGATAAACCCCCTGCACTCCCGACAATGTTGATCTTAACTTCATTCTGTTTTCTCCTAATGGTGTTTGCCCTCTAACCATCTGCAAAAGGTTCACCTCGCGGAATCTATTATCTATTCCACCAGGGTAAAAAGAGAAAAATACAAAAGTTAAGGGGAATTCCTACAGACGCGGAACCCAAAGTTGCTGTACGTGAACGTCGGGTTGTAGTCGAGCTGATAAGTGAGATGGCAGCTGTCGGCATGGTTCTTGTGGTTCCTCTGCCAAAAAAAATACCAAAATTTTCGGGTAAAGATATAGCAACCCACTTTTTTTAGACTGACAAAGCGAACTAAACTACTTATTGCTTGATTTGTATAAGAACAGTCTTCCGATATATTGACAGTTATTTTAAATAGCCTACTGAGTAAAAAGCCCAATTCCAAAAAAAGATTGACAACCATCTAAGATTTTTGCTTTAAAGTTCATATAAGAATCAGCAGGATCAGCTAAGTAATAGAGATAAGCTAAGATTCCCCGCTCTCAAACGCAGGAAGAATCATAGTTCAAGCGATACAGGAGGTTATAATGAAATTTAAAAGCTTGTTAGCTGTAGGGTTAATTGCTTTGTTATTCCTTTCGGCTTGTTCATCGGGTAAACAATCTCCCTCACGTCCTCAACAGGTTTTTCAGCCCAACTGGTACGGTTTGCAGGGAAATCCGGAATATGTTTTTACCTATGGACAATCAATCAAAGTCAATCAAAATGCTGCTGAACAGGCTGCCTATGCCAACGCCATGCAGGAAGCCGCTCAGTATGTAGAAACCCATGTCCAGAGCATGATAAAAAACTACATAGAAGAAGCCGGAGTGGAAGATCCTCAGGTTTTAGCTCTCACCAGCAGCGTTGCCAGAATAATTGCCAATGCAAAATTCACCGGTACTCAAATATCTCACAGAGAAACTTTCGCTCTCGAGAACAACAGATATCAGTCTTTTATCAGAGTGAGCATTCCGGCAAGTGAAGTCAACCGTAACCTGAGAAATCAGATCAGGAATGAAGAGGCTCTCTATAATCAATTCAAAGCTTCCCAGGCTTTTCAGGAATTAGACCGCATCATTGAAGAACAGCAATAGTATCCATCTCACCAACCGAAAACTGAAACTGTACGTGAAAGACATCTGTTTCCTCAATCCTGTTCAACCCGGATTAGCCTGAAGATCTATGTGGTATTCTTATACGGAATCGATACAGGGAAGTAAAACTCCCGTTAATCAGGATTATCTCTCCCTCTTGAGAAAAGGTAACTCGCTTTTTGCTCTCCTCTGTGACGGCATGGGCGGCGGGAAGCATGGAGAAGTTGCCAGCGAGATGTGTGTTAATGTTCTCTCTCAATTCTTTCTCTCGGAAACAGAGACTCAGTTCCAGACAGGCTGGCTGGAAGATAAGCTCAAGCTTACCAATAACCTCCTCTATGACCATACGATTCAGAATCCGAAATATGAAGGTATGGCAACTACTCTGGTGACCCTGCTCATCGCAGGAGAACGCGGCTTCATCGGCAACGTGGGAGACAGCAGACTCTATCGTTACCGGGAAGGAAAACTTGAGCAGCTAACCGAGGATGATTCGGTGGTCTGGGAACTCTATAAGAAGAATCTGCTCACCAAAGATGAACTTGTCAAACACCCCAGAGGTTATCTGATTACCAAAGCTATAGCCTTACTAAGAGGAATCGGTTTCTCGGTTACTGAAACCGGTATCGGTCAGCAGGAACTTTTCTTTCTCTGCTCGGACGGGGTAACCGATTTTTTAACAGACGGGATGATCACGGAAATGATAGAAAAACAAAACAGCCTTTCTGAAACCGGAAAAGAGATCATTGCCCTGGCTCTGGAAGAGGGATCAAATGACGATATTTCGATAATTCTTCTCTCCAACTACCGGGAATAAACTTTCGGGTCAGCTGCCGGTTTCCCTTTCTCTTTTTCGTATCCGGAGTTTCCAGCTATGGTTTTCCTTTTTTGCGAGGGCAGAGACGCCCTCGCTACGTTCTTTCTTTTTCGTATCCAGAGCTTCCAGCTCTGGTTTTTCCTTTTTGCGAGGGCAGAGACGCCCTCGCTACGTTCTTTCTTTTTCGTATCCAGAGCTTCCAGCTCTGGCTTTTCCTTTTGCGAGGGCAGAGACGCCCTCGCTACAGCAAAACAAGGGCCGGGACACATTCGCTACTTCAAAGGAGTCAGAGGAATTCTTTCTGCTTCAATATTACCCGGAACTTCTGTCCTTTTCTTTTTCGTATCCAGAGCTTCCAGCTCTGGTTTTCCTTTTTTGCGAGGGCAGGGACGCCCTCGCTACGTTCTTTTCTTTTTCGTATCCAGAGCTTCCAGCTCTGGTTTTCCTTTTGCGAGGGCAGAGATGCCCTCGCTACAGCAAACAAGGGCAGAGACGCCCTCGCTACGTTCTTTTCTTTTCCGTATCCAGAGCTTCCAGCTCTGGTTTTTCCTTTTTTGCGAGGGCAGAGACGCCCTCGCTACATCAAACAAGGGCAGGGACGCCCTCGCTACAGCAAAACAAAGGCCAGGACTTCTAAAACTACTCTTCCATTCTTCTGATCTCTCTGTTCACTAATCTGTAACCGGTCAGACCGGCTATAATATACGAGAGCATCAGAGAGGCAAAAACTCCGGTGAAACCGAGTAAATATGAACCGAGGAAAGCAAACGGTATGTATATGCCAAAAATCTGTAATCCCATAACTCCTGAGGCAAGATAAGGTTTTTTGAAGACATTGAGAACAGTCGAACTGACCTGCATAATACCTGTTAAGCCGTAAGAGACCGGTACAATTCTCAGATAGATCACAATTGTCTCGATAACTTGCGGATTATCATTAAAAATTCCGGCTATGGGGCGGGCAAAAATGGCGAGGATGACTGCCAATAATCCTCCAAGAACAAGAGAAAAACCATATCCGGTCTTGACTCCGGTCCTCACTCTGAAGATAATCCCGGCTCCCACATTCTGACCGACAAAAGGGCTCATAACTGCTGAGAGAGCCATGATCGGAGCTAAAGCAAAGAACTCTATCCGGGTAGCTACCCCGAAACCGGCTACGACAAGAACTCCCTGGGAAGCGAGTAAACGGGTAATAACACCGGAACCGACCGGCAATGCCAATCTGATTGCCGCTGAAGGTATTCCAATATGAAGAATCTCTCGCCATGATCGGATTACTTCCCGGAACCTGATCCTTTTGAAGATAATCAGCCGGCGGCGGAAATGAAGGATGTAGATGGCGACTATAGTCACTATGCTCCGCGAAAAGAGAGTAGTCAAGGCAGCACCTTGTATCTCTAACCGGGGAAAGATCCAGATACCGAAGATCAGGAGTGGATCCAGTATCATGTTGATCGCGGCAGAAATGAGCATTATCATGCCCGGGGTCTTTGTGTCTCCCAAAGCTCTGATGATGTTGTTGCCAACCATAGTGATCACAATCAGGATCGAACCGAAATACCAGATAGACATATAATCATTTATATACTCGAGAACGTTTCCTTCAGCTCCGAGCAGGGTGAAGAGTGGTCTGATAGTCAGTAAACCGGTTACCGAGATAAAGAGGATGAAAAGAAAGCCGAGGGTCAGACTATCTGTGGTCAGTCTTCTGACTTTATCTTGATTCCCCTCTCCGACGTAGCGGGAGATAAGTGCTCCGGCACCTAAGCCTATCCCGGTAGAAAAGCTGTTTATGATCATCACAATGGGAAAGGTGAAAGAGAGTGCTGCCAGTTGCTCTTCTCCCAATCTCCCGACAAAAAAGGTATCGGTGAGATTGAAGATAACGATCCCGAGCATTCCCAGAATCATCGGCAGGGTCAGGTAGAACAATTGTTTCGGAATATAACCGGAAGTAAGGGTCGCTTTGTTGATCTCGTTATTCATCTTTCCGCATCGGATCCCTGCCCCGGTAAGAGGGATTGTTTACTATCTCTCTTCATCGTCTGCCGCGAGTCTGTTTGTTCTGTAAAATCCGTTTACTGTTTGCACTTTTGTAATCATCCTGTAATACCATCTTCAGATACTCTTCCTGAGAAAATAATCCTCTCTTCCGAATATTCCCCGGAAAGCGATAGTGTCAAGACCCTTTCCAAAAACTCGATTACTTTGCCAGGGAATGTCTATTCCAAAGATAGTTCCGGCTTTGACAGATCGACAGTACAAGTTGTTAACTTGTTTCTTTACCTTTACCCGGAGCTTCCGGTTCTGGTTTGCAGTTTTTGCGAGAGCAGGGACGCATTCGCTACTTCAAAGGAATCAGAGGAATTCTTTCTGCTTCAATATTACCCGGAACTTCTGTCCTTTTCTTTTTCGTATCCGGAGCTTCCAGCTCTGGCTTTCCTTTTTGCGAGGGCAGAGACGCCCTCGCTACGATCAAAGGTATCCGCTGCTTCCAGCTCTGTTTTTTGATCTGATCCGGAAAACCACCCACTAAAAATTCTGAATAAAAACGATTTAACTTCTCTTTTTGAAGTTTTAATTGACAACATAACTTTAGGAATAACTATTGTTCTCATAAACTTTCCACGCTTGATATTTCTTCTGTGAAACAAGGGTATAAAAGCTTTTAACTAATAAAGTGTAGGTAATTATGAGACTAAAGCTCACTTGTCGATTTGACTCCTCTTCTACAGTTCCGTTCAATTACAGCTATCAGCTGCAGAATGTTATCTACGGATTGATTCGTAAATCCTCCCCCGAATTTTCCGACTTTCTTCACAATACCGGATTTCAGGAGGAAGGAAGACCCTTCAAACTTTTCACCTTCTCCAAGCTTTTCTTCCATGACGGTTGTCTCGGGAAGGATGGATTTACGAATGTAACCTCCTGCTATCTGATGTTTTCCACCCCTGTGAAAAAGAACTACGAACACCTAGTACTCGGCATTTTTGCTGATCAGAAGTTCACTCTTCATTTCACCAAAGAGCATTTCCTAAAAGCTCTGATAACTTCAGTAGAAGCGGTCGAGGAGCCTCATTTCGAGTCTTCTATGAAATTCGTCTGCCTCTCCCCTATAGCAGTTACTACCGGCAAAAAGATCGGTGATAAGACGGTTCAGCACTATCTTGATTATATGATACCTGAAGAACGTGAACAGTATATCAGTAACCTGCGGAACAATCTCCTCAAGAAATACAAACTCGTACATAAAAGGGAGTTTTCGAGTAATTCGCAGTTCGGGTTTTCTTTCGACCCCGCTTACATTGTCAAAAGAAAAGGTTCCATCCGCAAAAATATCAGATTCAAAAGAGATAAACAGACCGGAAGATTTACTCACATAATAGGTATGGAAGCCCCTTTTACTATAGATACCGACCCGGAACTGATTAAAATCGGCTATCAGTGCGGCTTCGGAGAAAAGAACAGTGCCGGTTTCGGAATGGCAGAGAAGATAGACAATGAGTAAAGACATGACAGAGGTTTTCCTTTTGCGAGGGCAGGGACGCCCTCGCTACAATCAAGATACCCGGAACTTCATTCTTTTTTTCCTTTTCTTTATCGTATCCGGAGCTTCCAGCTCTGGTTTTCCTTTTTTGCGAGGGCAGGGACGCCCTCGCTACATCAAAACAAGGGCAGGGACGCCCTCGCTACATCAAAACAAGGGCAGGGACGCCCTCGCTACATCAAAACAAGGACAGGAGCACCCTTGCTACTATCAAAGATACCCGGAACTTCATTCTTTTTTCCTTTTCCTTATCGTATCCAGAGCTTCCAGCTCTGGTTTTCCTTTTTTGCAAGGGCAGAGACGCCCTCGCTACGTTCTTTCTTTTCCGTATCCAGAGCTTCCAGCTCTGGTTTTCCCTTTGCAAGGACAGAGACGCCCTCGCTACATCAAAACAGAACAACACTCTTGCAAAGTTCAGAGCAAGGCAAAGACACTTTTGCTGCCAAAGTTAGCTTTCTAAATCTTCCGTAGGAATCCGAAATGAGTAACTCAGATGATCAAACAGTAGTAAAAAAGCGAGGTCAATTGCTCCCTCACTGGACAATGAAAAACGCTATATACAGCGTTTGCTTCAGACTCGCTGACTCTATTCCTGAAGTTGTCAAACAATCGTACAAATTTGAACGGGCTGCTATCCTCAAAAGAACAGAGCTAACTAAGAACGAGATTAGCAAACTGAATCATCTTTTTTCAACTGCTCTCGAAGAATCTTTAGATAAAGGATATGGTAAGTGTTATCTGCAAAGGGACGATGTCGCCGGGATAGTTATCTCTACACTCGAGTATTTTGACTTCAAGAGGTACATCTTACATACTTGGTGTATCATGCCTAATCATATCCATCTTATAGTTGAACCATTTGCTGGTTTTGAGCTTTTTACGATTATTCATACCTGGAAATCATACTCAGCTAATCAGATAAAAAAACTACTGAACTTGAAAAATAGTTTCTGGCATAAAGATGCTTACAACCATATAATTAGATGTGAGAAAGAATATTCTTATCAGATGGAGTACATCTGGAATAACCCGGAAAAAGCCGGTCTTGAAAACTGGAAATACCGCTATAGAAGAGTAGTATGAAGAATCATCGTCATTCGATACCCGGAACATCAATCTTCTCCCTTTTTCTTTTTCTTTTTCGTATCCAGAGCTTCCAGCTCTGGTTTTCCTTTGGCGAGGGCAGGGACGCCCTCGCTACATCAAAACAAGTACAGAGATGCCCTCGCTACAATCAAGATACCCGGAACATCATTCTTTTTTCCTTTTCCTTATCGTATCCAGAGCTTCCAGCTCTGGTTTTCCTTTTTTGCGAGGGCAGGGACGCCCTCGCTACAACAAAACAAGTACAGAGGCACCCTTGCTACAATCAAGATACCCGGAACTTATATCTTTTCCCTTTTTCTTTTTCTTTTCCGTATCCAGAGCTTCCAGCTCTGGTTTTCCTTTGGCGAGGGCAGAGACGCCCTCGCTACATCAAAACAAGTACAGAGACGCCCTCGCTACAACAAAACAAGGATATTATTTACACAATGACTGTAAAGATTATGCTTGATCTAATTATTATCATACATTATGTGTCCAATATTACAGAACAAGTGCAAATTGGAGGATAACATGATAGTAAAATTCAGTGTTCAAAACTTTCGTTCTATACGCGAAGAAATCTGCTTAGATTTCCGGGCTACTTCCGATAAGACTTTAGAAGAATACTATGTCTATGAACTCCCAAAACCCAAAACCCGTATTTTGAAGATGGCAATGCTCTATGGTGCTAACGCCTCGGGAAAAACGAACATTCTTTTAGCTCTTTATTTTCTTCGTTCCTTTGTGCTTCGAACCGGCATGGAAAAAGAGGATTCCATTCCCCTTGATTCTTTTGCCCTTGATACTGAAAAACCTACTATTTTCCGGATTGAGTTCTGTCATGACTCAATTCTTTACGAATATACTCTGGAATTGAACCGGAAAGCTATTTTATTGGAAAAACTAACTCACTATCCCAAAGGAGTACCGGCATTAGTCTTCGAAAGAGAACTCATAGGTACGGAATCTGATGATTACAATTACACTTATAATTGGAGAGGAGCAGACTTTCAGGGTAAAGAACAGAAAAACAAATTGGAGATACTGTTACATAATCAATCTATCCTGTCCGGTATTGGCGGATTTAGGTATTCAGGTCCTATTCAGGAAGCCCGGAACTGGTTCAGAGAAAGCCTTGCCCCCATTGTTGAACCTCGGACAAGTTTGATGAGTTATAATATCAACAACTATCTGTCGAATATGAAATCGGATCGTGATTATCTTAGCTATTTTGTTGAGCGGTTACAGAAGGCAGATTTTATGATAAGCTCTCTTGAAGTAAAAGAAAGAGAGATTGCTTTCAAAGATATACCAATAGAGATCAGACATCTAATCGCTGAAAAAGAAGGGAAGAAATTAGATTCAGATACATTAAAGGCTATATCCTTATTATCCACTCACAATACCCCGGAAGGTTCCTTTGCTCTTGATTTCGAGGAGGAATCTGCCGGTACCAGAAGGTATTTCGAGTTCATCGGGCTGATGTGTGATCTTCTCCAAGAAAACAGTATCGTTCCGATTGATGAAATTGAGAGTTCGATGCATGTTAATCTTCAATTACACTTTATCGAGACCTTCCTTCGAAATGTCAAGGGAGGGCAGTTGCTTTTCACTTCCCACAACACTGCTCTCTTGAATGAGAGAGATATTCTGAGAAGAGATGCCATCTGGATTACTGAAAGAAATCCGGACGGGAGCACAAAATTAACTTCGGTGTCCGACTATCCTGTTCGCAAAGAGCATGCTATAGACAGGCTTTACAGAAAAGGATTTCTGGGTGGCATACCAAATGTCGGCAGCACATTTATGGAGCATGGAGATGAGAAAAATTAACCCAAGAGTCCATATTACGATTTCTCTTATACAACATTTTACGAAATCATAGAGAAAATAGATGGGAGGTAATGTGAAAGAGAATGCCAAACAAATTGACGACATTCAAGCGGAAGCATTATGGAACAAGGCACTTGCTATTGCTTTCAAAACACCAGGTATCAGAATCAATAGAGATGCTTATCTGAGAAGAACACTATCCAAGTATTACTCGAAATCAAAGACCGAAGAAGCAATAAAAACAACACCGGCAAAAGCCGAGATACCAAAGGAGATGATAGACTCTTTAGCCGACAGTGCGATCAGATATCATTTGATGTTTGTCTGCACGATTTCTTTTACCTTAGGTCTTCCCGGCAAGCTTGGGTATCTTTTCGGTACTATACCTGCCGATTTAGCTCAGATAATATACCACGCCTTGATTCTGATCCAAAAACTATGTTATTTGTACGGATGGCCTGACTTCTTTGATTCCGATGAATTAGATGATGAGACGAGCCGTCTAATGACTCTGTTTCTGGGAACAATGTTCGGAGTTAAAACAGCTATCGCAGGGGTCAAAACTCTCTCGGAAATGATAGCTAAGGAAATGGTCAGAAGACTTCCACGCAAGGCATTAACCAGATACACCCTGTTCGTAGTCTCGAGGCAAATAGCCCGCCTTATTGGGATCAAACTGACCAAGATGATGTTTGCCAAGCTCGTCGGGAAGGCTATCCCCATTGTCGGAGGGGGAATATCGGCAGCAATCAGTTACGGCTTTTTCAAAAGAGGTGCCCTTAGTTTGAAAAAGCACCTCAGAGAGCTTGTATTGGCTGAGAAAGAGATGGAATGATGATAATCAAAGTAAACTCCAAGGAGGAAGTATGATAAAAGTTCCGGTAACATTCGAAACTATCACACCCTTATTTACCGGTGATGAGAATCAGAAAATGAAGGAAATCAAACCGGCAAGTATTATGGGATCGTTACGATTTTGGTTTGAAGTTATCTGCGATTTTTCAGAGATGTTTGAAGGTGATAGATTCAAGAATAATGAATTCGATTACGATAAGTATCAATCATACATCAAAAATCATCCCTATGCGACTGATGAAGAGATTTGTGACTGTCTCAAACTCTCGCCTGGTGCTCGCTACTTCGGTTGCACAGGCTGGAAAAGTAAGATAGGAATTGAGTCTGTTATGAAGGTGGATGAGAGCAAAATCTCAACGTTTGAAACAAAGGATTTCAAAAACTATCTTGGGCTTGGCAAAATAACAATTGATACGGGAAGAGTTAACCAATATGGACCTCCGAAAACAAGCAATTGGTATCCTCCCCCAAAATACTACTTCGGGGGTTTTCAAGTTGCTTTTTCTGTGTCCAATATACACATCAGAGACAAAATACTTTATCCTCTTCTCATTTTTATTCAACAGCATGCTTTCATAGGAGGCAAGAACAACCTGGGTTTCGGAAGAATTAAGATCGTCGATTATCTTAAAACAGAATTTCGTCTACCAAGCAGCTTGCTTCTAGATCTTAAATATAATGACTTAGTAGATGATAAAACACTACCAATAGATCACATCAATGTATTTCAGGATTTATTGGCTGCTGACAAACCAGACAATACTAAAGGTATGCCAGCGGAAGCCTTATATGGAATTATAGATAAAATTCCTAAGAAGATAAGAACGACATCCAATGTTAATATCGATACTACATATCTAGAGGTTCTTAAGAGCCTTTTAAGAATTAGGTTAACATACAGAGAACAAATCAGATTTGATAATAGTTTGATACTAAGATACAATTCATTAAAAAACAAAGGTGATATGAGGAGCAATAATGAAAAGAAAGAGTATCAAGAACTTTCCAATTGGCATAGGTTGAGGCATTGTGTTTTTGGCTCAACACAAGAGAAAGAAACTGAAGCTGCTAAGATTTTACCACTCATAAACCAAGATCAGGATGGAAGATATTCGGGGTATCTTATTTCCTATGCAGGGATACTAATAATGGGAGAGGCAAAGAGAGGAGGTCAAAATGACTAAAAACTCTGATTTAAAGAGCTATGATTCTTATCATCGGAACTTTAGTAAAAACAAGATTGAATCACTGGAAGATTATATAGACTTTTGTACTGTTGAAATCAACAGGAAAACCATTAATGCTGATATCAGATTAGAGTTTAACAAAAGATTAAAAACATACACAAATTTAGAAGATATCGGAGAAATAGTTGAGTATTTTCGAAGCACAGATGAACATATTAAGGTAGTGAAAAACCTTAGGATCAAAGATTTTCCTCTTGCTTACCTAAAGTATAAAGAGTTCAATCATTTAAAAAGCATATACGACAAAGTTAAAGAGTGTTATGAAAACTCTGGAATACTTCTAAATGACGAATCACTAAAAGAGTTTGTTGAGACACTTATTCCTTATTCTTTTGCTATATGCGGACTGCTAGAATTACAAACACCTTACTACTCAGCTGACGATGAAAAGTACTATATCATAGATAATCCGGTTCTCAAAGACAAGACATTCAAAGTACCTATGATGAGAGGGAGTAGTTGGAAAGGGATTATCGCTTCAGCAGCTAAGAAAGTAATGGAAAGTAAGCCGGATTATTTTATCAATTACTTTCTCTCTTTCTCTCGTCTTTTTGGTTCCGGTTCGGTGGAGTTTAGGGAGTTGATTGAAATAATCGATAAATACTCAAAAAAAACAAAAGATGAAACCGATAATGTAATTCAGGAGAAATTTAGTAAGCACTTGAAGCTGTATGCGGTTTTCAATTTGGGTAAAGAGGTCAAAGTTCCGAGTACACCGGAAGATTTAGAAACAATATGGAATAAGATAAAAGAAAAGGCTCTTCAAGTCCAACGAGGAAGGTTGATATTCTATCCGACGTTCTTCAACAAACTCGGTTTAGAAATGATAAACCCTCATGATAATAAGAGAAAAGCCGGTACAAATCCGGTTCATTATGAGGTCGTTCCCGCAGGAGCTAATGGAAGACTTCAGCTTGTCTATATTCCAGCAGAAGGTATAAGTAAGCAAATTGAAAAACTAAAAAAAGAAGTGGAAGATGATATTGACCTACTCACTCAAGCACTAAAACTGATATTTGAGGGGCAGAAAGATGAGAATGAAGATGAGCCTTTCATAAAACCAATAAAGATAGGAGCCAAAACCAAGCTCGGCTGGGGAAGTGTAGCGGCAATGAAAGCGATAAAGCTACTTGATAGAGATGGATACGTACAAGTCATAGTTCCTGTAGCCCGTAATCCATATAAAAACACGGAGGGGAAGAATGAAATTAAGTGATAAAATGAAAGAGGATATACTAAAAGCTGAGATTGCCTCACTTTTCATGTTCTTTAATAAGACCAACATCAATTTTTGGCAAAGTGAATACGGATACTTCAATAGCTATCCTGATCATAACTTTGATTTTGCTAATACAATCGAATCTACCTTCCTAAAAGATATCGATATCGAATGGAATGGTTCTCATAAAAAGATACTTGATATCTTTCTTAACGAAGATTGGAGAAAAGCAAAGACAGATTTACAAACTCTATTTACTCGAGGTTGTGAAAATGTCAATTCAGGAATAGACAAAGGATCTCCAAAGGATGACAAAAAGATAGAACCTGAGCCCTATATATGCAATGCTTTTGGTACTTGTATCAAAGAAGTTGAAGTTAATGATCTTGATAAAAGACGAGAGTGTTTCTTGAAACAACTTGAAGAGAAGTTAACCAAAACGAAATGGGTAGATAATAATGATTGGATATCAATAAGAAACTACATTCATATTGAAATAAAGCGATGGTTCACTAACTTGCTTAGTGACAGTCGTTTCCCTGCAAATGATGTTACTCTGTGGGATCAGGTTTACATGACCGCTTCCATGTTCAAGGCGGTACTAGCTCAAATATATATGAAAGACTCATTAAAAACTGAATATATCAAAGAACCTCAGAAAATCAAATGGCAGATATTCGGTGTGCAATATGATAAACTGAAACTTGCAGAGAAGGGTATGAAACCGGCTTTTATGCAGTGGTATCGTGATCGAATCCAAAAGGTCGATAAGCAGATTCAAGAATACCTGGAAACCGATCTCTGTGTAGCCAATGAGATTTATCGTGATGAAACCGGTATATATTTCCTTTTCCCTCAATACATGGGAAGAGAACCGAAGGACTTAAACAATGACTCTCGGAGTTCTGATCATCTATTGAACAATGTTCAGATATTGGAAGAAGAGTATAGGGAAATCGAGAAAAAAATTAACAGTTTTTTCGAACAAAAATTTGATGGAGAAATCAACCCCGCATTCTTCTTGACCAAAGCCTCTCGGGGAACAATGAATCTGACCTATCTTCTTGATAATGCTAAGAAATTATTTCTTTATTCTCCATATTTTGGAAGCAGACCTAATTCACCTGTTGCTTCAGTTTGGCAAGACTGCTCGCAAATATGTCCAGTGTGTCGTATAAGACCTGTTGAGAACAAGAAAGCAGAAGACGAAAAAAAATCAAATTATGATGATGACTTAAAAGTTTGTGAGGAATGTGGAAAACGAAAAACACGACGGAGAGAAGATTGGTGGGAGGAACAAAAAGGGGAAACTATCTGGCTTGATGAACTACAGGACAAAAACAGTCGTATAGCACTTATTACACTCCGTTTCGAACTAATGGAATGGTTGAATGGTAAAATGCTGAGCACTATGGTTAACAGAGATGAGGTTTTCTATAGTCACTGTGAAAAACTAACCAATCTGCTTATAGAAATTCATAATCACCTAAAGTCAGGAACGGACTGGAAAGAGAAAGTGAATAACATGGTAAATCGTTATCACCAAAAGATTAACGAATGTTTTATATGCTTTTTCGATAAACTATCTATTCAGGCAATTTTTAAAGCAATAAAGAGTGACGCTCCTTATGTGCGGAATCTAGCACATAGTGCAATGAGTGAGTTAATGTCAGATTGCGGTTTTACTGGTGCAATATGGAGATCAAATAATTCTTTCCTCGCAAATCATGGAATAGCCTCAAGAATCGAAGAATTTTTTCATGAGAGAAGAACTAATATGCAAAAAATGAAGGATGCATCGACATTTGCTTTCTTTGAAAACCAAATAATTAGTATCCTTCTTGACAGAAGTAACGGATCACATTGGGAAGAGTTTATTAAAGCAAAAATACCGGCAGTAAATAACGATAAATTGAAAGAAGCATATATTGATTGGGATGAATTAGACGAAAACCAGATCAAAACAATGGCTTCAATCCTTCTCCAATTTCTTCTCCGCAAGAATCCTTCACCGGCTCGTTTACGACGTATATGGGAATCAACAGAGAGCTTTCTTAATATTGTTGAAAGTGAAGTGATAAAAAACTCTGCATCAAAGAGAATCGTACTAACCTTAGAGGATGATATGATAGAAGACGGAGAATGGAATTGTTCCGGTTTAGTATTTCTGGTTAGAGGAGAAAAAGCCTACCTTTTGACATCTATTGAAAAAGCAAGATCTGTAATCTTAAAGAAGAGAAGGGATGAAAAAGCAGATAGTATTCTTTCAGATGAGGAATTGAATGAGATCCGGAAAATCTGGCATAAAGGGATCAGGTTGTCTAAGAAATCCAATGACGATACATTAGAAAAGACTGTGTTCCCTAAAAAGGTTGTTTCAGAATCGTTCAAGTCTATCTTCTCTATTTTAGAACCAACACCAATTTCATGGCAGTTTGCCGTTCCGGCTTCAAAGGTGAACTATATAATTCAATTGATTCGAGAGAAGTATAAAGAGCAATTTCACTATGTTTATGGAAAACTCCCTCTACATATAGGGGTTGTGGTTCAGAACTATAAAAGCCCTCTATATAGTGGAATAAAGGCATTAAGGAATATTCGGAGAGAACTGCATCATGTACAGGAGATTGAAACATCTTGCGACGGACTCTCTTTAAAGGCAATCCAAAAGGACATATTCCCCGGAGTGAATTCTTATGAAACAGCTAATAAAGCAGAAAAATACTACTCTCTCTATATCAAGTACGAGGGGCAGGGAGATTATGAGTTTTACTTTCCGCCATCAAAAGAACCGAAAAATCTTTCATTAACCTCGGACACTAACGAAACTCAGAAATTTGCCTTTTTCCCCAATACCATTGATTTCGAATACTTAGACTGCAATGTCAGGAGAAACGATATCTTCTATGAATCGGGAAGGAGAAAACACATGTGGAGGCAGCAAAGACCATACGCATGGGAAGAGTGGGAAAAGTTTGTTAAGTTTGGTGAGTTGTTTAAAAAAAGTAATCAGAGGTTTTCTCAACTGCATAATCTTGTTACCCTCTTCTATTCGCTGTTGCAAGATTGGAAAGGTAATGACGAAAGTATCAAATCTATGGCAGCTTCCGCTGTCATCAATACCATAAAACCGAAAGGTTTAAAAGATGATCAGAAGCATCTGGCTTTCCTATTTGATACCGATGATTGGAAGAATATCACTAACACGATAACTATATCCAACATGAAAAGATTTATAGATTGTTACGATTATTGGCATACTGCATTAAAGGAGGTATAATATGTCTGATAATAATTTTGTAAAGAGCTACAAACTATATGCTGTAACTACTGATCCGGTTCATATCGGAACAGGCGGTTACACCATAGGAAGAGTGGATAACACTATCGTCAGAGACCCAATTACTAAGATACCGAAAATACCTGGAACAAGTATTGCCGGAACATGGCGATATTATATGGCGTTGGAGTTATTGAGTTGGTTTAAAGAGGAAGAGAAGGGGGAAAAGTATCGTAGTGACAGAAAAAGTAGAAAGACACAAAAAATGGTTGTTCTTTCGTTAGACAAGGCACCTGATTGGGTTAAGAGTTTTGATAATAACTGTTGGTCGTGTATGAACTGTGCCGGACAAGATGAAAAACCTCAGGAAAGTGTTAAAACCCAAGAAGATGACCACAATAAGTCTAGCCACTGCGGTCGTTGCATAGTCTGCAAGTCATTTGGCTTTGCAAAAAATGATAGAGCAGAACAGGGTCTTCTTTCGTTTGCAGACATGAATATTCTTTTGTTCCCTGTCTATACGAGATTTGGAACAAAATGGGTAACTTCATATAGAGTTTTAGAGGAAGCAGGCTTAAATTCCTCAGAACCTCAAGAACAGAATGACTTTGTACTATCCGATTCTTCTTGCCAAACTGTTAAGGATCATATCAATCTTGGTTGGCTATTTCTTCCGGTTAAGAAAGAGAAACTACAGGTAAATCTTCCTCAATTAAGCAGAAGCATTGATATAAAGGATTTAATAATTGTTCCTGATACAATATTATCACAAATCATCAATTCAAATCTGGAAGTCCGTACTTCTGTTTCTATTGATCCAAACACCGGGGCTGCTAAACAAGGTGCTCTCTTTACTTCGGAAGCAATTCCGAGAGCGACCATACTATACGGTAATGTTAGTATTTTTGATAGGGCTCATGCTGGTAATATTGCAAATAAGTATCCTAAAATAGCTCTTGTTAAAGATGCCTTAGATACAAGCAAAAAATACTATCAAACTCTCGGTATCGGTGGAATGACAACCAGAGGTTTCGGAAGAATGATTTTATCTGAGCTAATGATAGAAGTAATTGAAGGAGGTAAAGATGGAACAGAAACAACCTCAAACTAATAACACAAGCTCTTCTGCTGAATATTTAGATGTGGTTATCCAACAAGCCAGTCACAGTTTAGCTCTATGTGTCAATAACAACGGCAAAAACAACGAAATTGAAAAAGCAACCGGAGTTCTGGCTCAAGACGGTCTATATGCCTTCTATGTTTTCTGTAAAAGCAAATCACTATGGGAGCAAATAGTTGAACCGAACATCGGGAAACTAATTAAATGCATTCCTCAAAAAACAAGTGAGAAACTGGATCAGAGTTTTTTTGAGGAACTTGCGTCAAGTCTGCACGATATGCTTTTCTTTAAAGAAGTTATCGAGCAACTTCTTGTCTATACACGTTACCATCTCAAAGCGATGGATGAAAAGGGAGATCAAAATGGCTAAAACATGGTATGAACTGAAAGTGAAACCAATCCAGCCTCTTCATATCGGGGCTGGGCAATATGGAGTTCTATCCCCTTCGATGACTTTCATTCCCGGCAAAACGATGTGGGGTGCTTTGACGGCTGCTTTGGGAAACTATCTAGGAAAAACCGAAGAAGAGATGAGGAAAGATTCATGTATGACCATTTTCGAAGTTATCTCTAATTTCTATCCGGTCATCAATGGTGAACCTTGTTTTCCAAAATACAAGAAAGGAGAACTCCATTTGGGTGAGTATTCAGAAAAGGAGTTCCGATATCTGTTCACCGATACTTTCGTTTCCACCTCAATAACTGCTGAACAGCAATCAGCTAAAGAAGACTCTCTTCATGAAATCGAACACATACTTCCCTCATCCAAAGATGAGTCAAACAACTCTCATTTAGAGTTGCATTGGAAAGGTATCTTAAGCATAGATCTCGATGAGGAAATGTCGAACAAAAACGGTTTTAAACTAAAACTGGGAGACTTCTTAAAGAAAGAAAGAGAAATAGTCATAGGCGGAGAGAGAAAATATGGGTTCGGTTTAGCTAAGATTTTGGAACTCAAACCATTTGATAAGGAAGAAGATTGGAATCTGGGAAACGGAGAGTTTTTGATGCCGAAACCTGAAATAACTTATGTTCATTATCTTGAATACGGAAACACATCAGGGTTGTCGGCTATTCAAGGGGAGATCGGAATTTGGATAGAGACCGAATCAAACACCGAGAAAGAGCTTAAACTGAAAACACCCCTAACAGTGCTTCTTCCCGGGTGCCGTTTAACTGAATCGAATATCGGTCTTGAGCTAATAAGGGGAGTATTGAGAGTTTTTGATCACAGTTCTTAATGAATAAGAGAGAGAAGAAATCCACTGAATGACAATATTCCGAATTAAGCATAAGGAGTCCCTATGCGAATCCATTTAAAACTAACAAAGAATTCAGAACCTGTTCCGTTCACATATCAGGAGCAGATGACCGACCTAATCCATAACTGGACAAAAGAGTACGCATATCCAAGCAAGGTATCTTTGCACTCTTTTTCAAACCTTCGAAGAGGAAAGAAAGTCGCAGATGCTCTTTCCTTCGAAAATGGTTCAAGTTTTTTTATCAGTTCATGGAATAATGATTTTCTGCATGAGATAATTAAGTCTGTTCAAGAAAACTCGTCATTCTGTTTCGGAATGAGAGTCTCTGAGATCATTATCCAAGAAACACCCGATTTAACCAACATAGACTTCTTTCGCTTAGCCAGTCCCGTTTTGATTTGCCGAACGGTTGCTAATAAAAAGGAGTATTATTATCATAATGACGATAACGCCGGTACTTTGCTGACCGAAACAATCCGGACAAAGATGAAAGCTGCTGGATTAACTCCCGATGAGTCATTATCAATAGCTTTCGATGTTTCATTTCACAATGGTCATAAGAAAAGAATCTCATATAAAGGTGTATCGAATCCCGTTTCTGTTCGTCCCGTCATCATTAAAGGGGAAAACGAAACAAAACAGTTTATCTGGAACGTAGGATTGGGTAATTCGACGGGAATTGGTTTTGGAGCTATAAGCTAAAGAGGAGGAATAATGGTTTATCATGTCGTCCGGTATGAAGGGGAGTTTGGTTTTATAAAACCATGGACTGCCGTGAGAGATGGAGAGACATTCAGTCAGCAATTTCTGACACCATCGATCATTGAAGGTATCCGTCAAAAATTAGAAGTTGAATCTATTCTTCGTCATAAGCTTTTATATCATGGCATTTCGGTTCAACAAGAGACAGTAAGAGCAAGAGCATTCGGGAAAAGAGCAAAAGGTAAATTAGGTTTAGAAACATCAATATTAAAAAGAGGGGTCATGATTCATCCTTGCTTATACTTGGCGTTCAGTAAAAAAGCTGATGGTGAAAAAGCGTCCAGGGAACATATCTGCTTATGCAGAAATGAAGATTTACTGCTGCCTAAAGGGGGATGTTTGACAATGAAAGAAGAAGAATTCGATAAACTCAAGGGCTTCGAATTGAGATTCGGAATGACGGATAAATCCTTTATGGTTGGTTATAATCGTTTTGATGATAATAAACCGATGTATGGTTGGATAGAAATAACCGGCAAACCAACAGCTGAAACAAATGACGAAGTATAAACATATTCTCGCAAAGAAAAAAGATGGCGAAGTGTCTCTGACGGATCACTTGATAGCTACTGCAGATGCAGCAGCCAAGGCAGCAGAGTATTGGGGCTTTGACCAGGTTATTGCCAGAGAAGGAGCGCTGCTTCATGACATCGGTAAAGCAAGTCCGATTTTTCAAGCGATGTTGTCGAATATCAGACCTTATCACCCGTTCAGACATGAAATCGCTTCACTTTTCTTTTTGTCTTTACTCCCGGAAGACCATCAATACCCGATTATCGAAATGATCATAGGTCATCATAAATCAATCTATGATGACGCAAATCATTTAGGAATCATAGACATGATAGATTCGATGTCCCCTGAAACAGTTTTCAGAAATCACTCCCAAGGATTCGGTGAATGGAGTATTATAGCACTTGATATATTAGAATATCTCGGAATTGAGGCAAAGAAGATTACGATAGAAAATGCCAACAACAGTTTTGAGAAAACTGTCGAGTACTGCGAGAACATTGGGAACGGCTGGTCAGAATGGAGAGGTTTGTTAGTCGGAGCCGATCATTATGCATCAGCTTTGAAAGAATCTGCTCATGATAGCTTAAAAAGAGTTTTCAAGCTGCCTGATTTGTCTTACTATCATAGTTTAGTTTCGCAAGACTATCCCTTATCATTGATAAGTACGAACTCTCCGCAAAAACATACGATTCTTAAGGCTCCGACCGGTTCGGGAAAGACACATTTCTTACTAAAAAGATGTAAGAATCGAGTATTCTACATTCTCCCTTATCAGGCTTCGATAAACGCAATGTATGAAAGAATAAGGAAAGATATCGGAGATCATACTGACGATATAAGATTTCTCCATTCCACATCACGGATTATCAGCACAGGAAATAGTTATCAAGAGGTCGTTTTGCAGGATAAATTTGGAGCTGCGGTTAAGATTCTGACTCCACATCAGATTGCTGCAATTGCTTTTGGGATAAAAGGGTATGAGAGTATGCTGATGGATTTGAAAGGATGCGATGTCATTCTGGATGAAATTCACACATACTCGAGCATTATTCAAGCTATCGTATTGAAGATAATCGAAATCCTCGACGCTATAGATTGTCGTATCCATATAGGAACTGCAACCATGCCAACAGTTTTGTATGAAAAAATTATTGATGTATTAGGTTCTCACACGGTGTATGAGATATCTTTGAAAGATGCAGTTCTGCATGGTTATGATAGACATATTGTCAAGAAAACGGAGAGCTTTGAAGATGTCTTTTCAATCATAGAAAAAGCAGTCAAAGATAAGAAAAAAGTGCTTGTCGTATGCAATACCGTAGGTAAATCTCAAGAACTCTTTCAAAAGATTTCAGATATATGGGATAAATATCCCTCTATGCTAATTCACAGCCGTTTTAAACGATCTGACAGGAAACACTTGGAAGAAAAGCTTATGAATACTTACTGTAAAGAACGAAACGGTTGTATTGTGGTTTCTACTCAGGTAATTGAGGTTAGCCTGGATATAAGTTTTGATCTAATGATAACTGAAGCTGCTCCTTTGGATTCGCTGATACAGAGATTCGGAAGAATCAATAGACATAAGCGTTGGGGGGAGAAACAATTGGAAGAAGTATATGTACTGCCGCCTCCGATTGATGAGAAGAAGGCTCGTCCTTATTTGCCGGATGTATTGAAAAAGAGTTACGACATTCTTCCTGATAATGACATATTGAGAGAAACCGATATACAATCGCTTTTAGATTTTGTTTATCCGGATATCAGTTTCTTGGATATTGACCTCAGTGCTGTTTTCGAAAGAAACAAATGGAAACTTAAAAAACTCCGGCATAAACACAAATCGGCTTTATTGGAACTGTTGGATATTGACACGGTACCTTGTATCTCCGAAACTGATGCTGAGTCTTACATTGAGAATAACCGCTACACACGAATGGAAATGGAGATACCGGTTAATTACAAATCAATCTCATATAAGAAACTGGCTCAATTAAAACAGGGAAATTATCCGTTCCTGATACCCGAGCGTGCTTATAGCAATACTTTGGGTTTACTACTGAACGAAATCTCAAGCAATTCTTTTGAAACTGCAATTTTATAGAGAGGAGATATTATGTACACTACGACAATTGGAAGAGAGTTCCTCAAAAGATACAATGAAGAGAAAGGAAGCAATTTGACCGCTGAGCAGTTATTTGATGAGATATTTTTTCCTTTGTTTTTTGATCATCATAAGTACCTGATGACTGCTGGGAATTCTCCAATGGAAAATCCTAAAATTAGTTGGGAAAAAATTATGTTAGGAGAATTCTACCCGAAAAAACATAAAAAAGCGGGAACAAAATATGTTTATGAGACGAAAGATGAAAGACATAAGAGATATCATAGATTCAAAACCGACAAGGTGGATCAGTTGGTAGTTGATGACAGTACCGCTTTAGGATACCCAACACTTGAAAATATTACAACTGGGACTTCTTGTCAAATTACTTCTATTGATATAGTAAATACTAAAGATGACATTTACTTTTCATGGATAGGAGGAGCATTGAGTCTTTGTACCAAAGGGGGTTTAAATATCCTCTTCAGTGACACTGATTTGTTGATGGACATTTATAAGGGCTGGAGATATTATCGAGACTATCTGGAAAAGAACGAATTACTAAAGGGCAATCAAGTCAACACCTGGAATAGTCTCTGGATATGTCATTTATACAACAAAAGAGCTTTTCAGGAGGAGCATCCGATCTACGGAATAAAAGAACCTGAAAAAAGAAAGGATGGCATTCTCGAATTCAGTACTGTCAGTTGGGTCGAGATTTTAACAAGAATAGCTCAACAAAGACCCCTTGATAATATGATCGGATATATCTTTAATATTGGGCAAACTAATACTACGATTGGATTCATCCCCTTTAATCTTGAGCAAATCAAGTATCCGCATGCACTGTACAAGAAACTGTTTGGTGAAAACCAATACTGGCAAGATGAGCAAAGAATAATGAGGTTGTTTGGAGGGAGTATTGGTTTTAAACAAGCTTGTCAAAGGGGTGAAATAGGTCTTGAAGCGTTAATGCCGGCTGGGCTTAGTGAATATATGAGGGGTAAGAAAAAACCTAAAGAGATCTCCGGTGAATCAGAAAGTGACCGGATTATAACCTTTAATACTTACAAAACATGGGTGGTAGCAATGCTGAACAATGAAGAACTATGGAAAAAATCCAATGAGTTTGCGGAATTTCTTCTTGAGTATGTCTCTGAAGGAGAAAGAAAAAAGACCGATAGAAGCAATGATGTTCAAGATCTGATGCAAAGCATAACAAAAAAAGCTTTTATTGATGCCGTTACTAAGATCATTACTAAAACGAACAAGTTTGAGTTGTGTCGCAATATGGCTCAAATTGTTCACGAAATGCCAAACGATACCGTAAAGTATTTGATTACATTAATCAAGTTACATTACGAAACAATGAAAAAAACAAGTTAAGAGAGGTATATCATGGATTCTTATGTATATCTGAGAGGTTTGAGACACGCTGATCACACGGTCTTCTGTGTCGAAGATGGACAGAAACGTTATTGGGACCCTGTTTTCGGAGTTTTCGTCCCCTTCTCGAGCGGACAACAGGTGAAGAGATCAATCATGGACTCAATTGTTGACGAATTGAAAGCTAAGCCTTCTCCTATTACCTTCATTACAAAGATAAATACTCAAGGTCAAATAGGAGAAGGTGAAGTATTATCTGCTTGTGATCCGAGATATGTAGATCAACTCCTTGGCGGTTGGATGCATGCAGCAAGCAAAGGTAAAGAGCGTACACTGAAAAGAAGGAGCCCTTTTTCAGTATCGGCAATGCGACCAATACATCCCCTCCTTAGTGGACTGAGAGAAGAGAAGATATCCTTCGACAGATCGGATAAACCACATTTGCATAAAGTTATAGTCAGGGATAAAGACAACAATCCACTAAGCGATAGTCAGATAGCGGAAGTGCTTAAAGGTACGGATAAAAGCCTTTATAGGAAATGGATACAAGGTAGTAATCGCGCTTACGGTTTATATATCTATGATATCGCAATTGATCTAAGAACCCTGTTTTGCGTTTTAACCAACCAGTTCGAACCTGAAATACGCTCCGATATGATAGAGGAGTTAAGAAAAGCAGGCTGGATAGAATCTGAGAACATTTTCGGCAGTTGTCTCGTAATGCCGAAAGAAGAAAGGGAGAGGATAATACCGGCGATAGCAAAATCCCTTATTAACTGGAGAATAACAAGCAACCAGGCAAGGACATTCTCTCTAATGGAGAGTTTGGCAATTGCTGTTAGCAACAATGCAAATAGTATTGCTTCTGCCTTATATGCCCGTTTACTTGATGATTCTGAAAAACCAAAAGCCGAATTGGTAATTGAGACAATCAACGATGCCAATGTTTTCATCGCTAAACCTTGTGAATCATTTCTGGCGAACTGTAATGCAACCCAAGATGCTCTTTCTTCTGCTGAGAAACAACTAATCTCTCTCTTGAAAAGCTTTGATTATGAAAAACAACTCACCTAATATAAGTTGTATGTGTTTCAATGGATGACATTCAAATTACCGCTACCCAGATTAACTATCATCTTATCTGCAAGAGAAAGCTCTGGCTCTTTTCTCATCAGATCAACATGGAACACTCTTCCGAACTTGTGGAGATCGGAAAGTTGATTCATGAACAATCTTATGCCAGGGAAAAGAAAGAGATAACTATCGGTCCGATAAAGATCGATTTTATCGGTTCTGACGGTGTTGTTAGAGAGATCAAGAAGTCTTCGAAGATGGAGGAAGCTCATATCTGGCAGTTGAAGTATTATCTCTATTATCTAAAACTTAAGGGGGTTAACGACTTGACAGGAGAACTCGTTTATCCGAAACAGAAACAGAAAACTCAAGTCTTTCTAACCGAAGAAGATGAAAAAGAGCTGGAAATAATACTGCAAGATATAGAGACAATAGTCAGCAAGGAAGAAATCCCTCTGGTAATTAACAAGACGATATGCCGACAGTGCAGCTATTATGAACTCTGTTACATATAATAGGATTTCTATCAAGCCATCATGGACTAAGTAATGACAAGAGACTACTATATCTTTTCAAACGGCAGACTGAAAAGGAAAGATAATACTATCTTCTTTGTTGATGAAGAAGACAATAAGAAAGCTATACCGGTGGAAACTATCAGAAATCTCTATGTCTTTGGGGAACTCGACTTCAATACGAAATTCTTTAATTACTTGGGAAAATTTGGAATAGCAGTTCATATTTTCAACTACTACGGGTTTTACGGTGGGTCTTTCATGCCGAGAAAAACTCTCCTTTCTGGTGATCTGATAGTTAAACAGGCAAAGTACTTTACCTCGCCTGTGAAACAGCTTCCTCTGGCAAAGGAAACGATAACTGCAGCGATGACAAATATGAAGAAAAATCTGCTCTACTACACAAACAGAGGTCGTGAACTGAAGAGCATAGTTTCGGAAATAGAAAAAGGAATGACTGCCCTCTCTTCCTGCTGTTCTATCGAAGAGCTGATGGGTCTGGAAGGAATGACCCGGAAACATTACTTTGAAGCTTTCCCTATGATTATCAGCAATCCGGAAATGGCTTTCACCCAAAGAGTCAAACAACCGCCGGATAATGCGATCAATGCCTTGATTTCCTTCGGAAATATGCTTCTCTATACAACTGTCCTCTCGGAAATATTCAAAACACAACTTGATCCTACAATATCTTTTCTGCACAAACCAGGTTACAGACGATACTCCCTATCGCTTGATATTGCTGAAATTTTCAAACCGATTCTCGTGGACAGGATAATCTTCAAAGTATTGAATAAAAATATGATAACGGAAAAGGATTTTGATTCCGATCTAAACTACTGCTATATGAATGAGAACGCCCGGAAAGTTTTTGTCAAAGAATACGATCAGCAACTGCAAACAACTATCAAACACCGAACTCTTGACCGCCATATTTCCTATCGTCATTTAATTCGTCTCGAGTGTTATAAACTAATAAAATGTGTTCTCGAAAATGCAGCTTACAACGCTTTTAAGATCTGGTGGTGATGATGCATGTTATAGCAATCTATGATGTTAATGAAAAAAGAGTGGGAAAGGTGTTGAAGGTATTTCGGAAATACCTTACCTGGATTCAGAACTCTGTTTTTCAGGGAGATATTACTGAAGCTAAACTCGAGAAGCTGAAATCAGATCTAAAAAGAATTATCGACAAAGAATATGATTCTGTTGTTTTCTTCCGCTTCAGAGCGGAAAATCTGTTCAAAAAAGAATTTCTGGGAAAGGAGTTTAACCCTTTTGATAATGTGATTTAAGATTACTTGATAAACTTGCTCTCATCGTCGCTTAGTCTTTTTGATTGATCTTTTACCGGCAAATATTGTGAAGAATAACTCAGACTGCAGCTTTAAATGCTCCAGCAATCTGTTGTCGTCTATCTCCCACGATTTGTACGTTATTATACATCGACGACCTTTTAAGTTCATTTTTGAACTTGACATTCAATCATCATGCGTTTTTTTTGTTGCGGTTTGCAGGGTTCTAATCAGACCATTATGGAATTGAAACGTCATTGAGGTGTCAAGGATTGAGCTCCACATGGTGTTCTAATCAGACCATTATGGAATTGAAACGCAGATCTTGAGGATCGATCTCCCTGGTGTGACGATGTTCTAATCAGACCATTATGGAATTGAAACTATTTGCGACCTGACCACTGGTAGCTAATTTGAATCGTTCTAATCAGACCATTATGGAATTGAAACCTTCTATTGTCTCCCTGCTGCTCTCTGGTATTGTTTGTTCTAATCAGACCATTATGGAATTGAAACTCTTTGATTTCTGCTTTCATTTTGTTACCTCCTGGGTTCTAATCAGACCATTATGGAATTGAAACAAATATGAAACATTCTGAGACTTTTTACGTTATCTCGTTCTAATCAGACCATTATGGAATTGAAACATTAATGTGTGTAGAGCAATCCCTAACCTCGCTATCCGTTCTAATCAGACCATTATGGAATTGAAACGAAGAGGAACCCTGGGTCTGTTATTCATTCTTGTCGTTCTAATCAGACCATTATGGAATTGAAACGGGGAAATACGTCATAACGGACGACCAGGGTGAGGTGTTCTAATCAGACCATTATGGAATTGAAACCCAATTACAAGACCGATGCCGGTCCCCCTTATCTTTGTTCTAATCAGACCATTATGGAATTGAAACTAAATTAGATAGACTGCAATATTGCCAGTCGTGTTGAGCGTTCTAATCAGACCATTATGGAATTGAAACATAATTATCTCGTCACCGGCAACACGGTAAGAGATAGTTCTAATCAGACCATTATGGAATTGAAACGACAATATCTACCAGGACAAAACAGAAGACATCCCGTTCTAATCAGACCATTATGGAATTGAAACGATCACAATTGCGACTAAAAGACCTAAAGCCGCTTGTTCTAATCAGACCATTATGGAATTGAAACACTGAAACATAGTCTGCTTCGGATAATCCCAGCTTAGTTCTAATCAGACCATTATGGAATTGAAACTCAAATACGTTTGAACGAATGAACCGGAACCGGTTTTGTTCTAATCAGACCATTATGGAATTGAAACTCCAGATAGCCACTAAAAACACAGCTATCGTACCGGGTTCTAATCAGACCATTATGGAATTGAAACTTCTTTCTTTGTCGTTTTTCATGATTCCTCCAAGTTGTTCTAATCAGACCATTATGGAATTGAAACGACGGTGGGGACCGAAGACTTTACCTCGCACAGCCTGGTTCTAATCAGACCATTATGGAATTGAAACTTTTCTATGGCTCTTACATTGTTTTGCCAAGCCTGAGTTCTAATCAGACCATTATGGAATTGAAACGATCTACAGGATGGTCAGGCTGAGAAGCTATACTGCGTTCTAATCAGACCATTATGGAATTGAAACTTCAAAGATGTTATGGATGAAATGAAACGGCAGAATAGTTCTAATCAGACCATTATGGAATTGAAACAAGGTCATGAATGGCGGTTTGTGGATGAACAACGGCGTTCTAATCAGACCATTATGGAATTGAAACTCTTTTATCGCTATCACACCGGTTTCCCTGTTTTCGTTCTAATCAGACCATTATGGAATTGAAACGGTAGAAAGAGAAATTGCCAATACGATCCAGCGGCGTTCTAATCAGACCATTATGGAATTGAAACGGATACTAAGACCCGGAGCAAGTGGAGTCAGGCAGTGTTCTAATCAGACCATTATGGAATTGAAACCAATAATCTGGCAATTATATTGTTATACACTATATCGTTCTAATCAGACCATTATGGAATTGAAACTTGAAGGTTGAAGCGTCGGTTGTCTCTTTATCGTCGTTCTAATCAGACCATTATGGAATTGAAACAAGAACAAAAAGGCTTTCTGTAAATGCGGAGAGTCGGTTCTAATCAGACCATTATGGAATTGAAACTGTATACGGGTTGCTCCGTTCCGTCTCCCTGTGGGTTCTAATCAGACCATTATGGAATTGAAACTGATTTTCAAGACTGATGTCCTCTGCCTTCTGGACGTTCTAATCAGACCATTATGGAATTGAAACATTTTAGAGAGTGCGGCGTTTCTGATCGGTTAGTAGTTCTAATCAGACCATTATGGAATTGAAACTGATGTTAGCAAGCCTTTCTAAGGTATAGCCCCCTTCCGGTTCTAATCAGACCATTATGGAATTGAAACATATGTTGAAAAGCCATTATCTCTCCCCCTTTTTTGTTCTAATCAGACCATTATGGAATTGAAACTAAAGGAAAGGAAAGGAAAGGAAAGGAGATAGAAAAGTTCTAATCAGACCATTATGGAATTGAAACCAGTCTCGCTCTCTGTAACGGTTTCAAGAAAACCAAGTTCTAATCAGACCATTATGGAATTGAAACTCACCTGCCGGCTCGGATAGTTTCTTTCGAAGCGAGCCGTTCTAATCAGACCATTATGGAATTGAAACTGGTTTTAAGTTTTCTGATGGGACAGAGTACGTCCCTGTTCTAATCAGACCATTATGGAATTGAAACGAACGATACAGCAACGCACGAAGTTTGAAATTATAGTTCTAATCAGACCATTATGGAATTGAAACGTTATTTTGAATCGCTCTCTCTTTCATCTTCCACCTCGTTCTAATCAGACCATTATGGAATTGAAACACAACATCGAAGTCCGGCAAAACGCTTATTGTTGCCGTTCTAATCAGACCATTATGGAATTGAAACGAATTAAAGGGCAGCCGTTAAGCTGCCCCGGTGGTTGTTCTAATCAGACCATTATGGAATTGAAACGCTCTTTTGCTTCCTTAATATTCTTTATAGCCATGGTTCTAATCAGACCATTATGGAATTGAAACGGTATCCTTTATGATATTCCTCATCAATCTCTCTCTCGTTCTAATCAGACCATTATGGAATTGAAACTGCGTTGATGTATCGGTTGCGGGTACCTGTTTCTCGTTCTAATCAGACCATTATGGAATTGAAACGAAAGATAACAAGTTAGCTTCGTAGATAAAGCTGGGTTCTAATCAGACCATTATGGAATTGAAACTCTATCTGTCCAGTCTGGCGGTACGAGTTCCTCCTGTTCTAATCAGACCATTATGGAATTGAAACTGTCATTGCGCATGAATGAAGAAGGAACTGGGTCTTGTTCTAATCAGACCATTATGGAATTGAAACGGGTTCGGAAGGCACATATCCGTCCATCGAGGTCTAGTTCTAATCAGACCATTATGGAATTGAAACTATAAATATTAACTGGCTTCTTACTGGAAAAGGAAGTTCTAATCAGACCATTATGGAATTGAAACCCAAAAACGGAATCCGTTTGTATTGGAAAAGTCGTCGTTCTAATCAGACCATTATGGAATTGAAACCATTCATGGCTATCAAATAGCACGCAAACCGGGTTAGTTCTAATCAGACCATTATGGAATTGAAACATCAAACCCTAAAACTTCTCACCCGTGAGCTGGGTGGTTCTAATCAGACCATTATGGAATTGAAACTTTGATCCTACAACTTCTTACCGTTTTCTGCCCTAGTTCTAATCAGACCATTATGGAATTGAAACAAAAAAGCGCCGGTGGGTTGATGATAAAGTTCTCGTTCTAATCAGACCATTATGGAATTGAAACGGGCTTTTGCGGACTTGGGTTTGATGACGCCGCCCTCATTCTAATCAGACCATTATGGAATTGAAACACGAAAGACAGAGACGGGGATGACAGATGTAACCCTGTTCTAATCAGACCATTATGGAATTGAAACAAATAATTGCACAACTATTCCCCTACCTGGTAGGGGTTCTAATCAGACCATTATGGAATTGAAACAATCATAGCTGCCATCATAGCAGCAATACTGCAGGTTCTAATCAGACCATTATGGAATTGAAACGCATCCCTGCAAAATGCAAAGCGTGTTCTTCTACTGTTCTAATCAGACCATTATGGAATTGAAACAAGTACTTTGCTCCGGAGGAACTTGTACCACCGGATGTTCTAATCAGACCATTATGGAATTGAAACTGGTATTTCTAACATTAACGAGTTGGCAACGACACTGTTCTAATCAGACCATTATGGAATTGAAACTCACTGACTTCAGGTTTGATTTTCTGGAAAAGTCTGTTCTAATCAGACCATTATGGAATTGAAACATATAGGCCCAGACAGAAGCCCCGACAGAAGCCCCGGTTCTAATCAGACCATTATGGAATTGAAACTTATATCGAATGCACGGCTTTTCTTGATGAGAAGGGGTTCTAATCAGACCATTATGGAATTGAAACGACAGAATCCCCGACAGAATCCCCGACAGAAGCCGTTCTAATCAGACCATTATGGAATTGAAACGGCTTTTATTTTCCCAAGCTTTAATGGCGGTTTTTGGTTCTAATCAGACCATTATGGAATTGAAACGTGGGCAAGGCAAACGCCCAATAGAGCTAAAGAGCTGTTCTAATCAGACCATTATGGAATTGAAACGGATGATAGTAACTGTAACAGATACATTGGCTCGTTGTTCTAATCAGACCATTATGGAATTGAAACTAATAACTTCGGGTGGTTCATTCCTAATCTCATCAAGTTCTAATCAGACCATTATGGAATTGAAACCTACAGCACCTTGGAGAGGCGCCACGGAATCTAAAAGTTCTAATCAGACCATTATGGAATTGAAACAAAACCGTGGTAGATAGTTCAGCTCCGTAAAAACCGTTCTAATCAGGCCATTATGGAATTGAAACGACAGTAATCCACTTCTTTAGGTTCTCTATATCTTTGTTCTAATCAGACCATTATGGAATTAAAACAGAAAAGTTTTGTTGACAGGAAAAGATTGTTTGGTGTTCTAATCAGACCATTATGGAATTGAAACACTTGATGACGGTGCAACAAATAACTTCCTTTTTTTAGTTCTAATCAGACCATTATGGAATTGAAACATATCAGCCAGACCAAATCCTGCGTTCCTTTCTGTAGTTCTAATCAGACCATTATGGAATTGAAACTCAACTCCAGTTGCATAGAAGCCCCTGCTACATTCCTGTTCTAATCAGACCATTATGGAATACGTTTTCGTATCCGCTGCTTTCAGCTCTGGTTCCTTTTGCGAGGGCAGAGACGCCCTCGCTACTATCAAAGATACCCGGAACTTATATCTTTTCCCTTTTTCTTTTTCGTATCCGGAGCTTCCAGCTCTGGTTTTTCTTTTTGCGAGGGCAGGGACGCCCTCGCTACATCAAAACAAGGACCGTTGACCTGTTGACCCCCACGCTACGACTAAAAACGGAACAACGATCTTGCAATGTTCGGAATAAGCCAGATGTATTCTTGCTACAATCAAAAATACCTGCTGCTTCCAGCTCTGGTTCTTTTTGCGAGGGCAGAGACGCCCTCGCTACGATAAAAGGTATCCGCTGCTTCCAGCTCTGGTTCTTTTTGCGAGGGCAGAGACGCCCTCGCTACGATAAAAGGTATCCGCTGCTTCCAGCTCTGGTTCCTTTTGCGAGGGCAGGGACGCCCTCGCTACGATAAAAGGTATCCGCTGCTTCCAGCTCTGGTTCTTTTTGCGAGGGCAGGGACGCCCTCGCTACGATAAAAGGTATCCGCTGCTTCCAGCTCTGGTTTTCCCTTGGCGAGGGCAGAGACGCCCTCGCTACAACAAAACAAGGGCAGGGTCGCCCTCGCTACATCAAAAGGGCAGAGTGTCCTTTCCGTCTGTTTATTATCCTCTCCCTCTTCTCTACCATAGGCTTCCATACGGGAGAGGTACCAGCGAGATACGGGAGATGTACGCGTGACACCGTAGTTAGCTCGAGCTGACTACGGGCTTTCCCGTACCTCTCCCGAACCTATCCCGTACCTTCACCGTATGGAGACCAGTGGTACCTCCCTGTTTAGCCTTAACCGGGACTTTCCCTTCACCCTCAGCAGCTTTCCTTTTCCCGCCATCTCTATTAGCCTTGCCGGGGAAATCCCTGTTTATTATAATGGTTGTACAAATAGAGAGAAAAACCTGCGGGAGAACAGTAGGGTGTTTTTGGCAAGATGGAGCAGGTCACACCCGAAAAGAGGAAAGGTTCCGGCTGATTACCTTTGACAAATTTGCAGAGTTGAAACAATTGTATCAGAAAAAAACGGGATAGATGATGGAGGAAATAAGCGCCGGTCTCGATTTGACCAGAGGAAGCCATTTAAAGAATCTGATTAGACTCTCTTTCCCGATAATGGTCTCGAATTTCATGCAGACCTTATATAATCTGGCAGATACTTTCTGGCTCGGTAAACTTGGCGGAGAGAGTGCCCGTAATGCGGTTTCCATAGCCGGTATTGCCTTTCCGATAATCTTCTTTTTCGCCTCGTTCGGGATGGGATTATCGATAGCCGGAGTTGCCCTCATTTCCCGTTACCGGGGAGCCGGAGAACCTGATAAGATCAGAGAAATTACCGGTCAGTTTATCCTGGTTTTCTCGATCATAGCCCTCCTCTTTATCTCAGGGAGCTTGTTAACGCTCACTCCGCTCCTGCAGTTATTAGAAACACCGGTCGAAATCTTTGAGTTAGCCCGAAATTATATGCAGGTTACGATTATCAGTATCTTTTTCATGTTCTTCTTCCTGGCTTATCAGAGCTTCAACCACGGTTTAGGTGATACTATAACCCCGATGAAGATCCAACTTGTAACTCTGACCATCAATGTGATAATTGATCCTTTTCTTATCTTCGGATGGTGGATATTCCCCCGCTATGAAGCAATGGGGGCAGCCTATGCGACATTTTTCTGCCGTTTCCTGACGGCGCTGCTTTGTGTGATCTGGTTCCGCAGAAAAACTCCGCAGTTCATTCCCTTAAGAAAGGAACTGATCCCCAATATGAATTACATCAGATCAATACTGAAGATCGGTATTCCGGCTTCCATCTCCCAGTCAACGATCAGTGTCGGTTTTCTTCTGCTGCAGGGATTCGTTAACTCCTACGGTACGGTCGTCATCAGTGTTAATGCCATCGGGAACAGAATGATCAGTCTCTTTATGATGCCGGCGATGGGATTGAGTCACGGTCTGGCGGCTATCGTCGGGCAGAATCTGGGAGCTAACAACATAAAACGGGTTTACAAAAGTGTTAATCATACCTTTGTTCTGGTCATGCTGATCATGGTCAGCGGTGGTTTGATAATGTATTTTTACGGCTCAGCCCTGACCAAATTTTTCATTGCCGACCCGGCTGTCATAGCCGTAGGCAACAGGATGTTCAAAATCACTGCTTTTGCTTCCACATTCTTCGGAATACTGTTCGTTCTGATGGGAGTTTTCAACGGCTCAGGTCAGACCTTCACGGCAATGACCTTCAATATTGCCCGGTTATGGGTTTTCCGCGTTCCTCTCGTCTATCTCTTATCGGGTAAGCTTTTAGAAGTTTCCTTCCTGCAAAGCGGGATGATAGAGAGAATTCTGCATAGTCTGGCGAGACCGCTCTCTGAAAATCCTTACGATGCCCTCTGGTGGTCTATGCTAATCAGCAACATCCTCAGTTCAGGGATAGCCCTGATCGTTTACAAAAAAGGGGGGTGGCAAAAAACAGCGATCATTTGAGTAAGTGTCAGAAGCCACGTAGTATGAAAAAATCTAGAGAGATACCGTTTATTATAACTCTGTCATACATGGCAGGGTTCCTGTTCATCCGGCTCAGTGTTTTCCTTGCCGGGGCAGCTGAAACCGAATTTGCCCAGGCTGCCAAGATGGGTGATATGCCGGGAGTCGATTTTCATATCGGCAGGAATATCATTCTCTTCGGCTATCATATACACCATTTTTATATCGGTTTTGCCCTGATAGCCGTTGCCGGCTGGCTGGCACTTGTGGGTAGCGATGCTATTTCCAAAAAATATCTCGCTGCGATGTATGGTACCGGGCTCGGGCTCTTTTTCGATGAGATCGGGCTACTTCTTACCTGGGGTGATTATTACAGCCAGCTTTCCTATCTTTTGACGATATTCTTAGCCGGAATATTTCTTAATATCGTGTTTTTTCACGATTTCTGGCTCAGTGTCCGGGATAATGTGGTTCAATCCAAGACACAATCCTTTTTCTGGCGTTCGGTTATGAGTCATAAAACTTTTCTTAACTTTGCCGATTTTGTCAGTAACACGAGCGGCAAGACGGAAAAGACCGGTCTAATCTTTACAGGGCTGTTATACATCTTTGTCGCCGTAATAGTGTTTTTCTATCCACAGACACTCAGGTACTGGATATCACTTGTCTTTTTCATCCAGGGTATCGAATACCTCGCAATATTCGTTTTATACAAAAGGGATGGTAATAATGATCAATAATGAAAGGATCAGCTTCTTATTCACCGGGTTGGCTTATATCCTGGTTGGAGTGTTAGTGATAACGCAGCCGAAATTTCTCTATTACTGGATTGCAGGGATCTTTATGATCCAGGGGATCGTCTCGCTCGTCAGAGCTTTTCTGAAGAAAAAAGATGAGGAAAATGAGTCCAGGAAAGCAGAAAGAACAAAGATCCAAGATTGAACAATGAAATGCTGCTCAGGGAGGAGTGATTTTTAACACAATATTATCATCAGTTATTAACCGGGAACAAGCGGGCAGCTTCGTTCGCAGTTGGAAAGAGCAGTGCCCTGTTTTAAACTGATATTCGCTGGAAATCAGGCAGCAGAAGTTACAGGGAGAGAGAGGTTCGCTATTTTTGATTTGACAGGTAATAACTGTCTCAGTAATTGTATATTTTTTGTTGATAATTGCTCAGTTTCAGTGACTCTAAGAAAAACGTAAACCAAATATTATCGGATATAAAAACTAAGGAGGAAATAGGCGGCACGATAATGATGTGTCCTGAAAACTGGTTATGAAAAATGATAAAAGCACTTCAGGAAAGAAGAGAAAGATTAAAGCCCTTATTTTTGATCTGGATGGTGTGCTGACTCAGACTCAGCATGTACATAACAGAGCATGGAAAGCTACCTTCGATGAGTTTATGCAAACAATTAGCGACGAAAAAGTCGACCGGCGTCCGATGACGGATGATGATTACACCATTTATGTTGACGGTAAACCCCGCTATGAGGGGGTAAAGAGTTTTTTGGAATCAAGAAATACCAGTCTCCCCTATGGCAGCCCTGATGACTCCCCAGACATGAGAACAGTTTGCGGTTTAGGTAACAGGAAAAATGAACTCTTTAATGAGTTCATCAAAAAGGGCGGAGTCAAACAGTATCATCATGCTATCAATAAACTAAAAAAGTGGTGCAAACAGGGATTTAAAACTGCTATTGTGAGTTCCAGTAAAAACTGCCTGCAGATCATCAAACAGGTAGGTATTGCCGATCTTTTCGATACAAGAGTCGATGGGGTTATTTCTGCAAAGAGAAAATTGAAAGGGAAACCGAATCCTGATATCTTCGTGGAAGCAGCGAATGAGATCAATGTAGCACCGGAAGAAGCGGTAGTGTTTGAGGATGCCATTTCCGGAGTACAGGCAGGTCAGCAGGGTCATTTCGGATTGGTGGTTGGAGTTGACAGAACCGGGAATAGCGAAGGATTATTAGCAAATGGAGCGGATATTATCATCAAGGATTTCAGTGAGATAGACTTTGATAATAATCCCGAACTCGAGGAGTATTTCAATCTGCCCAAACCTCAAGTATTCTCAGAAGGCTCGAAGGTCTTCGATACATTGATGGAGAAAGAACCGGTTATTTTTCTCGACTATGACGGAACCCTCACCCCCATTGTCAGCAGACCGGAAGATGCCTTTATCTCTGAAGAGATGAGAGAGACCCTGAAAACGTTAGCCGATGTTTTCCGGGTAGCGATTATCACCGGGAGAGATACGAAGGATGTACAGAATTTCATTAAGCTTGATAATTTGATCTATGCCGGTAGTCATGGATACAATATCTCCGGTCCTGACGGTCTTTTCCGCGAACATGAGAAAGCGGAAGAGATCATTCCGCTCCTCGACAAGATCGAACAGGAGTTGATAGATATCTTTTCAGGAAAAACGGAAGGTGTTCAGGTAGAAAGAAAGCGTTATGCTATTGCTGTCCATTACCGAAATGCCAGAGAGCAGGATATTCCTGTTGTTTATGAGGAAGTCGCCAAGATGCTGAAAAAATATGATGGTATAAAAAAGGGGGAGGGCAAGAAAGTAGTCGAGATAAAACCCGATCTGGACTGGCATAAAGGGAAAGCGGTTCTCTGGATTCTGAAAGCCTTAAATCTGGCGGACAGAGATAAATACCTGCCAATCTTTATCGGTGATGATATCACCGATGAAGATGCCTTCCGGACTCTGAAAGATGACGGTTTGGGTATCCTGGTCGGTACACACGGTCAGGAGACCGCAGCTCAGTACTCTCTGAAAAACGTCTTTCAGGTGAAAGAGTTTTTCCAGACTCTCCTTGCCAACCATGATAAGAAGGGAGGAAACGATAATGAATAACGATTGGATTGTTCAGTATAAGAAATGGGACCCCAAAGATCATCCTTTGCAGGAAGCCCTCTGCACCCTGGGAAACGGTTACTTCTGCACCCGTGCTGCCCTGGAATTCGAGCCCGACAATAACCATAATTATCCCGGCACCTACCTTGCCGGGGGGTATAACCGCCTCACTTCGGTCATCCAGGGTAAAGAGATTGAAAACGAAGATCTGGTCAACTGGCCCAACTGGCTTTTATTATACTTCAGGATCGGTGACGGCAAGTGGTTTTCTCTTCAGGATGCAGAAGTTTTGGAATATCTGTCCGAACTTAATCTGCAGGAAGGTTTGCTGCAAAGAACGATCAGGTTCAAAGATGAAAACAACAGGGAAACAACCCTGATCAGTAAACGTATCGTCAGTATGTATGACTATCATGCTGCAGCGATAGAATGGACATTGATCCCGGAAAACTGGTCGGGAACCATCACAGTTCGTTCCGGGATCGACGGCGATATAATCAACAATAATGTTGCCCGCTACAGTGCTTTGAATCAAAAACATATTGAGGTAATAGATAAAAGCTGTTACGATAATAATTCACTCTATCTTATCAGCCGCACAAGACAGTCGAAGACCCTTATGGCCCAGGCTGCCACAACCCGGATCTATCTCAGGAATAAAGAGCAAAAGATCAGCCAGAAACCGATCAATAAAAGGGGAATTATCGCCGGTGACTTCCGGATAAAATGTGAAAAGAAACTCCCCGTAAGGATTGAGAAACTCGTGGCAATCTATACTTCCCGTGATTTTGCCATTAGTGACCCGTTGACCGAAGCAAAGACCAAGATCAGCCGTTTGACCACCTTCTCGGCACTGACAGCGAAAAACAAGCTTTCCTGGTCGCATATCTGGAAATATAATGACATCTCCCTGAACTCCCATTTTGAAGATCAGGTAGTACTTCGTCTGCATATTTTTCATCTCTACCAAACTGTATCCAAAAACAGCATAGGATACGACATTGGTATCCCAGCCCGGGGTTGGCATGGTGAGGCTTACAGAGGTCATGTTTTTTGGGACGAGATCTATATCCTCCCCTTTATCAGTCTGCATCAGCCTCAATTAGCCAGATCACTCTTGCTTTACCGCTATAGAAGATTGCCGGAGGCTTATGAAGCGGCAAAGGAGATCGGCTGCCGCGGTGCTCTCTTCCCCTGGCAAAGCAGCAGTAACGGCAGAGAAGAGACACAAAAGATCCATCTTAACCCCAAATCGGGACGCTGGCTTCCCGATGTTTCTCATCTCCAGTATCATATCAACTGCGCCGTTCCGCTTAATGTCTGGTACTACTATCAAAGTACCGATGATATGGATTTCCTCGTCTCACACGGGGCAGAAATCATTATAGCCACTGCCTTATTCTGGTCGAGTATCACCCATTTTAATGAGAAACGGGGACGTTATGAGATACACCGGGTAATGGGTCCTGATGAATATCATACTCATTACCCCGGATCTGAAGAGCCGGGAATTAATAATAATGCTTACACCAATATTATGGCTGTTTGGGTTATTCAGCATGCCCTGTATCTGCTGGAAGAACTCGATGAAACGAGCTGTGAGGACCTTGCCGAAAAGATAGGTTTCACGGAAGATGATCTGAAGAGATGGGAAGACATAACCAAAAAAATGTTCGTTCCTTTCTATGACGGTGATATCATTATGCAGTTCGAAGGCTTCGAAAAGCTAAAAGAACTCGATTGGGACTATTATCACAAAAATTATGGTGAACACCTTCGTCTGGACAGAATCCTGGAAAGTGTAAACGATTCCCCTAATTTTTATAAAGCGAGCAAGCAAGCTGATGTCCTGATGCTCTTCTATATCTTCTCCTCTACCGAACTGCAAAAACTGCTGAACAAACTCAATTACGATTTTGATCCGGAGAGTATCCCGAGAAATCTGGAATACTATGAAAACCGAACTGCTCACGGTTCAACTCTCAGTCAGGTCATCCATGCCTGGGTATATGCCCGTTCACATCGCGACCAATCGTGGAAGAGCTTCAAGAAAGCCCTGATGAGTGATTTTAAGGATGTTCAGGGCGGCACAACTCACGAAGGAATACATCTCGGGGCTATGGCAGGAACTATGGACCTGATCCAGCGTTGTTATTCAGGACTTGATATCCGAAATAATGTTCTCTGGTTAGAACCGGCTCTTCCGGGTGATGTAAAGGAGATGAGATTTCATGTCAGATACCGGGGACATTGGATCTATCTGATCATCAATCATGAAAAGATGAGGATCGAGTTTGATAAGGGTTGGGCTAATCCCGTTGATATCGGTTTCGGAGATAAGATCTATCACCTGAAAAAGAATGATGTTAAAGAATTCAAGCTGAAGTAAAAAAGGAGTGATTTAGCCGGCAATAGCTTTTTTGCTTTCGACCTGGTGACTAGTTTTAGGTAAGGAAAACCTGCGGCAGTAAAGCAAGTATGTAGCGAAGGCGTCCCTGCCCTCGCAAAAACAGAGCTGGAAGTTCTGTGTACGAAAAAGGGAAAACCTGCGGCAGTAAAGCAAGTATGTAGCGAGGGCGTCCCTGCCCTCGCAAAAACAGAGCTGGAAGTTCTGTGTACGAAAAAGGGAAAACCTGCGGCAGTAAAGCAAGTATGTAGCGAGGGCATCCCTGCCCTCGCAAAAAACAGAGCTGGAAGCTCTGTGTACGAAAAAAGGGAAAACCTGCGGCAGTAAAGCAAGTATGTAGCGAAGGCGTCCCTGCCCTCGCAAAAACAGAGCTGGAAGCTCTGTGTACGAAAAAGGGAAAACCTGCGGGAGTAAGGCAAGTATGTAGCGAAGGCGTCCCTGCCCTCGCAAAAACAGAGCTGGAAGCTCTGTGTACGAAAAAAGGGAAAACCTGCGGCAGTAAAGCAAGTATGTAGCGAGGGCGTCCTTGCCCTCGCAAAAAACAGAGCTGGAAGCTCTGTGTACGAAAAAAGGGAAAACCTGCGGGAGTAAAGCAAGTATGTAGCGAGAGCGTCCCTGCCCTCGCAAAAACAGAGCTGGAAGTTCTGTGTACGAAAAAGGGAAAACCTGCGGCAGTAAAGCAAGTATGTAGCGAGAGCGTCTCTGCCCTCGCAAAAACAGAGCTGGAAGCTCTGTGCACGAAAAAAGGGAAAACCTGCGGAGGGGCAGCGTAAGCAGGAGAGCAAAATCTGAACAGTCTCCGGAGAATAATTATAGGTTTTTTAAATACTTCCTTGACATAGCATTTTCTTAACCTATACTGAGTTTACATCAAGTGCTTTGAGGAGGTGTTTTAATGAGGCTTTTAATTATCTCGAACCGCTTACCGGTCGCTGTCAGTAAGAACAACGGTCAATACTCGTTGGCGAAAAGTGCCGGAGGTTTGGTTTCCGGATTGAGCGACTATCTCAATTCTCTACAGGGATCAAGTTCAGTAATAGACGATTTTCTCTGGCTTGGCTGGCCCGGAATGTCGATAGAAAAAGCAGATGAAGAGCTTATTAAGAAGAAGATAAGCGAGGTTTTCAAGGCATCCCCTGTCTTTTTTTCTCAGACTCTGATGGACAAGGTTTATCTCGGGTTCTGCAATAAAACGCTCTGGCCGCTTTTTCATTATTTCCTCACCTATACGAAATTCGATATGGAATTCTGGTATCTCTACAAGAAGATGAATATAATCTTTTGTGAGGAACTACTGAAGATCATCAGACCGGATGACATAATCTGGGTTCACGACTATCATCTTATGCTTTTGCCGGCTCTGCTCAGGGAAAAGATCAAGAATCCCATTGGTTTCTTTCTTCATATCCCCTTTCCTTCCTATGAGATGTACCGCACACTCCAGAAAGAACCGCGCAGACAGATATTAGAAGGCTTGCTTGGTGCCGATCTCATCGGTTTTCATACACACGATTATATGCAGTATTATCTTCGTTGTGTATTGCGAATTCTGGGATTGGAAAATCATTTCGGTGAGATACTTTATCATGACCGGGTTGTAAAAGTCGGAAGCTTCCCAATGGGGATTGATTACGAAAAGTTTCACAATATGGATGTTTCGCCTCACCGGTCGGAAAAACCTCAGAGGAATGAAAAAAAAATCGTTCTTTCCGTTGACCGTCTGGATTACTCGAAAGGGATAATCAACCGCTTACAGGGATTTGAACTTTTCCTCAAGAACAATCCGCAATGGCATAAAAAGGTTTATCTGAATATGATCGTTGTTCCCTCCAGAACCGGAGTACGCTCTTATCAGAAGATAAAGAGCAGTCTGGACGAACTTGTCGGGAAGATCAACGGGAATTTTGGAAGCATTGATTGGACCCCGATCATCTATCAGTATACCTCCCTGCCGCATAAAGAGCTTATTGCCCAATACAGAATGAGCAATGTATCACTGCTGACTCCTCTCCGGGATGGAATGAATCTGGTCGCTAAAGAGTATATTGCAGCTCTGAATGATCAGAAAGGGGTATTGATCCTGAGTGAGTTTACCGGAGCCGCCAAAGAGTTAAGCGAGAGCATCATCATCAACCCTAACAACATCGAAGAGATTGCTGAAGCTATTGAGGAAGCCCTGAATATCCCTGAAGAGAATCAGATCAAACATAACAAAACCATGCAAATGAGGCTGCAGAGATATAACGTCACCCATTGGGCCAATGATTTCGTGGAAAGACTGCTGAATATCCATGAACTCTCAGCCTACTCCTCAGAAGGAAAGAGATTCACACCAGAGGTGAGCAGAAAGATCAGAAATGATTTCAGGAAAGCGAGAAACAGAATAATCATTGTTAACTATGACGGGACAATTATTCCGATAACAAAATCATATCAGGAAACCGAAAGAGACATTGAGATATCTAAACTATTACAGGAATTAGCAGAAAGAGAGAAAGCAGATATCTTCATCACAAGCAGCAGAAGCAAAGAGTATCTGGATGAGAGACTCAACCATTTATCAATTAATCTGATTGCCGAACACGGCACCTGGTTCAAAAAGGCAGATGATGATGAGTGGGCATTATTAAAACCTCTTTCTGAAGAGTGGAAAGAAGGGATAATGCCAATTCTGGAGGTTTATACCGATAGACTTCCGGGATCGGTGATCGAGGAGAAAGAATTGTTTCTCTCCTGGCATTATCATAAGGCGGATATTGAACAGTCCTCTTTTCTGGCCAAGGAATTAGTTGATAATCTTATCTCTCTTACTCAAAATATGAATATCAAGATCTCCCACGGCAATAAGGTTGTGGAGATCTATCACCATAGCCTTGATAAAAGTGAATTAGTCATGCACTGGTTAGAAAAGAAACCGTACGATTTTATCCTGGTTATCGGAGATGACTGGTCGGATGAAGAAGTTTTCGAAACGCTGCCCGATTCTGCCTACTCCTTCAAGGTAGGAAAGATCTATACCGAGGCGAAATATATGCTGAAGTCAGAGACAGAAACGGTAGAGCTGTTAAACTCTCTTCGGGAAACAGAGCAAGGCTGATTTCAGAGAGTTTATTTATGTTTGTCGAAAGAGGCTTTATCCTCGAGAATTATGCGGGTTTTCGGCAGACAGTGAGGATGTTCTTTCTGGATATATTCTATCAGCTTCTCTCTGATATAGACCCTCAAATCCCAGGCTTGGGGAGAGCTTGCCGCACTCATCAAAGCTCTGATCTCAACGACTTCTTCTTTGGCATTCGTAACTTGCAGGACGTTGACTTTCCCGTCCCAGTTCGGGTTATCTTCCAGAAGTCTGGTGAGTTCATTTCTTACCGCTTCGAAGGGTATTGTGTAATCTGTATAGATAAAAACCGTGCCGAGTATATCAGCGGATGTTCTGGTCCAGTTCTGAAAGGAACGTTCCAGAAAATAGGTAGAAGGAACGACTAACCTTCGTTTATCCCATATTCGTATTACCACATAAGTCAGGTTGATCTCTTCTATCCAGCCCCATTCATTCTCTACAATAACGACATCATCAAGCCGGATCGGCTGTGTTATTGCGATTTGCAGACCGGCCAGTATTGTCCCTAATGCCTTCTGGGCAGCGAGCCCAATAATGAGTCCGGCAATACCGGCAGTAGCAAAGAGGCTGATACCGATACTTCTGACATTATCGAAGAGGAGCAGAGCAGTCGCCGAGGCAACAATTATCACCACGAAGATTATGATCTTTTCCAGAATATTATACTGAGTATAGAGTTTCCGGACTCTCAGATTGTCCGCCTTAGCGATATCATATTTGCTGAGGACATTCGTTTTGGCTATATTTATCAGAATAATGATCGTCCAGGCTAAACCGGCAATCAGGATTACCGTACTTATCTTCCCGAAAGCATCGACGAAGGTCTCCGGAAAGAAATGCAGGTATTGGGCACCAAATTTGACAAAAACAGCGAGAAGAATGATTAAAAACGGCTTGATAAATCTTCCGACATACTTTTTAGAACTCATGATTTTCTCTTCCTTTGGCTTCTCTTGAAAGTGTCATTGTTTTTTACGATGATAATAACTTATCAATATATAGTATAAGTCGTTTCCCGGCAGGAAACAAACTCTAACCGCAGAGACTCTCTCTTTCCTGTTTCTCTTGTTCTAAGATAAAACCTCCGAAAGAAAGAACATAAGAAGAATATAATATTGATTGTTAGTCTCAAAAAAGAATGGCGGAGATGTAGGGATTCGAACCCTAGATACGCTATTAACGTATACACGATTTCCAATCGTGCTCCTTAAGCCAACTCGGACACATCTCCAGTGTTGGACAGAAAAAAAAACTCAATAGATTTGTAAACCTTTTTGTTGTCGGGGAATGTTAAACGAAGGTATTGACGTTGGGGTGTTTACATCCTGGATGTAGCGATGAAATTTTGAGAGGCTCTATAATTCAGCTCAGGATTGCAAGTAATCTCCGGAAATATCCGAATGAGTAAAATGGGTTAAGAGAGGTAAGTTAAAAGAATTACTTAGCTTAGAACTACTGCTCCTGAAAAAAAGCTTTACATTAATCGATGTTTTATAGCTTATCATAGATTAGCATGGTCTTAGAGGAGTTAGATTAATGAAGAGAGCTGAACAGTTTCTCAGCAGATTTCTGGAATTTAATAAAGAGAATAAGCTTTTCAAACAGGGGGAAACTATCCTGGTCGGTTTCTCCGGAGGAGCTGATTCCACTGCTCTGCTGCATGCCCTTCTCTCTTTGCGGCATGAATTCAATCTCCATCTCCTCTCTGCTCACGTTAACTATCACCTGCGGGGAAAGGAATCGGAAGCCGATATGAAATTCGTTAAAGAGTTTTGTTTCCGCCATTCGATTTCCTTAGTTATCAGGGAAGAACAGATCAAAAAAACTTCTGATATTGAGAACCGGGCAAGAACTATCAGATTTCAGTTCTTTCATTCTCTGGTGAAGGATTATAAAATCAATAAGGTCGCTCTGGGACACAATAAGAACGATCTGGCAGAAACTATGCTCCTCCACCTTTTCCGAGGTTCAGGAATTACAGGAATGAAGGGTATTCAACCCAAGAATGATAATATTATCAGACCTCTCCTCTGTTTCTCCAGAGAAGAAATCGTTGCTTACCTCAAAGGTGCTGAAGTTAGTCATTGGCGTTCTGACAGCTCGAATGAGAATACGATCTACATGCGCAACAAAGTGAGAAATTCGCTCATACCCTGGCTGGAAGAGAATGTGAATCAAAAGATAATTGACCTCTTGTATCAGAATTCGGTTATATTTAGAGAAGCTGATGAATTTTTAAATGATTCCGTAAACAGAATATTCAAGAAACTACTGATAAATCAACAAACAGACGAAATCAGGCTCGATATCTCCAAACTCGAGAACAGAAAGGAAGTTATACTTTACTATGTTTTCAGAAAATGCCTGAAAATGCTGACAGGAAAAGAGTGCGGTTTTTACCATAATCATCTGAAGGAGATCAGTTCACTGCTAGGTGCTGACGGGAGCAAGATGATTACCCTGCCGGACGGCATTGTTGTTCTTAAAGAATACAATCAGCTGGTCTTTCAAGACTGTAGCAGCAAAAATCCAGCTATCTCAGAGGAAGAGGAATCCTCTCAGGTTATTGACATTACCAAAAAATTTCATATATTTAACAAGAGACGGATATTATGCAAAAGGATCAGCAAAAACGATATCACCGCCGAACATTTTATTGATCCCGATAATGCCCTGATAGACCTTGACAAGCTTTCTCTGCCTCTAACTATTGGCTACCGTAAAGAGGGAGATAAGTTTATTCCGATAGGCATGAAAGGAACGAAAAAACTGAAGGATTTTTTTATTGACGAAAAGATCAGCAAATTCGAGAGAGGAAAGATATTAATCTTTAGAGATCAGGAAAAAATCGTCTGGATAGGCGGCTTGAGATTAGATGAGCGTCTAAAAATTGACGAGCAGACCAAGAATGTCCTCTCCATAAGAATTGAAGAGATAAAGATTCGCAGCAGAAAATCAGTTTTGAAAAAGAAAAAAGATAGAGGAATTAAAGATGATCAACGACATTTCAGCAATATTATTGGATGAAGAAAGAATTCAAAAACGAATCAGTGAGTTAGCCTCCTGCATTTGCAAGGATTATGAAAGGAAAAGCCCGGTAGTTGTGAGCGTCCTGAAGGGGAGTTTCATTTTCCTGGCAGATCTGGTGCGTAGTTTAACTATCCCGGTTGAAATTGATTTCCTTGCTGTCTCGAGCTACGGTCTGAGTACTGTTTCCTCAGGAGTCGTCAGTATCAAAAAGGATCTTGATATCGATGTCAGCGGACGGGATGTCATAATTGTCGAAGATATCGTGGATTCAGGACTTTCCCTGAAGTATATTGTCGAATATGTACTCAAGCATGGAGCCACTTCTGTCAGATCATGTGTCCTTCTCGATAAACCGGCTGCCCATAAAGATGAAATATTAATCGATTACAAGGGTTTTGAAATTGGTAATGATTTTGTCGTAGGCTATGGATTAGATTACGCAGAAAAGTACCGCAATTTGCCTTATGTGGCCATCCTCAAGGAGGAAGTATATAAATGAACGAAGATAAGCAGAAAAAACCTGCCGGACAGAACGGAAGTAAGAAAAACAATAATGGAAAACCACCACCAAAGATGAAGCCTCAGTCCATTACCCTCTGGATAATAGTGGCACTGATGGTTATTCTTCTTTATCAGATATATGTTTCAGGAAGAACAAAAGTTGAAGAGATATCTTTCTCAGAATTTATGGACAAAGCTGAACAGGGTATGTTAAGCAGGGTAATTTTTGATGATCAGAGCATCTCTGCTTTTGATAAAGATGAAATACAATATACTACCCATCTCCCCTATCAGGATCCGGAATTAGTAAAAGACCTTAATGCCAAGGGTATCGTCGTTATCTCCAGGAAACCGTCCCACTTTCTCTCCATCCTCCTCGGCTGGTTACCGTTTCTGATCTTCATCGGATTATGGATCTTCATTATGCGTTCCATGCAGAGAGGCGGCGGAAAAGTATTCAGCTTCGGAAAGAGCAGAGCCCGTCTCTTTGTCGGAGGCAGGACTAATATAACTTTTAAAGATGTCGCCGGTGTTCAGGAAGCAAAAGAAGAGCTTGAAGAAATAGTGGAATTCCTCAAAGCACCGAGTAAATTTCAAAGATTAGGGGGCAGAATCCCGCGGGGGGTTTTGCTGCTGGGAAGACCCGGTACCGGAAAGACCCTTCTGGCAAAAGCAGTTGCCGGTGAAGCTAAAGTCCCCTTTTACAGTATCAGTGGTTCCGATTTTGTCGAGATGTTTGTGGGGGTAGGTGCCTCCAGAGTCCGTGACCTGTTCGAACAGGCAAAACGAACTGCCCCTTGTCTTGCCTTTATCGATGAGATTGATGCTGTGGGAAGACATAGAGGTACCGGTATGGGGGGCGGACATGACGAGAGAGAACAGACTTTGAATCAGCTTCTGGTAGAAATGGATGGTTTCGAAAAGAATGACTCGGTGATTATTATCGCAGCAACGAACAGACCGGATGTTCTGGACCCGGCTCTTTTACGCCCCGGCAGATTTGACCGGCAGGTTATAGTTGATATGCCAGATATAAACGGAAGGATTGAGATCCTTGCCGTTCATTGTCAAAAGCTGCCTCTCTCACCGAATGTCAATCTATCGATCATTGCCCGCAGTACACCCGGTTTTAGTGGTGCCGATCTGGCTAATCTGGTTAACGAAGCTGCACTTCTGGCAGCCCGTAAAGAGAAGAAAATGATCGAAATGGATGATTTTGAAGAGTCAAAAGACAAAGTAACAATGGGTAAGGAAAGAAGAAGCAGGGCGATCAGTGATGAAGAGAAACAGCTAACTGCCTGTCATGAGATCGGGCACGTTCTCTGCTCAATCTTCCTTGATAAAACCGAACCGGTCCATAAAGTGACAATTATTCCCCGTGGTTTTACCGGTGGGGCTACCCATTTCCTGCAAACTGAGAAATCCAATTACTCGAAAGGATATCTGGAACAGAAACTGATTGAATTATTAGGAGGCAGATCTGCTGAAGAGATTATCTATAATGATTTCTCCACCGGAGCCGGTATGGATATTCAACGAGCTACCGATTTGGCTAAAAAGATGGTCTGCCAGTGGGGAATGAGTGAAAAGGTCGGACCTATGACAGTGGGTAAAGATGAACAGAACCCCTTCTTAGGGAAAGAAATCCAGCAGCGTGATTTTTACAGCGAAGAAACAGCAAAGATAGTTGATGCTGAGATACGGAGTTTGATTGTTACTGCTCACAAAAAGTCTATCGAGATTCTGACAGAAAAGAAGAAACTGCTTGAGATTATGGCTGCCGAACTACTGGAAAAGGAGATCCTTAATGTAGATGATATTTATAATCTGATTCTGCAGCATGTAGCTGAAGAAGAAAAAGAGTATGTTAAGCAGCAGTATGAAAAAGCAAAGAGTATCAAGATAGATTCCTCTTCCCATCTTAAATCACAGGCTAAACAGGATGACTCTCAACCAACCGAGCAGAAAGAAACCGGGTTAAGTGATAAAGAAACAGATGATGATAAGGAAGGGAAAAAGAGAAAGACCGAAGATGAGGAGATTAATGACAAGAATTGAAGGAACTACCATAATCGGAGTCCGAAAAGATGGTCAGATTGCCCTCGGAGGTGACGGACAGGTAACTCTCGGCAACACCATCCTCAAAGGGAAAGCGAATAAGATCAGAAGACTCTATAACGGTTCTGTTATCGCTGGTTTTGCCGGCTCAACCGCAGATTCTTTTACTCTTTTCGAAAGATTTGAAGAAAAACTGAAAGAGTATAAGGGAAATCTGAAAAAGGGAGCAGTTGAATTAGCAAAGGACTGGCGTTCCGATAAAATACTCCGCCGCTTAGAAGCGATGATCATTGTTGCTGATTCTGTTGATCTCCTGATCCTCAGTGGAATGGGAGATGTATTAGAACCTGATGATGACGTAATTGCTATCGGTTCGGGCGGTAGTTACGCCTTAGCTGCTGCTAAAGCTTTGGCAAAGCATACAGCTATGCCGGCTCAGGATGTTGTCAGGAATGCCTTGAAAATTGCAGCTGAGATCTGTATCTATACTAATGAGAATTTTTTAATCGAGGTACTGGAAACGAAATGAGTCATCTGGATAAATTAACCCCTAAGAATATTGTAAAAGAGTTAGACAAATACATCATCTCGCAGGATAAAGCGAAGCGTACTGTGGCTATTGCTCTTCGTAACCGTTGGCGGAGATTAAGGGTCAGAGGTGAACTGCAACAGGAGATAGTACCCAATAATATCATTCTCATCGGTCCTACAGGTGTGGGTAAAACAGAAATAGCCAGACGGATAGCCAACCTGACTAAAGCCCCCTTCGTTAAAGTAGAAGCTTCGAAATTTACGGAAGTCGGATATGTGGGCAGGGATGTGGAAGCAATGGTGAGAGAACTGATGGATGTTGCGGTTAATGATGTCCGTTATGAGATGTCTCTCAAGGTAGAGAAAAAAGCGCTTCATAACGCCAAAGAAAAGGTGCTCGACCTTCTTGTCCCTCCCCCGAAACCGGATAAGAATGCCATAGATACTGATGAAGGTTCTCAAGAAAGACAGGACAGGTACGAGAGAACCCGGAAGAAGATAAGACAGAAGCTGGAGAGAGGAGAATTGAAGGAGAGAGAGCTGGAAGTCAGGCTTGACCAGCAAAGAAGTCCGCAGATAGAGATCCTTACCAATATGGGTTTAGATAATATCGATTTCAATATGGGCGAGTTTTTCAGCTCCCTTTTCCCCGTGAAAGGACAGAGTCAGACAAAAAAGATGAAGGTACCGGAAGCGATTGGTTATCTTGCTTCTGTTGAGCAAAATAGACTGGTAAAAAACGAGGAAGTTATTGCCGAAGCAAAGAACAGAGTAGAGAATAACGGTATCCTGTTCATTGATGAGATCGATAAAATTGCGACAAGTGATAAGAAACCGGGAATCGATGTCTCCCGCTCCGGAGTACAGAGAGACCTCCTCCCTATTGTTGAAGGTTCTAACGTTCCCACCAAATACGGAATGATTAATACCCGGCATATCTTGTTCATTGCAGCCGGTGCCTTTAATACGGCGAAACCATCGGATCTGATCCCTGAACTGCAGGGTCGTTTCCCCTTAAGAGAAGAGCTAAAAAGCCTTTCTAAAGAGGATTTTATTAAGATCCTCCTTTATCCAAAGAATTCTCTCATCAAACAATACACAGCAATATTCAAGGCAGAAAAGACTCTTCTGGAGTTTGACGATGAGGCTGTTGAAGAGATCGCTGATTTTGCTACTAAAGCTAACAATAAAATGGAAGATATCGGTGCCAGAAGACTTCATACCATAATGACCACCTTGCTGGACGAATACTTGTTCAATATGCCGGAGAAGGAATATAAGCTGGTAAAGATTACCCGGCAACTCGTTCAGGATAAGTTAGACAAGATCATTGAAGATGAGGATCTGGCAAAATACATTCTATAATCGCAGGTCAGCGAAAAACATAGGTTTCTTCAAAGCAAAAAAGGGAGTGATTAACTCCCTTTTAATGAATATATATGATTCAGCATAACAAAGTTACTATTGATCAGTATCTTCTTCTGCTTTCAAAGCTTCAGCATAGATAAACATTTCGTTAAGAGTAGGGAATTCATCAAAGATCTCCAGAGCTTCCTGCAACTGCTTATCTAATTCCAAGCCAACAATATAACCTGCTTTATCTCCTAATTTACGTGATATAATATTACTCCTCAAAGAGATGCTGAGCCATTCATAAGATTCTTCGACCTCTTCAGGGGTGAAGGATACTCCCTGTTCTTCTGCATAGGAGAGAAAATCATTGATAATCTCGTCGGTTACGACAAACTCTTCAGAAAACTCTCCGTTATTTTCGACGATATAGTCTATAGAAAACGGGAAAAGCAGATTTCTCCGCCTGATCTCAATCTGGAACGGTGTCATTTTATCCTGCTCGATCTCTATATCCGGAGTTATCCCACCGCCACCATAAACTATTCTTCCGTTCTCGGTATAGTATATGTTTTCTAATCTTTTTTGTTCAATTTCTTCCATCTCTTCTTCGGAAATCTCTTCGCCCCGGATGAGCCGGTCTGTCTCATCCTTATGGATACCTCTCCCGGAATGGATGTAATATTTGGAGGTGGTGATCTTTACACCGTAGCCGTCCTGCAAAGGAAAGAGCTGCTGTACCGAGCCTTTTCCGAAACTTGTTTTCCCTACAACCAAACCTTTGTCCCAATCCTGCATTGAGCCGGCAAAGATCTCAGAGGCACTCGCTGAAGCTTCATTGATCATAACGATAATCGGATAACCGGTTCTGATTCTGTCATAACGGGTATAAAACTCCTGGTTGACCTGAGGGATCCTCCCTTTGGTGAAGACAACCTTTTTATCTTTCCCGACAAATTCATTTACAGTATCGATAGCCTCGTTCAACAGACCACCCGGATTAAAACGGAGATCGATCAATAAACCTCTGATACCCTCTTCTTCCAGCTCATCAAGGGCTTCTCTTAATTCTTTGGAAGTATTGGCATTGAACTGCCGGATCCTGATGTATCCGATACCATTATCCATTTTGAAGGCATAGGGTATTGCCTTAATCTCTATCAGGTCTCTTACAATAAGAAACTCCAGCTCTCTCTCCACACCGGGACGTTCGATCGTTATCTTGACCTCAGTTCCGACATCACCCCGCATCAGTTTGATAGCCTCATTAGTATTTACCCCTACCACATTCTCATCATCAACTCTTACTATTCTGTCTCCCGCCAGAATGCCCATCTTGTAAGCAGGTGTTCCTTCGATAGGGGAAATAACCGTTATGTAATCACCTTGTTGGTCTATAGAGATACCCAAACCTCCGAATTCACCATGAGTACCGGTACGAAAATCGTCAAACTCATCGGGAAGAAAGAAATGAGTATGGACATCAAATTCTTCTAACATCCCTTTGATCGCTGCATCAATTGTTTTATCCACATCGATTTCATAGATATAACTCTGCCGCAAACGGTTGAATACTTCGGTAAAAAGTCTTAGTTTTCGATAAGTGTCAACTGTTTCATCCTGTTGGTTTGATTGGGCAAAGGCAAAATTAAACACTGTTAAACCGATAACCAACCAAAGGACAAAGACTACTGAAAGGAGTTTTTTATTTGTACTTGTGATCTTCATTTCTTACCATCCTTTAATCGTTTTAATACTATCTCCCGGATCTGAGACTGGATTTCTTTTATTTCATCTACACCATTGATAACAATGTAACGCTCTGATTCCTCTTTTGCAACAGTGAGAAATCTTTTCCGAACTTTTTTATGGAATTCTATTGATTCCGATTCAATTCTGTCTGCATGTTTCTCTGCCATTCTTTCAATTCCGACCCCGACCGGAATGTCAATCAAAAAGGTGTAGTCCGGTACCAATCCATAGGTGGCGAAAGAGCTGATCTTCTTTATAGTCTGCAGATCTAATGCCCTTCCCCCGCCCTGATAAGCCAGAGAAGAATCATAATACCGGTCACAGATCACAATTTTTCCTTCCTGCAACGCAGGTATTATCCACTCCCCAGTATGCTGGGCACGGCTCGCCATATAAAGCAAAAGCTCCGTTTCCGGAAGCATAAGGGAATTTCCGTTATCCAGGAGAATCTCCCGTATCTTTTCTGAGATAGCCGGACCACCCGGTTCTCTTGTCCACAATACATCAAACTGCAGTGATCTAAGATACTCATTCAGCAGTTTGGACTGCGTAGTCTTGCCACAACCTTCGATACCTTCAAATGTAATGAAATAGCTCATTAATAGATTACTGTATCCCTTTTATATTTATCATTGATTTCCGGATAGTCTATGACATAGTGAACACCCCGGCTCTCTTTTCTCGATAATGCAGATCTGATGATGATATTTGCCACTATTGCCAGATTTCTCGTTTCGATGACCTCATTTTTTACCGGATTGTTTTGATAGAATTTATTCACTTCTTCATAGATGCCATTAATTCTGGAGTTGGCAAATTTCAGCAGTCGTCTTGATCGAACAATTCCGGCATAACCCTGCATGATCTTCTTGATAATCTCATGGTTATGTGAGATAATGACCCATTCAGCTTCATTGAAAGCTCCTGTATTCTGCCATTCGGGGATCTCCGGATAAGTGACATTCTCTCTGTTAGATGGATGAAGAGCTGCTCTGTGGGCAACAACCAAAGCTTCTAAGATAGAATTTGAAGCTAACCGGTTTGCTCCGTGAAAACCGGTACAAGCAACTTCGCCGGCGGCAAAAAGATTCCCAATATCAGTTACACCATCGACAGTTGCTAATATTCCTCCGCATAAATAATGAGCAGAAGGTACTATCGGGATTGGTTCTTTAGTAAAATCAATTCCTCTCTCCCGGCATTTCTTATCAATGAAAGGAAAATGCGTTTTTAAGACAGATTTATCCATTCGGGTTGTATCTAAGAATAGATGAGAATATCCCTTCGTTTTCATTTCGTTATCTATAGCTCTGGACACTATATCGCGGGGAGCTAATGAACCCTGAGGATGATACTTTTCCATGAAACTTGAACCATCGGGAAGAGTCAGGACTGCTCCTTCTCCTCTCAGAGCTTCCGTTACCAGAAAGGAATCTCCCTCCGGGGAATAAAAGGCTGTCGGATGAAACTGGACAAATTCCATATTTACTATCCTTGCTCCGGCAAGATAAGCCATGGCGATTCCGTCTCCAGTTGCTATTGATTGATTAGTGCTATGTTCATAAACCTGTCCTACTCCTCCGGTTGCTAACATCGTTTTTCGGGCTCGGAAAACCGTCACTTCACCTGTTCCGGAATTATGGACATAGGCCCCCCAGCAGGTAAGATGTGGAATAAAGCCCTTTTCTTCAGAGATATGATGCTGGGTAATCAGATCTATTGCTGTATGATTTTCATAGAAAGTTATGTTCGGATGCTTTTCTGCTGTCTCGCTTAAAACCTTCATCACTTCTTCGCCGGTAGTATCTGCAGAATAAACAATCCTATTGCGGGTGTGACCACCCTCTTTGGTCAGTGATAAAGTCTCAATGTTCTGAGTTACTTCATTATCCGCTTGGGAAAACTTTGCTCCGATGTCCATCAAATATTTAATCCTTTCAGGACCCTGACTAACAATCGTCTCGATTACCGGAAACTTTCCTAAACCGCAGCTTGCTTTATAACTGTCTTCTACGTGATCTTTAAAGCTGTCGAGTGTGCTTAAAACGGCAGCAATCCCACCCTGGGCATAACGGGTGTTACAATCATTTTTTCCCTTTTTCGTTACAATTGCTACTTTACCTATCTCGGCAACTTCCAGAGCATATACTAAACCTGCAACACCGCTTCCAATTACTAAAAAATCTGTCTCAATCATCTTCTAAGTTATTTCCTGTTCCAATATTTCTGACCACCTGCTTTTTCCGGATATCAATCATTGTATAGCATAAATCATCTTCCGGCAGTACTAATATAACTCCAACTTCATTACCAAAGCATCATCGACCGGTTCACGATAGTAGTTTTTTCTCCTTCCGATAGTCTCGAAACCCTGACGCTTATAGAACTCTATGGCGTGAAAGTTTTTAGCTCTGACTTCCAGAAAACATCTCTTACAGCCTTGCTTAACCATTTCGCCGGTCAGATACAACAGTAGTTTTTTGCCATATCCCTTTTGCTGTTCTTCATTCCTGACAGCAATATTGGTAATCATAAATTCGTCAAGGATTTGTAAAGCACAGACATATCCAATCAGTTTTTTCTCCTCACTTGTCTCGAGCAGATAGGCACTCTCCGCCTCTAATTCCTGCCGGAACATCTCTTCCTGCCAGGGATCTGTGAACAACTCCCGCTCAAGCCGCATGACTTCCGGTAAGTCACTATCAAGCATCTTTCTGATCAGAATCTCTTTCATCGAGCAAAAAGCCCTATTGTCATCAGTAGTATAGCCTTTGTCCCGGCCGGATTATGACTATTCTCCTACCGTTTCTTTCCTGAACAGAGAGATTGTTACGGGTAAGCAGATGGTTGAGAGAGACGTTGAGTCTGCGGGCAATAGATTCCAGAGAATCACCGCTTTTTACAATATAGATATTGCTTCCGGATGAAGTCCCGCCTGAACCCGGAGTTCCGAGTATCTGCAATCTCTGACCGGGATGTATGGTGTTAGTCCGGAGATTATTCATTGATTTGATATTAGTAATCGTGGTATTATAACGTCTGGCAATATCGTATAAGGTATCGCCTCTTTGTACGGTATGATGAGTAAAGTATCCGGCATTTTTATCCTGAAACCGGCGTTCTACATCCGCTAATAACGAAAAGTCCTTTTCACTCTCTATGGGAAGCAGGATTTCATAGTCACCCGGGGGAAGAATCATATCGTTTATCGCCGAATATCTTTGTCTCTGTCTTTGATAGAGATTAATCCAGGGATTTAGCTCCCAAACCCGCCTTAACACCGTGCCCTGAGCCTGCACCCAGTCATTTAGCTGATAATAACCCTTTAGCTGGAGACTTTCACTTCTGGTTATTTCTATCAAAGATGGTTCCCGTTCAAATCTTGTACCGAAGATCAGCTCTTCATTATCAAAGATCATCTTTATCGCCGCTGCCCGCCAGACATAACGGTTAGTTTCATCAACCCGCATAATCAGATCAAAAAAATCGGCAGCCTGCTGCTCTCTCATAACTCTTGCTACTCCGTTGTTTCCAGCGTTGTAGGCACACATAGCCAGCAACCAATCTCTGCTGCCCAGATTATTCATGAATTTGAAACTATCGAGTAAATACCGGGCTGCAGCATCCGTAGCTTTGAAGATATTTCTTCTTTCATCAACAAAGTTATCTACTTTTAAGTTATACTGCCTGGCAGTAGCGGGCATGAATTGCCAGATCCCTCCTGCTCCAACCGGTGAAGTAGCCATGGAACTGAGACCGCTTTCAGCAATAGCCAGATATTTAATGTCTGCTGGAATGTCGTAGGCAGCGAAAACAGAATCAAAGAGGGGAAAGTAAATGCCGCTGCGAGGAATATAGCGGTGAGCAGCTTTCAGTTCCTGCTCGAATATCTCACTGAATTTATGATAGATTCGTTCATTGCTGATATCAAATACCCTGCCGGCATAGACGAACTGCTGAGGTATCTCAAAGTCAGAATTGATCATTACCCTACCATTGTAATAGTCCAGTTCCTGCCTCAAAGAATCGGCTTTGAAATAGAGATAATCAATCATTATGTTTAGTGAATCTATCTTTTTGTCTTTATAATAAATGAGATTCAATAATTCAGGGACATTATCGGTATAGATGCTTTTTAGATAGTCAAGATCGTCAATTTCTGCAGCTCTCTCTTCTTTTTCCTGTTCTGAGATGGGGTCAGAAACTAACTTTGTATCTGGCTCTTTCTGCTTATTGAAGCTTGAGCAACTGCTCAAGATCAGCAATAATAATAAAACGATTACCGGTGTGCTGATTTTATTCTCTCTTCTATTACTTTTCATAGTTCTAAGATCCTTAAAGGGTTCAATCATTAGTAAATTCTTGTGATTCTGGAAATAACAGTTTTCTCATTGAATAGATGTCTGGAAAATAACTGCTCTGATCTATAACAATCTGGGGGGTTTTTTGATTATTCTGAGTGAGTATCTATTACCCGTTCGTAATAACTTACAATCGGTCTAATCAGCTTTTCTGTATCTCGTCATTGTATCTCTGATAATCACCCGAATAGATCTCTTCAATCCAATCGGTATGATTTTTGTACCATTCGATCGTTTTTTTCAATCCCTCATCAATCTCGGTCTGTGGTTTCCAACCGAGTTCAGTAGTAATTTTTTTTGCTTCGATGCTCGGATAAGATTGATCCCCCAAACGATCTTTCATAAAGTTGATCCGTGTCTTATCTCCCTTCATCATGATCATGATCTTTTTGACCAGTTCAATATTCCTTAACTCATCTCCGGAGCTTAAATTATAAGTTTCTCCTGCTTGTCCCCTATGTAAAACAAGATCTATTGCCTGACAATAATCGTCAATAAAGACCCAATCTCTGACATTATGACCATCTCCGAATACCGGTATCTCCTTATCTTGCATAATGGCACCGATTACTGTAGGAATCAGTTTCTCGGGAAACTGATACTTTCCGTAGATGTTTGTTGGTCTGATGATATTAACGTCAAGATTGTGAGCCCGATAGGCAGCCTGGACGAATAAGTCAGCCGAAGCCTTGCTCGCTGCGTAGGGGTCACAGGGTTTCATCGGAGTCTCTTCATCCTCTTTACCCATACCGAATTTTGTGCAACCGTACACTTTGCTGGTTGAGATATGAACCATCTTTCCAACTTGCGTACTGCGGGCATTTAGCAAGAGATTCTGAGTTCCGATGACATTAGTCTGAATGAATATGCCCGGTTGATGAATATTCCTGTCAATATATGATTGTGAAGCAAAGTGAACAATAAAATCGGGTTTATACTCCTCAAAAACATACTGTACATCTCTTTCCGAAGTTATATCTCCGTTGACAAAAAGATAGTTAGGGTTGTTCTCTTCGGCATGAAGACGGTTCAAAGCACCCGATTCGGTCAGTTTATCAAAGTTGATCACCTTGTAGTGAGGATAACGCTTTAACAAATAACTAATGAGATTAGAGCCGACAAAACCGGCACCACCTGTTATTAATACTCTCTTATTATGAGACATAACCTTCTTCTCTCACTTTGGGGGTTAAAGATTTTCGATCTTTTTTAAAGGACGGGGTGCGGTAGCAGGGTTAACTCCATCACCGGAAATGTATCCAACTATCGGATTTCCTTTCGGCTTTCTTTGCTCATCTTCCCGGAAAAACTCAACTTTTATTCTCACCGGCTTTCCATCCTTCTCCAGAATGTCATTCCCTTCTTCATCAACTTCAAAGACATTATTCTTCAGCCAGCCGAGTCCAATGGCAGCTATCCCATCCTCTGTATTCACCCCCCGTCTCTGAGAACCGATGTACTGACGTTTCTCCAGGGATACATTGGGAGAGTTGATAGAAGATGTCACTGAACCTAAGCGGACTCCGTCTTTATAGATACCTCTGCCGCTGACTATCCCTTCCGTTATAAAAAGAACAAGCCGTTTATCTATCCCTTGCGCTATCTCCTTAGCAATTGTTTCCTTCCCGACAAAGTCCTCTTTATACATATCGAAAGCTGCCTTGAACAGAGGTGCATTAGTTGGAGTATGATACCTGTCGTATTCATGCCCATAGAGCGGAAGTCCGAAAGCACCAGCTGATAATCTGTTTTCGTCTCTACCACCCAAACCGACTACCAAACCGCCCAAAGGGTATATTGCTTCTACCAATCTGCGAAACTCACCTTCGGCAAGCTCTTTGGGAAAATACATCTCCCAACCCCAGCGGTTAGTATATCCGGTGCGGCTCAATATGCATTTATACCCCTGATATTCAAATTCGTTAAAGGTAAAGAAACCCATATTTTTCTCAGGCTTGTTTCTGTTTCGTAACACCCTGTTTCCGTAGAGCTCCGAGATTACCTTGTAAGAGTAGATCCCCTGAATGTCGATCTTGACAAACCGGTCGGAGATGTCAGTAATCTCTACCTCTTCGCCTGCTTTTTTGTAAGAATATATATGGTCAGCATCGGAGATCAGCTTAATCTCTTTCCCGTCGAGTATTGCCGTGTCGGTTATATCATGACCTGCATTGATAACCAGAATGAATTCATTTTCCGCGAGTCTCATCATTATCAGATCATCGAGAACAGTACCCTCCGGCGTGAGCAGCAGTGTATATTTACACTGTCCAACATTAATCTGCTCAATATCCGCAGGAAATACCCGCTGCAGGAGCTTTGCCGCATCCCGACCCTTTATCAGTATCTGAGCCATGTGATCAATATTGAAAAGTGCAACTTTCTCGACTGCCTTCGCCTCTTCCATAACCGTCGTCAGAAAATTTACCGGCATGGAATACTGTCCGAAATTGTTCCGTTTAACAGGTACTAATTCTCTCTCTATCCTTTTCGCCAAAAAATCCTGATACCACTCTTCAGCATCATACAAAGCAGTCCTTCTCGGTTCCCGGGGGTTATCAAAACCAATCTTACCCATAATTCTCCTCTTTTTCCGATTAATGAGAGAACGGTCTGATGAGATATCAATATCTATCATATACGCCATTCTCTTTAACTCAGTGTATAATATTTAAACCCTTCAAAACCGTCAATAAATTATAGGTTGTATCTTAATAGAGGGATTGGAAGATTGTTTTTTTCTATAAACCTTCCCCCCCGTGCGAAAGGATATGTTCCGGTTAAACCATCTATTCAGTCGATTATGTTTCACTAACTGATGGTTTAACGCTTAGCCTTCTCCGGTGTCAAAAACCGCTTCTATATCTGAATATTTCTTCCCGGAACAAATAACGGGCAGTGTTATACTTTAACGAGACAGTTATTAGGCAAATCAAGCAATAAGCAGTTGTTTTCGCTTTGTTAAGCTAAATAAGTGGGCAGATTTATTATTTCCCCGGATACACTGGTCTTTACAGGCAGAGGAATGATTATTCTATTTGCTTATAGTTCCTGACCTGTATTGACCGAAGCGATAATTCAGATCAGACGTAATCCTTTTGGGGCGGCGGGCGGGTATAGAAAAACACTATCCCTATAACTTGTAACGAGCAGAGGAAAAAAAGTATTTGCCAGATTAACGTAACAGGCGTATGTTAGTTAAGGAATATTTGCAGTTCAGAATTTATTGTCATATCTTCAACAATATAATTTCTGCAAAATAATGACACACAGGTAAGTGAATGGGAAACAAGCAGTTGCTTTTACTGACTTTGGCGGTAATCATCGTAGGGATAATGATAGTTGCCGGCATCTCGCTTTTCAGGAGCTATGAACGGCAGAATCATATTGATACTATCATCAAAGATCTGAACACATTAGCTGCAATAGGTTATCAATATGTCATTAGACCTGTAGCCATGGGAGGCGGTGGTGGTGATTTCCGTCCCGAAACGATAGAGGGAGAAACGATCGAGGTAAGCGGCGGTCCAAAGGGGGCACTTGGTTTTAAAGCTTTCTTTAACAGTTTACCTCCGGAAATCCTGGAGACAGATTATGCAATTTACGAATTCGACAGTTCTGTCGATAATGTCGATCATGGTGGTTATCATTACCATGAGCATGGATGGATTAACACCGTTCATCCTCAAATTATCATCAAAGGCACATCAAAACTCCATACCGTAGATGATGAACCTCTTGTGCGATATATTGCTCTGAGAAAGGATGGAAAAGTGAAAATCGGAAAGACTAACTTTGATTATACAGAAGATGAAGCTATCATGAGACCATGAACATCCTATTACAGGTGAGGATTCTTATCAGACAGGATAAAAAAGGAAGCTTAAGATGGTCAACACAAGTTCTTGACAGAAAGACTCATTGAGTAATTAATACATCCTGTTAAGAGAGAGAGCGATGTTTTATAAGGGAGAGATCAATGAGTGACCAGCTAAGTATTTTCGAACAAAAGAAGATTTCATCGGATCATATCCCCCTGGCAGAGAGATGCCGCCCTCAGACTCTGGAAGATATTATTGGACAGGATAAATTGCTGGCAAACGATTCTCTGCTGAAACGAATGCTTGCCTCAGGTAAATTATCCTCTTTCATCTTATGGGGTCCTCCCGGCAGCGGGAAAACCACGATTGCCAGACTGGTTTCCCTTATGCAGAATTACAACTTCATCCCCTTTAGTGCTGTTTTAACCGGTATCAAAGAAGTAAAACAGGTAATGAAAGAGGCTGAGAACAGTCTTTTCTATTCCGAGATACCGACCGTTATCTTCATTGATGAGATTCACCGTTTCAATAAGGCTCAGCAGGACGCTTTTCTACCCTATCTGGAAAAAGGGGCGATAATCCTGATCGGAGCAACTACCGAAAATCCTTCTTTCGAGATTATCCCTGCCTTATTATCACGCTGTCATGTCTTAGTCCTGGAACAGCTAAAAGATGAACACATAAGAACTATTATTGAGAAAGCTCTTGCTAAGTATAATCCGGAAAAGATAGAGTTTTCGCAACAGGTGATAGACTTTCTGGTATCACAAAGTGGTGGGGATGCCCGGAAAGCTCTGAATAATCTGGAGGTTATCCTGATCCATCATCAATCTAATCAGGCACTAACAGTGGAGCTGATGAAGAAAATCCTGGCAGGAAAGACACTCTTATACGATAAAAACAGAGAAGAACATTTTAACCATATCTCCGCCCTGCACAAAGCTCTCCGGGCAAGCGATCCCCAAGCCGGTCTATATTGGCTGGCAAGAATGCTCGAAGCGGGGGAAGACCCCTTATATATCGTCAGAAGACTTGTCCGCTTTGCCTCGGAAGATGTAGGACTGGCTGATCCCAATGCTCTTCTGCAGGCTATTGCTGTGAAGGAAGCAGTTCATTTTATCGGAATGCCGGAAGGGAGCAATGCTATTGCCCAACTCGTGGTTTATCTGGCTACAGCACCGAAGAGTAATTCGCTCTACACTGCCTATGGAGCTGCGGTTGCCGATGCCCACAAAACAGGGCATTTGCCTGTTCCCCTGCAGATCAGAAATGCCCCTACAGAATTGCTGAAGGAGCTTGAATACGGAAAAGATTATAAATATGCTCACGATTTTGATCATCATTACGCCTACATGAAATGCTTCCCGGAGGCGATGAGAGAAAAGACCTACTATCTTCCTACAGATTTCGGATTTGAAAAAGAGATAAAAAACCGCCTGGATTGGTGGGCTAAACTAAAAGAAAAGCAAAATGAGCACAAAGACAAGTAATCGATGCCCTGAGAACACTCAATCATTGTGTGACTTCAGAACCCCATAAGGTAGATAACATGAAGAGAAATCGTAAGACAAAGATCATTTGTACTATCGGTCCCGCTACCAAAAAAGCAGATAGAATTAGAGAACTGATAAAAAATGGGATGAATGTTGCCCGGCTCAACTTTTCTCACGGTACCCATGCTGAACATCTGGAACTGATAAAAAACATCCGTATTGCTGCAGAATCCTCCGGTACTGAGATACCAATTATCGGTGATCTCAGCGGTCCTAAAGTGCGAATAGGGAAACTGAGTGATGAGATATCACTTAACAGTGGTGAAACAGTTCTCCTCTCCTCAACTGAGTCTTCGGATAACTCCGGTTTTAAGATTTTACCTGTAACCTATGAAAAACTCTGTCAGGATGTAGCTATCAGCAACAGGATCCTGATCGATGACGGCTTGATAGAATTGATTATTCAGGACATCATTGGAGAGAGTGTTTATTGCCGGGTGGTAAACGGGGGAATGGTTCGAAGCGGGAAAGGGGTCAATTTTCCCGATTCTTCGCTCAGCACCCCTTCTCTGACAGCTAAAGACAAAAAGGATCTCGATTTCGCTTTGGAGCATAAGCTTGATTTCCTTGCCCTCTCTTTCGTCCGCAGCAGTCAGGATATTGTAGAGCTCAAACAGATCCTTCAAGCCAGAGATTCCCGCATTCCGGTAATTGCCAAGATCGAAAAACCTCAGGCAATAGCAGATATCGAGCAGATCATTCAGAGTTCCGATCTGATAATGATAGCCAGGGGGGATTTGGGAGTCGAACTGAATGCCCACGAGGTTCCCATCCTGCAAAAAGAGATTATCAGGTATTGTCTCCATTACAACAGACCTGTTATAACTGCAACCCAGATGCTGGAATCAATGATCAATAACCCCCGTTCAACCCGAGCTGAAGCAAGTGATATTGCGAATGCCCTCTTTGACGGTACTGATGCCGTAATGTTAAGTGGTGAGACATCTATCGGTTTATACCCGGCAGCAGCTGTGGAAGTTATGAATTCTATCTTAAGGAGAGCTGAAGAGACCGATTACATAATCTCTCACCTGCTTAATGATAACTCTATCATCGAGAATCCGCAATTTGCTGTAAATCTCTCTAAAGCTGCCTGTAGAATAGCCAGGGACACCAATGCTGCTGCAATTATTGCTATGACCAAGACCGGAAGAACTGCCCGTTATCTTTCCAAGTACAGAGCTAAAACACCAATACTGGCTTTTAGTCCTAATGATAAAACAGTGACCCGCTTAAAATTAAGCTGGGGGGTTGAAAGCATCTTTATCGAATCTTTCGGAAACACCGACGAGATATTGTCTCAAGCACAGAGTTTTGCCCTGACTCAGGGCTTGATAAAGAAAGATGATATTGTCGTATATGTAACCGGCACTCCAATGATCGAAACAGAAGAGATCAATATGATCAAAATAGAAAAGGTCTGACTAATCTGTAGATTTGATAATCACTTGGCAAGCAGTATCTTTTTTAGCATCCGGAACTCCAGGTCAGCTGATAACTTAGATAACCTCATAGTTTAGTCTGACAACCGGCTATTTATTCATTGAGAATTCCCGGGTTGCCAGATGAGAAATAAAAGCCCGGTCGTGAGAAACAAAGATAACCGTCCCGGTGTAAGCTCTTAAGGCTTCTTCGAGCATTTGTCTGGAAGCTATATCAAGATGATTGGTCGGTTCATCCAGTAAGAGCAGATTGTAATCAGCAGAAAGGAGTTTCACTAATTGAGTTTTCGTCCGTTCTCCCCAGGAGAGGGTCGAGATCCTCCTCTTAACTGTCTCAGTTTGGAGTCCGAGACAGCCAAATAATGTGCGAAGCTCCTGCTCATCTTTACCCTCTTCTTCCGTGTACTGTAATGGTGTAAGTGAGAGTGGCAGCTGGCTCAAAGCCTGATCAAAAAAACCGCATCGCACTCTTTGCCCGTAAGTCAGTTCACCTTGATAATCCCGGTCAATACCGGCAAGAATTCTTATCAGAGAGGTTTTACCGCTGCCGTTAACTCCCGAAAGCCAGATTTTTTCACCCTTTCCCGCATAGAAATAGAGATTTTTGAAGACAATTTTATCACCATAGGATTTTCCCAACTCACTGCAGCTTACCAGTATTGCCGAAGAGAGCCCGGAGTCACTGAATTTTATCTTTCTCTCTTTATCCTTCCAGGGTTTTTCTATTGGATATCTATTCTGCAGCATCTCAATTCTCATTTCGATATTCTTTGCTTGCTGATGCATTGTTCTGACGGGATTAAAGATCGACTCAAAGACTTTGCCTCCTCCCTCAGTCTTAGTATCAGGTTGAAAACTACTCGCCCATTGCCTTCTTTTTCTGGCTGCTTGCTGAAGCTGGGAAATAAGCTTGTTTCTTTCCCGGTACTGAACCAGGCAATGAGCCTCATCCATTTCTTTATTTTCAGTGAAAACCTCGTAATTACCGGCTCTGATTGTTGCCTCTCCCCTCTTTAACTCCACAACTTTTGTCGCAACGTGATTGAGAAAAACCCTATCGTGGGAAACTATCAACACCGCCCCCGGAAATTCGCTCAGCCATTTCTCCAGCCAGAGCATATTTTCCAGATCAAGATGATTTGTCGGCTCATCAAGGATCAGTATCTCGGGATCCTTAACCAGCAGTTTGCCAAGCTGTAATCGTGTTTTCTCTCCTTCGGAGATATCCTGACAGTTAACTGCTGCTAAACCGGTCATTTTTATCTCTGCCATGATCGTGTCGATTCTCGTGAGATAATCGTTTCCCTTCAGGCGGTGAAACTCTTCCCATAACTCAGCAACCCTAAGACCATCCTTTTCCGACAGACTATTATATTCCATTAACCTCTCAAGTTGAATGATTATCCCAAAAATATCCTGCCGGCCTGCTAATAACTCCTTCCGTACCGTTTGACCGGAGAACAGTGTTGTGTCTTGAGGTAGATAACCGATAACAGGTTTTTCTAGGGGATAAAAGATATTCCCTCGGTAATCTCTCAACTCCTCCATTACTATCCGGATAAGAGTCGTCTTACCGGAACCGTTGCTGCCGATCAGAGCGATTCTCTCTCCGGCAGCAATAGCAAAAGCGACGTTTTGGAATACCGGTTGGAATTGGTTTTCGTAACAATATGATATGTTGTTCAAATGGATAAACTGCATAACGGCTCCTTTCTGGTGATTTTTGGAATTGTATGAGCGGGTAATTACTGCACAGCAACAACTGAGCCGGGATATAAGGAAAGATAAAATGGAGTTTTTTTAATGCTCAGTCATTATGTACTCAGACCGGTAATGAACATTATACCAACCCCTTTCTTTTTTTGAAATAAAAACTGATCAGACTCATTATCTGTCAAGTTAATAGTCAACATGACCAACTATAACCGTCAAATTTCCCGAAAAAGGGAGGTCAAATAATCGGTTGAAAAGCCAAAAGTAAGATGAAATGGGATAAAAAGCCAAAACAAAACAACTTAAGCTGGAAAACTACTCGCCCAATACGAGATTTAAGCTTCAGTTTTCTTTTCAGCTTATCTTCTCATATCCATATTTTACCAGAGATAAATTACAGGGACAGTTACTGCCGACTGAGGAGTTACTCTCTGATATGTCTTAGATGTTTCTTAATAAATGAGCTTGTTTGATTCAGAATCAGTTTACTACTTTGAGCCAGACGCTTAAAACTCTTGACAATATGGAGTGTAAAAAAATGTTTCACTAAAGCAAGAAACGGCATAGAGTGTTATATTTGTCATAAATCATAAACAGTTAAGACACTCTATGATCAGTTCCGTCTCGGAAGAATAGGGGGATAAATGTTCTTTTTCAATCTGTCGGATTTTTTTACGAACGACATTGCCATAGATTTGGGTACTGCCAATACACTGGTCTATAGAAAGGGTTGTGGTATTGTTATAGATGAACCCTCCGTAGTGGCAGTTTCAAACGAGACAAAGAAGATACTCGCTATCGGGGAACCTGCCAAGGAGATGCTGGGCAAAAACCCGCAAGAAGTAAGGGTCATTAAACCATTGAAAGATGGTGTTATTGCTGATTTTCAGATAACCGAGCTTATGTTGAAAAATCTGATCCTCAGAGCACAAAAAAAGAGATTATTGATCAAACCGCGGGTTATTGTTTCGGTACCTTCGGGAATAACCGAAGTAGAAAAACGGGCAGTCAGGGATAGTGTCCTGCATGCCGGAGCCCGGGAAGTACACTTAGTCTCAGAACCGATTGCTGCTGCTATTGGTGCTGAGCTGCCGATCGAAAAACCTTTCGGTAATCTGGTCATGGACATTGGGGGCGGAACGAGTGAGATAGCAGTGATTTCCCTCTCGCATATTGTGATCCACAATTCAATCAGAGTAGGTGGTGATAAGATGGATTCCGACGTCATCAATTTTCTGAGGAAGAAGAATAATCTTTTTGTGGGACTCTTAACGGCAGAAAGAATAAAGAATGAAATAGGTTCAGCTTACCCTCTTGATGAAGAATTGACCATGGATGTAAGCGGAAGGGATATCATCACCGGTTATCCTGTTACGGTCAAAATCACTTCTGAGGATATCAGAGAGGCAATCTCTGAAACTATTGCCACAATGATTGATGCCGTGAAGAGACTTTTCGAAAAAACAGCTCCCGAACTGTCTGCCGACATAGCTATGCGAGGTATTATCCTGACAGGGGGCGGAGCTAAACTGCGAGGTTTAGACCGCAAGATAATGGAAGCTGTTGATCTGCCGGTACACGTAGTAACCGAACCTTTGACCTGCGTTGTCAAAGGAAGCGGCATGATCCTGGATAATCTGGAACGTTATCGCAATGTCTTAATCAAAAAGATTGATGAATAATGCGTCTTTCCCGTGAGAAGCTGTTGTGGTTAACATATCTGTTAATAAGCTTGATTCTGCTTATCGGGAATAATGAGCAAAGACTCCGGAAAGCAAATTTTTTAGGGAGCACAATCTATTACCCTTTACTCTCTTCTTTGAATCGTGTTGAAGAGATCTTTCATATCAGAAAACGAAACCGCGAATTAGCAGAAAAATTAGCCGAAAAGATAATAACCGCAAATTCCTTAGAGGAAGATCTGCATACCCTGCAGAGAATAATCCAGATACAAGAAGATTTTCTCTGGGAAACGACTAAACCACAGAGCTTCAAAATTTCATCAGTGATAGCTCACCGTGGCAGCAGAACAGAAAGAACCCTGATTATCGACAAGGGGAGAAAGGATAATATCGAAGTCAATTATCCTGTAATCTCAGAACATGGGGTTGTGGGAAAAATTCTCACAGTTTACCCCCACCATGCCGTAGTTCTTCCAATAAGCAATCCCCAGTTCAAATTAGGGGTTATCACTGCCAAAACTAATGTCCAGGGTTTGCTGGAATCTGATGTCTATGGCAGAATGTATATGAATATGATCCGAACCGGAGCACAGGTAAATGTGGGAGATAAAATAGTCACCTCCAGTGTCTCGACTTTTTTCCCCCGGGGTTATCCGGTAGGGACAGTAACCAGGCTGATTAAAACCCCTGAGGATGTATATATGAAAGCAGAGATAACTTCCCATGCCAATATCAACGATCTGGAACAGGTCATTGTACTCTATTTTAAAAAGGAACTACCCGATGAATAGAACTACTAAAACGATCAATAATCCCGTTATAATTGGGGGTAAGAGCTATTACCGCCTGCCGGTCCGGACAGAGATCCTCGCTCCCGGGGAAGACATTTTAGAAATAGTAAAAAAATACACAAGCGGAATAATCAGGAAGAATGACATCATAGTGATCAGTGAAAGTCCCTTGGCAATAACGCAGGGAAGGGCTATTGCCGAAGAGGATATCAAAGTCGGATTTCTCGCATCCATTTTGTGGCGGTTTGTGGGGAAAGTAAATTACGGGATCGGACTAAGATCACCTACCAGTATGCAGTGTGCCATTGAAGAGACGGGGCATTTAAGGATCCTCTTTGCTGCGCTTGTTTCATTTCTGGGGAAATTGATAGGCAGAAAGGGAGATTTCTACCGGATTGCCGGAAAACAGGCAGCTCTTATTGATGCTGCCCATACATCTCCGGTCCCCCCCTATAATCGCTGTGTTATCAAAGGACCGCTGAATCCGGATGGAGTTTCTGAAAGAATAAAGCGGGAGACCGGACATGAGACAGCGATAATGGATATCAATGATATCGGCGGCTCCTGGGTAATTGGCTGCAGTAAGGGCATTGGCCGAAAACTTCTGGAAGAGATTATGCGTGATAATCCTCAGGGTCAGGGTGATGAGTTAACCCCGATTTGTCTGGTTAGAGCAGAGGAAAACCGGTGAGATTGCTCAAGTATATATTCGGGACAATTCTTGTTCTCTATTTTCAGATCCTGATAGCTCCAAGATTAGCGATATTGGATACTACCCCTTTCTTTCTTCTCGCTTATATTATCTTCATCAGCATGAATCTAAAACCGGTTGAATCTGCATCAATCACACTCTTATGCGGACTGGCTTTTGATGTTCTTAATCCTTATCTGTTAGGGGTGAATACAATCCTATTACTTGTTATCTCCTATATCGTGAATCACTATCATACTTCCGTAACTAAGGATAAACTGGGGCTTTTATCGATCAGTTTGCTTCTGATCAATCTTATCTATCTCATACCATTATTTTTGCTAAGGGGAGTAATTTTCCGCTTCGAAATGCTCCGGTTAAGTCTTCTACCATTAGAACTTTTATACAACAGTTTCATTACCCTCATCACGCTCATGCTCCTCTCCGTTGTTCAGAGATTAAAGGTAGTTATTGATGTCTAAAGAGAAAAAGAACAATCTTATTTGCTATGGTTTTCTGACTCCCTTTCTGCTATTGCTTATCTTTCTCTTCCGTTTTCAAATCCTGGAAGGTGAGAAATACCAAAGAATTGCCGAGTATAACTTCGTCCGGGTACAGACTGTCTTCCCTATCAGAGGGGAAATTTTCGACAGGCACTTTCGCCCGATTGCTGTCAATAAGCCTTCAACCAATCTTTACATCCTTCCTGCTAAAGTAAAAAACATCACTGAAGTTGCAGAATTTGTCAGCAGCCATTTGCCGGTAACAGAAGATGATTTAAAAGACCTTCTCTACCGAAACCGGTTCCGGGCATACCAGGAACACCTGCTCTGTCAAAACCTGGAATTTCAAAAGGTTGTTGAAATATCCGAGCATCTGGAGAAATACCCCTCTCTCCTCTTTAAGACCGAGCAGACAAGACATTATAGTATCAATAATCATTTTACCGGCTATATCAGCAAAATAAACCGTCCCGAGTATGAAGAATTCAAGGAACGGGGATATACCATCAATTGTCAGATCGGAAAAACAGGTCTGGAGAAACAATATGAAGAGTATCTGAGAGGAGAAAACGGTTATAGAATTATTCAGGTCGATGCCTCAGGCAGAAATCTCCAGTTTTTTAAGGATGATCTTGATAAGCCTGCGATTAATGGTTCTGATCTGATCCTGACCATAGATCTGAAGTTGCAGGAATATATCGAATCAGTCTTTCCTGATGAATATAATGGCGCCGTATTGATTCTCGACACAAAGAAAGGCGGAGTTCTCTCTTATGTCAGCCGCCCGGTTTTCGATCTCAATGTTTTTTCCCGCTCAGTAGGCCGGGAGTACTGGGCTAATTTAGTAGTAGATCCCTCTTTCCCGCTGATGGATAGAATAGCTATGGCTTCTTATCCTCCGGCTTCCACTTTTAAAACGGTAATCACAGCTGTCAGTCTTGATAATAGTATTATTCAACCGGACACAAAAATGACCCGTTGTACCGGTAGTTTCCGTTATGGTAACCGGCAGTTCAATTGCTGGCATGAAACAGGTCATGGAGTTCTTGACCTCTCTGATGCCATCAAACACTCCTGCAATGTTTATTTCTATGATCTCTCTTTATTGCTGGAATTACCGTTGCTTGAACGTTTTGTAGTTGATAATTACCTTGTTGCGAGGACCGGGATCGATCTACCTAATGAGCGGAGGGGATTCTTCCCTTCCGAAGAGTGGTATGTTGATCGCTTAGGCTCAAGAGCTTTGATCACCGGGCATAAAATAAATCTGGTAATCGGACAAGGAGAGGTGTTACTTTCACCTTTGCAAATCGGAGCTTTTTATAATGCGCTCGCCAATGATGGAGAATGGAAACAGCCTTTTCTGTTTTCCCGTCTCATTGATTCCGGAAGCGAGGACAAAACAGGGAAGAATAATGATACAAAAAAACAACTTACCATAAAACCGGAAACTCTGTCACTGATTCAGAACAGCCTTTTCAGGGCTGTAAATGAAAGCGGAGGTACCGGGTCAGGAGCAAGAGTAAGAGGGGCTCACGTCTATGGTAAAACAGGTACTGCCCAGAATCCTGCCGGCAGTGACCCTCATGTCTGGTTTGCCGGTTATGCCGGATGGAATGAAGCGGAGATAGCTATTGTTGTGCTGATTGAGAATTATCCCGGAACGGGTGGTAGTTTTGCCGCACCTTTAGCAGGAAAGATCATCAGGTATTATCAGGATAACATCCGTTCCTTTAATAATTTAGCTTACAAGCATGACGAAATTCACTATCCGTGATCTTTTTCAGTGGTTTTCAATCCGGAAACAGGATCTATATAAATGTTTGAGATAAAGAAGAGATTACGCTATTATGATTGGTGGCTGTTCATAACCATGCTGCTCTTAATGTTGATCGGAGTAGTCGTGGTTTATTCGGCTCTCACCTTTCAAATCGGAGATGAAAGACATACCAGTAACGAATATCTTAAACAATTAAGCTGGATCATTATCAGTCTGATCATCTTTGCTGTTATCCTGATAACTCCGTATCCTCTTTTCGAAGTAATGATTTTGCCTGCTTATCTTATCAACATCCTGATGTTGATAGTCGTGCTTTCCATGCCCCAAATTAAGGGAGCGACCAGATGGATAATAATCGGACCCTTACAGATTCAACCGGCTGAGATCGCGAAGCTGACAACAATCCTGCTCTTGGCAAAGGCAATTGCTAAACCTTATATTACGGATTTTCAGATCATTATCCGCACCGTTCTTATCGGTATCCCCCCTATTCTGCTCTTACTTATTCAACCCGATCTGGGCTCAGCAGTAATCTTCGGAGCAATTATATTTGGTGTCTTAGCTTTATCCGATCTCTCAGACTATTGGCTTGTGTTATCTCTGAGCCCCTTTGTGGCAATAGTATCATCATTCTATATTCCTGCCTTTATCATATTTATTCTTTTACTCCTCTTCGTTCTCTATAAACAAAACTTATCCTGGATAGCACTATGCTTTGCCGGAGTTATCAATACTTTCATCTTCTTTATGGTCCCTTTCCTCTGGAATGGCCTTAAAGAATATCAGCAAAACCGGATACTCAGCTTTCTTGATCCAACTCGTGACCCTTTGGGTGCAGGTTATCAGGCAATCCAATCAAGGATCGCTATTGGTTCTGGGATGTTGCAGGGTAAGGGTTTTCTGGAAGGTACGCAGAAGAATCTGAATTTTCTCCCGGAGAGACACACCGATTTCGTTTTTTCCGTAATCGCAGAAGAGTTCGGATTTTTGGGTTCTATGCTCTTGATTCTGATCTTCTATTTCTTTATTATCAGACTGATCAAAACCTTGAATTCGATCAGCGATAAAGAACAGAGATTGGTCATTATGGGAATCATAGTAATGATCGCGGCCCAGACGGTTATAAATATTGCGATTAATCTGGGAATCTTTCCTACCACAGGCCTTCCTCTTCCCTTCGTCAGTTACGGAGGATCCAGTCTGGTAACAAACACTGCTGCTGTGGGGATTATCATGAAATATTTAACAGAAAAGAGTTTCATCCGTTGAGTTTTTCTAATGCATTCAAGCATACTAATTATCATTGAGAAAAATAACAGAGAGTGACAGCCGCAGGTTCGGAAGATGAAAAAGATAATTTACACCCTTTTACTGCTTCTGATTTTAGCAGCAGTAGTATCGGTGCTGGTTAACTACCGGAGAAAGCAGACCGAGTTAAGATTGCTTAATTTGACTGCATATAATGATCCTCTTATTATCACAATAAATGACTACAAAATACCCTATGAACTTCCTTATGGAATGAGCAGTGAGTACTTCATATTAACTCATGGAAGATCGACAAAAAATATCCATATCAGTATAGATAGTTCCACAACTGAAGATATTCCGAATATAGGTTTTTCTGTCGATTCACTCAATACGGTAATCCTGTACGGCAACGATAGTAAAGTTGATTATTTCCCTGCAACTACCCCGAAAGTAATCAATAAAGGAATGAGCGGAGTGAGGGTTTTCAAAGATCCATTTTTTGAGGATAAAATCACGGTTACAATCAGTAATGCATCTATGTCAGACAGAGTTTTTGCCGGAGAAGAGAAAGCCAGCAGTTATGAGTTTCTGGAAGAAGGATTCTACTCCCTGATGGTTGAGCGTGGAGGCGAGAAATTCTATTATCGGAGTTATTTTGAAAAGGGGGAGTTGTATTCGCTGCTGATTCTTATTGATCCCAATAATGAAGCTCCCACGATCAGGCTGATTGTCGATAATCTACCCGGTGATCAATATGTATCACCCTCCCGGCAGACTAATCCTCAGATAATTCAGTAAGGATTCACCGGAGATAGATTATCAGAAATGCGTGAGGGGTGATCAGAGTATCCCGTATCGGTTAGCATTCTCAGGGAAAATTAAACAAAAGGTAAGCCCCAGGAATTGTAGGAACTGGAAGAGAGTGTTCTCTGAGAATAGTTGTTAGTCAGTGATAATTAGCTATATTGCGTTATAAGTAAAAATGCCAAAGCTCAATAACAACAAAAACAACCGTAACCGCCAGCCAGGCATTATACTCTTTATGATGTAACCATTGCTTCAGTGACCATCTATATAATATCTTCCGGAGATCAAACTCCTGCCAGATAAGAAACCCGGTTTTTTTCTTATACTCTTTCCATTCCTGCGGGAATAACCTGCTCAGCTTGTTCTCTTCTTTCTTTATTTTGGGATGATAGAGGAAAAACGCTAAGGTACATACAATAATCCATAAAAACCAATCGTTCAGAATAATACAGAATCCTACCGCCAAAAGAAATGAACCAAGATACAGAGGGTGTCTCCAGAGTGAATAGGGACCTACCGTCGTCAGCTTCTTATTCTTCGCTATTATTCCGGCTGCCCAGGACCTGATAAACAATCCGGTCAAAACGATGATAAAACCTCCGAAACCAATCATATCATTGTCAAAACTGAATGGCTTATCATGGAGATCAAAGATTTTGTGGATAATGTAAAGAAAAACTACTAAAAAAGCAATATTGAGACGTCTCTTAACTAAATACTCTTGTAAGTAACTCCAGTTCAGCATTCTTTCCTCCCAAATCGTAGAAGTAAGAAAAGAAAAAGTAAATAAAATGTCAAGAACTGATAGATATCCTGATACAGATATTGAATACCCACCTACCCGCCATACTATGTAACTCCCTTAGATAAGCTGCTTGTCGGATACTTGCAGAAGAGAGATACCGGGAAGCTGATCTGATTAAGGCAGCTTTCCCGATATCTCCTGACACTTTTGAAAACAAAGAGGAGAGTAAAACAGTTATCTCTCTGTCTCCTTCTTTAACTGGATAATACTGCGTCTCATAACACTTCAGGAAAGATCAGTTTTCCAATGAGATGCTCAATACACTTTTTCCGGAAAGGAAGAGAAATCTGCTTCCTTTAATTCTGGAAATCTTGTTATCTGAACAGCATACTTAACAGCAGTTATTCAATATAGATCCTTACCTTGATCATCTTGCCGCTATCTTCTTCAATATCGGCATTGAAAATATCACCAATCTCTCCTTTGCTGGCAAGTTTCAATATTTCGTCCCAATCAATCCCTGAAAGATCGAACTTGCTGTTACCGATCTCTGTTTGCATCATTTTGTCTTTAGGGATTACTTTAGCCCCCAATTTGACCAGCATTATGGGAATAGAAACATTGACCTTCGGTTTTACATTGTCGTTTTCGAATACAGTGATCTTTAAAAACCGTGCGCCCTTTTTTTCAGATTCCGGCTTTGCATTGACCGCTGTTAGTAATCTCATCGCCTCTTCACTGGTAATTTTTTTCTCTGCCAACATATCGAGTATTCTCTTCTTCTCTTCCATCTAAACCTCCTCGTCGATTGTATTTATCAGCTTTTCTGCTTCTTCAGCTGTAATTGTCCCGTTTTCAACCATTTGCAGAACTCGCTGCAGAAGCTCATCAGTTTCCGGATTCTCTCTCTCTTCCGCTTCGGATTCCTCCTCTTTCTCAGAGTCAGAAACGGTCTCTTCTCTTTTCTGGTTGTAATCTCTCTGCTCTTTTGATGTGAACATCTTGTTTATATTCTCCAACATCTCTTCCGGGAAATCGGAAAAGGCCAGACCTATGTCTTTCATCTTATCCCTGACCTTGTGTTTGAGCCTCTCCAGCGACTCTGGAATCTCCGGGTCAAGCGGTTCATCAAAGATACTCATGAGAATTTTTTTACGGATCTTGTCTTTTCCATTCCACTGCTTTTTTTCGTTGATTTTCCCCGGTGTCTCATCAACTATATCTATCGAACCGTTCTCGTTCCTGACAGAAATATTAGTTTTACCATTACCGCGTACCATCCGAACCGTTCGTTCTTTCTTATTCAACTTCGTTTCGTAATTATCGGGTAAACCGATATGGAAACTTCCATTTTCGTTCACCGCTTCTAAATCGAAGGCTAATTCTGAGGGAACAACTAAATGAATTTTCCCATTCTCACTCTTAAAACTATAATTTCCCCGATCCAATGCAGGAAGCTGATAGAATATGGAACCGTTCTCAGTTTCAATGTCTGCCCGGACCTGTCGGGATGATAAAACCCGGATCTGTCCGTTCTCACTATATGCCTTTAATATCCCGTCACAGTTCTCAATCTCTATAATACCATTTTCAGTTTTAACTGACTGCTTGCCGTTAAAACCATTGAGCTTAACCATTCCATTTTCGTTTACTATCTCCGCTGAACCATTGCTTTCTGCTAATATGATCTTTCCGTTTTCATTCTCCAGACGTATTCTTCCCTCTATGTTATTCACGTCTAGTAAACCATTCTCGCTCCGGGCAGAAAGCTCATCAATGAACGGCAGATCTATCCTTAGCCGGGATTTAATGAGCATCACATTATCTTTTATCTTCTTCTCTTCGATCCTTAACTCATTTTTCTCTTCATCATAAGTAACTGACAAAATATCTTCCGGTTTTATCTCTGATTTCCTGCTATTACACTGATATTCGATGACCGCATTAGCAATCTCTTTTACCCGGACTTCTACTTCAGATACCTTAGTATCAATAGTAACGCGTAATCCCTTTTTAACTTCGATCTCTTTCTTGTATTCCAACATGATTACTCCCTCTTTTTCTTGATTTTTGCTACTGCCTCTTCCACAGTGATTTTCCCTTGTTCAATCTCATCGAACAATTCACACAAGCCCTCGTCGTGTTCGTCAGAAGCTTCCAGTGATCTCACTATCTCGGCAAGCCTGCTCTTCACTGTCGGGTAGGAGATACCTAACCGCTTCTCAACCTCTTTGATGTTACCCTGGCTGATCAAAAAAGTCTTAACAAATTCCTGCTGACCCAAAGTCAGAGAAGCTAAATCGCTTTGATTGAATCTACCCTGAATGGTAATATCACATTCAGCACAATAATACTCACGTATCTGCAAATCTCTGTTGCAGACAGGACACCTCTTAATTCGTTTTATCATATTACCTCCTTCAAATCCTGAGACAATAATCCTCAACCTTAATATTATGTCAAGCTCTAATTAAGATATTTAATGTCTTCCTTAATATTTATCAATATATAGCTAATAATGTCAATCCAGAATCAATATAACGATCTTGGGAAAGAGTTCTTCCTGCTAAATATTAATACAGCCGGTTTGATTGCTATTGCTGCTTGCTCGCTCCCGGTTTATTGAATATCTTTGACAGGAATACTACTCTATATTTGTCTTATCCCTGAGGAGTAGAAGGATATGGACGATAAAAGACTATTGACGGAGATAGTAAGATATGAGAACGGAGTTATTGAGTATCTTACAGATGCTGTTGTTCGGGAAACCGTGGTAACTGTCCTCGTTAATGGGACAAAGATAGCTTCTATAGCCTGTCTGGACGATAAGCTTATGGAACTGGGGGTCGGCTTTACCTTTACCGAGGGGATTGTCAGTGATCTCTCCGCTATTACTGCTATCCGGCACAATAAAGAGAAAAAGTTAATAGAAATAACAGCAGAGACCTCGAAATCGGATCTGATTGATTATCTGGCAACAACTGAGAAGATCTCCGGTTGCGGAGGCGGGATTTCAGGGATAATAAAGAATTCTGCCCGCAAAGCTTTCCGGAAAAATTCCTTGTCTTTGAACAGCATACCTTTAATCATGAGTTCTTTCCAAAAGTCTTCGGTTCTTTTCCGGGAGACGGGAGGAGTGCATAGTGCCGGTCTTCTTTTGTCCGAGAGCCTGGAATACTATGCTGAAGATATCGGTCGTCATAATGCCGTTGATAAGGTTATCGGAGAAGCTCTTATCAAGCAGAAGAGTCTTAGTGATTACTCACTCCTGACAAGCGGGAGAATATCGTCCGAGATCGTGCGAAAGGCTATCAGGCTTAATATTCCCATGATCCTTTCGCAATCTGCCCCTACTTCAACAGCAATCTCCCTTGCCTGGCACTATGGTGTATATCTGATCGGTTTTGCCCGAGGGAAAAGATTTAATCTCTATACCGGTTTAGCTGATTTTCTTAGTAACAATGAACTCTGAAGGGAGCTGAGAACGGAAAGTATAGTATCGATTTAGTCTTTGTTTTTGAGATATTTCTAAACCAATTCAGTCAGTTTATAAAAAGGATAGATGTAGTGGGTTGGTCTCTCTCTGCTAATACACCCTGATAATAAGAACGTAGGTTTTACTGCTGCTTTTGCCTTAATTTCTGCAGATCTTCTTTTGTATTGATATTATAAAACAGAGGTAGATTAGCTTCCGGTATATCAAAAAAACTCGTTTTGACCAATGGATATAGATTGCTGATTTTTAAATCATTTGCTGCGAGAAGTCTCTGGATCAAAGGAAGAGTCGTTCGGCAATAGATAGCATGCAGTGGTTCATAACCGGATTTATGTCTGGGGATCAACAATGCCGGTGTATCCGCAGATGAATAGTAAGAGGCAAGCATTTGCTTTATCAGGATTGGATTGAGGTTAGGCATATCACAGGCAAAAAGGAAAACGGCATCGTTAGATGCCGCTTTCAAAGCTGCATGCAGCCCTGCTAAGGGACCTGCATTGCGAAAGATATCTTCTTTTATAATGTAACCCGGCAGTTGCTTCTTTACCGGTTCCTTGTCCGTAACAATAATGATTTCCGGGAATATCTGATCCAATATCTCAACTATACCACAGATCAGAGGGATATTCCGGATTCTCAAAAGAGACTTTTCTGTGGCAATCCGGCTGTTCTTTCCCCCTGCCAATATAGCAGCAGAGATTGGGAATTCCTTCTTATTCCCGGTCATTACTCTTCGGTCAATGAGTTGAACTATTTCGCCGGATTAATGTTAACAGTACACTTCCTGAAAACGAGATAGTACAAGGTGGCAACAAAACCGGCACCACCAACTATGTTACCAAGCGTAGCAGCAACCAAATTGTTGATCAAACCGGAAAACTGGATGGAAGAATCGAGTATCATGCCCATTGGAATAAAATACATGTTAGCGATACTATGCTCGAAACCGGAAGTAACGAAAGCCATGATCGGGAAAAAAATACCCAGTATTTTCCCCGGTATATCGTGCGCTGCTAAGGCTAACCAGACTGCTAAACAGACTAACCAGTTACAGAGTATCCCTCTGAAAAATACTGCACCGAATGATAAACCTGCCTTGTAAGAGGCGATACCTGTGGCTGTATTTCTGACCATTTCATTGTCGAACATGTCGCTCATATACATCAGAAATACGATCAGCAGTGAACCGACTAAATTAGCAAAATATACTATACCCCAATAACCGAGCATAGTTGAGACCTTCTTTTTCCCAGCCAGAACAGACATCATGATCAGATTGTTACCGGTAAAGAGTTCAGCACCTGCTATTACAACCAACATAAGACCAACGCTGAAAACAGCTCCACCTAAAAAGACTCTCAATCCAAACGATTCGATACCTGTCATCACTCTCGTTGCTAATTGAGCACCAAAAGCGATAAAAGCGCCTGCCAGAATCCCCAAGATAATTACCTGCAGCATTCCTAATTGGCATTTTTTTGTACCGACTTTTTCAATAACAGCTTCAGCAATGTTCTCCGGAGCGTTAAAATTAGCCATCTGTTACCTCCAATCTACTTTTTTTTGAAGACATCGGTTATTAGCGGCTTTTTTGTCAATAATAATCGTTTTGCATCTGAGATGTTGTAAATCATTCATTCGATGTTAAATCGATGTTCCTGCTCCGGAAACCATAACCCATTACATCACTGACATCATGGATCGTCATAAAGGCTTTGGGATCAATATCATTTACTATATCTCGAACTGCTGCGATCTGGCGGCGGTGAACTACAGTGAAAATTATATTGAGTTCTTTACCGGTGTAACTCCCCTCCCCCTTAATGAAGGTCACCCCCCGGTCAATTTGCCTGTATATCTCAGCTCTAATATCCACGGCAAAGTCCGAGATAATATAGATCCCCTTCAGATAAGGAAGACCTTCAGCAGCTATATCTGTAATTTTTGAGCTGATAAAGAGGTTGACATATCCCCAGATAATTAACTTCAGATCGGCAAAAACAATTCCAATAGCTAAAATGATCAATGTTTCCACTATCCAGAATCCGGTTCCCAGGGACAACCCGGTCTTCTGCTTGATAATCGCTGCCGGGATATCTGTTCCGGCTGTTGAACCTCTGAAACGAAAAACGATACCCAAGCCAAAACCGAGCAATACCGAACCTGCCAAGGCTGAAAGATAGATATCCTCGGGAGCAAGCATCGCATAGATAGTATTACCGTTGATATTAAATGTATAAGGAGTCAGGTCTTTGATTATCCCAAATCTGAAAAGAGATTCCAGACTTACCAGGTCAGTCATTATTGCAGAGACGATCATTCCATAGAATGATCTGGTCCCGAAAGTTTTACCTAAAACGACGAAACTGATAACAAATAGAGGAATATTCATGATTATCATACTAATACCGACTGGGAGATTAAATATATGATAAAAGATCTGAGCCAATCCCCCTATACCACCGGGAGCTATCTTGTAGGGCACTAAAAACCAAGAATAAGCTATAGCCAGAAAGAAAGAACCGAAAACAATACCAATGTATTGATTAATCACTCTTAATCTCTTTTTATTCATATCCACCTCTTTAATTAAAAAAATGATTCCTGTCTGGTGAAAAAGATTTCAGTAAAAATCCGAACCCAACTGTTTTTAAGAATCAGTCTCCGGTTATGCTGAATAATTGAGTCTCAAAAGCAGCTCATTCGTTTATCAGAAATCTCTTTACCCTCATCAGTGTCAAAATTATTTCCCCAGTCTGTTGGTCAACCGAAATCTATTTAAATTTGCTATTACCCTGACCGAAAGCTCTCGCTTCAACCGTTATTCATTCAAAAGCCGCTATACAAAACGCTTTTTTTAAAGGCAGAAGCCAACGGTTGCTCTTCTTTATCCAAAGCTCTTATGCTCTGGATTTTAAGTAGCTACCCTTTCAGGAGTTTTTGTTTTCTCTTCCTTATTCAGCTTGAAAAGTGGGGGATTTATTCCCTTGACGGATAACAGTCCTGAAGATAATAGCTTCGGCTTCAAACAGGAAAAACTAAGAAGAGGTTATAAGAGTGTTTAAGGTTGATTTATTTTTAGACAAACAGTTTCTAAGATCATATACATTTGAAGATCCGGTGACCATTAAAGAGGTCATCTCTCTCCATGAACTCTCGCACTTCGATACTGTCGGTTTTAAGCTTAATAACGAATTTGCCAACAGCAATAAAATCATCGTTGAAGATTCCATTCTTATTTGTGTCGGATTCGAATCTGAAGAAGGATTCAGGATTTATCAGGATTCTGCGATCTTCATTATGGCGAAGGCCTTTTATAACCTGTTCCCCAAGGAATGGAGTCTGGTCATTGAACACTCAATAGGAGACGGTATCTTCTGTGAAGTGTTTCATACAGAGGGTTTCCGAGAAGAACAGATCTCTCAACTCAAAGAAGAGATGCTAAGAATTGTAGAAAAAGAATTGTTTATCGAAAGCATAGAATTGTCGATCAAAGATGCTAAAAAGATCTTTAGCGAACAAAAACGGTCTGATGTTGTAAAGAATCTTGATTACAATCATCGTGGTTATGTTCCGATCTTTAAGTGTGGGGATTATTATGACTATTACATCAGGCAGCTTTGCGATAACACTGGGATTGTTACGGAATTTGAGCTCAATATCCATCCCCCTGGTTTTGTGATTCGTTTTCCCGCTAAAGATACCCGAAAAGTTAAGCAAACTTATGAATATCCCAAGAAACTCTTCCTTGTTCACCAGGAATCAGATAAATGGCTTAATTTTTTTAACGTCCATAATGTTGGTGATCTCAACAAAAAGATAGAAAAATATGAGATCTTGAATATGATTCAGATTGAAGAGGCGTTACACGAGAAGAAAATCGTAAACTTTGCCGAAAAGATCAGCTCACAAGAAGATGTTAAGGTTGTTTTTATTGCCGGTCCTTCTTCTTCCGGAAAAACAACTTTCGCTAAGCGGCTCGCCATCCAGTTACAGGTTAACGGTATTGAGCCCTTGATCATGGGACTGGACGAATATTTTCTTCCCCGTACATTGACACCGCGCAAAGAAACGGGGGAATTTGATTTCGAAAGCATCCGGGCTATTGATCTTGATCTCTTCAATGACCACATTAGACAACTGCTCGCCGGTAAAAGCGTGCAGCAGCCGAAATATAACTTCCTCACCGGGATGAGAGAAAAGAAAAAGACTTTGACGAAACTGAAAAGAAATAACATCCTGATGATCGAAGGAATTCACGGACTCAATGATAATCTATCGGCAACCCTTACATCAGAGCAGAATACTAAAATATATATCAGTTGTTTGAATCAATTGAATATTGATCAACATAATCGTATCGCGACCACCTACTTCAGAAAGATCAGAAGAATTGTACGAGACAATTACTTCCGCGGCTACACGGCAGAAGTAACCCTGGAAAGGTGGCACGATATCAGCTATGGGGAAAGCAGAAATATTTTCCCCTATCAGGAGAATGCCGATATTATGTTCAACAGTGGACTAACTTATGAGATCAATATTCTAAAGAAACACATACTCCCCCTGCTCTATCGCATCTCAAAATACTCTCCTTCCTATACGGAAGCACACAAGATGATCTTTCTCATCGAACACATGCTCGATATCCCCGACGATATGGTCCCCTCCAATTCCATTCTGAGAGAATTTATCGGAGGCAGCATCTTCAAATATTAGCGGCAACAATTATTCTTCTAAGGAACAATTATTGCTTCATATCTTCTAACAGATATGAAGGGGTCGCATATCATTATTCTTTCCCGGCTGAGTTTAGTGTTGACCCTCTTTGAACTTTTCCGGTAAAGAATCGAAGTTGTCTTCTGACGTGCTTTGAATGTAAACCAATAAATGACAACGGATCAAAATTCATTGTCAACAATGATGACATTTATCATTTTTCGGAGGAGTGGTTTTATGTATAAAATGATAAGAAATCAGAAAGGGAGCTTGAGTATTGCTTTAGTCATTACGATCATCTCCCTGCTTTCCGGTCTTTCCCTCTCTTCTATAGCATTCCGCGATTTGCGCAGTATGCGTTTGCAGTTAGACGGCACTCAGCAGTTTCATCTTCTGCGTTCGGAAGTAAACAGGGGAAAACTGGTTGCTTCCGTTTATCAGAATGTTAACCATCCTCCTCAGCTTACAACACTTCCATTACGCAACGTACCTGTTGATTTTGGTTCCCACAGGACTCTATATACTGCCAAGACCAAGCTGAATATCCATGAAGATTTTTCCCGCTCAGGGTATCTGATCAGATCATTGATTACTGCCGACAGAGGAAGCGGATCTTTGATTTCAGAAGACACTAAATCTCCGGTCAAACGATACGGAGAGAACTTCATCCATTCGCTGAAAACTCTGGCTGTGTTTCATTACTTCAGTGATATTGACAGAGCTCTTGACGATCTTGAAGGGAATATTCGTTTTTTTGGTATGGATGTTGTTAATGGTCGTGTTCATTCCAACACTGACATCTGGATCAGTCGCTCAGGCGGAGGTTGGCCCACTTTTTTGGGGTTGGTAACAACCTCAGGCGTAGTTAGGGTACATCCCGGCGGAGAGAGTAACTACCCCAGAGACCAGGTTTTTCAGGGTGGCTTACATGAAAACTATCCAAAAATAGTATTCGATCCAACTGCTGAACTGATCAGAGCAAACGGGAGAAAACCTTTCGGAGTCAATGAGTTAGACAATCACATTGCCTTCGTTACTGTTGAAGGGCAATCTTTTCAATCTTACGTCGGCCAGATTATACCAAGTAACAAACTGCTCCCCGTTCATAGCTCTTACCCCCCTTATGGGGCAGTCGGAGACACAATAGCCTGGAATACCTTGATGGATACCCTTTGGACTGTCGGTCCTTCAGGAACTCTTAATAGTCAATCAGTTTGGGTTCCTTATGAATTGTGGATTTCCGGTAATTTCAAAGGAAAGCAGAGCTGGGGAAGCGCCGGTAATATATATCTCAAAGATGATCTTACTTATTGGAATACCCCTCCCGGGCAAGCACCGGATAACGAGCTCTATCCCAATACGGAAGATTATCTGGGGATAATCTCAGAAAAGTCTATCTACATTCAGTACGGTTATACCCATCCGGTGAACAGGATCCGGCATAAACCGAATACGAACAATATTTACATCTATGCCGCCCTCTGTGCCATGGGGGAAGATGGAGAACCTAACCAATACGGAATACATGTAAATGCCGGAATTTTCACTTTCCAGTATCAGTTTCCCAAGGGTTCAACTCCCGCTCAGATGTGGCAGGGAGAATGGTATGATAACATTGATCTCCACAGATATCAGTTTCCCACCTCCCCTCATACTCCGTGGCCCCCAGGTCTCGATTATCCCGGGTACAATCCTTTATGGCCTGAAGCGGGAGCTGTCTTTGATCATCCCCCGATTCCTAACCCTCATGGAGCTCCCAGTATCGTTTTCTTACGGGGTGATATCAATCTCTTCGGTTCTATTGCCCAAAGGAGGAGAGGTTATGTACGGCGAAGCGGCAATCCGGATACCGATACTAATAATGATAATCCTCTCTGGGATATTGAAGAGGGAATTTACGGAAGACATACGGGACAAGCGAGTGGATATAATAAAAACTATACCTTTGATACCCGCTTCGAAGAGATCGGACCTCCCGATTTCCCTTTCATCAAATTTGATGATTATGAATCGGATGATCTGATGCTAATCGGATATCAAACACTATCCTGGAAGTTTAAAACCCCACCGGCGAGTTTTTGAGTTACCAATGCAGGGAGAGCAAATATCAACCTTCAGAGATAATTATGAGAAATGAAAGAAATAAAAGTAAATTTTTGTTGACAAGATCAACTCTCCGGAGTTTATTTTAGTCAAGGGTATAATCCCGATATAAAAAGGAGCAGTCTTATGATAAAGTTAATAAAGAATCAGAAAGGAAGTTTAGGAATTGCACTCGTAGTTGCCTTGATCGCCGTTCTTTCAGGAGGGTCTCTTTCATTAGTGGCTTTCCGTGATGTCAGAAGCATGCGTTTGCAATTAGACAGTACGCAGCAGTTTCATATTCTCCGTTCGGAAGTAGACAGGGGCAGGCTGGTAGCTTCGATCTATGAAGGTATGGACAACCCACCCCCCATAACTACCCTGCCGGACAGGAAAATTAATATTGATTTTGGTACACATCGAACTCAATATACTGCCCGCACTAAATTGAACACTTATACTGAATTTGCCCAAACCGGGTTTTTGATCAGATCTTTGATCACAGCAGTCAGAGGAACCGGGCAGTTAGTCAGTGAAGAGATGAGATCTCCGGTAAAACGTTATGGCGAAAATTTCATCCAATCATTACAGACATTGGCAATCTTCCATTATTTCAGCGACATTGACAGAGCTTTGGACGATGTTGAAGGAAATATCCGGTTTTATGGAGCCGATGTTGTCCACGGACGAGTTCATTCCAACACGGATATCTGGATCAGGAATCTGGGAGGATGGCCTACCTTTACCGGTCTGGTAACAACTTCTGGTGAGATCAAGGTATATCCTGGGGGTGGATCTGATTTTCCTGAAGACCAGATTTTTCAGGGGGGATTGATAGAGAACTATCCGAGAGTAGTCTTTGATCCAACAGCAGACTTGATTCGGGCAAACGGGATAAGACCGTTCGGACATATTGAGTATGATAACCGAATAGCATTTGTAACGGTAGATGGTGGAGCTTATGAATCGTATATTGGAAACATCGTTCCCGGAGATACTCTTGTTGTTTACGATTCTTATCCCCCTTACGGACCTGTCGGTGATTCTATTAACTTCAACGTTGTTCCGGATACTCTCTGGGCTCCAGGGCCATCAGGATCAGTCACAAATAACTCTGTTTGGGTACCTTATGAATTATGGATTTCCGGAACTTTTGCCGGCAGGCAGAGTTGGGGTTCTGCTGCTAATATCTATTTAAAAGACGATATAGTGTATCAGGGTACTTTAATTGGACAGCCGCCGGACGGTGGAGAGGATGGTATGCTTCCGATCAATGAAAGTGATTATTTAGGTATTATCTCTGAAAAGAACATCATTATTCAATATGGTCACGTCCATCCTTCTGACGATTCCCGGAACAGACCGAATACGAACAGTATCTACATCTATGCCGCATTATGTGCCATGGGAGAAGATGATGGTCCTAACCAGTACGGGATCCATAACAATGCCGGAATATTCACATTCCAGTATCAATTCCCTAAAGGATCAACACCAAACCAGATTTGGAATGGAGAAATGTGGGAAAAGATCGATCTCCACAGGTTCCGTTATCCCACCTCTCCCTTCATGCCTTGGCCCCCGGGTTTGGACTATCCGGGATATAATCCGGTCTGGCCGGAACCAGGACCTGTTGCCGGACATCCGCCAATCCCAAACCCTCACGGAACACCAACTGTGGTTTACCTGCGGGGTACTATTAATCTTTTTGGTTCGGTAGCCCAAAGAAGACGTGGTTATGTTCGCCGCAGCGGTAATGCAGATTATGATACAGCTAACTTCTGGGATATCGAAGAAGGAATCTATGGACTCCATTCCGGTGCGCTTACCCCTCCCGGAGGAGCCAGCGGTTATGATAAGGAATACTATTTTGATACCCGGTTCGAGCAGACAGGACCACCCGATTTTCCTTTAGTCAAATTTGAGGGATATGCCTCTGATGAGCTGATGCAATTGGGTTACAAAACGCTGTCCTGGCGATTTAAAAAGCCCCCGGTAAATTTCTAAACAGAGAAGATACAAACATTATTTAGGGTCTGATGTAAAAGTGGTTACTTTCACATCAGACCCTTTCAATTTTCTTAAATGACTATCATTTTACAACTTATTGTAGTTCTTGAATGAATTGATAATATCCTCTTTGTAGGCTGGATGGATACCGAATTTTCCGCAGACAGCACCGGCTGAATGATTAGCAATCAAGGATGCTTTTTCGATGCTGACTCCGGCACAAAGACCAAGTATCAGGGCACTAATGACAGTATCCCCGGCTCCGGAGACATCAAAAACCTCTTGAGCAAAAGTCGGGATATCGGTTCTGTTTCCCTTTTTAGAGAAGACCGTCATCCCCTTCTCACCTCTGGTGATAATTAAGTGTTCCGGATCGAGTTTATGCATCAAAATTCGGGCAGCCTGATTCAACTCCTCTTCAGTTTCGACAGGAAGTCCGGTATTCTTTTGCAATTCGGCAATATTAGGCTTGAACAACGTAGCCTTTCGGTAGAGAAAGAAGTTCTTGAATTTCGGATCGACAGCAACAGGTATTTCAGCATCAGCTGCCATTTTCAGTACTTCGGCAATGACTTTGGGGGTTAACAATCCTTTATTATAATCTTGAATCACCACTCCATCAATAGCAGGCAGCATATTCTTAAAACTATCTACGATCCTCTCTTCCAGTTCCTGGCAACAATCCTTCCGGGATTCATAATCAATGCGGACTACCTGTTGCTGATGAGCAATAATTCTACTCTTCCGGGTAGTTGGTCTGCTCTTATCCCGAAAAAGATTATCGCAGTCAATTCCCAGTTCCTGGAGGATGGCAAATATCTGTTCTCCGTAGAGATCATCGCCGGTAATCCCAATCGGATAGGGTTTGGCAGCGAGGGCTCTGAGATTATAGACGACATTCGCCGCACCACCTAACCGGTATTCCTCCTTATCGACATCGACTACCGGTACCGGTGCTTCGGGAGAAATTCTCTCTACTTTACCCCAGAGATAATGGTCGAGAATTATATCACCGATGACAGCAACTTTTTTTCCTTGATAACTATCAATAATACTGGTTAACTCACCAAGATTCAATTCTAAACCTCCTTCAGAAATGATCCTCTCTATTATTAATTTTACTGCCTGTCAACCGACCGGGTAATTCCCATCAAAACAGGCAAAACAGTAATCTTCAGGTTTTTTTACTGTTTTTTTAAGTAACTCGGTATTCAGGTAGAGAAGAGAATCTGCTCCGATGTACTCTTTGATCTCCGCCAAAGATAGTTTATTGGCGATCAATTCCTCTTTTGTTGGAGTATCAATCCCGTAATGGCAGGAAAATTTAACTTGCGGAGATCCTATCCGCAGATGAACCTCTTTTGCCCCGGAGCTTTTAAGCAGTCTGATCAGATTTTTTATGGTTGTACCTCTCACAATGGAATCATCGACCAGGATAATTCTCTTATTATCCATAAAATGCGGTAAGGTATTGAACTTCTGATGGACACTTTCGTCCCGTATCGTCTGATCCGGCTTGATAAAGGTTCTTCCAACGTAATGATTTCTTATCAATCCGATTTCAAAGGGAATACCTCTACTTCTGGCATAACCGAGAGCAATGAAATTAGCCGAGTCCGGAACAGGAATCACCATATCGGCAACAGTATCATCAATGTCGGCAAGACATCTGCCCAGAGCTTCCCTTACCTGATAAACGTTTTCTTCGAAATGAAAACTATCGGGTCTGGAGAAGTAGATATGTTCAAATATGCAATGACTTAGTTTCTTTCGGAGAGCCCTATTTTCAGATGGGTCTGGAATTATCTGCAACTTGTCCTTGTAGGCGAGTAGAATTTCTCCCACCCCTACTTCGTGAGCCTCCCTAATGCCCAGAATATCGAGAGCACAGCTTTCTGAAGCCGCTACAACCACCCCGTCAGACCTTTTCCCCCAAACCATAGGTCTTATCGCCTGGGGATCTCTGAACATATATAATTCATTACGGGTTGCCAGGACAGTAGAGTATGCCCCCTTAACATCTTTCATCAATGACCTTATCGCTTCGGTAATTGACTTCCCTCTCTCCTGAACCTGGAAGACCAGATACTTCAGTATCAGTTCTCCGTCATTATCACTTTTGAAATGCACCCCTTCAACTTCCAAAGCATGCCGGATCTCCTGATAATTAATAACATCTCCGTTGCTGGCCAGGGCAAAGGATTGCCCGGCAAATATCTCCTCGATATGTGGCTGAGAATTGAACTCGGTTGCAGCTCCACAGGTAGGATACCGTACATGACCTACTGCGATTGAGCCCGGTAATTCCGATAGTAGTTCCGGGGTAAAGACCTGCTTGACCAGTCCCATTTTTTTCCTCAATCTCATAGTAATGCCGTCACTGACTGCCATCCCACAGCTTTCCTGTCCTCTATGCTGTTCGGCAAACAATCCGAGCATAGCCAGTTCAGCTGCCCTGTTTCCGTTAAAGACCCCGATTATTCCACACACGGAATTGACTCCTTTGTTTAATTGTTTTTAGTTATATGAACGCTTTTTATGTTCATAACGGCTTCTTAGTCTGAAAACTAATTTTATTCTCCGTTCCGTTGAGCAGTCGTTTGATATTAGTTTTGTGTTTTATTATGATAAACAGGGCTACGATCACTGCCATTATCAGGAACTCTAACTCTGGCGGTTTCTGATAGAAAGAGAAAAATGTTTGCACTGCAACCAAAATCACAGCTGCGCTAATGGAACCAAGTGAGACATATTTGGTTAAGGCTGTGACTATGGTAAAGAAGGCTAAAGCAATGACAAATGGTATCGGTATCAGGGCAGCAAAAACACCGGCAGAAGTGGCTACCCCTTTTCCGCCCCGGAAGCGAAGAAATACGGTAAAAATATGCCCGGTAATAGCAGTGAATCCAGCTGCTATCAATAAAAAGTTATTACCGGGAACAAAAAAGGCAGCAACAGAAACTGCTAAAAATCCCTTCGCCATATCAAGAAGCAGAGCGACAAGACCTATTTTCCAGCCCAGGACCCGCAAAGCATTCGTTGCTCCGACATTTCCGCTGCCGTGTTTTCTGATATCGATTTTCTTAATAAACTTCCCCAGTATATAGCCAAAGGGAATACTTCCTAAGAGATAGGAAAAAAGGATAATCAGTACAACTTCACTTACCATTTTTTTCTCTCTCCTTGCTGCGAAAGATCGTTTTGATGGTAACTCCGTTGAATTTGAAACGTTCCCGTAACTGATTATGCAGATATCTGCGGTAGCTGACGGTTATCCATTTAGCATTATTGCAGAAGAAGATAAACACGGGAGGCTGTACTCTCTGCTGAGTGCAATAGTATATCTTTGTATGTTTACCACTGGAATGAGATGGTGGAAATTTCGCCATAACACCTTCCAGAAAATCATTCAATTCTGAGGTAGGTACCCTTTTCTTACTCTCCAAATCGACTTGCAGAATCAGGTCTAATATCTTGCGCAAACGAAGATTAGTCAATGCCGAAACAAAAACTATCGGGGCATAATCAATAAAAGAGAGTTCCTCTCTGATATCTCTGATAAATTTCCCCATCGTGCTGTTATCTTTCTCTATCAAGTCCCATTTATTCACGACAATTATTATACTTTTGAAGTTTCTTGCGGCATAGGAAGCTATCTTCTGATCCTGTTCTGTTACTCCGTCATCTGCTGCTATCATTAGAACTACAACATCACTACGGTTTACGCTCTCTATTGTTCTCATAACGCTAAAATATTCAACCCCGTAGCGGACACTCCTCTTTCGTCTCAGTCCTGCCGTATCAATTAAGCGAAGGTTACGAGCATGATATTTCAACTTGGAATCTATCGAGTCTCTGGTTGTTCCCGGCAGATCATTTACGATAGCCGTATCTTCTCCGACCAGTCTGTTGAGAAACGAAGACTTGCCGACATTAGGTTTCCCAACTATAGCAACTCTGATCTCATCCTCTTCCTTGTCATCATATTCTACATGTTCAATTCTCTCACAAATGCTGTCTAACAAATCTCCGATATGTCTGCCGTGAGTCGCTGAAATAATCTGAGGAGCACCAAATCCAAGCTTCATATAACCGTAAACATCATGTTCCTCTTCTAGGGTATCAGCCTTATTAACTACAAGAAGTACCTTGTCGTGATGAGGAGCTAATAATCTGCCGATCTCCAAATCCAGCCCGGTTACATCTACTTTGGCATCAACTAAAAATAAAATAAGATCAGCTTCGTTAATAGCTAATTCAGCCTGAAATCTTACTGCCTTAGTAATATCATCTGCCGTATCGAATACTATTCCTCCGGTATCAACCAGATAAAATGCATGGGTAGTCCATTCCACAAGCTCATATTTCCTGTCCCGGGTAATCCCTTCCATGGAGTCAACAATAGCACTCCTTTTTCGGCATAAGCGGTTAAAGAGTGTCGATTTACCGACATTCGGCCTGCCAACAATAGCAACAATTCCCTTTCTCATCTTTATCCTTAACTTTTTTGTCAAATTCGAGTCCTCAGCTTATTTGTCAATAGAATATAAGACTTCCTGTTCTGATTATGTTCCGGTACGATACTAATGTTAGCAAAAAGCAATAAAGACGTTGTAAGATCAGCTTCTTATCTTATCTGTTTTCTCATTCCCGTAGAGCAGAGAGAATAGCAACCTCCGGATAAAAAAGATTTCAGCTTCAAGATCTAAGTACTATCAGAATTTTATTGACATATTTATCCCTGAGTCATCTTTGAAACTATTAAAACATCTGCTATATTAACCAGAACCAAAGCAGATAACTAAATCGAAGTAATTTGGTTTCTCTGATCGGCAAACTGACCGATTTCAAGGAGGCAGAATGATAAACGCCAGGTTTCCTTTACTTTTCGCCTTAGTAATTTTCCTGATTATCTACTCACCTTTGCAACACAACGAACTCTTAGCAGCTGTCAGTCTGGAAAACCCTGCAAGAATCCGCAATATCTCAGAAAGCCCGGAACCTGGTTCTCTCTCTATCTGGGGAACTACTCTCCACAATCTGGATGAGATTCCTGTTGGGAATGATTATCTCACAGTCGCTACCGGGGATTATCATGCCCTTGCCTTAAGAGTGGACGGAACCCTTACAGTTTGGGGTGCCGGCACAGAGAATACAGGTACTTTTCCGCATTACGGTCAGAGTATTATTCCTGCCGGTGACGATTATATAGCGGTCGCAGCAGGTGATTTTCATAGTTTAGCTCTACGCTCTGACGGAACCTTGATCGCTTGGGGACGTAATAATTACGGTCAGACAAATGTCCCTGGCGGCAATGATTTTACCGCTATTGCCTGCGGCAGTTTTCATAGCATTGCCTTAAGAGAAGACGGCACAATAAGTGCCTGGGGAGCTGGTATGAGTAATTCGGGAAGCTTTCCCCATTATGGACAGAGTATTGTACCTGACGATGATAGCTTTGTTGCAGTCGCAGGGGGAGCAACTCATACCCTTGCTCTTAGAAATGACGGCACTTTGACAGCATGGGGCAGAAATAACTACGGACAGACAGATACTCCTCCGGGAGACAGTTATGTCTCCATATCAGCTAATAATTACCATAATTTAACCTTAAAAAATGACGGTTCGGTCACTGCCTGGGGTAGAAATACTTCAGGACAGTGCAATGTTCCTGTCGGTGAGAGTTTTTCAGCCATCTCTGCCGGCAGAGAACACAGTATAGCCCTCAGATTGGACGGCTCGCTCAGTGCCTGGGGTTCGAACAATTCCGGACAATGTGACGTACCGGAAGGTCACCATTATTCTGCTGTTGCTGCCGGATATCAACATAGTATAGCCCTCAGTTCCTATCAGTACAGTTTACTCTCCCCGAACGGCGGAGAAATCTGGCAGACAGAGACGGAAAGATTGATCCGCTGGTATTTCAAGGGAGAGAATATTGCTTTTCTTCTGCAGTACACCTCCGATAACGGCAGCAACTGGAACGATATCACTACCGTAGATAGTAGCGAATCTTCCTATAACTGGACTTTACCCTCTTTTCCCTCAGCAGAATACAGAGTTAGAGCTATTTTTCTGCTCGCTGGAGAGGAAGTTATTATGGAAAGTGAAAACAATTTCACCTTAACTACCGGCGAGGTTCCGGAAATAACCATCCTTGCCCCTTCCGAGAGTAATCTCCGTTTACAGACCGGAAGCAGTTACGAGATCCTTTGGAACAGTAGCGAAGTAATTGCTGCAGATATCTATTTTAGCTCTGACAATGGTTACACCTGGCAGGAAGTAGTATCAGAAATCCCGGCAAACTCAGGTTCCTATCACTGGATTATCCCGGAGTTCCCCACGGCAACAGCCCGGATAAAGATTCAGGACAGCAGCAACAACCTGGTACAAGATGTTTCTGCCGAACCCTTTTCTCTGGTAAAATTAGCTCTGCTCAACTCTCCGGACAGCATGGTGTTGTACGGAGGTGAGAATCTGTTGATAGAATTCCAGGCTATCAACGCTGATCGTTTCCGTTTGAAGTACAGTCCGGACGATGGTGAGAACTGGTTAACTATTGCTTCCTCGCTTTATCAGGTGCAGTATAACTGGCTCATCCCAAATCTTGATTCAGACAGAGTGGTCCTGCGTCTGGAAGATTATTATAACAATGACATCTATGACGAATCCGCTATTTTCAGCATTAACAACCGAATCACTCTCTTGTTTCCTACCGGGGGAGAAAACCTTCTTGTCGGAACGATCAGGGAAATTGAGTGGATAGCTGCTGATGAGGTAACTTCTGTTTTGATAGATTATTCTGCTGATAACGGTGAGAACTGGACTCCGGTCAGAGATATCCCCTATCCGGCAGCTTCCGGTTTCTATGAATGGTTGATTCCCGACACTCTTTCTGCCGAATGTCTGGTCAAGGTGAAGAGTGTCGTTAACCACAATTCCTTCGGAATTAATAGCGAACCATTTACCATAAGCAATAAGCAGCTGCTTTTAACTTCTCCCACAGGAGGTGAAGTTTGGTATCCAGGTACCATTCAGATGATCGATTGGGAAGCTGTAAACGTAGATTCCATTTCCATAGCCTTTTCTTATGATAACGGTATCTCCTGGCTTGAGATCGAAGAGGGTATTCCAACCGGTGCTGCTCCTTATCTCTGGGAAATCCCTGAATTTGGTACTCCTTCAGGAAAGATAAGGATCACCGATACCGAAAATTACATGATCCAGAGTTCTAATATTGAAACATTCACGCTCGATTACTTAAACCCGCCCCGGGAACTGGCAGCAGCCTTGACGGAAGAGGGAGTCACTCTGACTTGGGAACCACCTTTAGGCATCACTGGAAACAGAAAAACAACAAACACTCTTGATATCAATAAGAAAAACCGGGCTTTACAGACCCGAACCGGAACTGCTTTTTCCACCCGTAGAGTTACTGAAAGAAGAAACTCTTATCCTGAGCCGTTTTTCGCAAACTCAGGATGGTCTTTTCTCGGATACAATATCTATATTGACGAGACCTTAATTAATCCGGAACCGTTTCTCCACACGGAATTCCTGCACGAAGATGCAGCTGTCGGCTCAAGCTATTCCTACTATATAACAGCTCTCTATGATGAGGGTGAATCCCTCCCCTCGAATACAGTCGAAATAAAAGTAACAGAAATCTCTGAAGAAGCAATAATTCCTATCCTAACTCTTTTACACAGAAACCGTCCTAACCCCTTCAATCCTGATACGACGATCAGTTTTTCTCTCGCTGGAGAAGGGAGAGTAAAGATAGACATTTTCAACATCCGGGGGCAGCGGATCAAAAGTATTGCTGATCAACAATTCCCTGCCGGTAACCATTCGGTCATTTGGGACGGAAAGGATGACAATAATAAAGCAGTGGGCAGTGGATTGTATTTTTACCGCATGCAGTCAGAAGATTATACTGCGGTCAGAAAAATGACTTTGTTAAAGTAAGATGAACAGCAAGACCGGCAGCCGGGAAACCTAATACCGTCATTTTTCCGGTACAATGAAAACTCGTTTCCGGTTTTGACTGAGCAGACAGGAGGATAAATGAAAATATCTCTGATCATACTAATAATAAGTTGCTGCCTCTTTATTACTACTATAATCGAGGCTCAACAAACAATAGAAGATTTCAATTCGGGAACTATTGATTTGATTTCTTATCCCGAGGAAGACATTGATTCTGAAGCCTGGACTCTTGACCCGGTAAATACCTATCAGGACTCCGATTATTCCCTGAAATTGTACGGAAATACCTGGAAGGTGCTGGAGATCGACCCATTACCGGTAGATACTACATCAGTCTGGCAGATAGCTGCCTATGTCCAATCTGTGGGAAGATATCAGGGGTTTGGCTTGATGGACGGAGAAAATGTTCTCTTCTATTCTTTTGCCGGAACTACTATGCTTGATATTGAAGAATGGTTTCATGTTTACCAGGGTGTTTTTCCTACTAACTCCTGGAATACCTACCAACTCCCGGTTGGCGATGATTGGATGGCCTGGTTCGAATATGAACCGGTCATTACGAGTATAGTTTTTGTTAATGACAATGATAATCTCTCTAATCCGGGAACTATCCATTTTGACCTGATACTTGACATCACAGAGGCTTTACCTTTTCAACCTCAGGTAGAGATATTCCATAGGGTGAGTAGAGTAACCAGGAGAGCACATAATACCCTGCAAGCTGAAGTGCAGTTCACTGCTTATGTTTATGATCCTGACTACGATGAACATGATTTTTACTGGCAATTCGGTGACGGTTCCGGTAGTAATGAACAAAATCCCTATCATACTTTCGAAGTAACTGCCGATTATCCATACACTGTGTTTCTGGCGGTTGTCAATCCGGCAGAAAGATGGGGTTTTGCTTCCACTGAGATCGAGATCACAGAAGGGGATTCTGCTTTACCCCTGAAAATCAACTTTGTCGGTGATATTATGTTAGCCCGCCGCTACGAACAGGGAGGCGGTATCATCCCCACCCAGGGAGTAGAGGCAATCTTTGAACCTACTCTTCATCTGCTTGGCGATGCTGCCGATGTAACTGTTATTAATCTGGAATCTCCCCTGACAACCTCCAATACCAGCCATCCGACAAAAACTATCTGTTTTAAGGGACACCCGAATAATGTCGCCGGACTAACTTATGCCGGAGTAGATGTAGCAACCTTAGCTAATAATCATATTCTGGATTATATGCTTCCCGGATTACAAGAAACCCAGCAGGTTCTGGAGACTGAAAATATTCTTCATCTTGGAGCGGGAGCCGATTCTTATGAAGCATATCTGCCGGTTTTTGTTAACCGGAAAGGAGTTAACGCAACTTTTCTCGCTTCGAGTGACCGCAACGGACATTATAATAACTTCCAACCCTATTTACAGGCAGGATTCAATAAACCCGGTTTTGCGTTTATGACTCCTTACTATGTCAGAAAACAGATACAATCTGTCAGAGATGTATCTGACCTGGTCGTTCTTCTCCTCCATTCCGGCAGCGAATATTCATTGGGTCCACTTTCCCATGATTATGATTATCTCCGCGATGGTATATTATATGCAGGAGAAGAATACTTTGATCGGATCGATATTCCGAAAATGTGGGACAGGGAGATCAGGCATTTTATGATCGATTCCGGTGCTGATCTGGTCATTAATCATCATCCCCACATAATTCAGGGCTTGGAAGTCTATAAAGGTAAATTGATCGCTCATTCCCTGGGAAACTTTATCTTTGATCTCGATTATCCGGAAACAATGCCCACGATGATCCTGAATACCGAAGCTGACAAAACAGGTTTTATCTCTTACTCTGTAACACCGGTTTTTATCGACGGCTATATCCCGCAACCGGCAACAGGCGAACTCGGTTTGCATATCCTTGATTATCTGGCACGTCGTTCCAAGGATCTTGACACCTATCTTCACATCGACAGAGAAGCAGTTAGGGCTCATGTCATTCTGGATACACTGACCATGGTCTATAATGAGACTGACTATCAAGAGACTTTGCATTTCGATCAAGTCGCTTCTCTCAATCATTCTCAGCCTTTAGTACTCCGTAAGAACGGCTCGATCTCTTCCTTACGCTATATTGAACCTTCGGCAGATTATCATTACCGTCTGGGAAGAGAGTTGATCTGGTTTGGTAATTTTGAAGATGAAGGGTGTACTCTCTGGAATACTTCCCACTCAGATAGTTCCTACGATAATGAAGTCAGTTATCAGGGAGAAAGATCCCTGAGACAGATCCGGGATACAAATGCCGGATCTCTGACAACTCGTCTGAACTTGCGGATAAAGAAATATGAACAGACCGACTATACTCTCTACGGTCACCTCAAAACTCTCAATGCCTCGGATGCTAACATTGAGATCCGTTATTATTCTAACCGCACATCTTCTTACGCCTTAGGGAGTGAAACCCTCACTCTGCCACTTTCTCAAACGAATGACTGGACTTTTTTTCACAAGGAACTGACCGTACCGACCAATGCCAATTACTTTGATGTCTTGCTGCTAAGCAGCGGTCCTTCATTGGGTATCGGACAAACATGGTTCGATAATGTAGGACTGATTGAATGGACAGACTGGGAGAGCTTTGAACCGGGTATTGAGATCATAAATCCCAATGATTTCTATTTTGTGCAGTTAATGACATCCGAACCGGTAGATACAGCGATACTAACTTACAGAGAAAGAAACTATAATAACTATCAGGATCCCGATCTCTTCTCTAATCCTGATTCCCTTCCGGGAGTTACCAAAGCCTATCTGTATAATAATTATCCCAATCCCTTTAATGCTGAGACCCACTTCTCTTTTTCGGTAAACAGACCTGGTAAAGCCGATCTGATTATATATAATATTAAGGGACAAAAGGTCAGGCACCTTTTCAACGAATATGTCAATACCGGAGAGAGAAAAACCATAACCTGGGATGGCAAGAATGATTCGGAAAGAGAGGCAGCCAGCGGTATCTACCTCTACCGGCTTCTTCTGGATAACCAGCCGGTCAGTATGAAGAAATGCCTCTTGTTGAAATAATCGCCTGATCCTTCAGAGATTTAGTAAAACAATCCCTGAATAATCAGCGCTGTTCGTTCTATTCTTCAAAGATCTTATGCAGGATATATTTTTCTGCTAAATCTCCGGTTATTCTTTCACCTGCCATATCAAGATGGATGATATAATTCTCAGCAACAAAGTAACTGTTCGGCGGGTCAATTTCTTTTAGGGTGATCGTATTCCCCCTATCGTTCCAGAGATACTTACCGCTCTGTTCAAAGAAAGAATCAGCTTTACCCAAATACGATCTTCTGAGCACGTAAGATCCATCATAGGTAAGATAAATCTCAGTTTCGATCCCTTCTCCGGAAGCAGAAGGCAGAATACCCCGGTAAAGCCCCTCATAATCAAGAGAGTTTCTGGCATTATGTTCTTTAGCAAATGCCGTTAACTCCTCTTCGGTCAAAACCTCTCCCCCCCCATTTTCTGCTTTACATCCGCTATTCATGCTGATGATAATTACTAAGAGAGAAACAGCTAACAACCGGTACATCACTCTCCTTCCTGACAATTGATCCTCCCTTATGATTCTTGAAGTTGAATTCTTACTTTTACTTACGTCTTTTATTACCTTACTCTCTTTTGTCAATCATTCTGTTTCGACGGAAAGAAACGATTTTTTTTAACTATCGGCTACTCTTAGAAAGACTACAAATCTTTTGGGTGCATACTCCAGACCACCATAAGAGTATAAGGAAAAGATTAGGATTACCGGAATGCTTAGTTTTTCTCTTGCAAAAGGAGATAGAGATAACGAGAGAGAGAGAAGCCTTGACAGCGAAACCGGATCATTACATAAGATTTTTGAAACTAAGATATATTCCGGGTGAAAAAATGAATAATGGAAAGATCCTCACGATACAATGCAAATGCGGACTTGATCTGTTCCGCTACTTCAAAGCCGGCAAAGGGAGAATTATCAAATGTTTTCTGAAAAGAATGACTGATGATTATGTCGGTCTGCATAATTGTGAAAACTATTCCAAGCCGCAATGTCCCCAATGTGGCAAAGAACTCGGTATCATCATGATGATCAGAGGTGAACCTGCATTGAAACTGAATCAGGGAACAATAAAGCCGGTCAGGGTCTGATTCAGTCAGTTTGGTAAAAACTCTGAAGACTGATCTTTACAGCTCTTTTCTTCCTCTTTTCATCCGGTAAAAAGAGAAAGCAATCATCTCTGGACAGCTTGAATTTTTCCCTGAATTGAGCAGAAGAAGCATTGAAGATCAAAGACCTCTGGATAACTCTCTTCTCTGTTTCATAATCTCGGCACACCGATTCGATATTGGAACGCAAGTATTTTTTCCAGCTTTTAGCTACTTGAACTATATTGCCGGTAAGAAGGAAATCGGGATAATACTGCAACCCTGAAACTGAACAAAGATCCCATCTTAAGCAATCAAGGAACAGTTCCTGTTCATCAGGATAGTTTTCGACAAGGAATTGAGCGAGCAGTTTTGCTGTCTTCTGCCAATCCTTCTGCCAGAGATTTATCTCATTGGCAAGCCAGAATTCTTCCAGTTTTGAGAAGAGACTGAAGGGATCGGGAGAGAGATGTCAGGTTCTGGAGAGTCCGGGGGAAATGATGAGAATTGTAAAGATTATTCACTAAATGTTCGATATTCTGTAATGAGAGTAATTCCGGGAAAGAAATCCATTTATTGGAAAAGACCTTATAGGGCGCTTCTTGTTGATAGACAAGATCATACTCCTGAGTCTTATCTGCGAGTACTGTTCCGGGAAGCACTTTTAGCATTCCGGGCTGCAAATGGTCTGGCTGCAGAGCATAGATATCATTGAATGACTTCCGGGCAGACTCCCGGTCATCATAAGGGAGACCGAAGATCAGATCGAGATGTACAGGTATATTAGACCTTTGGAGCAAGGGAGCGATTTTCTCTTTTACAACCGGCCATTCACCCTGACGGTTTATCTCGCTTAGTACCCTGTTGTTAGTTGATTGAACTCCAATCTCGAATTGGAAAAGATTAGCCGGTACCGTTTCCAGGAGAGTGATATCTTCTTCAGTTAACAGATAGGGGTTAATCTCAAAGTGAAAACGGGTATTCGGATTCTCCTTGCTTAGAAACGACCAGACCTTTCTCGCATAGTGAGGATCTGCATTAAAGGTTCTGTCCACAAATTTTACCAAGGGGACTTCATATTCCATAAAGAAGAAAAGCTCTGTTCTGACTCTATCCCAGCCCCTGAATTCCAGAATATTATCCTCTCTTGACGATAAGCAATAAGAACAGTGATAAGGACAACCCCGGCTGCTTTCGTAATAAATTATCCGGTTTTTTAAAAGCTTTATATCTTTCTCTGAATAGGGAAAAGGTATCTCGCTCAAAGAGAGATTAGGAATTCTTACTATTCTCTCCGGATAATCGAAATCCTTAGTCAATAACTTCAGCCAGGCTTGCTCTCCCCCGCCGGTAACTATGAAATCAATGGAATCATAACTATCAAGCCATTGTTGAGAGTTAAAACTGACTTCCGGTCCTCCCAGGACTATTCTCGTCTCAGGCAGAATCTTTTTCATCTCGGGTAATAACTCTCTGACAAGTTTACTATTCCAGATATAGACCGACATAGCTATGATCTCGGGCTGATAACCATATATATCGGCAAGAATGTCATATGAATACTGAGAAGTGGTATATTCAGCGATTGCTGTCTCAGCTTTCCCGGTGCTTAGTTTACGAAGATAAAATAGAACCGGATTGGAATGGACATATCTGGCATTTATCCCGACAAAGAGAATCTTCTTCATGGTAAGGTTATCAGAGCCGGATAAGGTTATTCTTCATCACGACGGAAGATGATGATCTTTTCACCCTTCTTCTGCATGCCATATTTTTCCCGGGCAATTCTTTCCCAGGCTTCAGGATTATTTTTCAGATCTTCAATCTGTTTTTTCAACTCCTCATTGTTGATCTTCAGACTCTGATATTCTTCCTTTAACAGTTTGTTTGTCTTTCTCGTTTGATAACAGCTCAAAAGATTATATCTGGTAAAGAAGAAGGTATATATGATGATGGAAAAGAAAATGATCCAATAAAGATAGTTCTTGATCTTTTTTTTCCTCTTGTTCTTATTCTTTCTTGAGTCTTCAGGAGCCATGATACCTCGCTCATTTAAAATAAAGTCTATAGACATCACCTATATTATTGATGTTCAAATGTCAAAGAAAAAAACGATTCTCATAATGGAGAAAGTCTCGAAGTTCTCTTTGAAGCCGAAAATACTTGACTTTTAAACCAATTCTTTGTTTGTTAGTTCCTTTTGCAGTTATTCGGTATTATTGGAGAAGGAGGAAGCTGTAGTGCTGAATTTGGTCTTTATGGGTATTCAGGGTAGCGGTAAAGGAACCCAAGCCGGTATGCTGAAAGATAGGTACGGTTTTAAACATCTCAACATCGGGGAGTTACTTCGGAATTATATGAGTGAAGGAACCTCTTTGGGAGACAAGATTTCTAAATATATGGTGAAAGGCGAGTTAGTTCCTGATGAGTATATTTTTACAATCATAGACGAGTACTTGCATTCTAAGGTTAAGGGATTGATCCTGGATGGTTTTCCCAGAACCCTGAATCAGGCTGAATTTATGGAAGAAAGAATTCCTGTTAATTATGCCGTCTTTTTTGATCTTGATGATCAGGAAGCGATAAGACGGCTCACTTCCCGCCGGGTGTGCAGTAACTGCGGCAGTACCTACAATCTGCTGATCAAGCCACCCAAAGAGGATAACAAATGTGATAAATGCGGTCATAAACTCATCCACCGAAACGATGATCATGAGGAAGCAATCGTTCGCCGGATAAACATTTTTCATCAGCGGACAAGGAAACTGATCGCTTTTTTCCAGGAGAGAGAGATACTGATCCGGATAGATTCGACACAATCTCCCCAAGATATTCATAAAGAACTGGTCAGGAGAATCAATCTCGATAAATAATACATAGAAATGATAACAGATAACAAACCGGATTACCGGCAGGCAGCTAAGTGGGTTAGTTTTTTTTCTAACAATCTATTGACGGTATTTGCCGCCCTCAATGTTCTATTGTTAGTTTTTTTCACTCAACTACTTGAGATCAACTCATTTACTGAAATAAGCAGGGTCTATACACTTTTAACCATATATCTCCTGATGATAAATTATATCAGTGGAGTTATTGCTGAGAAATCTACTCTCATCAGTCTGAGGTTACGAATTCCCGATACGATCATAATATTGCTTGGTCTTGTTTTCAGCAGTCAGCCGAGTATTTTTCAGTTACTGCTCATCGGCAGACAGGGAATAATTATGTTTCTCCGTATTTCCAGGCATTATTCCCCCCTGCAGCGTTTTAAAAACCTCTCTGATAATGCCGCTATCTTTGTTCTGCTCAGCTTTTTGATCACGATTACAATTGGCACTCTGCTCCTCCTCCTGCCAATTTCAACAGTGGAGGGAGAGAGCACTAACCTTGTCGGGGCTTTGTTTACTTCCACATCAGCAACCTGCGTAACCGGGCTGATAGTGTATGACACGGGAACCCACTTTACTCTCTTTGGTCAGATCATTATCCTGATCCTGATCCAGATAGGTGGTTTGGGAATCATGACTATTTCTACCTCGTTTGCTATCTTAACCGGACAGCGATTATCCTTCCGGGGAGAGAGTATTATGCAGAATGTGATAAATGAGCATTCACGTTTTGACATGGTACGTTTGATAAAGAATATAGTTATTGTAACCCTGTTATTCGAGTTTATCGGAGCTCTGATGTTATTCTCCGCCTTTTCGGGGCATTATGATACAACTGCCAACGCTCTCTATTCTTCAGTTTTTCATTCTATCTCAGCTTTTTGTAATGCCGGTTTCAGTCTGAATCCCGATAGCTTTACAGCTTACAGAAGCCATGTTGGAGTAAATATTACGATGATGATGTTAATAATTCTGGGAGGTCTGGGATTCTCGGTTTTAGTTGATCTGAAAAAAAATCTTATTGATAAACGAAGACCGACCAGGTTTTCTTTACATACCAAACTCGTCTTAATAACTACTGTTGCTCTTATCTTACTTGGTTTTGTTTTGTATTTCATCTCCGAGTTCAACTATTCTATGGAAGACTACAGACTAAAAGACCGGGTGTTAGGCTCATTGTTTCAATCGGTAACTGCCCGTACTGCCGGATTCAATACAAGCGATACCTCTCAGCTCAGTAATACTTCCGTGTTTATCTCACTGATTTTGATGTATATCGGGGCTTCTCCCGGTTCCACCGGCGGGGGAATCAAAACCACAAGTTTTGCTGTGATAATACTTTCGGTGATTGCCATCTTATCCAGTAATAAAGATGTAATCGTTTTCAAAAGGAAAATTTCCGATATCCTGATCAGGAGGGTTATGGCACTGATTGCCATTTCAATTTTGCTGATCTTTATTGTAATTTTTATCCTAATGTTGATCGAGCCCTTTACTTTCGAGCATATTGTTTTCGAGGTTTTTTCTGCCTTTGGTACGGTGGGGCTCTCTATGGGAATTACTCCCTATCTTTCTGAAACAGGAAGAGTCTTGATCGTGCTTTTGATGTATTTCGGCCGAATCGGACCCTTAACCTTCATCTTTGCCCTTTCCAGGGCGAGGATCCAGAGTGATTATTTGTATTCTGAAGAAAAGATATCGGTAGGATAGGCAGGATCATTTTATGGAATTGTTATTGACAGATCAGTCGGTATGCTGTTTCATCAGTAAAGAACTATTATTGATCTGACAAGATTGAAATCTTTCAATCAAAGGAGTTTATCAGGATGAGAAAATTTGCTGTTATCGGTTTAGGAAAGTTCGGATTTACAGTGGCAACTACACTTTATGAAAATGGTGCTGAAATCATTGCTCTCGATAATGATGATAAGAAACTCGAAGAATTAAGAGGCAGGGTTTCTGCTACTGTCAAAATGGATTGTACTGACGAGCAATCTCTGAAGAATATTGGAATCACCGATGTAGATGTCGTAATCCTGGCAGTAGGAGAAGTCGAAACCAGTGTTTTGACCAGTGCTATTCTGAAAAAACTCGGAGTAGTTAACATTCACGCCAAGGTGGACAGTCAACTGCATGCCAGAATTTTAGAGATTATCGGCGTAAAGAACATCCATTTTCCCGAAAAACAAATCGGAGAACAATTGGCTAATACTCTATTGTCTCCGAATGTACTAAATTATGTCAATCTGAGCTCCGGTCACTGTATAGCCGAATTAGCCGTTCCTGATGTATATCTGGGAAAGACACTGCAGCAGTTGAATCTTCCCAACGAAAAGAATATTCATGTTGTTGCAATAAAATATACGGAGATGAGGGTTACCGAAGAGGGAGAAAATATGATAGAAACCAAAGTAAACGATCTTCCGGGAGCTAATGATGTTATCAAAGAAGGTGATGTCTTGATCCTGCTCGGTCCTACCAGCAATATAAGCGGATTAATCAAAGAAGTAACTCCAGATAAGGGGGCATAAAGTGAAAATATCCATCAAGAAACGAATCTCGACCTTTCTGCTGATGTTTCTCTTTCTCTCGGCTCTGCAGTACATTTTGGTTTCCATGAGTCTTAATCAATCCCGGGAACGAATTCTATCCTATTCGGAGATCAGAGCTATTCTTCTCACAGTACTTCTTTTACAGGCTTTCATTGTTATCATTCTTGTTTCTTTCCTTCCCAGCTATCTGCAGAAGATGTGCCTGGTAATCAAAACAATAACTGACGATATCTCCCGGGGAAACTACAATCAGAATATTGATCTGATAGAATACGGTAAAGCTTTTGATAAGGAACTTGTTGAGGTTGTTGAATCCTTGCAGAAGATGCTTAATGTCATTCTGAAATTCGATTCGCTGAAAAAGGAGAAAATTCAGGAGCAGAGAGGAAGGATCGTTGCCCTGTTAAATCTGACAGAGAACGGTTTTATGATCCTGAACAAAAAAGGTGATATCGTATATACGAATGACCTGTTGATGCAACATTTTCCAACTATGAGGGAAGATAAAAACATTGTCGAAACCAATTTCGGACTCGATATTGATAATAACATCAAATCTTATGTAACCAATATTATCAAAACCAAATCAAAAAGCAGACCGAAACAGTTCTATATGGCTTCTATGAGAAGACACATCACTTTACGGAGCGAATTAGTAAGAGATGCTGACGGTAATTTTATTGGAACGGTCATCGGTATCTACAATCTTTCCAAAAGGGATGAAGATAAGACCAAAGATAAAGACGATAAAAACAGCTAAAACAAATGAAACTAATCTATGACCGTAACGAACCGATCAGAATAGATAAATATCTTGCTGCGATCAATCATCCTGACCTATATTCCCGTTCTTTCATCGACAAGCTGATTAGCGAGAGACAGATAACCGTCAATTCAGAAACTGTCAAAAAAAGCTATCTGCTGGAAAAAAACGATCAAATCGAGTTAACCATACCTCCCCCCCGGGACAGAGATATCGAAGGGGAAGCAATACCATTAGACATTGTATATGAAGATGAGTATCTGGCGGTTATCAACAAGAAAGCCGGTATTTCTGTTCATCCTGCTCCGGGTCAATACTCCGGAACAGTTGCCAATGCCATCATCAACCGATTCGGAAAGAATCTCCCCTTTCTGGATAATCCCTCCCGCCCGGGAATAGTCCACCGTTTGGATAAAAACACTTCCGGTCTTTTGATCGTGGCTAAAGATGACAGAACTCTCTCCCGCCTGAGCCGAGCCTTTTCAGAAAGAAAAATTGAAAAACGCTATAAGGCTGTCATCTACGGAATTCCCCAGAACCTGGAAGGGACTATCAGTACTATGATCAGCAGACATAAAAAAGAGAGGATAAAAATGTCCGTCTCCTCGGTTGGCAGAGAAGCTGTAACAAAGTATCGTGTCTTGAAGACTTTTGAGTTTTTTTCGCTGATTGATATTAAACCAATAACCGGCAGGACGCACCAGATAAGAGTGCATTTTGATCATCTCAATAATCCGATTGCAGGTGATACTGTTTATGGAAAGAAAAAGGGATTATACCTGCTGCCGGTTAATCTCCGGAGCATGATAACAGCATATTTTGAAAAAAAGTTGCCGAGACATGCCCTGCACGCTTACAAACTAAGTTTTGAACATCCGGTCAGCGGGGAACTGCTCAACCAGGTAATTGATCTTCCCAAAGATATGATACAGTTCATTTCCTGGCTGGAATCAAGATTTGAGAACTATGAACTTGACTGGAAAGAACCTCTATAATAAAAACAATCCTAATAGATTAATCATCTCAATAAGGGTATATTGTTCTCCGCTTGGAGAGACAGCAGAAAACCTAATTTGGCTTTTCTCAGGCAACAAAGAGATGGAATGATCATTGTTATGAAACTGTCTTTCAGGTCTTCTGCTCTGCATATGAGCAGTTGTTACTATATAACAGAAGAGTTATCATCATCAAGTCAAAACCTTAATTGACCTCAATTTTTTCGTAGTCATGATAAAGTGGGCGACTTTCCCCAATCTGTTTTCTCTCTTTTATGATATTGGATTAACATAGTGAAAATGTTCAGTCGCTTCAAGCCGACTGTGCTTTTTCACTATGTTGATTCTTAGATATAACAGGTCACCATGATGGTAGAGAACAGTCTCCGGTATTGGCTACCTGTTAACTGGAGAATTAAGAATTGACAAATACTCAGGCTTCAAAGAAAAGAACAGTAATTGCTTATTATGAGCTAATGTTCGATCGGTACGGATCATATCCGGCTGAAAACGGCAATATATAATGAACTTGAAGATGAGGATAAGAAAGGAGTATCTCTATGGACTGTCAGAATAAGGAACAAAACCTCAGAAATTGCAACTGCACATATTCCTGTTCAAGAAAGGGGATTTGTTGTGAATGTCTCGCTTATCATAGACAAATGAAGCAATTACCGGCATGTTTTTTCCCTGAGTCTGCGGAAAGAACCTATAACAGGTCAATAGATTACTTTGTCAAACTGAAGAATGAGGGGAAGATCTGATACTTTTCTCTAAAACTGAACAGATTTACCGGAAATTCTGTATGGGAAATAGAATATGAATAAAATATTTTCTGCGATCGAAGAGGCTGTAGAAGAGATCAGAAAAGGTAGTCTCTTAATCGTTGTTGATGATGAAACCAGAGAAAACGAGGGTGACCTGGTCGGAGCTGCAGAATTAATGAACCCGGAAAAAGTAAATTTCATGATCACTCAGGGTAAAGGTCTGCTTTGTGTTCCGATGCCCGCTGAAAGACTGCTTGAGCTTGATATTCCTTTGATGACTGAACAGATTAGTGACAGACATCATACGAAATTTACCATCTCCGTTGATGCCAAAGAAAAAACCACAACCGGTATCTCCGCTAAAGAGAGAGCAACCACTATAAATCTATTGGCAGCACCGGATTCCCAGGCAAACGATTTCGTCAGACCGGGACATATTTTCCCTCTTATGGCTGAAAAGGGGGGAGTATTAAAGAGAGCCGGTCATACTGAAGCAGCTGTTGATTTAGCTAAGCTTGCCGGCTTACAACCTGCCGGGGCGATTTGTGAGATCATAAAAGAAGACGGTGAGATGGCCAGGTTAAAAGACCTTATTCCTTTTGCCCAAAAACAAAATATCAAGATTATTACTATCGCTGACTTGATCCGATACCGAAGGATGAATGAAACCCTTGTGGAGAAAGTCGCTGAGGCAAATCTACCAACCTGTTTCGGAGAGTTCAGAATACTCACTTTCCAAAGTAAGATCTCAGATGAATATCATATAGCTCTGGTTAAAGGAAAAATTGAGCCCGGTGCTGATGTATTGGTAAGGGTTCATTCTGAATGCCTGACAGGAGATGCCCTCTATTCTCTGCGCTGTGACTGCGGAGAGCAGTTAACCAAGGCATTTGAGATAATCTCTCAGGAAAAGAAGGGGGTGATCCTTTATATGAAACAAGAAGGAAGGGGCATCGGTTTAATAAATAAGATTAAGGCTTATCATCTTCAGGATCACGGTAAAGATACCGTGGAAGCAAATGAAGCTCTCGGCTATCATGCTGATTTACGGGATTATGGAATTGGAGCTCAGATCCTCAAGGAGTTAGGAATAACCTCTTTGAGGCTCTTGACCAACAACCCCAAGAAAATTATCGGATTAGAGGGATACAACCTGAAGATCAAAGAAAGAATACCGATAGAGATTAACAAAAACGTGGAAAATGCAAGATACCTGAAAACAAAAAAAGACAAATTAGGACACTTATTGAAAAATGTATAATTTAACCAGAAAGAACTACTGTTCAATAGCCTGCTTACTTGCTGTTATTATCCTGTTGGGGTCTATAGGGCATCTCAGGGCTGTTTCATATCCCGAACCGGTTGGATGGGTAAACGACTATACCGGAAGATTGTCTCGTCAAACCCGCTCTGAGCTTATGAGTATTATAACTGAAGTCAAAGAAAAGACAGATTTTGAGATTTCTGTGGCTATCGTTCCTGATCTTCAGGGAGAAGAGATAAATATGTATGCCAATAACCTCTATCAGAAATGGGGTATCGGCTCTAACAAAGATGAAGGAGCTCTCATCCTTATTGCAGTTGAAGACCGTTGGGTAAGGATTGAGACCGGATACGGAGCTGAAGGTTTTATCCCTGATGGTTTAGCCGGAGAGATAAGAGACCGGTTACTTGTTCCTCATCTGAGTCGGGGTGATTATGACCGGGCAGTATTAGCAGGTGTAGCAGCCATCGCTTCTCTTGTCGCCCAGGAGTATCGTGTCGAATTTACAGGAATAGCAGAATTTCAGAGAATGTCAGAAGATCAGGAACAATCACCTTTTGCCGGGTTAGTAGTCTTGGTTTTCTTTATCTTTCTGATGATTGTCACTAAAGGAAAAATTCTCCCCTGGCTGATAATCTTTGGTATGTCGGGCAGAGGTTTTGGCAGTGGAGGTTTCAGTGGTGGAAGTTCCCGGGGAGGTGGTTTCGGAGGCTTTGGTGGTTTTGGCGGAGGAGCCAGTGGTGGTGGTGGAGCTGCCGGCAGATTTTAATAAAGACAGCTTGAAAGCTGTCTTTTGCTGAGGTAATCATGTTTCTGTTAAAAGCACTCCTTTTTTTATTGCTGAATCTCGGTATGGGATTTCTGCTTGTCATCACCTTAAGGGCTTTATTGTTTTACCCAGATAAAAAGAAATATATTGGCACTTTTCCTGTCCCCTTTACTCCGGCATTAATTTATCGCTTAAAAAACTATGTTATTAAGTATCTTCATGATCTTTTGAGCAACTTTTTGCAAGATTGCCAAAACATTGACAAAGAGAGCAAAATTAAAGAAATTGAAAACAGCATGTATGATAAAATGATGAAAAAATTGGAGTTTATTGACAGTTACTACTTTATTCCTCAGGTAGTAAGGCTTGGTTTAAAGAGTGTTATAGCACAATTATTGTTCGAGCTTACCCGCTACTTTATTCGCACTTTTATCCCGTATCTGATCGAAAGATACAGCATAGAAGGTTATATTGAACTTCTGGAAAAAAAAGCTGATATCTCAATTCTGACGGGGTATTACAACCGCTACGTTCACCGTTACCTCCTCTATGTTACCTTAAGTTTCTTCTTTTTTACCGGGATATTTAATATGTTAATCTATCTAATAATACGATGACGACGGGAGGTAGTAATTGAGTATATTTGATAAAAAAATCTTCATGATTGCTTTACCCTGCATTTTTATGTTGGCTGTTCTAACCAAACCGGTTCTGTCCGAAGAGATAAAATATGAGCTGTTTGAACTGATTGAACTCGGAATAGATCAATCGCTGCTCCTGGAGACCGATAGATTACAGCACCAGAATGTATATTCTGCTTTACTTTCCAGTTATTATGACTTTCTCCCTTCAGCAACAGTCAGTGCCAGTCGTAATCTAATTAATGATGATATCGAAACAGCAGGCTTTTCCCTTTCCAAGAGTATTTCACTCAATGAACCGACCTACTTCAACTGGCGAAGAGCTCGAATAGATTGGGAGAATGCTCAATACGAGCTCGAAGAGAACCGCAAGAAAACTGCCTTTGAAATTTTCCGTCTTTATATGATGGTTTTGGAAAGCCGAAGACGCATTGAGATTCAGAAGAGCAATCTGGATATCCAAAAAAAGATATTTAATCAGATAGAACTACTGTATGAGCAACAGCAAAGGTCACTCTTAGATTTGAAACAGAGTGAGATAGCTCTGATCAATGCTGAGATATCCTACGAAAATGCCCAGATTCAACATCGGCAAGCAAGAGAAAATCTATTTCTCTACCTTAATATTGAAGACAATGGTTATCCGCTTATTGAACCTGATCTTGCTCTTCAGGAAGAAGAATTCGAATATCAAGCTCCCCTGGAATTGATCAAAACAGAGAACAATCTAAACAGAACCAAACTCTCACTCCGACAGACTAAATTGGACTTCCTCCCTTCTCTGGCTTTATCATATCATTACAACTACCGCTATCCCGGACCTCAAAATGCTGAAAATATCTGGGACTTCCGTGAGTATAAGGATTCCTATACCGTATCTTTGACCGCTTCTTACTCATTATTGAACCCGGTAGAACAGAGACAGGTCTATTACCGGAGCAAGAGAAGTTTCCGGGCTCAAGAGCTTCAGTATAATTATCAAACCGCAAACTTAGAAAAGACTTTTATGCAGCTTACCAGAGCATGGGATAATGAAAAGAGAGTTTTTTCCCTGGTTGAGAAACGTTATGAACTTGCAGGTGACAACCTGCAGATGGCTCAGGAGAGATTCAACCTGGGAATCATGAGTCTGTTAGAACTTGACCAGGCTGTTAGTGATTATCTGGAAGCTGAAATCGATTATAGCACGCGTTATTATCAGTTGCTGATTAAACAGGAAGAGATTAATCTCTTTCTCTCGCGCAGAATTCTTGACAGATGGTAGAGAGAATTACATTGTGGGTGTATATATTAATGATTGGAAACATTATCGGAATATGAGAGGATAATTAATGAAAAAATTCTTGATCGTAATTGGAATAGTTATCATGATCGTCGTTATAATAGCTTTTTTTGCCGGGAGAGGCAAAAAAACAGAGACTGCTCAAACTGTCCGTTCGGTAGAAGTGAGCCGTGGTGCCATTAGTATTGTTATGGAAGAAACCGGAGAAATAGAACCCCTCAGACAAATTGATATAAAGTCGAGGGTCAGTGGTAAAGTAATAAAGTTCTATGTGGAAGAAGGAGATTATGTTAGCAATGGAGACTTGATAGCCGAAATAGAACCTGATTTCAATCAGGCAAACCAGATCGCCAATATCAGAAACAATCTTCATCTCTCCAGAATAAGACTTGAGAATGCTCAGAAAGACTATGACAGAAAACAAGCCCTTTTCGAAAAACAGTTTGTCTCGAAAGATGAAGTCGATAATGCTCTTGATGACCTGGAAACTGCTGACATCAATTATCAAAGTGCTCTGCAGCAGTTCGACCTGATCAGAGAAATAGATACGGAAGGGAATATCTCAAGGATCACTTCCACTGCCTCAGGAACAGTCATTCAGAAAATGGTGGAAGAAGGAGAGATGGTCATTTCCAGTGCCAGTTCTTTCTCCGATGGTACGGTCATTGTCAAACTGGCAGATTTGAACCAGATGGTAGTAAACTCTTTTATCAATGAAGTTGATATTGCCAAAGTATTTCTCGGACAAAAGGCAAAAATACAAGTAGATGCTTATCCTTATGCAGACTTTTCAGGATTAGTATCAAAGATCGGAGCAATGGCGGTAACCAGAAACAATGTTAAAGTATTTCCTGTAGAGATCCGGATTCAGGAAAAAGAGACCCCCCTGAAACCAGGTATGACAGCCAATGTAACGATCTTCGGCGAAACGAGGGAAGATATTATTGTCATTCCGATAAGGGCAATTTTTAGTGATCAAGAAGGTCAGGATATCGTTTATAAGGTAGAAAATGATACTATCTCAACAAGTACCTTAGTCAAAACAGGAATAAATGATTTTCAGCAGGTCGAGATCATAGAAGGTCTTGACGAGGGAGAAAAAATTTCACTCGTCGAACCTTCATAGTTACTATATTAATAGCAAAAAGACTCACTGTAATACTTAAACTTAAGGAGAAGAAATGAAAGAAAACAAGCTTTTTCCCATATCATTCCTCATAATTTTAACTGCTCTTTTACTCATCAGTTGTGCCCGTAAGATGACGGACAAAGAATACTATGAGCTTTCCGAAGAATTTACCGAAGAGTTCGTTCAGGTACTTCTTGATCCTCAAACTTATGACCAGGATATCGATGTCGAAGATTTAGCCTTCATCGTTTTAGAAGAAGTTACGCAGGATAAAGGTTACAATGCCAAAATTTATCTGGCAAAAGCAGAAGAACTGGACGAAGATTGGGACGACATCTGGGAACGAATAGATGTGAGATTGGAGGAACAATTCCGAAAAATCATGGAACATGCAGATGAAGATGAAGCTGAGTACTTTGATTCCCGCATAGAATGATCCCGGTTCCCAGTAAAAAAGCTGCAAAAGTTAACTCTAACGTTACAATGGAAAAGAAATTGCTTTAGAGTTATCCTGAAGATATTGTAGAATACCGCTACCTTTACTGCTATCCGAATATTAACCTCACTTAGATCACAAGATCTTTGCTTCGGATATCTGCCATACTAAAGAACAGTGTTATCGATTCTAATACTTACCGACTAAATATATATATAGGAGTTACCGCATGGTCAAAATCATTACTACTCTGATTATCATCAGCTTTATAGCTTGTTTGTCTGCTCAGGATGTACTGATGGATAAATTCACCGAATACAATCAGGACCGGACAGAGAAAAACCTGATAGAGGCATTAAACTATTATCATTCACTTAAACAGGAAGACCCTGAAGATTACCAGGCATCTCTCCTCTTATCTTACATCCATTACATGGAATTGAATAAGTATATCGTTGTGATGAATGATAATATTGATTCACTCAATACAAGAACTCAATTCCAGTTTGCGAATCTTCTGCTCAGTCTGAATCAGTTTGAACAAAGTATTGATGTTTACGATCTGATAACCGACCAATTACCACGCTGGTCTTGTCCCTGGCGGCATAAAGGGGAAGCGTATTATAAGGCAGGAGACCTTGAAAGTTCGGAAATCGCTTTGATTGAAGCGATAAATACGCGGGAAGAACATTATGATGCCTATGTCTGGCTCTCCTTTGTTCAGAAGGAACAGGAACGTTATCCTGAAGCTTTGAAAACTCTCCAGACCGGTTTGACCTATTACGGTAAAGATATAGAAGACCCCGACGAAGAAGTCGATGCTCTTGATGTCAAATTTCTTCTGCTGGAACTTTACGAGAAGAATAATATGGATGACGAATATGATGTGATGAGAAATAAGCTTTTAAGAGAAGCCCCTGATGACCACCGCTGGGATGGAGTCAAAGAGCTGCAAGAAATTCATTGATCTAACCGAGTTACATTTGACTCCTGGTTTTTCTCAAAAAAAAAAGGGATAAGATGTAGTTCGGAAGATGAAAGATTCTTACTCTCCATAAATGAGAGTCGTGAAGTAGTCGTTTCCTAACGATATATGAGGATTTATAACAGCAAATTATTAACTAAATTATATGAGGTATAAATGAAGTTTTCAAGCATGTTTATCGTTTTAGTAACTCTTATCATTGTCACTGGAGTAGGAAATCTCTCGAGCAGTGACAGATTTGTAATCCGCCTTTCAGAACCTGCTCCGGATTTGGTTGCTGAGTTTAGCAAAGATAACTATGATATCGCAGCATACAAACCAGGGGAATTTCTCGATCTGGTTGTCACAGAGAGACAATTAACGTTGCTCAAAAGCAAAGGCTTTGACCCGCAAATTACCCAGACTGAAGCAATTCTGAAAAACAATCTTCAATTGAGAACCAGAACCCTTGATGGTTACCGGACTTACGATGAAGTTCTTAATGAGATTCAGACCCTGGCTCTGGAACATGAGGAGATAGTCAGGATCTATAATATTGGTGACAGTTGGGGAAAAATATATACTCAGGAAGGTAACGATTATTACAGTAATTATCAGCACGATATCTGGGCTGTTAAAGTGACCACCGATCCTGATTCTCTCAACGATAAACCTGCTGTTTATTATATGGGTGCTCATCATGCCCGGGAACCTTTGAGTACTGAAGTACCGATGGATTTTCTTAATCTTCTTTTAGATAATTATGATACTGATGATGAAATAGCCTACTTGATTGAAAATACTGAAATCTGGTTCATTCCGCTGATCAATCCTGATGGTCATAAAATTGTTCTTAATGAGACAGATGTCTGGTGGCGGAAAAATATCAGAGATAATAATAACAACAGTGTCTTTGATACTATGAACTACTACGGTTACGGAGTTGATGGAGTCGATTTGAACCGGAATTATGAGTTTGAATGGGCTTCCGGCAGTAATCTCAGTGCACCCACATACCCCGGTCCCGCTCCGGCCTCAGAACCTGAGATTGCAGTTTTGCAGCAACTGATGATCGATAATCAATTTGTCGCCGGCATAACCTATCACACCTACAGTGAGTTAGTTCTCTTTCCTTTTGGCTATGCTGATGGGGTTGCAGGTCCTGACGCTGCTGCTTTAGAAGATTTAGCAGTGGAAATGGCTGTCACTATACCTAAGCTGAATTCTGCCGGTCACTACGATCCGATTCCCAGTTGGGATTTGTATCCGGCAAATGGAACTACTGACGATTATGCTTATGGAAAGCATGGTATCTTTAGCTATACCTTCGAACTCGGAGTGGAATTTATTCCACCCCCGGCTGATGTTCAGCAGATTTCGGAAGATAATATGGCAGCTGCACTCATCTTGCTGAAAAGAATTCACCGTTCTACTCTTACCGGTCATATAACGAATGCTGTAACCAATGAGCCTTTAGTTGCTGAAATCTTTATCGAAGGAATTGATGATACCGGAGTTTTCAGAGAACCATATAGAAGTAACGAAGATTTTGGCAGATATTATCGTATTTTACTGCCGGGAGAATATAACATAACCTTTTCAACCTACGGTTTCAATGATTCCGGTCCGCACACGATAACAATTACCGAGAATGAACAGACTATTCTCGATTCATCGCTTTATCCGTCTGATACCGTAAGTATCAGCGGCATTGTCAATGATTTCACCACAGGGTTACCGATAAGCAATGCTGTTGTATCATTAACAGGTACACCCTTAGAACCGGCATTGACCGATAATGAAGGGTTCTTTTCATTTGAGACCGTTTCCATGGGTACGTATCAGATATCGATTACTGCTGACGGGTACGGTTTACATGAAGAGGAAATTACCGCTACCGAGCCGGAAAACTTTTTCTCCTTCTACCTCTCGCCTCCCTATCTGGTCGATAATTTTGAAACCCTCGACAACTGGATAACTTCAGGCGGCTGGGGTCTTTCTGAGCAATACGCTTATCAAGGGAATTTTTCACTTGCTGACAGTCCCTACGGAGACTACCAATCCAACACAAGCAGCTTTGCAAGATTATCTGACAGTATTGATCTGAATGATGCGACAAATGCTTCGCTTTCTTTTTTGACCCGTTATGCTTTAGAACCGGGTTATGATTATTGTTACCTGCAAGCATCAACGGATGGAAGTGACTGGTTGCCGCTTGCCACCTTTAATGGTTTATCTGATTGGACATTAAAAGAATACTATCTGAACGACTTTCTGGGAGAAGAACTCTTTCTCAGATTTTATTTTACATCCGATCAATATGTCGAAGATGAAGGAATCTATATCGATAGTTTTACGATCTATGTTTCCTCACCTGGGGTGGATACTGATGATGAATCTATTATAACTGTCGCCAGTAAACTATACAATAATTACCCTAATCCTTTCAACCCGGAAACAACTCTGAGCTTCTCTATCAAAGAGAAAGGTCGGGTTGTATTAGAAGTTTTCAACATAAAAGGCCAGAAAATAAGAAGCCTGATAAACGAAGAAATGAATCCCGGTTTCTATGATATCGTCTGGGATGGGAATAATGAAAACAACATGCCGGTTGGCAGCGGTATGTATTTTTACCGTTTACAGCATAAGGAATTCTCCAGTGTAAAAAAAATGATACTGCTCAAATAAGATATGAATTCTCAGAATGAAGTATAATGATTCTTGAACTGATAAACTACAAAGAGTTGCAGTAATATTATACCCCGGGCACGGATGAAACACCGTGCCCGCTGTATTTGTGCCATCATGCTTTTTCCGGTATCGTATCTCCCAGCTTCTATAAATATTGATCCGTTTCTCCCCCTCCATGATCTCTGCCAGGAATTGCTTGACTCAAGTTTTACAGTGCCATTTTTTAACTCGTTGTTAATCAAAGATATAGCTCGCCCCAAAATGCTGGTGGCATTACATTTTTTCTGGTTATCGGCTAATTTTAGACTTCTCTAACAATTGGCGGCA
>Ga0334887_1000051_pt1 | contig 177215 bp, 138 predicted proteins | sample GraSluR1_MG_10_FD_207217 | JGI IMG/M metagenome (GOLD analysis project Ga0334887, IMG submission 207217) | Sludge microbial communities from methane-producing bioreactor in Wageningen University, Netherlands - Granular Sludge_18_07-R1 | ecosystem: Engineered > Bioreactor > Anaerobic >...
CGCCCCCGAACCCCCACCCCTTCTCAAGGAGGCACAACATGAAACGATTACTTTCCGGCAACGAAGCCTTTGCTCTGGGCGCGTGGGAGGCGGGCGTGCAATACGCCTCGGCCTATCCGGGGACGCCCTCCACGGAGATTCTCGAAAACTTCGCGCGCTATCCCGGCATCAAAGCGGAGTGGGCAAGCAACGAGAAGGTGGCGCTGGATAACGCCATCGGCGCGTCGTTCGGCGGGGCGCGCACCATCGCGGTGATGAAGCACGTCGGCGTGAACGTCGCAGCCGACAGCTTGATGTCGGTGTCGTATACTGGGGTGAAAGGCGGGTTGGTGCTCATCAGCGCCGACGATCCCGGCGCGTTCTCGTCGCAGAACGAGCAGGACAACCGGCAGTACGCACGCTTCGGCAAGTTCCCGTGCTTCGATCCCGCCGACAGCGCGGAGGCCCGGCAGTTCATGGGCGTGGCGTTGGGCCTGAGCGAGCAATTCAAGACATTGGTGTTGATGCGCTCGACGACGCGGCTCTCGCACTCTAAATCCGCCGTGGAAGCGACGGTGCCGGACAAGCGCGAGTTCCAGCCCCTCCCGCCGTTCGAGCGCGAGGCGGAAATCACCCGCGTTATCCTGCCCGCCATCGCGCGGATGCGGCACCCGGTCATCGAGCAGCGGTTGCTGGACGTTGCGCAGTGGGCCGAGACGATGGCGTTCGAGTTGGGCGTCAACCGCGTCGAGTGGAACGACAAGGCGCTCGGCATCGTGACCAACGGCATCGCCTACCAGTACGCACGCGAGGTGCTGCCCCACGCCTCCATCCTCAAGTTGGGGATGAGCTACCCGCTGCCGCTGCAAGCCATCCAAGACTTCGCCGCGCAGGTGGAGACGCTCATCGTGCTCGAAGAACTCGACCCCTTCATCGAAGACCAACTGAAAGCCGCCGGCATCGCCGTCGCCCACGGCAAAGACATCTTCCCCCTCTGCGGCGAACTCACCCTGGCAAACGTGCGACAGGGCGCAGTACAAGCGGGATTGATTGAGAATCATGAATCAAGATTCATGAATCAAGATTCAAGAACTATGATTCATGATTCGAGATTCATGATTCATGATTCACCGATTACCGTTCCCCCCCGCCCACCCGCCCTCTGCCCCGGCTGCCCGCACCGCGCGTTCTTCTACGCGTTGAGTCGCAACAAGCGCCGGATCGTCATTCCCGGCGACATCGGCTGCTATTCGATGGGCGTGCTGCCGCCGTTCGAGGCCATGGATATGCTGATTTCGATGGGCGCGGGGATCGGGATGGGGCACGGCTTCAAACAAGCGGGTGGACAGGAGGGCGTCGTCACGGTCATCGGCGATAGCACGTTCTTCCACGCGGGGATGGCACCGCTCGCGTCCGCCGTCTACAACAAGGCCAACATCGTTGTCGCCATACTCGACAACCGCATCACCGCGATGACGGGCCAACAGCACCACCCCGGCACCGGCACGACGCTCCAGGGCGCAGAAGGCCAGCACATCGACATCGCGCCCCTCGTCAAGGCGATGGGCGTCACCTACGTTGAAGAAGTACCCGCCTGGGACGTGAACGCGATGAACAAGGCCATCCGCGCGGCGCTGAAGCACGAGGACGGCCCGGCGGTGCTCATCGTGCGCGGCGCGTGCGTCTTCACGCCACATTTCTATTACCAGCCGCGCATGGAAGTCGATCTCGAAAAGTGCGTCGCCTGCGGTTCCTGCTTCCGCGTCGGCTGCCCGGCGATCCTCAAGAGCGAGGAGATCTATCCGACGAACAACAAACCGAAGTCGTCGATTGATCCACTTTTATGCACAGGATGCACAGTTTGTATGCAAGTTTGTCCCACTCAGGCCATCGCGCCCATTGAGGAAGAATAAATGCTCTAGTACATCGCGGTAGAAGTCCCGCCCCGGTTAGCTCTGCTTGAAGCGGATCGTCAGATCCGCGGTTCTTGCGAGCTACGCCGGGATCTGACGATCCCTGGCAAGCATTAACTGGGAAGGCATTTACGCCGCGCGATACCAGGTGAGCACAACCTATGCAAACCACAGCAAGCGCGCAGTATAAAACGATACTCGCACAAGTGACAACCTGGTCTGCTGAAGAACGTCTCTCGCTTATTCGCGAGATTCTTCGCACACACAAAGAGGAATTGAAGCGCGTACAACGCGATAAAGGAACCCTTGATAGCGCGCTGGGGCTTCTGGCTACAGATGCACCCGCGCCAACAGATGAAACTATCCACAGGTGGATATCGGAACATAAGGAGAAAAAGTATGGTTAACGAACTAAACCTGCTCTTTGTAGGTGTCGGTGGACAAGGCGTGCTGACTGCATCGGATATCGCGGCGCAAGTCGGACTCGACCTGGGCCTGGACGCGAAGAAGTCTGAAGTTCATGGGTTCGCACAGCGCGGCGGAGTCGTGGAAAGCCACATCCGCTGGGCGTCGTATGTGGGATCGCCCACCTGCGAGGAAGGCACGGTGGACGTGCTGCTCTCGTTCGAGCTATTGGAAGCCGCCCGCTGGCTCAACTACCTCAAACCGGGTGGCGTCGTCATCGTCAACCGGCAGAAAATCACGCCGATGTCGGTGAGTGTCGGCAACGCGGTCTACCCGGACGAGGACGCGCTCTTCGCGGCGTTACGTCAACGCGCCAGCCGCGTCATCCCCGTGGACGCGCTCCCGCTGGCAGAACAGGCCGGCAATCCCCGCACGGGCAACACCATCATGCTCGCCGCGCTCTCGACGCTGCTGGAAACTGATCCGGCGGTCTGGGAGACCGCGATCCTGCGTCGTGTCCCGTCGAAGTACGCGGAGGTGAACAAGGTCGCGTTCCGGTTGGGGCAGCAGGCGGCGCAAGTCTCAACGGATTGAACGGATCGGATTTTCTTCGCTGGCTGTAGCTGGTTCCCCGATTATGCCACAGCCAGCGAAGGTTTCTCTGAGTACAGACCCCATTGCTGACTATAATCAGAGGACAGATGACGCCGCACCTCATCCAGGTTGCTGACATGGATCAAGCGCAGGATAACTCAATCCTTCGCACACACGCAGTAATTTTTGATCGTTAGTGACCATTTGCGCAGCGGGAAAACTGCGTCGCACGTCTTCAAAGGCAACTAATTGCAGCGCGTCGCCAGGTTTCAGGCTGCGACGTTGGGCATTGGGCGGCAAAATGCTAGCCTCCAAGATAAGACTAATGGCGCGCGGTCGCCAGCCGGTTGGCAAAGGACGGAGGATAAAACGCCCCGTGTCACGCACATCAGCCAGCAACTGTCGGTAGACGGCAAGAAAGATAGCTCGCAGACTCTCTTGCGCGCTCACATTTCCAGCTTCAGCAATTTTACTACGAAAGGTGGAAACAAATTCCACCAGGCTCCACTCAGAAATGAAACAACGGTAGGGGTTGCCCCCTACCAGCGCCTGCACCGTGGTTGAGCCTGCCTCCGTTTGGTAATATTTGTACAGAGCGTTTGCATCCAGGAAATATGCGCTCATGCTTCGGCCTCGCGGAGTTTGTTGATTTCATCGCTAATAGAGAAAGGCAACGTCGCGGTCAATGCCTGCAAGTCCTCTGGAGGGGCGGCTGAGGAAAGTTCATCAGGCAGACCGGGCAATCCTGCACCCAGGCCAACCTCTTCGCAAGCCCGGGCCACGGCTTCTTTCAGCATAGACAAAGTTTGTGAACTACCTTTCTCAATATAATCAAAAGCATGCAAGCGAAGCGATTGAATGGCATCGGCTTTGCCGCCGTGGCCGGTTAGCACAATGACATGGGTAGCTGGCCACAGCCTCTTGATCTCTTCCAGTACCTCCAAACCATCCCGGCTCTGGGGCATCCGCAAATCAGTAATCACCACAGGATGTAATTTTTGTTGGAAGTGTTCCCAACCAACATCACCGTTACGCGCAAGGTCCACTTGATACCCGGCTTGTGTCATAGCGTAACCTAATTGTTCCAATACTTCTTCTTCATCGTCAATGATCAAAATTCGAGTCCCCTTCATGCTACTCCTCCTGCACAAGTGGCAAAATGATGATAAAGGTGGTACCTTTGCCTAGAACAGTCTCAAACACAATCTCGCCACCCATCTGATGAACAATATCTTTGCACAACCACAAACCCACACCGGTGCCCTGTTTTTTAGTAGTAAAAAGCGGTTCAAAGATATGTGACTGATGTTCTGGCGCAATGCCGGGGCCATCATCTGCAAAACGCAAAATCATAGTTGATGCATCGAACTCTGCACTGATCGTAATCACACCGCCAGTAGGCGCAAGCGCATCTTTAGCATTACTGATAAGGTTGACGAAGATTTGTTCCAGTTGAACGGGATTGGCGTACAAAGTTGGTAAATTGCCTGGCAGGCGCAAATCCACCTGAATGTGATGGATTTGCAGTTGTTGTTGGAACATTTCCAATGCGCGACTTAACACCTCCAGCACAGCAACCTTTTGTTTGCCGGTTGTCTCGCTTTCGGCCAACGCACGCGCCTGTTCCAGCCGCACATAGATACGGTCAGCATTTTCTTGGATTCTGGCCAGTTGGCGACGCCGAAATTCTGCGTCGGCGTCTGGCATCTCCAGCAGATTTTGCGCCGCAAATTGAATCACAGACAGCGGGTTGCGGATTTCATGCGCCAACCCGGTCGTGAGCGATGAAAGTGAGGCCAATTCGCGGAGTCGCATCAATTGCGCGGTGGCTTCCTTGGATTTCTGTTCCACTATCGCAATTTGTCGTTTGAGAGCTTCATTTTCTTGATCAGTACGCATAGCTACCTCATAGTAGGCCTTAGCCCGATCCCAAAGCGATTGTTCCTCCCATGCCTCGCCAATCTTGATAAGTCCGGGAGCATAATCAGCCTCGAATTCAAGCACTTTGTGATAACACTCGATAGCTTTCTCGGCTTGCTTTAACCTTGAGTACACATTTCCCAAACCATCCCAGGCGTAAACATCTCGCGGGTTCTGCTCCAAAGCTCTTTCAAACCACATAATGGCTTGATCGTACTCTTTCATAACCAGATATGTGGTACCCAGTTCATTAAGGGAGATTACATTCCTACGATCCACGGCGTCTTTCAAAACATCAATTGCCTGGGCGTATTCACGCATTTCCCGATACGTAATGCCCAGTTCGTTGAGTGAGGCCACATTATCTTGGCTCACAGCATCTTTCAAAACGGCAATTGCGCGGTCATATTCACGCATTTCCCGATACGTAATACCCAGTTCGTTGAGTGAAGCTTTGTTATCGCGACTCACAGCGTCTTTCAAAACGACAATTGCATCGTCATATCTACCCATTTCTCGATACGTGATACCCAATTCGTTAAGTGCATGAACACTGTGAGCGTCCTGCTGAAGAATTTGTTTGAAGCAGCCTATAGCCTGATCATACTTTCCCTTCTCCCGGTACGTGATACCTAACTCATTGATTGATTGTATATGACCTTGGTTTGCGGCGGGTTTCAGAGTATCGATTGCAAGGTCATGCTCGCCCATTTTTCGATACGTGGAACCCAATCCGTTGAGCGCATAGACATTATGACGTTGATACTTAAGAATTCGATTGAAGTAGCCCAAAGCCTGGTCATACTTGCCCATTTCTCGGTACGTAATACCCAATTCATTGAGTGCATAAATGTTGTGATCCCCGCGCCCAAGAATTTGGTTGAAGTAACCCAAGGCTTGGTTATACTCACCCATTTTCCGGTATGTGATCCCCAATTCATTGAGTGCATGCTCATTGAGAGAGTCACGCGCAAGTATTCGTCGGAAGCAATCAACCGCCTGATCATAGTTATTCTGTTCTCGGTAAACTTTACCTAACTCATTAAGAGCATATTTGTTGTAAGGTTCACGTTTAAGAATTTTTTGAAAGCATATCATAGCTTGGTCGTAGTCGCCTAATTCCCGATAGATGATGCCCAGTTCATTTAACGCGGCTGGGTCCCCTGGCGACACTTCCAAAGCTTCCAGGCAATATGACCGCGCGCGTTGATATTCACCCCGTTTGCGGTGTTGTTGCGCGCGTTTCGTCAACTCTCGAACTTCAGTCGTAGACATATCCTTATTATATCCCACTCTGTTGCAATTAAAATCGCAATATTATATCGCGGATCAGTGTATAACTCAAAGGAATTTTCTAGTAGTTATGGAGCAATCACAAAACTGTCCCAAACGTAAAAAGCTGACCGCTGACGGCTGAAAGCTACCCGCTACACCGTCGTGATCGGCCTACACTGCAACAGGTACAACCGCCCCTTTTGGTACGCGCACTCCAGATCAACGGGCCAGCCCTGGCTGTTTTCGAGCGTGCGCGCGAGATCGGCTAAGGCTCTGATTTGTGTGTTGTCGAGCACCGGTTCACGCTGCATACAACCGGGCACGGGAACCTCGCGCGTTCCATCGGGCGTAGCGATGGTCATGCAGGTTTTCTCGGCGATCTGCCGCGAGAGGATGTGCAGGTCGCGCTTGCGGACGACGTACAAATCGGGCGTCACCGTCCCGCCGACGAGGCTTTCCCCCAGGCCCCACGTCACGTTGATGACGACGCGATCCCGCGCGCCCGTGCGCGGATCGGCGCTGAAGACGACGGCGGACACGTCCGCCACGACGAGCTGCTGCACGAGCACCGCCACGTCCGCTTCCTCCGGCAAGCCGAGCGCCCGGCGGTAGGATTGCGCGCGCGGCGTCCGTCCCGAGGCCAGGCAGCGGCGCACGGCTGCCGCCACCGCGCCCGGCCCCGTCACGTTGAGGTAGGTGTCGTGCAATCCGGCGAAGGACGTCTGCTGCCCGTCCTCGTCCACGGCGGAGGAGCGCACGGCGACGCGCACTTCCGGCGTTCCACAGCGCGCAGCGAGAACGGCGTAAGCGGCAACCAGTTCGTTGTAGAGATCGGGCGACAGGCCGCGCGGCCCCGGCTTATCCGGCGTGAAGCAGAAGCCCGGCGGCACCGGATGCGTCTCCGCCAGCTTCCCCAAATTCGCCGCCTTCCCGCCAACCAACGCTGCATCGTGACAATCGGGATTTTCCAGCCAGTGAATCGTGTTCATCGCGTCCTCCTTGTAATGATTAGGGATTGGTAATTGGTAATCAGGGATTAGGGCACTCTACTCACTCGTTACCGATTACCGATTACCGATTACCCGTTACCAATTACCGCCCCCTAAACGAGTGTTACCAGCCCCCGGTCGCCGTCCACTTCGAGCATTTGGCCGTCGGTGATGCGGGTGGTGGCGTCGCGCGTGCCGACGACGGCAGGGATGCGGTACTCGCGGGAGACGACGGCGCCGTGCGAGAGCAGGCCACCCGCGTCGGTGACGACGGCGGCGGCGGTGAGGAAGAGCGGCGTCCACGGCGGCGCGGTGGTGGTCGTCACCAGGATGTCGCCGGGTTGCAGGCGGTGCGCCTCCGCCAGCGAGCGGATGACGCGGGCCGGGCCGCGCGCTTTGCCAGGCGAGCCGGCCTGCCCGCGCAGTTGGCCCGGTTCCGCTTCCGGCAGCGGCGCTTCGGCGACCAGGCCGCCGATGTAGCGCAGCATCCGCCGCGCATCGGGCGAGTAGAGGTAGACGGGTTCCACCGGGCGTGTACCCAGTTCTGCCGGTTCGGGATAGGCGGCCCAGTGTTCCACTTCCGCGCGGCGACTGGCAGCGCGGGCCGCGTGGTTGAGTGCGGGATCGGCGAGCATCGCGCGCAGTTCGGGCAGTGTGAGGTAGAAGGCGTCGCTCGCATCGTCGAGGCGTCCGGCGGCGGCGAAACGCTTGCCGCACGCGCCGATCAGCCGGTGCATCCAGCCGAAGCCGTTGAAGTCGATGTAGTAGGTGTGATTTTCGGTAAGCACGAGCGCCGTCTGCGCCGCGTCGAGAAGCTGCTCGAAGCGGTCGAGAACGGGCTGCGGGTAGCCCGCCAGGTCGTAGCGCGCCTGGGCGATGGCGGCTTCGCGCTCGGCGGCGGCGAAGGTCAGTGCGGCGCGCAGGTCGCGGTCGGGCTGCGCCAGGTAGTTCTTGAGGTTGTTGATGACGGGCGTAGGATCGTCCTCCCAACTGGGATAGCCCCAATCCCACAGGTCGCTGCGCCCGCCGTAGGTTCTGAGGAAGCCGCGCAATTCGTCCAGGAAGGCTTGCCCTTCCGCCGAGGCTTCGAGCGCGGGCCACACTTCCGCCGCCGGGCGTTCAATGAAGATACGGGAGACGGCGGGCGTCGCCTGGGCCAGGTCGCGCAGCCGCCACAGCGCGCGCCCGATTTCCAGCGTCTTGTTGTCAAAGCCTTGCAGCAGGCGATGCGCGTCGAGCGGGGTTGCGCCGGGAAAGAGGTCGCAGTAGAAGGTCTCGAACTCATCGATGGCGAACCACATCGGCGGCCCCATCAGGTAATGGATTTCGTAGAGGTGCGCGACGCGCGGCAGGCTGTCTTCCAGGTGAACGCGCAGCGCGTCCAGGTCCGCCGCTTCGAGATCGAACGCGGCCCAGAACGCCCAATCGTCGTCCAACGCGGGCCGCCATTCGTCTTCCCAGATGCGCCGCAATTGCGAGACGACGGCCCATACCTTCTCGCGGTGACGGCGAGCACGGGCTTCCATCTCCTCCGCCGCGCCGGTAAAGGGGACGAGATGGGCGTAGCTGTAGGTGTTGATTGTGGCGTAGCAGCGCTTCACAACCGCCTCATCGTACACGTTGGCGGTGCGATGCAGCGCCTCGGTCGCAGCGAGCGCCGCCACACTGTTGAACATCGGCGTGATCGGATTGGGCATGTGCTCGCGGTCGCGCGTCCAGTGGTGTTGCGCGTCGTCGGGATTCGCCCATACCACCGGGAAATCCGGCGGCGGGACAATCGGTGTACCGTTTGTCGTCAGGTTCGTGTTCATCGTCGTCTCCTTTTTGTTAGTCGGATAGTCGTTAGTCGTTAGTCGGGTAGTCAAGATTCTGTTTCGGTTACATCTTTATGGTAGCCGAAGTTGGGTGTGGGGGCTATGACGCAGGTCACAGCTCGCGGCAGCGCGGGCACAGACTGATTACAGCTTCTCTTGGGGCGCAGGGCTTTATCATTCTCAGCACAGTTCCCTTATTTTACTTCGAGCGGATCGTCAGATCCGCGTTTTATGACCCCTTTCAGCTTACAACGGGGAACTGGCGTTCCCCTCGAAGCGAAAATGATAAAATGATAAGACCCTGCCTGGGGAATTATACGCTTGACATGAAGGGCACTTGGCGCTATCCTGACCAGTATCCAATCAATGCCTTTGGACTTCGGACTAATGACTATGGACTATATCCCGGAGGTTCTATGACCGTCAGCGAATTCACCGTCAAGCGGCAGTGGCAGTCCGACCGGAGCAGCCCCGCGCGCTGGATCTTCTCCCATACCTGGCGTCACGGGTGGATCATCGTAGCGATGCTGGTGGGGGCGCTCGGCAACGCGCTGCTGGCTTCGATTCATCCCTTGCAGACGGGGCGCGCCTTCGACGCAATCCTCGCCACGCCGCCGGATTTGCGAACGCTCGCCAACGCGGCGCTGCTCATCGCCCTCATCGAGGTGGGACGCGGCCTGGCGTTGCAAATGGCGCGCAACTTCGCCGCCGAGACGTTGGGCCAGCGGTTGGAGCGCGACATCCGCGACGAGCTTTACGCCAGCCTCATCGGCAAGAGCATGGGCTTCCACGACACGCACGCCACCGGTGATTTGATGGCGCGCGCCACCAACGACGTGCGCGAGATCAACATGATGTTCAATCCCGGCCTGAATATGGTCATCGGTTCGGCCAACTTCCTCCTTATGCCGTTGTTCGTCGCGCCGACGCTGCACCCGCAGTTGCTCCTGTCACCGGTCATCTACCTGGTCGCCTACGCCTTCGTGGTGGCGGCTTACTTGCGCCAATTGCGACCGGTTTCCGAGGCGGTGCGCGCCGAATTCGGGCAGGTCAACACGGTCCTCGCCGAGGCCATCGAGGGCGTGGAGACGGTGAAAGCAGCCTCGCAGGAGACCTACGAGATCGGGCGGTTCCGCCGCGCCCTCGAACGCTGGACGCGCGCCTACGTCGGGCAGGCCGATATCGAAGCGCAGTTCGTCCCGCTGCTGCTGCTGGCGTTATTGACGGCGGGCGGTCTGCTGCACAGCCTGCTACTCTTGCGCGCGGGGGAACTGCAAGTCGGCGGCGTCATCGCCTACGTGGGACTGCTGATGCTTTTCGGCTTCCCGACGTTCGCGGGCCAGTTCGCCTACACGCGCGTGGCGGCGGGGATGGCGAGCGCGCGGCGGCTGCTGGAAGTAATCAACGCGCCGACCGACCTCGACCAGAATCTCGGCGGGCACGCGGCCCCCATTCGCGGCGCGGTGACGTTCGAGGACGTGGCGTTCTGCTACAAACCGCCCGGCGAAGGGTGCGAGATCGAAGTAGAAAGCACAACGCTGGAAAACATCAGTTTCCACGTGGAACCGGGACAGACCGTCGCCATTGTCGGGCAGACCGGCTCCGGCAAATCGACCATCGCCAAGCTGATCAACCGCATCTACGACGTGGACGAAGGCCGCGTGCTGGTGGATGGCGTGGACGTGCGCGATTGGAACCTGGAATCGTTGCGGCAGCAAGTGTCGATCATCGAGCAGGACATCTTCCTCTTCTCGCGGACGATTGCGGAGAACATCGCCTTCGGGCAGTTGCACGACTCAGAGCTGGCGCTGGCTTCCCAGGCGCAAATTGAGGCCGCCGCGCGCGCGGCGCAAGCGCACGAGTTCATCACCGGGTTCGCCGATGGGTACGACACCGTCGTCGGCGAACGCGGCGCGACGCTCTCCGGCGGGCAGCGCCAGCGCGTGGCCCTGGCGCGCGCGTTCCTCACCGATCCGGCGATCCTCATCCTCGACGACGCCACCAGCGCCATCGACAGCGCCACCGAGGATCGCATCCAACGCGCCATCGAGCGCGCCGCCGCCGGCCGCACCACCTTTCTCATCACCCACCGCCTGTCCCAAATCCGCTGGGCAGATCTGATTATTGTGATGAAAAAGGGCCACATCGACGCCATCGGCTCGCACGAGGAGCTAATGGGAACATCTGAGGCATACCGTAATATCTTTGCGAGGTTCGAATAATGGGATTCTTTTACGGCCTAAACCAGGAAGCGTACGATCGGCAATACAACGATAAAGAGTTACTGCAACGCATCTTCGTCTATTTCAAACCGCACACGGCGAAGATGGTGCTGGTGGCGGTGATCACAGTGGCGAGTTCGCTGCTGGGGGTGCTGCCGCGCATCGTGCTGGCGTGGGGTGTGGATCAGTTTGCGCCGAATCCGCAGCAGTTGGGGCTGATGCTCGGGTTGGCGGCGGTCATCTTGACGTTTGGCGTAGTCGATTGGGCGAGCAACTGGGTGCGGCGGCGCATCCTGGCGCGCATCATCGGCGACATTATGCAGACGCTGCGCGACGACGCCTTCGCCGCCTCGATGAAGCACGACATGTCGTTCTTCGACGAATTTCGGTCCGGGCGCATCATCAGCCGCATCACGACCGACACGGAGGAGTTCTCGCGTATGGTGCAGCTCGTCACCGACCTGATCGGGCAAGTGCTGCAAATCGTCATCCTCTTCGGCTACATGTTCAGCATCTCATGGCAACTCACGTTGATGATTTTGGGCTTCGTGCCGCCGGTGCTGCTGGTCGCTATGAGCCTGCGCCGGCTGGCGCGCAAAGTGACCCGCGAGGGCTTCCGCGTGATGGCGGAGGTCAACGCGGCGATCCAGGAGGCGGTGACGGGCATCAGCGTCGCCAAGAATTTCCGCCAGGAGGCAACGATCTACGATGAGTTTAACGCCGTAAACCGGCAAAGTTATGGCGTGAACCTGCGGCGCGGATACGCGCTGTCGTTGAGCTTCCCACTGCTGAACGGGCTTTCGGGCATCGGATCCGCGCTTGTGGTCTACTTCGGCGGGATGGCGGCGGCGGGGGCGACGATCAGCGTAGGCAACTGGTACCTCTTCATCACCAGCATGGATCGCTTCTGGTTCCCGATCCTCAACCTGTCGTCGTTCTGGAACCAGTTCCAGGGCGGGCTTTCGTCGGCGGAGCGCGTCTTCGCCCTCATCGACGCCGAACCGACGGTGCAGCAGACGGCGGAAGAGCCGGTGACGCAGCTCCAGGGCGAGATCACGTTCGACGACGTGCGCTTCCGCTACACGGAGCAGGAACAGGTGCTTGACGGCTTCTCGCTGCACATCCGGCCCGGCGAAAGCGTGGCGCTGGTGGGGCACACGGGCGCGGGCAAGAGCAGCATCGCCAAGCTGATCGCGCGCTTCTACGAATTCCAGGGCGGGCGCATCCTCATCGACGGGCGCGACATCCGCACTTTCGACCTGCACACCTACCGCCAACACCTGGGCATCGTCTCGCAGATGCCGTTCCTCTTCGCGGGCACAGTCGCGGAGAACATCCGTTACGGGCGGATGGACGCCACGGACGATGAGATTCTGGCGATCGCGCGGCAGGTGGGCGGCGGCGAGTGGCTGGACACGCTGCCCGACGGCCTCCACACGGACGTGGGCGAGCGCGGCGCGCGGCTGTCGATGGGCCAGCGCCAACTCGTCGCCCTGATGCGCGTGCTCGTGCAGCGCCCGGCGATCTTCATCCTCGACGAGGCCACCGCCAGCATCGACCCCTTCACCGAGACGCAAATCCAGGACGCGACGAACCTCATCCTCCGGCAGAGCACGTCCATTCTCATCGCGCACCGTCTCTCGACGATCCGCGCCGTGGACCGCATCATCGTGTTGAAGGAAGGCGCGATTATCGAGGAGGGCAGCCACGAGTCGCTGCTCGCGCGCGGCGGGCACTACGCGGAACTGTACAACACCTACTTCCGCCACCAATCCCCGGACTACCGCCCTCCGGCGCTGGACGAGGACGATGGGTATCTGGCGTTGCTGCCGAGAAGGCGGGCGATGGTGGGGGTTTAGTATCTGCAAAAGAACGATCACCCTGTGTCTTCCTCACGCTTGGAAAAGAAAGCTTTTGCTGTTATAATGTAGACACTGTGACCACAAGAAATGGAGGACAAAATGCTGGGCATACGGGAAGTAAAACAATCGTTCTCACAATACGTAAATCGGGTGGCTTACGGGCGCGAGCGACTCATCATTCATAGCCGGGGCAAACCGAAAGCTGCACTTGTCTCTATGGAAGATTTGCGCCGTTTGGAAGCGACCGACGCCAGTGCGCAGCGCCTCGTTATCGAACACTGGAACGGGCAACCCTACGCGCCGGATGCGCCGGTGGCCGTCAATCGCGGGCCGCGTTGCGTCTCGGACCTGCTCGTAGAAGACCGCGAGCCGGCCTGGTGGTCTGACGCCTTCCCAGAGGCGCAATCGTGATACTTTACCTCGACGCCAGCGTCCTGGTCAAAAACTATATCCAGGAGCCGCACACCGAAGCCGTGCGCGCCCTCTTCGCTGCCGGCGCAGTCGTCGGCACCGGCCTATTGAGCAAGGCCGAAGTCGCCGCCGCCTTTGCCAAAGCCGCCCGGATGCACTACATCCTCGACGCCGAAGCGCGCGCCGCCTGGGCAGCCTTTCATAAGGACTGGCCGACCTTGACCAGCCTCGCACCCACCGAAGCCCTGCTGGATAACGCTGCGGAACTGGCCCTGACACACCACCTGCGCGGGTACGATGCCGTTCACCTGGCCAGTGCATTAGCCTGGCAAACCCAACGCACCGCCACCGTTACCTTCGCTACCTTTGACCGCCAACTGTGGGATGCGGGTAAAACGGTAGGCCTTGCCGTCTGGCCGGCCGAACGGCCTTGAGAGCCACGCAAAACGAGGCAGCGCATTCCGCCTGTTTTGTTTTCTGCTTTCGCATTCCGTATACAAAAATGGAAAAGGGCACAATGAAACACCGTATAGAGTCTCGTTTGGTGACAGCGGTACAGGGTTTACCTCCTGACAAGGTGCAGCAGGTGATCGATTTCGCCGATGACTTGCGCACCCAATATGCCGCCGACGTGCCGCAGCGCGGATCAGCCGAGGCGATTTTACAAGCTCTCGACCAAGCCGGACCGCTGCAATTTGCACCCGGTGAACTGGACGCGTTGTTGGCCGAGGTTCAAGTTGAAAATTGGCGACACTCGTGATAGACAATCCAATCAATTTTACGCATCATTCCCGAGATTCCATTGACGTAGACGAACTGGCGGCTTTCACCTACCGGGCGTACAGCCAGCTCCCCATTCCCTACAAATATGGGGAAACCCAGGAAGAAATTGCCGCCTTCCTGAGCGGCAAAGACTGCCCTGATTTCATCGCGCTGGCGCGTGAGGCAGACGTGCTCCGGGGATGGGCCGGCGTCTACAAGTGGACGGATTCGCAGACCTACTTTTGTAGTTGGCATCCCCTGGTCCTCCCGCCGGATTCGGCCATCGCCCAGCAGTTGGTCCGCGAGTGTACCCGGTACACCGTATCGTCGGGCAGGCAGCGGATGGAAGTCTTCCTGATGAACCTGACCGCCGAATACCGGGACTACGCGGCGCAGTGTGGCGCGATCTACCAGGCAGCCGGCATGGTTCCGGGATACGAATGGCGATTTATGGAAGCGGACTTGCAGCAGCTCGATTTTTCGCTCCGCGACGTGCCGGACACGATGACCCTCCGCTCGCTGACCGAAGTTTCCAACGACGCACTGTGGCCGAGTTATGACGCGGCCTTCTCCCACGGCAGCGACCGGCGCTATACGGAGCAATCGGAGGCGATGCGACGGGAGAGCTTCGAGGATTTCTTCTCCCGGCAAGCGCGCTACGATGCCGAGGCATCGCTGGTGCTGTTCGACGGTGAAACCATCGTGGGTTTCGTCAAGATCGACATCATCAAGGAAGGCGCGTATGTACATGGCGTGGGCGTCATTCCCGAATATCGTGGGCAAGGGCTGGCGAAGTACGTGCTAGGCTCCAGCCTGCGCCGGGCGGCGGCGAACGGCCACACGAAGATGATCCTCGAAGTGGACAGCGAAAATCAGGCTGCGCTCGGACTCTACGGGAGCCTGGGATTCAAGACGGTCAAGGGGTCGGTGAGTTATATTTGGGGACAGTAGCTGTTACTTCAGCCACTAATGCTAAATCACCGGGACCTCTGGCGATGGACGAGGAAGATGAGTATTTGACGCTGCTGTCGAAGCGGCGGGCAACGAAGGGGGTAGTCCTAGTCCACTTTTTTAGTGATACTTGACCTTTTTCAAGAAATCACGATGATAGTTTTTGGAAGGATAGTAATGCACGATCACATTTTCATCTCCCACACCACGCAAGACGACGCAACAGTCAAGAAGCTGCGCGAACTCCTGGAATTGTATGGGTTGTCCACCTGGGTGGATTCCCGCGAGTTGAGCGGTGGGGATATTCTTGACACCCGCATTGAGGCGAACATCCGCACGGCGCGACATTTCCTGGCCATTATCAGTATGGCAGCCCTCGGGTCCGAATGGGTGCAACGCGAGGTGCGCGTCGCGTTGGACGAGGCGAGGCGACGCACGGATGGCTACAAAGTCATCCCGGTGGTACTGCCCGGCGTGCTGCCGGGACATCTCAAGCTGCTATTCCCCGATGAGCCGTTCTACATCTTCCTGGACAACGGTCCGACCGGACCCAATCTGACGGACAAGCTGCCGGACATCTTTGTTGCATTGGGGACGGAATTGCCCGCCGACTGGGAGCGCGCCGCTGCCGTAGAGGCTCCCCCCGTCGAAGAGCTGATCCTCAAACTGACCGATCCCTTTATCCACGAGAAGGACAGCGTGCGTCGCGCCGCCGCAACCGCCGAACTCACCTACCACCCGGCAGAAACAGGTGCGCGGGAAATCGCCAGTCGCCGCTACCTGTTCACGGCCCCGCTTGGCCCGGTAGAACTGGAAGAGCTGCGCTGGTACATTGAACATTACTACGAGTGGCCGGCTGGCGTCTTCAAAGAACGGGCTGCCGCGACCGAAGCTGCGCTTCCCCGCTGGGGTCAGGCGCTCTACACCGCCGCACTCAGCGCGGACTTCGCCCGTGAGCCGTTGACCGCCTGGAAACGAACGACCGGAGCGCGCCGGTTCTCCGTGCAGGTGGATTGTGATCCGCCGGAAGGAACGCCATCGGACGAAGCGACACACACGCGCGAGGCCGCCAGCGCACTACTTGCCCTGCCCTGGGAGATCATGCACGACGGTGTGGGCTATCTCTCGCAGGGTGGGAAAGCCGCGCGCGTGCGCCGCCGCTTGCCCAACCGTAAGTTCACCATCACCCGACGGGTGACCCTGCCGATCCGCGTGCTGCTGCTTAGCCCGCGTCCGGAGGTAAATGAGCACGGCAACCCGGTCGGTTACATTGACCATCGCGTCATCGCCACACCGCTAATCGCCGCGATGGAGACCCTCGGTGAAGATATGGTCCGCGTGGATGTGCTCCATCCACCCACCTTTCCCGCGCTCCAAAACGCGCTCCAGCGGGCCGAAAAGGCCGGGACGCCATACACGATTGTCCATTTCGACGGGCACGGCGTCTACGACCGGCGCGTGGGTTTGGGAGCACTCTGCTTCGAGCACCCACGCGATGCGGACAAGCTCGGCCCGCGCCTGATACACCTAGTCCACGCCACCGAGTTGGCCGCCGAACTGCGCGCCTATGGCGTGCCCCTCGTCTTCCTCAACGCCTGCCAGAGCGCGCAAACAGACGCTGACCCACAGGCATCAGTGGCGGCGAAGCTGCTTGAAGAGGGCGTCGGCGCGGTGGTAGCGATGAGCCACACGGTGCTGGTGGAGACTGCCCGGCGCTTCGTTGAGGCGTTCTATCGCAGCCTGGCGGAAGGGCAGCGCGTGGGCGACGCGATGCTCGCAGGTCAGCACGCCCTCTACGCCGATCCCTTCCGCTTCAAAAAGATGGGCGCGGGCAACCTGGAACTCCAGGACTGGTTCGTGCCCGTGCTGTTCCAGGAGGCCGACGATCCCCAAATGATGACCGTGCGGCCCAGCGAAGCCGTCGCGCGGCTAACGGCCCAACGACGGGCGCTACAACTGGGCCGCCTGCCTAATCCGCCGGAGCATACCTTTGTGGGCCGCAGCCGGGACCTGCTATACCTTGAGCGACTGCTGGGCCAGGAACGCTACGCCGTGATCCGGGGCAGCGGAGGCCTGGGCAAGACCGCGCTGGCGACGGAACTGGTGCGCTGGCTGGTACGCTCCGGGCGCTTTGCGCGCGCCGCCTTCGTAAGCGTAGAATCGCACAATGTGCAGGACGTACGCGGTGTGCTGGACAGCATCGGCCACCAACTCGCCCCCAACTACTCCGTGGCCGAGTATGGCAATGACCAAGCCGCCGCGCTCCAACCGGTGGCGCGCGCCCTACACGACTTTCCCACCGTGCTGGTGATCGACAACATAGAGAGCGTGCTGCCCGATGCGGCTGGAAACAATCCGGCGGGCGTGGCTGACGTGACCGAGTTGCTGGCCTTGTGCCAAAAGGTGCTCGACGCCGACGGGCGTTGCCGCCTGCTCTTCACAAGCCGCGAGCACCTGCCCGCGCCCTTCGACCGCGCGCGCAACACAATGGAACTGAGACGCCTGCGTGAGAGTGAAGCCGTGCATCTGGTGGCGCAGGTGATGGCCGTCCACGGATGGGCGCCGCCCAGCACCGATGCCGCGCGCGAGCCGGAGGACGTGACGACGTTGGTGAACGCTGTGAATCGCCACCCACGCGCACTGGTGCTGCTGGCCCGCGAGATCGCACAGGGGAAGCAAGCCGGCGTGCGCGCCACAACTTACGACATAGTGAGCTTGATGGCAAAACTGGAAGAACGGAACCCAGGCGATCCTGAGAACTCACTCTACGCCAGCGTGGAACTCTCCCTGCGCCGTCTGCCGCACGACGTGCGGGAGGTGGTGAACCGCCTGGCAGTCTTCCACGGCGGCGGACATTTTGCTGTAATGATTATAGTAATGGATATTGAAACTGAAAGCATTGGCGCGATAGCCCAAATCCTAGTGGATGTAGGTCTTGCCGAATTACACGAGTACAACTACTTACGCCTCGACCCCGCTCTACCCACGTATCTCGCGCTTGGACAGTCGCCAGAACATCTAACGGAACTGCGCACGATCTGGGCCGAGGCAATGATGCAACTGGTGGATTTTCTTTACGAGCAACGGTCAAAGGATGCAAAACTCGCGCAAAATATAAGTATACTTGACCTACCAAACTTGCTGGCCCTGTTGGAGTGGCTGGAAGTGCGGATGACTGAAGACCCAGCGACGGTGGAAATGGTCACCGATAAAGCCGGGTCTATTGAGGAACTGCTTGCACCTACAGGCCGTCCCCAAGCGCTGGCACGGGCGGTCGCGGTGCGGGAAAGGGCCGCTGCCGCACTGACTGCTTGGGGACACGCACGTTTCGAGCACGAGCGACTACTGATAGAACGCCTGCTCGACCAGAGGCAGCTTCAAATCGCCTACAAGCAAGCGGAGGCATTACTGGACAAGGTCAAGAGCATTATCGGTCCGGATACCCGTATTGCCACTTACAGCGAAGCGGATTACGACTTGGCAGTAGCGCACTTTATGCTCGGTCGGGTTTTACAGCGGGGAAAGCAGGCTACCTACGCGCTATCTCAGTTGGTCGAGGCACAGCGGCTATTCGAGGCACTGGGAGAACGCGGCGCGCGGATGGCCACTGCAGCCTTGAGCGAACAAGCCGATTGTCTCGCGGCCTTGGGACAACTAGATAAGGCAGTGGCGCGATACCAGGAGGCTATCCGACGAAGCGAGAAGCAGAAACTTTTTCGCGATGTAGCAGTGGGCAAGGAGAATCTGGCGGATGTGCTACGGCGTCAGGGTAACTATGACGATGCGCTGGCTGCCCATGCTGAGGCATACGCGATCTTCACGGCTCAGAATGAACCAGCTACGGTCGCTACAATCTGGCACCAGATTGGTATGGTACATCAGGATGCTGGGAACGACGAGTCGGCGGAGGCAGCGTACCGGCAGGCGTTAGGGATTCGAGTGCAGAACAATCTGCGGGGCGATCAGGCAGCTAGTTTGACACAGTTAGGTTATCTTTATGCAGACAAATTGAATCGTTTGAAGGATGCGATCACATTTTTTCAGCAGGCAGCAGATATTTACGCTGCATTAGGCGATCCTAGCCTTGAAGGCGTCACGCGCAACAATATCGCCAATGCGCTGCGCGAGCTGGGGTGCTACGCCGATGCCAGGGTGGAAATCACACGGGCGATAGAATGTTATGAGCCATTTGGTGCAGCAGTGGAGTTGTGGAAGTGCTTCGCCATTCTGTATCGCATTGAAGCGGCAGAGGAGAACGCGACGGCGGCGCATGCGGCCTGGGGCCAGGCCCGCGACATCTACCTCGCCTACCGGCGGCAAGGGGGATATCCGCAAAGCGGTGGGGGAAAACTGGTAGAGCGCATCTTGATCTTGCTGGCGCAACAAAAATTTGATGAGATTCAGGTGTTGCTTGAGCAACTTTTCAGCGACCCGCAGGCACCAGAGACGCTCAGACACCTGATCCAGGTGCTGTTGGTTGTCCTCAACGGCGCGCGCGACCCGGTCCTGGCCGACGATCCCGCGCTGCACTACGCTGACGCGGCGGAGGTGTTGTGGATGATGGAACAGCTAGGACAATTGAAGCGCATCGATTCGGATTATTTCACGGAAGATTAAGGATGAAAGACCAAGACACAGAAACCCGCCTGGCCCAACTCAAACGCGAAGTCCCGACGCGCGGCATCGAGCGTCACCCGCTGATTGTGAAAACCGTCGCCGAACTACCCGCCGAACTCCAATCGCCCGCCGTAACGGCGCTGGCGGCTCAGGAAACGCTGCAAACGATCATCGCTTTTCCCGCACAGATTCACCACGGCTGGACTTACGTTCCCAAGCAAGCGCTTCTGTTCACGCCCACAGACGCCATCCACCTGCTGGCCTCGATCTGGCCCGAAGAGGAACCGCAGATCACGCGCGTGGACGGCAGGGATCTGCTCTACTTGAAGGCCAGCCTATTGCTGCTCTACGGATGCCTGGAGATCGTCGCGCAGGGAGCGACTGCCCCAACGCGGCTCACGATGGAATTCAACACGGTAGCCTGGGACCAGATATCGCCGCCCGTGCGCCGGCTGCTCCGCGCCGGCCAGGCCACGCCCGGCGTGCCGGAGGGCGCAGTCGCCTATGCTCCGGCGGTCCGGCAGGCGTTCGAGGCATTGCCGCTGAAGTTCTCCAACGGCGTGAAAATCTACGGCTTGCTGCCCGGCGAAACGTTGGAGGAACTGGTCTTCCAGCCCGGCACATGGAAGCGATGGGCGCTGTTTTTCCGGCGTCCGGTGACGCCTAAAACCTTGTTGATGCTCACCACCAACTACGTGGTCGCATTCGAGGAAGCCTTGTGGATCGCGCAAGGATGGATGTTCACCTACATTCCACGCCATAACATCACCGGTATGCAAAGCCGTCCCGGTGAGATATGGACCGAACTATCGATCCAACTGCAACGCGGCGATCAGACCGCGGAGTATCCGTTGCTGCTGAAGAACGAAGCCGTCGAGGCCTGGCGTGAGCGATGGCTGAGCCACGGCGGTCAATGGCAAGCGCTGCCGGAGACAGCGTAGCGCCATAAATCAAAGAATGGTACACGGATTTTACGGATTCTCCGGATTTTTTCTTAAAGACATCCGTGTTTTCCGTGTTGATCCGTGTACTGAACTGAAAAAATGACTTTGACAATACAGATGCGTGGTTAATTCTGGCAGGAGGACAAAATGCAAATCGAACTCACCCAACCCGGCCCCGTTTTGAACGCGCAAGGCCGTCTGGCGCACATCGGTTGGGCGCGCCAACCTCAGTTGGACTGCAATCTCGAAAACGCCCGCTTTTACGCACTGCGCTTCTTGCAACGTTTCCGCATCAAACGCTGGGACTATTACGCGGTCTTCACCCCGCAGCGTTTTTTCTCCGCCACGATTGCCGACCTCGGCTACGCGGGCAACGTCTTCGTCTACACGCTGGACTTCGCCAGTGGCGACCTGCACGAGGAAGGGCTGGTGATTCCCTTGGGCAAAGGCATCCGCCTGCCGCGCGACAGCGACTCCGGCGAGACGACCTTCGGGGGCAAGCAGGCGACGCTGCGCTTCGCGGCGGATCGCGCGGAGCGGCGCGTTTTCGTCGATTGGCCCGGCTACCACGAGGGGCGCGGCATCCACGCCGAGATCGCGCTGGCCTGCCCGCCAGTGCACGAATCGATGACGATCGTCATCCCGATTGGCGAGAAACGCTTCTACTACAACCGCAAGATCAACTGCCTGCCCGCGCAGGGTCACATCCGCTACGGGGAGCAACGTGAAGACCTCCATCCCGATCAATGCCTGGGATCGCTGGATTGGGGGCGCGGCGTGTGGGAGTACCAGAGCTTCTGGAACTGGGCCAGCGCGTCGGCGTACCTGCCGGATGGACGCGCGATCGGCCTCAACCTGGGCTGCGGCTTCGGCGACCTGAGCCGGGCCACCGAGAACTGCGTCATCCTCGATGGGCGCGTCCACAAGCTGGAGCAAGTGCGCTTCGACTACCAGTCCGGCGATTATATGCGCCCGTGGCGCTTCACCGACAACGAAGATCGTCTGGATTTGACGTTCACCCCGTTCAAGGACCGGTTCGCCGCCACCAAGTTAGGCATCATCGACAGTGAAGTTCACCAGATGTTTGGCCGCTACACCGGTCACGTCCGGCTGGACGACGGGCAGACGGTGGAACTGCCCGGCATCATCGGCTTTGCGGAGGAGCATCACGCGCGCTGGTGAAATGACGATGCTGTTCACGTCCAGCCCGGCCTCAGGCCAGACCGCCCTGGAGGAGATTCGCACCCTCGACCCCGGCGCGCGGCTGAGACGCTGGCTCGAACCCGGCGTGGGTTGGGTCGAGCCGGAGATGCCCTGGGATGCCTTCGCTGCCCGCTTGCGGGAAGCGCCGCCGATCTTTTGCCGTCACGTCTGCCCGGTGCAGATCACCGTCCCGCTGAAGCAAGAGGACGGCGACCTAAACGCGCTCGTAGAGGCAGCCTGCCAACTCAGCCCAAGCCTGGACGCGGCGCAGACCTTCTCGGTGCAGACGCGGCTCATCGGCGAAGGGTGGCCCTACTCGCGCTTCGACGTCAACACCCGGCTGGCGGACGAGCTGACAACACAAGGCTTTGCATTGGACGTGCGCCGGCCCGTACAAATCCTCTCCGTGGCGCTGACGCCCAAAGAAGGCTACCTCGGCGTCTCGCGCGCGGCGGATAACCTGAGCGATTGGGCGGGCGGTGTGCGGCGCTTCAAAGCCGAGCCAGAGCAGATCAGCCGTGCGGAATTCAAGCTGTTGGAGGCGCTGGAGACCTTCCACCTGTCGTGGCCCGACAACGGCAGCGCCCTCGACCTGGGCGCAGCGCCCGGCGGGTGGACGCGCATCGCGCGCCTCCACGGCCTACAGGTGACGGCCATCGATCCCGCCGACCTCGCCCCACCCCTCGCCGCCGATCCGGGCGTGCGGCATCTCCGGCACACGGCGCAGCGTTACCTGCCGGGGACGGATGACACGTTCGACGTGATCCTCAACGACATGCGGATGGACGCCCGCGACTCCGCACAGCTCATGCTCACCGCGCGACGCAACCTGAAAGCCACCGGCTGGGCCATGATGACGCTCAAACTGCCGCACAGTCACGCCGAAAGGGTCGCCGCGTCGGCGCTGGCTCTGCTGCGCCAACGCTACACGCTCATCGGCGCGCGCCAGCTCTTCCACAATCGCAATGAGATCACGGTCGCATTAAGTAGACGGTAGACAGTAGACGGTAGACGGTAGACGGGGGCAGAATTTAACCACGAATTCTGTGATAATCAAAAATATACACGGCGCCAGTACACGGATTAACACGGAAAACACAGATTTCTTTCCATAAAAATCCGTAGAATCCGTGATATCCGTGTACAATTCTTTGCTTCAGCCGGTTCAACGCAAAAAAGACTACACGACGATCGGACTAAGGACTATTTGACCTTTTTAGGAGGACAGTATGGAACATCGGGACGGATATTTTGCAGGGGTACGGGATAGCGCTATTTATTACCAGTGCTGGCAACCGGAGACGGAATGTAAGGCCGTGCTGTTGGTCGTCCACGGGTTGGCGGAGCACAGCGGGCGGTATATGAACGTGGTCAACCACTTCGTCCCGCTCGGGTACGCCGTCTATGGCCTGGATCACATCGGGCACGGAAAATCCGAGGGGACGCGCGTCTATGTGGATCGCTTCGCAGAGTACACGGATACACTCAAGCTTTACTTCGACCTGATTCGCCTGGAGCATCCCGACAAGCCGGTCTTTCTGATCGGGCACAGCATGGGCGGGCTGATCGGCGCGCTATACCTGCTCGAACACCAGGATGAACTGGCAGGCGCGGTGCTCTCCGGGCCGCTGATCAAAATGGCAGGCGATATATCGCCCGTGGTGGTTTTCATGGGAAAACTACTTTCGACATTAGCGCCCAAAGTCGGGCTGACGGCGCTCAGTGCGGAGGGCGTGAGCAGCGACCCCGCCGTTGTGCAGGCCTACGTGAACGATCCTCTGGTACACACGGGCAAAATCACGGCGCGCCTGGCAGGAGAACTCATCGCAGCGACACAGCGCATCAACGCTGACGCCGCCAGGATCACACTGCCGCTCTTGATTGTACAAGGGAGCGAGGACAAACTGGTTGATCCGGCAGGGGCAAAGCTGTTGTACGATGCGGTCAGCTCTGGCGACAAGACACTTAACATCTACGAAGGATTCTATCACGAAGTCTGTAACGAACCGGAATGTCATCAAGTCCTGAGTGACATAGAAGCGTGGTTAGGGCAACGGTTGTAAAACATTTGCACTTTCAGCATTTTGGTGCTATAGTGTAGCTAGATCCAAAAAGCAGGTACAACCTTATGCGATACAGTCAAAGCCGATTCACCCTTTCTGTTGCGAGCCTCCTTACCCACAGGAGGGATTGCCGTTTGGGTGCGCATTGACTCGCGTTAAGGCTTGGTCATTTCACAAAACGCCTCCCAAACGGGGGGCGTTTTTTCATGATGAGGTGCAATATGGCAACGATTATCGAGCGTAATCAGGAGGTGTTCCCCCGGACGCCCGTAGTAACGGCGTCCGGCGGCCTCGTGCTGTGAAATGTCGCGCGCGCTTGCGGCGGATCATAATCCGCCACGCCGCAAACTGCCGGATTATGATCCGGCAGAAGCGAGTGAGTAAAAACATTGCAATTCACAACGCGAGGAGATGAAAGGATGAACACCGAAACTGAAACCTATTTTCCATGGGATATTGAGGATTACTGGCGCGAACGTTGGGCGCGAGAGCAAACGTACCGCACGCCCACACCACAGCCCGGACAGAAAACCTACTATTGCCTGGACTTCTTCCCCTACCCTTCCGGGGCCGGGCTAAGCGTCGGGCACGGGCGCAACTACGTGCCGAGCGACGTCATCACCCGCTATCACCGGATGCGCGGCGAAGCGGTGCTGCACCCGATGGGTTGGGACGCCTTCGGCCTGCCCGCCGAGAACGAGGCGATGAAGCGCGGCAGCCATCCCGCCGAAAGCACCGCGCACTACGCCGCCAACTACCGCCATCAACTGGACCTGCTGGGGTGTTCCTACGACTGGGAACGCGAATTCACCTCCGCCGATCCCGCCTTCTACCGTTGGAACCAGCACTTCTTCCTGATGCTGTACGAGAAGGGGCTGGCCTACCGCGCCGAAGCCCCCGTCAACTGGTGCGAAAGCTGCCAGACCGTGCTGGCTGCCGAGGAGATCGAAGACGGCGACTGCTGGCGCTGTCACAACCCCGTCGTGCGGCGCAAACACAAGCAGTGGTACATCCGCGTCACCGCTTACGCCGAGGAACTATACGCCGAGCTGGAGAATCTGGACTGGCCCGAGCACATCCTGGCCATGCAACGTCACTGGATCGGGCGGAGTGAGGGGGTGGAGATACAGTTAAGCTTAATGAGTAATGAGAAAGAAGTAATGAGTAATGAGGGCGCCTACCTCATTACTCATTACTCATCACCCATTACCATCTCCGTCTTTACCACCCGCCCCGACACCTTCTTCGGCGTGACGTTCGTGGCGCTGGCGCCGGAGCACCCGCTGGCCGAGAGCATCTGCACGCCGGAACAGCGCGATGTTGTCCGCGCCTACATCCGCCAGGCGGAAAACCGCTCCGATCTGGAACGGCACACGCGCGAACCGGACGGCGTTCCCACGGGGGCTTATGCCATGCTGCCCGGCGGGGCGCGCGTGCCGATCTTCGCCGCCGATTACGTGCTGGCCGAGCACGGCTCCGGCGCGATTATGGGCGTCCCCGCGCACGACACGCGCGATTATGCCTTCGCGCAGAAGTACGGCCTGCCGGTCAAGGTGGTTATCGCGCCGTCCAGTGGTGCGGGAACGGTCGAGTTGCCTTACACCGAACCCGGCGTGATGATCAACTCCGGCGAGTTCGACGGCATGGACTCCGTCATTGCGCAAGACGCCATCGCGGATTGGCTGGCGGCGCAAGGCATTGGGCAACGTGCCATCCACTACCGCCTGCGCGACTGGCTGGTCTCGCGGCAGCGGTATTGGGGGACGCCCATCCCCATTATCCACTGCCCGGCGTGCGGCGAGGTCCCCGTGCCCGTGGATGATTTGCCGGTCACGCTGCCTGCACTGCCCGACTACCGCCCGCGCGGCGACGGGAAGTCACCGCTGGCGAACCTGCCGGACTTCGTCAATACGGTCTGCCCACGCTGCGGCGGCCCTGCCGAACGCGAAACCGATACGATGACGGGCTTCGTCTGCTCGTCGTGGTACTATCTGCGCTTCGTCGATCCGCACGATGACGCACAGCCCTTCGATCCGGTAAAAGTCGCCCGCTGGCTGCCGGTGGACGTCTACGTGGGCGGCGCGGAGCATGCGGTGGGCCATCTGATGTACGCGCGCTTCTGGACGAAAATGCTGGCCGACGCCGGGCTGGTGAACTTCCGCGAGCCGCTGCCGGTGCTGCGCAGCCAGGGCGTCCTGCACGCCCGCGAGCCGGGGACGGGCCGCCCGCTGCGCATGTCGAAGTCCAAAGGCAATGTCGTCGCGCCGGAGGACGTCATCGCGCATTACGGCGCGGATGTGACGCGGCTGCATTTGATGTTCATGGGGCCGTTCGAGGCCAACGTCGTGTGGGAGACGGAGGACGACGGGACAACGCCGCAACACATCGAGGGCGTGCGACGGTTCTTGCAGCGGGTGTGGCGGGTGGGAAATGCTGAATCACGAATCATGAATCACGAATCACGAATCGGGAATGGCACACCGCAAATCGTGGGAGTGATGCACAGGACGATTCGGGAGGTGACGGAAGAAGTCGAGGGGCTGCGGTTCAACAAGGCGATCAGCGCGCTGATGACCTTTACAAATGGGCTGGAAGCCTACCGGCGCGACTGCGGGGACACGCCCGACTTCGTCGCGGCGCGGACGACGCTGCTGAAGCTGCTGGCTCCATTCGCTCCTTTCATCGCCGAGGAACTGTGGCAGCAGACCGGTGGACAGGGCAGCATCCATCACCAGGAATGGCCCGGATGGGATGAAGCGTTGGCGCAGGCGCAGACGGTGGAAATCGCGGTGCAGATCAACGGGAAAGTGCGCGCCCGCATCAGCATCGACACGGATGCTGACGAAGACGTGATGCGGGAGGCGGCGCTAACGACGCCCGTGATTCAGCAAGTGCTGGCGGAACATCCCGCGCGCCGGATCATCGTCGCGCCGGGACGGTTGGTGAATATCGTCGTCTAACCGTACAACGTGATGCTTCAGTAATTACGTGCTTGCTCATTCTCTTGACAGGATTTACAGGATTAACAGGATGAAAACTGCTTTTCCTACTACGTTAGACCTAATCCTGAAAATCCTGTTAATCCTGTCCAAAGAAGATGAACCACGCAGCGCATCACAATACCGTATTCAAGTCCAGGCCGCGGGCGGCGGCGCGTTCGGCCATCCACTCGCGCTCGGTGGCGGGCGGCGGCAAGACCTCTTCTTCGGGGCGGCGCACCATACTTAGCGCCCCGACCGGGCAGGCGACGGTGCAGACACCGCAGCCCACACAGCGCATTGCATCCACGTGGACAATGCCATCCAATGTCAACGCGCCGAACTGGCACTTTTCCACGCACGCGCCACAGCCAATACAGGCGTCCTCATCCACCTGGTTGACGAACGCCGACCGCGCAACCACATTCGCCAATCCCAGATCGACCATCCCTCGCAGGATGCCACACGCGCACGAGCAGCAGTTGCAGATATACCACGCCCCCTGCTGGTTGTTACCCACCGAGTGAACCAGGCCTGCCTCGGCAGCGCGGCGCAGCGTCGCCATTGCGCCTTCTTGGGTCAGCGCGCGTACTGTCGTACTTTGATCGAACGCGCCGGGCATGGTGCTGAGAACCATGCACACGTCTAGCGGGTGCTCACAAGGTTGGCCGATGAGCGCCTGCTGTTTGCGGCACAGGCAGTCTATCACGCCCCAGGCTTTGGCCTGCGCAACGATGTCGGCAGCGCTCTCGAAGGGTCGCACTTCCATATCCACCCGCACGCTCTGCTCGACGGGCACGACGCGATGAATTTGCGGGGTGATGCCGAGCATCGTGCCGAACGCCCGATGATAGTAGTCCTCGAACAGGCGCGCGAATTCGGCATCGATGGTGTTCACCTGCATCTCATAGATGCCGACGGCAAATGGCATCAGGCCATAACCGAGGCCCGCATCGGTGCGCCCGGCGGTGATCAACCCGCGCCGCACCATCTCTTTGAGTTGTTTACGCAACGCCGGTGCATCGCGGCCCAGGCGGGCGGCAATTTGATCCGGGGTCTCCAACGTCAGACGCAACTGCGCCGCTAAGTCGGCCTCTTCCGGCGTGAAGATATGCGCCAGCAACCGCAGTTCCACGCCATCTTCGGTGGGTGGGAATCCGTTGGGCAGCGCGTCCAGCCGCCCCGCTAAGGCTTTGTAGGGATTATCTTTCATCGGTATGCTCCGTTTGGGACCCTTGCAAAGATTTTGAGAGAGTTCTGCATCAGAGACTACATCCGCAACCTTCGCAAGGGTAGCTTAAATGAACTGCTCCGTTTTGAGGATGACGAACACACAACCGGTATCCTGCAAGCCCTTGGTGGCGGCGCAGGAAGCCTCCTCGACCATGTAATGGTCGCCCACGCCCACCCACTCGATGGCCTGCTGGAGAAAACCTACCGCGCCGTGACATAGCGCATGGGCCGCGTTATGCTGGCCGAAGCAAAAAGGGCAGGGATTGAGCGTGTACATAAATTGATCGCCTGAAGTTTGCAGCGACGCCTCCATATTGCCGAGACGGCGGCTATCGACGACGATCTCCAGCACGGCCCGGACGCGATCTGCCGGCGCTTGCGCCTGGAAGGACGCGGCCTGAACGTACAAAAGGTCGTCCATATACGGTGTGAGCGCCATAAACGAGACTCGCCCGGCCCACTGCGTCATCGCTCGCCCGGCGCGGGGGCCATACATCTTCACCAACATCGCATTCAGCGCGCCGAAATCGAGGAAGTCAACTTCGTGGGTGTCGTTATACGGCGGCAGCGCCTCCAGCCAGGCGTGCAGGCCGGCTAAGGTGAGAACCGTGGGAAAACCGTATTGACCACTGGTTTCCGCGATCGCATCGAGATAGATGCGCGCGCGGCGATTCGATAGAAAGTATTTGCCCGCCTGCATCACTTTCCCCCTGTTACGCCTTTCGTTTAAAACCTGTCGAAAATTGTCTCGTTTCTGCGCTGTCGCCAAAATAGGCGGCTAAAGCCGCTTTTTCTTGAGGGTGTTTTTGCACTGGTGGGTGCACCCACCAGTGCAAAAACACCCCTTCACCCACGCCTCTAAGCGCAAAACACCGTAGTCGGTGAATTTTTGACTCTAGTACCCCAAACGGCCACCGGATACACGATATAGGATGTAATCGAAAGTGTTGCCGGACAGATTGCCAATGTTGATCATCCGCAAAACCATCTCAATGGCTGCCGCTTTAGCCGCACCGTAGGTATCGAGCAATGTTTGGCGGATGTTGGGATCAGGGTTTCCCGCGCCCTCCGCCCAATGCCGGGCGTAGAGAATCGCGGTGAGTTGTTCGGGTGGGCATTGGTCGGCGTCACCGTCGAGCAACTGCCGTACCTCGTCTGGCGAAAGCCCGCTTTGGAGCGCAAGTTTAGCATGATACTCCGAGCAATAGCGACAGGCATTGACCTGCGTCACCGCCAGCATTAGACGCTCACGGAAAGGCGCATCGATCAAGGACATCGCTGCGCGAATCTGCTCGCGGTTCTGTAGCATGTAGCGTATATCGGCCAGGAAATCTGAGAAATCTGCATACGTGCGTTTATGAAACCCCTCGAAGGCTGTTGGAGCCTCAGGGCGGTAACGTCGCGTTCGATAGCCGATACTATACAGGTAAACGCGCGGAATCAAACCGGAGAGCAGCGCCAACAAACGATAGCCCAGCCCGGGCACGGAGATAACCCGCCCGTTGTCGAGATCGCGCAGCGATTGCGCCACCACAGATTCGGCGGTCATCCACGCGAATTCGGGAACCCGGCGCTGGCTTATGTGGTTCGCATCCTGAAATTCAGTCCGGGTAAAGCCCGGGCATAGCGCCTGGACACGCACGCCTGTTCCCATCAGTTCTTCATGCAACGCCTCAGTGAACACCTTGAGGTAGGCTTTGGTCGCGGCGTAGGTAGCGCTGCCGGGCAAGGGGTAAAACGCCATCAGCGAGGCCACGTTGACGATCGCGCCGCTATTCCGCGCCAGCATCCCCGGCAAAGCCGCGCGCGTCAAACGCACGGCGGCGTTAACGTGTACGCGGATCATTGCTTCCTGGCTTCGTATATCATTTTCGACGAACGACCCCGGTGTACCAAATCCGGCGTTGTTGACCAGAAAAGCGAGTGCGCCGGTCTCAACGATGCGGGCCTCGACCCTGGCGATACCGGCAGGATCGGCCAGATCGGCGACCAGCACTTCAACCGGCACGTGATACTGTTGGGCCAGTTCCCCGGCCAACGCCTGCAAGCGCGCTTCGCGCCGCGCCGTCAGGATCAGTGCGTAACCTTCGCGGGCCAACGCCCGCGCATACGCTGCTCCGATCCCGCTGGAAGCCCCGGTGATGAGCGCCACACGCTCGCCGTCTGCGCTCCGTAACGGGGAAGCAAGACGCGCGCGCTGCCGCCGTCGCCACGTCATCGCAGCCAGAATCCCGGCAGCGATGCCCAGGCTTAATCCAATGATGTTCTTCTGTCTCTTAGCTAACCGTGACATGCACTCCCTCACGACGCCGATCGTAGCGCGCGTTGACAACGCGCGTTACAGCGTTTCATCCGAACTCTCATCAGATTCGGCTTGATCATATTCGCCGATCAACAGCGAGAAAAAGAACGTGCTGCCGCGCCCTTCCACACTTTCCACCCAGATGCGCCCGCCATGGCCCTGGATGATGTGTTTCGCAATCGACAGGCCCAGCCCCACGCCTTCCTCGGCGCGTGCACGATCGGTCTTGTAGAATCGCTCGAAGATGCGCGGCACATCGTCCGCCGGAATGCCTACCCCCGTATCACGCACCGAGATCACCACCTCCGGCCCTACGACTTCGGCTTTGAGCATGACGAGTCCGTTCTCTGGGGTAAACTTAATCGCATTGTGCAACAGATTCATCACGACCTGCTGGATGCGGCGCGAGTCGGCCAATACCGGCGGCAGATCTTCCGGGATTATGGTCTCGATGGTCACGTTCAACCGCTCGGCCTGTGGCGCGAGACGTTTCACCGGCTTCCGGATCAACTTGGTAACCGGTGTCACTTTGATACGGAAAGGCACTTGACCGGATTCGATCTGGGAGAGTTCGAGCAACTCCTCGACCATCTGCGTCAACGTGCTGAGTTCGGATTCGATAAAGCTGAGGAAGCGCCGGGCAGCTTCAGGGTCATCGATCGCGCCGTCCTTCAGCGTTTCGACGACCAGCGAGAGCGAGGCCAGTGGCGTCCGCAACTCGTGCGAAATGTTGCTGATAAAGTCCCGGCGGATCGTCTCCAATTGGCGAATGCGGGTGAGGTCCTGCAAGATGACGAGCAACCTGGGCGGTGTAGAGGTGCCAAGTGGGGTGATGACCGCTTGCAAGAACGCGTTACGCGCCCCGGATTCCACCATCGCCGTCCGTTCTGCCGCACTCTGGCGGCACGCCTCCCACAATTCGACCAGTTGTCGTTCGCGGGTGACTTGCGCGAAGGTGCGGCCTTGCGCCTCCTTGCCGGGAAAAGCCAGAATCCGCAATGCAGCAGGATTCGTCAGCAGCACCAGGCCATTCTCATCGGTGATAATGACGCCGTCGGCCATCGTATTCAACACGCCGGAGAGGAAGGCGCGCTCCTGCGCCAACATCGTCACCTTGTCGTTTAACTCGTCGGCCATGGTGTTGAAAGCGCGGGTCAGTTGCGCCATCTCATCGTGTGTGGTGGGCAGGAGCCGCGCACGCATGTCGCCTTGCGCCACCCGCTCCACCACTTCGGTCAACTGGCGGATAGGGTTCACGGTGCGCGAAGCGATGTACGTCGCCAGCCCGATAGAGAGCAGGGCGACCAGCAAGCCTGACAGTATGATCGTCCGGCTCAAACGTCCTACCAGCAGTTCGATCTCATCCAGTGGCATAGAGACGCGGACCACGCCCAGTGATTCCCCCTCAGGCAGGGCGTCACGGCGGACAAGTACGGCCACGTACAGAGCATCCGTGCCCAGCGTGCGGCTGAAGCGCGCCGCGATCCCTTCGCCCGAGCGAATGGCTTGCGAAATCTCGGAGCGGTAGAGGTGGTTTTCCATATTGGCCGGGTCTACCTCTGAATCGCCGAGCACCACGCCATCCAGCCCAATGATCGTCACACGATTGCCGGAAAGTAGCGCCCATTGCTGCGCGCGCGCCGTTAAGAGGGCGGTGTTTGCAGTGGGCACAGATAGATAACCGGCTGCATCGTCGGCCATCAAACGGGCTTCGGTCAACAACTGCGCCTCCAGATCTGCCCGGCGGACACGGCGTACCTGCCCGGAGAGGTACAACGTCAGCCCCAAAGCCGTGATGAAGATAATCACCGTGTAAGGAATAATCATGCGCCAACGAATAGAAGTGAACATCGCTACCCCTCAAAACGATAACCGGCGCCGCGCACCGTCACGATACGCACCGGTTGCGCCGGATCAGGCTCGATTTTTTCGCGCAGCCAGCGCACGTGCACGTCCACCGTGCGGCTACCGCCGCTGTAATCCCAACCCCACACTTCTTCGAGCAGTTGGTCGCGCGAAAGAATCCGTCCGCGACGCTGCGCCAGGAAAACGAGCAATTCGTACTCTTTGGGTTTGAGCACCACCATCTGATCGCCTATCTGCACCTCGCGCCGGTCCAGATCGATGACCAAATCGCCAAAGTGTAACACCTGCGCCGTCTCACGCGGAGCGGTACCGGCGAGTACCTCGCGTGCCAGACGCTCGCGGCGCAAGTGCGCCTTGATCCGCGCGAGCAATTCACGCATACTGAAGGGCTTCGTCAGATAGTCGTCGGCCCCGACTTCGAAACCGACAATCTTATCGACCTCATCCGTGCGCGCAGTCAGCATCAAAATGGGAACGCGCATCTCCTGGCGCAATACCCGGCACACCTCGAAGCCGTCCAAGCCCGGCAACATGATGTCGAGCAGCACCAGGTCGGGCGCATCCTGCCGGGCCAGCGCGACGGCGGTTTTCCCGTCGGCGGCAGTTGTGACCGCGTAGCCCTGTTTGGTCAGGTTGTACGCCAGCGTCTCCCGCAGGACACGCTCATCTTCGACAACCAGGATTTTCTCGTCCATAGACCCCCAACGTGGCGCAGTCAGAGACCGGCTATAACAAGTTTAGACATTCACCGCCCGATAGTGTATTTCGGATAAGTCGCGCAAGCGGGCGGCGGCTTGCTCTGGCGTCAGGTCGCGTTGCGCCTCGCCGAGCATCTCGTAACCGACCATGAATTTCTTCACCGTCGCCGAACGCAGCAGCGGCGGGTAGAAGTGCGCGTGCAACTGCCAATGCGCAGCTTCGGTCATATCACTTGGTGCGCCGTGCCAGCCCATCGAATAGGGAAAGGATGTCTCGAAAAGGTTGTCGTATTTGACGAGCAACCGCTTGAGCGCCTGGGCGAGCGCATCGCGTTCCACATCGTTGAGGTCTGGCAAACGGGTAACGTGGCGGCGCGGCAACAGCAGCGTCTCGAACGGCCAGACGGCCCAATAGGGCGCTACCGCCAGCCAATGCGCGTTTTCGACGACGACGCGCACGCCTTCCGCCGCTTCCAAATCAGCGTAGGCGACCAGCATCGGCTCACCATGCGTCGTAAGGTACGCACGTTGCTCGCGTTCCTCTTTGGCCGGCTCGTTGGGCAGCGCGCTTCCCGCCCAGATTTGCCCGTGGGGATGCGGGTTCGACGATCCCATGATCGCGCCGCGATTCTCGAAGACCTGCACCCAACGGTATTGCTGCGCCAGCTCAATCGTCTGCTCAGCCCATACGTCGATCACGGTGCGGATGTCCACTGCGGGCATCTGCGCCAGTGTCAAATCGTGACGCGGGGAAAAGCAGATCACACGGCTCGTGCCGCGCGCCGTCTCGGCCCGCAGCAGCGGATGCTGGTGAACGGCTACGTCCGGCGTATCCGGCAACAAGGCGGCGTAGTCGTTGGTAAACACGAACGTGCTGGTGTACGCCGGATTGGTCACGCCGCCGGCCCGCGCGTTGCCGGGGCACAGATAGCAGCCGGGATCATAACTGGGGCGCTCCTCGTGCGGCGGGCGTTCCACCTGACCCTGCCACGGGCGTTTTGTGCGGTGCGGCGAAACCAGGACCCAGTCGCCGGTCAGCGGATTATGTCGCCGGTGTGGATGTTCAGCAGGATTGAAGATATTCAACGGAATAGTCCCCCCTCCGCAAATGACGTGCGAACCTTCACGTTACGAACTTTCGCACCGCGAATCTTCGCGCAATAATTGCCCGGTATTATAACCTGATATTGTCTTTATGCACAGTTTAGTCCCCCCGTATGACCAACGGCAGATATACGCGTTGCCACACCGCAGTTGTCGTCAGAACGCTTGTTGCACTAGCGGCCACATTCCCCTGCGACCTCGCTGTCACGGTTGCTGTATCGATAACGGCCCCAAACCCGCCAGGAATGTGCACCCACACGTTGACCTGCGCCTTGCCGCTCGACGACAGGTTTACCTGCGCAGCCGAAAGTGTTGTGGGCCAGAGCACGCCGCTCACGTCCAAATCGAAGGTATCCGCCACCTCACCGGTGTTCTCGACCGTCAGTGTGTAGACGACGGTTGTGGCGGGCTTCCCGCTCCCGTCAGCCACAGATGGCGCCAGCGCCACGCCGTAGGTCGGCGTGACCGTGTCGCCGGTAACGACGACGTCGTGTGTCCTCTCCACCACCGAACAGCCGTTCGTCGCCGTGACGCGCACCGGATACGTGCCGCTCATCGTATACGTGTGCGTGACAGGATTTCCCGGCGCGGAGCCGCCATCGCCGAAGCGCCACGTGTAGGTGATTGGCAGGAAGGCCGTGGATGTGGGCGGCATCACGGTGAAGGCGACGTCCCGGCCGGTTTCAGGCTCCAAGGGTTCCCAGACAAAGTCCACCTCCACGAGCGGTACGCAGGGATCCTGGCACACAACGTCCACGGGGACGGTGAGTGTGCTCGTGGCAGGATCGTTGTGGAAGACCTTAAGCGCGCTCCCATAAACGCCTGGGGCAGCGCAGTGAATCGCCACGTCCAGATCGGCCGTACCTGGCCCGGCGACCGTCCCGCTCAACGGCTGAACTGCCAACCACGGCACATCACAGGCCGCCAGCGCTGCCTGGACTGCCGCCAGCGCATCGATTTCGCCCCAACCGGTGGCGTGATTGGGGACGTTGTCCGGCCCTTCGTCGCCGTTGTTCGTGGCGTAAGAGATAGGCGTCGCTGTTTGCTCGATCAGCGTCTCCGTGGCGGCGTGATCCCCCATCAGGCACGGCCCGGCTTCCCACATCAGCGCAATCAATCCGGCGACGTGCGGTGCGGACATCGATGTACCGGCCCAACTGGCATATTGCGTGTCGCTGCCGTTCAGACTCGAACGGATATTGACGCCCGGCGCGACCACTTGCGGCTTGAGGTTCGCATATCCACGCGGGTTGATGATGTCCAGGTTGTCGGTTGGCCCCCAGTTGGAGTGTGTGGCATACAAGCCATTGCTCTGCCCTGTAGAGCCAACGCCCGTCACGTTGCCGTAGCGAGCGGGATTGCCTACCGTGTTCAGGCCAGGCGGATAAGGATAGCTGCAATTGCTGGCGTTACCGTTGGAGAAAATCGGATAAATACCCGCCGCGTGCCAAGCGTCCACGACGTTCTGGAACCAACCGTCATACGCGCGACCACAATCACCCCAGGAGTTGTTGACGATGTGCGGGCGTCTGGCGGGATCGCGCCAGCGGGAATCGTCCACCGGATAGGGCGCGACAATCCACTCCGCACATGCCAACAGCGCTGCGTCGGGACAACCGCTGTCCACGTTGCAGGCATCGCAGGCGATCCACTGCGCGCCCGGCGCCATGCCGATCTGGTTATCCGCGCCATCATTGCCGATCATGATGCCCATTGTGTGGCTGCCGTGACCATGGTCGTCGTAGGGTATGGGATTGCCGGTATCAGCATCCAGCCAATTGTAATCGTGATCGAATGCGCCATCGCCCAAATTGCCGCGATAACGATGGACCAAAGCCTGGTGCGTGTAGCGCACACCTGTATCGATGTTCGCTACGACGATGTCGGCGCCGTTGTAGCCCAAATCCCAAACCGCGTCGGCGCGGACGTGCGTGAGGTTCGGCTCGATACCAGTGATATTCACCATGTCCGCACTCGCCGTGTGTTCGATCAGACCAAGTGTGCGCCGCGCGTGCAACGAGGCGACTTCAGCGTAGCGTAACAGTCCATCGAAGGTGCGCCGGGTCGAGCTTTCGACGACGATCACGTTGTCGATCCAAAATGCCCGGTACGGCGCACCTTGCGCGTCGAGATAGGCGCGCACACGGGCCTGTGAACGCTCCGCTGCTGCCTGTAATGCCTGCATCACGAAGTCGCCGCGCGCCTCCCAATCCAGGGCATAAGCAGGCGTCAGATCAGGCTGTTCGCGGAAGCGGATGAGATAGCCGGTGGTCCCGTCGTCTGCCAACGCCGATGCGAGCTGCGGTTCGACCGCGACTCCAGGGAGCGCGTCCCGCACGGCGGAGGACGCGCTTATGGCAGCGCTCGCGCCGGTCTCCGACCGCGGTAGACTTGATTCGACTACACGAAACTCAAGTGGCGACTGCCCTGTATTAGCCATCGTCAACGTGAACGTCGTCGTCTGGCCCACGTAAGCCGTCACAGGTGAAAGTGCGGTGGGCGTTAAAACAATGGACGGGCGAGACAGCGCAAATTCGCGCGTGTGGGTGACGCCCGTCGTGACCACCACAGTAGCAGGCCCGGCCAGCGTATAACCCGGCGCGTAAGCCGTCGCCGTATACGTCCAGGCGATGAGTTCGGCCGGGCCGTAATGCCCGCTTACGGCGTCCACCGGCAACGCCAGGTCACCCGGTTCCAGAAAAACGAACGCGGGGGTGACCGGAGCGCGATCCACGCTCTCTGCATCCAGGACAACACCCTGCAACCAACCGCGCTCGGCGCAGTACGGGCAATTACGCCAAAACGCAAAGGGAACCGGTTCAATCGTCCCCTGCCCCGCCGTACCGCCGAGCGTCCAAAACGTCTCTACGTAAGGACCGCCAAAGGAGCCATAGCGTGGCCCCAGGCTCCCCCCTTGTGCGGTCAACAAGTCCGGCGGACTGTCATCCCACGTGTTCGTCGCATAATCGTAGAGCCACACCCCGCGCTGCGGCGTCCATCCGATCAGGCCGCCTATCGCGTAAATCAGGCCATTGCGCGGATCTTCGACCATCAGAGGACTGCGGTGGTAGGGCAGGTTCGCCAGCGACTCCCATGCGTCGGCGATGGGATCGTAGGCATACCAACCGCTGTAGGCGTCGTAGTGCCCTCCGGCGAAGAGTCGCTCGTGATATGTGGTTCCCACGCTGCCACCCAAGAGAAAGCCATATCCACCCTGAAGCGGGCAATGTGCTCTGGTCGTCCAGGCATCAGCTGCCGGGTCGTAGACGTAAGTCGGGCAGCTCGTGGGATAACTGCTCGTGGCGCTGCCGCCCGCCGAATAGAGCCGCCCAGCGATCACACCGCTGGCCTGCCCGCCGCGCGCAGTGGGCAGATTCGCACCGGCAGACCAGGCATCGCTGGCGATGTCGTAAATGTAGAGCGTGGGATAGCCGGTAAAGCTGTCATCGAAGCCACCCGCCACATAGAAGCGGTCGCCGATCAAGCCGTAAGCGCTGCCGAAGCGCGCGGCCGGCATCGGCGCACGGCTCGTCCACACGCGCGCAGCGATGTCGTAACACCTATGCTCACCGGTTGCGTAGGGCGAAGACGTCCCGGTCAGTCCCCCCACGAAGCACAGCGCGCCCTCGTGATAATAGCTGTGACCCCAATAGAGGGCCGGTTCGGTTCCCACGGCTATGTCTGCCCATACGCTATCGCCGCCGATGATGGTGGTTAGAGTGGATACGGCAGTATAGCCATTGCCTGCCGCCAACGCCGTCGCGGTGATGTGCAAGCCGCCAGGCAGGCAGGCAGTGGGGTGTATCGTTACCGTGAAATCGGCGTCTGCTCCGGAGGCCAACGTGAGGGACAGGGGGCCGCTCAGGTTCAGGTATGCCCCCCCCTTAATCCCCCCCGTTGGGGTGGAGATGAGTGTGTAGGTGAGGGGGAAGGTGCCATCCGCACCGGTGTAATTGAGCAGATTCAACATGCGCGTTTCGGTAAGCGCGGCACAACTCACGAGCGACGATGTCTCGGGGGTGAGGTACAAGCCTGGCGCGAGACACTGCGCGGTTATCGTCCCGCTGACCGTGTGCGGCACAGCGCCAAACTGGTCGCCGATGATCGTCCACGGTAGATCCCAGGGAGATCCGGCGCAATCCGGCAGAATAACGGTGGTGCAGAAGTCGTAGGTGCCATTGATCCACGCGCCCCAGTTGGTAGGATAGCCAACCGTCTGCCAATAGACGACGTTCCCCGATTCGACGCCGGCCTCGGTCCCGCTACCGGCAGAAGACACGGTCTCGACAGTCCAATGATCGGGCAGGTCTACCGCGAAGCGATCCATGTACTCCAGGTCGGGGGAGTGTACGGTGACGTTGAAGCACACTTGTACGGGGATACCGGTGCGCAGCGCCTCAGGGACGACAGCATTCACGGTCGAGTCGTCGATTTGTGTCAGAGTCGCGCGACCTGTCGGCGGCAACTCGACGGCGGGGATATTGCCCATCCCGGCCAGGCGCGGCTGCGCCGAAGAACCTGCCCCGGTCGCCAAAAATACGCCGAACACGACAACGCCAACCATGAGCACCCACACCTTGAATCTGTCCACGCTATGCCTCCGCTACTCGTCAATATCGTGATACTATAAAACGTTTTTAGACGAGCGCAACCTTCCGGGAAGCCCAACGCAGCTTTGCAAAAGCGAAAAAGCGACTTTGTCCCGTGGTCTTGTTCAAGATCATACTTGCGCAACTTCCCGAAGGTGCATAGGGCTTTTGTAGTCTTCAATTTGTGGTATAATGCCCTTCGTAACCGCGGGCGTGGCTTAATGGTAAAGCCTTGGCCTTCCAAGCCAATGATACGGGTTCGATCCCCGTCGCCCGCTCTCATGGGCCCATAGCTCAAGGGTTAGAGCAGCCGGCTTCACTCGACAGGGCGGCTAAGTCCATTGGATATGTTACCCTCGTCGGAGGGGCGGCTTACCGGGAAACCGGTAAGTGTTAACCTGTCAAATTCGGGGAAGCCTAAGCCATCGCGGTATGGTAATCCCGAGCCAAGCTCACTTCGGTGGGAAGGTGTAGAGACTGGACGGCAGGCGCCCTCGGCCTTCAAGCCAGGGTGAAGGGACAGTCCAGCCCACGAACTCGAAAGAGGCGGCGAAAGCCGTAGAGGGGATGCATAACCGGTCGGTTCCAGGTTCGAATCCTGGTGGGCCCACTTGAATCTTAGATGACGGCCTGGCAGCATGCGGGCCGTTTGTCATGTCAGAAAGAAAGAGGTTGGTATGGATAGCGAGCACATGCTGGCGCGATTGGATGCGGTCGAGGCGCGATTCGATGAATTGACGCGCCTGTTGGGCGATCCCGACGTCGCACAGGATTACGAGAAAGTGGCCGAATACGCCAAAGAGCGCGCAGATCTGGAAGAGACGGTCAACCTCTACCAACGTCACAAGCAAATCGAAGCAGAATACGCCGCCGCCGAGGAAATGCTGGCAGACGTGGATGAGGACATCCGCGCGATGGCGCAGGAAGAGTTGCCCCGCTTGGAAGCGGAACAGGAGGCGTTGGAGCAACAATTGCGCCAGTTGCTCGTGCCTAAAGACCCGCGTGACGAACGCAACGTCATCGTAGAAATCCGCGCGGGAGCCGGGGGTGACGAAGCCGGTCTCTTCGCCGCCGATCTGCTGCGTATGTACACCCGCTATGCCGAACGCCAGGGTGGTTGGAAAACCGAGCTGATCAGCGAGAACCGCACCGGCATCGGCGGTTACAAGGAAGTGGTCTTCACGGTACAGGGCAAGGGCGTGTACTCGCGCCTCAAGTTCGAGAGCGGTGTACATCGCGTACAGCGCGTCCCCGTCACCGAGTCCAGCGGGCGTATCCATACCTCCACCGTCACCGTGGCGGTATTGCCGGAAGTGGATGACGTGGAAATCCATATCGACCCCAAGGACCTGGAGATCGATACCTACGGCTCTTCTGGCCCAGGTGGGCAGCACATGCAGAAGAACGAAACCGCCATCCGCATCACCCACAAGCCCACAGGCATAGTGGTGGCGTGCGAAAGCGAGCGCTCGCAAATGCAGAACCGGCTGCGCGCGATGAGCGTTCTCCGCGCCCGGCTCTACGAAATGGAACAGGCCAAACAGGATGCCGAAATCGACGAGGCGCGCCGTTCCCAGGTAGGGACGGGTGAGCGCAGCGAGAAGGTCCGCACCTACAACTACCCGCAGAACCGCGTCAGCGACCACCGCGTCGGGCTGAACTCGTATAACTTGCCCGTCGTGATGGAAGGCGACATCGACGACTTCATCGAGGCCCTGACGATGGATGAGCAAACCCGCCGTCTGACAGCTCTGGAAGTCTGACTTTTCAGAGAGGTGTTGTGGCGGAGCAAAGCTCCGCCACAACACCCTCTTTCACCCCGGCCTTTGGGCCAAATTACTCAGTAACTTTAGGCAATTTCTCCAGGGCGCGCTCGATCTGCGCTTCCTCGAGTTTGTAATCCGTCAATGTCTGGCGGTGATAAGCGTCATACGACGCCAGGTCGAAGTGGCCGTGGCCACTGGCGTTGAAGAGAATGGTCTTCGCCTCGCCGGATTCCTTGCAGGCCAGCGCCTCGTCCATCGCCGTCTTGACGGCGTGGGCGGTTTCCGGGGCGACGATGAAGCCCTCTGACTGCGCGAAGCTCTGCGCTGCGTCGAAGACTTCGAGTTGGTGGTAGGCGCGCGCTTCGGCGTAGCCCTGCTGCAACAACGCGCAGATGCTCGGCGCCATGCCGTGATAGCGCAAGCCACCCGCGTGCACCGGCGCGGGGATAAAGTCGTGACCGACGGTGTGCATCTTCGCCACCGGACCGGTCTTGGCTGTGTCGCCCCAGTCGTAGGCATAGATGCCGCGCGTCATACTAGGGCAGGCAGTGGATTCGACGAAGATCGCGCGCATGTCCGGCTTGTTGCCGGTGAGTTTATCCCGCATAAAGGGGAAGATCAACCCGGCCGCGTTGCTGCCGCCGCCCGCACAACCAATGAGAATGTCGGGGTAATCGCCCGCCATCTCCATCTGCTTCAGCGCCTCCAGGCCGATGACAGTCTGGTGCAGCAGTACGAAGTTCACTACACTGCCGAGCGAGTACTTGTAGCCCGGATGGGTGACGGCGTACTCGATGGCCTCACTGATCGCAATGCCCAGGCTGCCCGGCGATTCGGGATTCTCCGCCAGAATCGCGCGGCCCGCGTGCGTCTCGCTGCTCGGACTCGGCACGACGGTTCCGCCCCAGGTCTCCATCATGATGCGGCGGTAGGGTTTCTGCTGGAAGCTGACCGCCACCATAAAGACTTTACACTTCAATCCGAACATGCTGGTGGCCTGGCTCAGCGCGCTGCCCCACTGACCGGCGCCGGTCTCGGTGGCGAAGCCTTCCAGCCCTTCCTGTTTGCCGTAATAACACTGCGCCACAGCCGTGTTAGGTTTGTGGCTCCCCGCCGGGCTGACGCCTTCCCACTTGTAGTAGATTTTGGCGGGCGTATCCAGCGCCTTCTCCCACTTATGCGCCCGGTAGAGCGGCGAGGGTCGCCACATCTTCAGCACATCCGCGACTTCATCCGGGATCTCGATGAACCGCTCGGTGCTGACCTCTTGCGCGATCAATCCCGCCGGGAAGATGGGTGCCAAATCATCGGGGCCGAGTAGTTCCAACGTGGCCGGGTGACGATAGGGCGGCGGCGGCGACTTCATATCCGCCATAATGTTGTACCAATGGGTCGGCATTTCGGTTTCTTGTAGCACGTACTTGTACTGTTTCATTTCCACTCCTCCTTAGCTTGGTGATTTGTAACTGGTGATTGATAACTGGTAACTGGTGATTAGTAACTGGTATTTAGTACCGATTACCAATCCCTAATCCCTGATTACTGATTACCGATTACTGATTACTCGTCAAATATGCGCCACGGTCGGCAAAGAACTGCTTGTAGATGCGGTAATGTGCGGTTTGTTCGTAAGTCACCTCCTGGATATGCCCCTCATCGAAGCTGAAAATCTGTGCGTCAGGGTACGCCAGCAGAATCGGCGAATGGGTGGCGATGACGAACTGTGCCTGCCCGCCCGCTGCCAAAAGTTGCAGTAGTTTCAGGAACTTGATCTGACTCGTGGGGGAAAGCGCCGCCTCCGGTTCGTCCAAAAAATACAACCCTTTCACGTGATAACGGCCCTGGAAATAGGTGAGCATCCCCTCCCCGTGCGAGAGCGTGTTGAGCAGATGACCGCCCTGGTAGGTCAGGCGTCCGGGATCGCACAAGGCCGCGTCGTCAAGGAAGTCGACCATCTCCTGGAAGGTCTCCGCGCGGAAGAGCGAGCCGGGGACATGCCCATTGGCCCACGTCACGTCGATGAAATCCACCAGGCGGTCGGCGTAAGGGTTGTCGTAGCCGACGCGGCGCTTTTGTTTGTCCCAGATGTGGACGCCGCACTTGCGCGTCAACGCCTCCAACAGTGTGGACTTCCCCGAGCCGTTTTCGCCCACGAAAAAGGCCACCGGCTTCTTCAAAACCAACGCCGCCGTCCGGCGCAGGGTCGGGATGTTGAACGGGTAATACCGGTCGGTCGGGTAATATTCGCTGTGCAACTTCACCTGGGTGATGTACATATCTTCCCCCTTACAAATCGCCTCAACGGATCGAACGGATTAAACGGAAAAAATATCCGTTAGATTCCGTTGAATCCGTTGAGAAAATCGTTTCCATCCAACTACTGGTTAATCACCAGTCCTATGCAAGCAGGCTGAACGCGGAGCCGGTTTGCAAGGCGGTGCGCAGGCGGGGGCCGGTTAGCCCCATGGCGTCGTAGACCATGGCCATCGTCTGGCGCGCCTGGGCCTGCATTTTGCGCGTGCCTTCCACCAGCACTTCTTCGACCATGCCCGGCTGCTGCGCGTAGGCCGCCCGGCGCTCGCGGATCGGGTCGAGGAAAGCGTTGATGGCGCGGGCCAGTTTGCGCTTCACTTCCACGTCGCCCACCTTGCCCAGGCGATAGCGGTCTTTGAGATCGTTCACCTCGTCGATGTCCGGGTTGAACGCGTCGTGGTAGATGAAGACCGGGTTGCCCTCCACCCTTCCGGGGATGTCGGCGCGGATGCGGTTGGGATCGGTGTACATCGTGCGCACCTTCTCCTCCACCGTCTTAGCGTCGTCGGACAGCATAATGGCGTTGCCGAGCGACTTGCTCATCTTGGACTGCCCGTCGGTCCCCACCAAGGTCGGCACGTCGCCGATGAGGGCTTCCGGGAGCGGGAACACGTCCGCTTCGTAAAGGCGGTTGAAACGCCGCGCGATCTCGCGGGTGATCTCGACGTGCGCCTCGTTATCTTTGCCCACCGGCACGAGGTGCGCGCGCGGCAGCAAAATGTCCGCCGCTTGCAGCACGGGATAGCCGACCAGGCCGAACGGCACCGTCTCGTCGTCCATATTGGCGGCGCGCGCCATATCCTTGATGCTCGGCAGTCGCGTCAGCCGGGGCAGTGTCACCAGATCGCCAAAGAGCAGGGTCAGTTCGAAGGTCTCCGGCAGCGCCGATTGCAGGAAGATGACGCTCTTCTCCGGGTCGATGCCCACCGCAAGATAGTCGAGGACGACGTCATAGACGTTTTGTCCCAGTTCGGAGACGTACTCCTTCTCCGGGCGCGTGGTGAGCGTGTGCAGGTCCGCGATGATGAAATAGCACTCATACGCGTCCTGCAGCGCCACCCGGTTCTGCAGGCTGCCCACGTAGTGGCCCAGGTGCAGTTTCCCGGTGGGCCGGTCTCCGGTCAAAATTCGTTTCTTCTGTTCCATATAAGGCCTCCTCAAGATAGTTGAAGGTTACAAGTTGAAAGTTGAAAGTTCAAAAATCCGTTTGATCCGTTCAATCCGTTGACACAAAAAAACGCCCATCCCTGATAGGGACGAGCGTTTGATCACCCGTGGTACCACCCTTATTAGGCGCTTGCTCCCAAACAAAAACGCGCTGTGAAAGCGCGTCCGTGAATCAAGCCAGCCTCACTCTTGCGAGCACGGTCTTGCGACGATGCCCTGCGCTCTGATAACGGTAGCGTTTCCGGCCCGGACTACTCGCTGAAAGTCTTGCTCAGCTTTCGGCGGGCGGCTCCTGGGTCCATTCGGTATCGGCGCTGGTACCGGACTCACACCTTGCTCCGGCTCTCTGCAACCCCGCTTTGATACTTACTCTTCCCGATCGCAGCCTTTGACGCTTTTTATTAAACCACGAAGCGGTGAAATGTCAAATCGATTACGGCGTTGCGCTGACCGGTGAACTGGTAGCTCGTCGGCGTAGCGCCGCCGGTGAAACGCGTTCTCTTTAGAGACGAACCGTTCAGCGCAACGGCAAGTACCGCACCTGCCCTTCCCACTCGCCTTCCAGACTACATTCGGCTAACAACAGGATGTCTTCAATGGCAACGCCAATCTGGACGGCGCGTGGCACTTCGAAGACACCCGGCATCGGCTTGCCGGCAGCGACGCGCGCGTAGGCATAATGGGTGAAGGTGGAGACATCGTGCGTCAGCAAAACCCGCCCTTCTTGCGCCGCCCATTCCAGCACCGTAGGATCGTCTGCGCCGGATAAGCCGCTGTCTTGCACGCGCACAACGTCCAACTCCGGCGCGCGCCGCCACAATCCGCGCACGATCCGGTTGTCGAAGTTTTCGTCAGCGGCCAGACGTAGCATTGTGAGGAGAACGGCGCGCCAGCAGGCGCTCACGGATGCCCTGGGGAGCGTAGCGGGCTTCGTTGGATTCGCGCACCACCTGCGCCTGCTGCTGCCGCCGCCGCAAGTACGTTTCCACTTCCGGCCGGCGCTGGAGGTAATAGCCGAGCACGGCATACACGTCCGCCAGATTCAGGGTGGGATACTGGTAGACGATCTCTTCGGCGGTCGCGCCCTCCTCGAAGGCCGACACCACCGTATCCAGGGTGACGCGGGTGTCACCAACCCGAATGACGCCGTCGGCATCTGTGAACAACGGCGGCGGTTCGGCGACAATCGTCAAGGTCAAGCTGTCGGTATCCATTTCCATTGCGAGTGCGTTCCTTTTTGTTACAAGCGAGCTTTGCGCGTATTTGCCTCTATCATACCGCAAGCCCAGGGAATTGTCTATCCCAACGCGCCGTTCGAATGACCGCGTCTGCTCTTCGTGGATGCCGACCTTCCGCGTGACGGACGACACCGGCCACAGTCCACCCTCCACGACGGCGCGGTGACGGCGACCACCCCCGCGCGGACAAGGCCATTGCCGCCGGGCGGCGACTCGGCAAGCGCCGGGCAAAGGGGGTGACGGTGTACTTCGACGGGCGCGCGGAGCTGTGGCCCGAGCCGATGAAGACACGGGGGTGATAGCTGTCGTAGTACCTCGCGTTGTAAAAGTACAAGCCGATAACCCTAACTTTAGGACACAATTTCGGAAATGCAAACGCCCCTCCGGTAAAACGATCCGTTGATGTACTCCCTGCTCCCTTTCTTTCCTTCGTAGTTGGGATATACTTCTCTTCAATCCGTTGAATCCGTTAAATCCGTTGAGGACGTTTCCGGGAGATCCATTGTGCGTGTCTTGATGCTCTCGAAAGCCTGCATCGTGGGGATCTACCAGCGCAAGCTGGAAGAGCTGGCCGCGCGCGCGCCGGAGATGGCGCTGATGGTCGCCGTGCCGCCAGGCTGGAAGGACAAAAGCGGCGTCACGCGGCTGGAACTGGCACACACACGCGGTTATCGGCTGGAAGTGCTGCCGCTGGCGTTCAACGGGCAATTTCACCTGCACTTTTACCCCACGCTGGGCGGGTTGATCCGCGAATTTCGCCCGGACATCGTCCACATCGATGAAGAACCGTACAATCTGGCGACCTATCTCGCCAACCGGCAGGCGCGGCGTTGCGAAGCCAAAACGTTGTGGTTCTCGTGGCAGAACCTGCTGCGCCGTTACCCCCCACCCTTCAACTGGATCGAGCAGTACAACCTTCGCCACATAGAGTACGCCATCGCGGGCAGCGCCACCGCCGCCGAGGTATGGCGGCGCAAAGGCTATGCCGGGCCGCTCGCCGTCATCCCGCAATTCGGCGTGGACCCCGACATCTTCTTGCCTTGTACTTCCTCTGAGGATGATACATCGCGCGACAACACGGTGCACATCGCCTACGCGGGGCGGCTCGTCCCGGAGAAGGGCCTCGATCTGCTGCTGACGGCGCTTTCCGGGCTGGAAGGGCCGTGGCGCGCCACCATCCAGGGGAACGGCCCTGAAGAGACCCGCCTGCGTGCGCTGGCAGAGCGTTACAACCTGACGGCGCGCGTCACATTCTGCCCACCGGTTCCGTCCGTGGACATGCCGGCATTCTATCAAACTCTCGATGTGCTTGCGCTCCCCTCGCGTACCCAGGAAAACTGGACCGAGCAATTCGGGCGGGTACTGGTCGAAGCGATGGCCTGCGGCGTCGCGGTGGCCGGCTCCGCTGCGGGCGAAATCCCACACGTCATCGGCGACGCCGGGATCGTCTTCCCCGAAAACGACGCGGAGGCGTTGCGCGCCGCGCTAACGCGCTTGATCCACGATCCGGCCCTGCGCCGCGATTTGGGAATGAGAGGTCGCGCCCGTGTGCTGGCGCAATACACGCAGCAGCACGTGGCGCAACAGACCATCCAGGTGTACCGGGAGATGCTGGTATGAAGCTTCTGTCATTGCCGGGCAAGCTGTTTGGAGAACTGATGGCCCACAGCCATTATATGATCGGCATCATCCATCGCTACATCGGAAACTCGCGCGGCGTGCGCTGGGAATACGAAGCTGCCATCGACGCCTTCACCCGCGCGCTGGAATGGAAACCCGACTTCGCGCAGGTCTACCTGGATCGCGGCATCCTCTACTGGCGTGAAATCGATCACCCGCGCAAAGCCATCCACGACCTGACCACAGCAATGAATCTCGATCCGCGCCTGGTCGAGGCGCAGTTCAACCGCGCCATCGCCCACCAACAACTGCGCGAATATGCTGAAGCCATCGCCGATTTCCAGGCCTACCTGGCCGTCGGCGAACATCCTTACTGGCGGGAACACGCCGAATCCATGATACGGGAGTTAAGCGAATGGGCGCCCAACACAGAAGCCGATCCATAAGCCTGGCTGTTGTTGTCCTGGTGTGCGGCTTTGTGGGGCTGCTCGCCGCTTGCGCGTCGAACACGGCGCCACCACCCACCCCGACCCCGCTCACCCCACCCCAGGTCACGTTCGACGCGGCCCCGGATACCCTGTGCCAGGCCGCGACGCAAATCCGGTTCACCCCCGAAGCGCCCGGTATCTGGCCGATCACGGTCAAGGCGCAGTGGACGTTGAGCCGTGAAGGCGAAAGCGCCATCCTCAGCCAGGGTGAATGGCAGCCCGGCATGGGCGAACTGTTCGTCGCCTTTCCCAAAGGCGAGGCGTTGCCGCCGGGCCGGTACACACTGGCGCTGCACGCGGACGGCGTCTCTTTGGGCGAACACACGTTCACCATCGCCGAAGATACCGCCGCCGTCGCATCGTTTGGCCTGGCGCTCACGCCCACCGGCCCGGCATTGACCCGGCTGCCGGGCAGCACACAACATTTCTACCTGCGCTATACGTACCAGGGCGCGTGTCCCGGCGCGCCGTACTGGATCGCCGTGCGGCACAAAAACGCAATCGTCTGCACCCACAACGCCACCTTGCCCCAGGCAGAAGGCACAGAAAGCGTGGCTTGTTACCGTAAGGACGGCGCTCCGCTGGAAGACGGCGATTACCATGCCGAACTTACGCTTATGGGGCGGGCGCAACACAGTCTCGATTTCACAGTTGGCGATGATCCCACCCCAATCCCCACCGCCACGCCAACAGCCTCGGCAACGCCCGCCCCCACCGCTACGCCGGAACCACCCGCGCCCGTCTGCGCACCACCCTTCGCCGCCGCCGGACTCACACCCGAGGGCGAGCCATTCTTGCCCCAGGAGCGTTTTGAATGGTATTCGCAAGTCATCTACGTGGGGACGCGCTGCGAGGGCCTGCTGCCCGGCACACCATGGGAAAGCGTGTGGTATCGCAATGGCGTCAACGTGCGCGCGGCCGGCGGCCTGTGGAATGAGACAGGCGGTGCAGGGTTAATATGGGACAGCATCACCGGCATTCCGGGCGCGCCGTTCCTATTGCCCGGCGAGTACACCGTCACCCTCACCCTGGACGGTACGGAGTCACTTACCGCCACCTTCCGCTTGATCGCTTATGTAAGGCCCGAACCGGAGCCAACGACCGAACCGTAACTATTGACACGCAACGCATCAGATGTTACCATTGAAGCAGGACATTCCACACAAGCACGAAAATAGCGCGGCACATTGCCGCTTCGACTACCGGACTAACGACGATTCGACTAATTTCATAAGGAGCTGACATGAGCATCGTGATCACCGTCTCAAGGCAATTAGGCAGCCGTGGAAGTTACATTGCGACAGCAGTCGCCAAAAAGCTGAACCTGCGCTACATCGATCGGGAAATCCTCAACCGCGCCGCGGAAATGGCCGGTTTCCCCGACGCATCGATGGTCGAAGAATTGGAGAAGCGGGAGCGCATCCCCGGTTTTCTGGAACGCATCATCGACTCGATGAACACTATGCCCGCCATCCCCACCATTGCCAGCGCCACCCTGCGCGAAGGCTACGCTTACGACGAGCAAGTCGCCGCGTTGATCCTCCAGGAACATCTCAGCCGCGACGAGGCGCTGCACCAACTCACCGAGCAGCAGCGTCGCGTCGAAGCCGGGGCGGCCTACGGGGAACTCATCCGCCGCGTCATCCTGGAATATGCCCAAACAGGGGATGTCATCATTGCGGGGCGGGGTGGACAGGTGGTGTTGAAAGATTTCGCCCACGCGCTGCACGTGCGTATCCATGCGCCCGAGAGTCTGCGGATTTTGCGCCTCACCGAGCGCCTGGGGCTGGATCAAAAAGAGGCCGAGCGCCAAATCCACCAGGCAGACAAAGAGCGCGTGCGCTACATGAAACACTTCTACGACGTGAGGTGGGACGATCCCGACCTCTATCATCTGATCATCAACACGGGCAAGGTTTCGCTGGACCTGGCGACGCAGATCATCTGCGACACGACGCAGCGCCTCGCTCGCCCGGTACCGTAAATCATTTTCAACAGGATTATCAGGATTGACAGGATTAGGAAAGGTTTTTTCCATCCTGTTCATCCTGTAAATCCTGTCTGAAGAAATAAACCCTGTAACGACTACCGTTAGTACCCGGTCAGCAAGCCGCCTTCGGTCGAATCGGTAAAGACGGCGCCCAACAGACGCACGCGGAAGCGCTCCAGCATCTCTTTGGCCTGGGTGATGCGATCGCGGCGCGTGTGCCCGGATCGCACGACCAGCAGCAGCCCATCCGTCCGCGCCGCCAACACCGACGCATCCACCGCGACTGTGACCGGCGGCGCATCAAACACCACCACGTCGGCGTGCGCTTTCAGATGCGCCAACAAGTGCTCCATCTTCTGCGCGCCGAGGATGTCGGCAGGATTGGGCGGCAATGCGCCACTCGGCAGCACCTGCAAGCCCGGCACCTCGGTCTCCACGAGTGCCAGCGCCTCTTCCCCATCGTGACTCACCATGTAGCCGGTCAACCCCGGCTCTTGAGGCGCGTCGAAAAAGGTGTGCACGCTGGGACGGCGCAGGTCGGCGTCCACCAAAATCACCCGCTGCCCGGCCTGGGCCATAACGACCGCCAGGTTCACCGCCACCTGCGATTTGGCATCATCGGCGGACGGCGAGGAGACCACCAACGTCTCCAACGGCTTGTCGAGGCTGGTAAACGTCAGATTCATCCGCAGGGCGCGGTAGGCTTCCGCCGCCGGCGAACGCGGCTCAGCCAGGGTCACTACGTTTGTTTTATCCATCGTCACATCCTTGAGATTAACCACGAATCTACACTAATTTTCACGAATAGGAGATAAATTAGTGGATATTCGTGAAGATGAGTGGTGAATTTTGTGCTACTGCGTTGGCGGGATCACGCCGAGGACGGTCACGCCGGTCTCGCGCTCCAACTCCTGCGGCAGACGCACGATGCCGGCTTCTAACCATTCGAGCACGAAGACGATGACCACGCCGATGACGAGGCCAAAAATGCCCCCCGCCGCCACGTTGATCATCGTCTTGGGCCGCAATTGCCGGTAAGAGGCCGGATCGATGACTTCTGCAAACACCCGATCCTCTCTGTTCTGGCGCGCGTTCTGCTCGTTGCGCCATTCCTGGAATAACTGCGCCCAGGTGTTGGCGATGTTGTTGGCCTGTTCGCCATCGTAATCATCCACGTCGATCTTGATGACCAGACGGGCGTCGTCGGCAGCGAAGGTCACGTCGCCCTTCAAGTCTTTGGCGGTACGCATCAAATCCAGCCGGTTGATGACCTCCTGCGCATTCCGCTCTGACCACATCGTCGCGCTGAAGCTATTCAGCAGCCACTTCGCCGATTGGGTCAGGCCCAGGTCGGGTCGCGCCAGTTGAATCGAGACCTCCACGCTGGAGCGATAGACCGGCGTCTGCAACTTGCTGAAGACAAAGGCGCTCCCCGCGGTGACAATCGCCGCCAGGAGAATGATCCACCCGCGGTGGCGAAGGATACGCACGTAGTCTTGAATTTTCACTTGCTCACTCCTTCAAAATAGTCGCGTAGTCGTTAGTCCAGTAGTCGAATCGTCATTGGATGCAATGCTATCTCAAGGATTCTGACGACCACGCAGTCGCGCGCGCACTTCCCGGCAATGTGGGCAATCCACATCGGTGTACGTCCGCCCACACGTCTGGCAGACGCGCGTTTGCATCGGGCGATCCACCTCCATCGGCAGTAAAATCACCGTCACGTCTTCGTTTTCGTGGCGCGACAACCACTCCTCTACCGGTGTATTACCCACCAGCCAACGTCCGCTTTCTGGATCACGGCCTACGATGCCTTGCATAAACCGCCCTTCCAACGCATACGCCGCGTTGGTCAATTCCCGAATACTTGCTTTACGATACGCTGTCATAACCCTCCCGTGGTGGGCTGAAGGCGCCATTCACCGGGCGAAACTCGCCGCCCACAAGGGGACATTATAAACGAAGCGGGCAGGAGAGCAAGATGCAGGAAGCAAGGAGGAAGATGCAAGATCCAGGCCTTAGCGAGTGCGCCACAGGATCACCTGGTCAGGCGCGGGCATATCTCGCCGCTGGCGGAAGAGGTACCAGCGGGCTAGATCGCTGCACGCCAGGGGAAACAGTGATTGGCAAGCCGGAATACCCCCCCTATCTTGCCTGAACGCGGTAAAGGCCATCCCTTCCCACGCCTGCATCGCCGTGTCAGACGGGATCGCATCTGGCGCAGCCACCACCGCACCGAAGGCCTGCGCCGGCCAGAACTCGGCCACGCTCAAGCGCGCAAAATCGCGCAGCGCCCAGCGGGTCACTGCCGCCGTCGCTGTATCCCGCGCGACCACCGTGACCGGAAAATCATCCCGGCGCTGCCCGCTCTGCACCGCCATCTCGTCCAGGACAGTACGCAAGGCCAGCAAATCGGGTGAAGTCGCCGCCGAAATCACCGGTTCTGTCGCGGAATCCGGGCGCACGAACGCCAGCCCCCAGGCGAACCCCACCTGCGTCACCAGGAGCGCCAGCGCCAGGCCCAACGCCGCGCCGCGCCACACCAGGTGCAGGGGCATCGTCAACGAGAACAGCAGCGCAATCAAGGCCTGCAACGCGATCAGCGTCACGCTGCCCAGCAACAACACCAGATTGATGTTGCCGGGCATATCCCCGAAGGCCGAAGACCCAACGCCACTCGCATGACCTGCCAACGCCAGCCCCACCGGTTGCCAGAAGACGAAGCCCACCAACCCGTGTAACGCCATCCACCTGAGAACCGGGCCGGAGATGCCCTCTTTCATCTGCTGCACACCATACCCGGCAAGCAAGGCCAGAGGCAAAACGACCGCCGCCGACGCCGGAGATGTCGCGCCGGAACGCAAGTTCACCAACAGCAGTCCGAGAACCCCCCACAGCACGAATGACAGGGCCAGCGAATCCATCTTTTTGACGCCCCAGATCAACCCGAGCAGCACCAGCACCAACGTCACCGGCTCATAGAGGAACAGAAGTACGACCGGTGGAAGTCCGGTGCGAGGCGCGCGCCACGAGGCCAACCACGCAGCCAGCCCATCGGCGATGCCGCTCCAGCCGTTCCAACGCAATCCCAGGCCGGTCGAGATCAACAGCGCGCCCAGCAGGCCCCACAATATGGGTCTGATCCACGGGCGCAAAGGCGTCCTGACACGCTGCACGGTCTCGTCCGGCCTGCTGACAATCCAACGGTGAAACGCCCAAGCCAGCAACCCGGCGAGCAACCCATCGTAGAACACCGGACCACCTGTCAGCCCAATCGCCAGCCCGGCGACGACGAGCGCAGATGTAGAGCCGGCAGGCCACCCTTCCACGTCGCGCGCCAACAAGGCCGTGAGCAGCAGCGCCGCGCCCAGCAGGCCCAGGCTGGCGCCGTCCACGCGCCGCGCCGCAAAGAGCGCCAGCGGCGAGCAAAGCAGCAGCCCGGCAGCCGCCAATGCGCCGATCTCGCCCAGATGTCTCCGCCAGAACCAGGGCAACCCCACCAGCGCCACGCCTGCCAACGCGGGCCACAGGCGCGCCATCCCATCCCCCGCACCGAAGAGTAGGAACAGCAAGCCGTTGCCCACCAGCAGCAGCGGACTCTCCGCAGCGCCAGGCCATCCAGCACCGCGCGCCGCATCCAAAGAGGCCAACGCCGTCGTCGCTTCATCTGGCGCCAGCAGGACACTGTTCAGCGCCGCCACCCTCAGCAGCAGCGCCAAGACAATAATCGTCACCCAAGCCCAACGCAAATATCGTTCCATAAGTCCCTCAATACAGGATGCAAGATGCAAGATTCAGGATGCAGGGTGGATTTCGGTCACCTTCTCTCCTTCTACCTCTCCCGTCGTTCTTCTTTCCCCGTTTACCGTCTACTGTCTACCTTCTCCCTCCGCGCGAATGTCCCCCTCTTTTGCCTCGATGCTCTCGACGAGTTTGAACTGCACGAGCGCCCGCGTGAGGTTGTGCGTCGCGTCCTTCACCTTGTAATAGACGTTGCCTTCCAGATAGTCGGTGAAGAAGCGCAGCCCTTGTTCAAGCGCGAGAAGGTGGACCGCGGCGTACAGGTATACGTAATCGTCGGCGGTGTAGAATTCGCGCACGAGCGGCAGGTAGCCGCGCAGAATCGCCCGGCAAAGGTCCATGTCGAAATACACGGCGTCGATATCGTCCGTCTCCTCGCCCATCGGGTTGCAACCGGAGCGCAGGCAATCGCCGATGTCGTACTGCACCAGGCCGGGCTTGAGCGTGTCCAGGTCGATGAGGCCCACCGCCTGCCCGGTGACGTCGTCGATCATCACATTATCCACTTTGGGATCCCCGTGGGCCAGGCGCAGGCGTAGCTTGCCCTGCTGCTTCGCGTCTTCCAATACGGAGAAGACCTCGCGCCGCGCCTCGATGAAACGCAAACCGTACTCCACTTCCGGCGACCATGCAGAGTCACCGCGTGCTACCACCGCGTCGTGATGCGCCAGATAGCGCGGCGTGATGTGATAGCCTTCGAGCGTGTCGTACAAGCGAGCGGCATCCAGAGCGCTGATCAGGCTATGGAAACGGCCCAAGGCAAAGCCAACCTCCTGCGCGTGACGGGCATCCCGTATTTTTGGGTACGTGCGCGCGCCTTCGATAAAGGTGAGGGCACGCCAAAACCCCCCTTCGGCATCAAGCACGTAGTCGCGTCCATCATTGACGGGGACAATCTGCGGCGTCTCCCAACGGCGGCCTGCCGTGTCACCACCCGCCGCGAGCCGCGCCGCCACGTGCGCGTTGTATACGCGGATGTTGGACATAATCCACTCCGGGCGCTTGAACACCCGCCGGTTGATCCGCTGGAGAATGAAGCGCCGCCCCGCTGCCGTCGTGGCCAAATACGTGTCGTTGATGTTGCCCGCGCCGTATTCGCGGGCGTCCACAAGGGCGTCATCGGGCGGGATGAAGTGGGCAGCAAGGGTAGAGACGTTTTCTTTGTTCGTCGTATCTGTCATCGTTCGGTTTTCACACTCGCGCGGAATTGTGTCCCACGCCGGTTATTCTATCCCGAAAGATTAGCTTTGCAACATCTCAACAGACAGGTTATAATCTTTTCGTCGTGAAGACATATCAACCGATTGCAGGAGGGGAAATGATCCAACTCGTCGCCGTCAACAAAGACAACTGGCAAGAATGTATTCGGCTTCCTACCTCAGAAGACCACGCGCGGTTTGTCGCACGTAACGTGTATTCGATAGCGGAGAGCCAATTCTATCCCGAAACCGTCACCGCGTGCTGCATCTTCGCCGGGCGTGATATGGTTGGCTTCGCCATGTATGGCCCTGACGAGGATGACGCAACCCTGTTCGCCATCGACCGGCTCATGATTGCGGAAGGGCACAGAGGCAAAGGGTATGGGAAAGCAGCACTATCAGCGATCCTGGTGGAGGCACAAAGGCGGGGCTTCTCACGTATCAAGCTGAGCACGAATCCGGAAAACGTGAAGGCAATCAAGTTGTACGAAAGGGTTGGCTTCCGGGCAACCGGCGAGATGGACGATGACGAAGCCGTCTATGTTTACACTGCCGAAATGGCACGACTTACGCCAATGACTGAGAGAGAGTTCGAAGCGTTTATGGAACTATCTATGAAAGATCAAGCCCAGGGTCAGGTGCAGGCCGGTGTCTGGCGCGCTGAGGATGCAGCCGCGAATATCGAGAAGTTACGCAGCCAATTTCTACCCAACGGGCTAACTACGCCAAATCATTATTTCTTCGTCATAGCGGATGCCGGCACAGATACTCAGGTAGGATCGCTTTGGTATTCCGTTGAAGAGGAAGAGGGAAAACGCCAGGTTTTTGTGGTGGACATCCAAATCGACGAGGCGTATCGCCGCCAAGGATACGGCTCCCAAGCCTTCAGGATTATGGAAGAGAAAGCGCAGGAAATGGGGATAAGCACGATAGCTTTGCACGTGTTCGAGCACAATCGCGCGGCGCGAGCGATGTATGAAAAACTTGGTTATACCGGAACCGGCAGTATGATGTCAAAGAAAATAGACTAAGTCTCTATCCGAAGATTATGTCCGCAAGCGTTTTGGGCGCGTCAGCGGTGAATTCTCGGATAGGTTCTGAGACCCTAATCCACCGCGTAAATCACCACGTCCCCACCTTCATACACCACCGGGAACATCGTGGCGAACTTCTCCAGTCCCTCGGCGGGATAACGCTCGCGTTCGACCGGCCCAATGTAAATGTAGGCCACGTCGTAGCGCGCCAGGATCAACTGCGCTTCGGTGGGGTTGAGGGTGGTAAAGAGAGTCTCCAGCTCCAATTGGCGTAGACCAGGTTCATCGTAATTGCCGCGCCACTGCCGTTGATGGCCCGCCCAACCAAGCACCGTGGGCAGCCCGGTGAGTGCGGAGACGCGCCCCTCGTAGACGTAGGCGCGATGCTGGTCGCCCGGCGCTTCGACGATGACCGGCGCGCCCACGACGTTCGCGTTGAGCCAGCGGATCGCAGCATAGTCGGTCAGCCGGGATGTCGCCAGCCACGCCGCGCCATCCAGCGTCCACGGCGTGCCGTTCTCACGCGCCCGCGCCGGAACGGCCAACACGGTGTAGAGCAAACCCACGGCGATCAACACACAAGCAACCCCTGTTACCAACGCCCGCCAGGGGAATCCCTCCTCACGCCGGACTTCGCGCGGTTCCAACCAGCGTGCGATCTGCCACGCGCCCGCCAGACCCCACACCACCCACGCCTGGAAGTAGAACTTGAAAATCGTGTTCATCCGCGTCATAAAGACGTCCTTGAGATACACATACTCCGGCGCCAGCGTGAGCAGCAAGCCGATGAGGACGAGGAGGAGGGGGAAGTGGGAGTAGGGAGTAGGCGGAGATTTTGGATTTTTGATTTTGGATTTTAGATCCGGGATTGAGGATTCAGGACTGACGGCTGAAAGCTGACCGCTGACCGCTGACCGCTGACGGCCAAGCAACGCCAGAACCACCGCCGCGACGCCAAACGCGAGGGTCAGACCGACCCAGGGACGCAGCCAGCGCGCGATGATGCCTTCGATGACCACCTGCGGCGAGACGGATAACCCTTCCACCGGTTCGCCGCGCCAGACGCTGAGCAGGTAGGGATACGCCGCACCCGCGCCCACCAATAGGCCGAGTAATGCGATGGCGACCACCAGTCCCACGCCGCCAATCAGCACCCACTGCCACGGCACCTCCGCGTTACGCGCTGCGTCAACGATCACGCCAAGCAGCGGGACCAGCAGCGGTGCAAACATGACCACAAATTGCGGCCAGTGCGTGGCGTTGAAGAGGTTCGGCAGCACGCCCCCCGCTTGCGAGCGTAACGCAAACCAGAACGGGAAGTACAGAAGCACGCTCAACACTCCCAGAACGAGTGCCTCGGGCAGCGTTTTCCACAATACATCGAAAAATCGCGCCCACGATTGCCTTAAGGTGGACGTTCCACCCGCCAAACACACGTAACGCGCCAACACGATACTGCCCACCATCAGCGCCCAGTAGATCGGAAAATCCCACGTATTCAGAAAACCAAGCGCGCCCAGCACGAGCGCGTAACCGGCCAGCGGCGCGAAGCGCGCCCACCATGCGTTGCCGAATTCGCTCACCTGTAGCGCCCGGTACAGATTGAACGCCAGCGCAATCGCCAACAACACGAAAGGCAGGGCCAGGACGTGCGGGTGCATATCGCCCAGCGTGAAGCTGAACGCAGGGAATTCGTCGATGATCTCGATGCGGTCGCCCCAGGGCGCGTAGTCGGTGAGCACCCGCGATCCCTGCCACCACCAGAAGAAGCGGGTGGGAATCCAGGAGAAAGGGGGCTGCGGCGCGGCGTTGAGGTTGCGGATGTCCAGCCATGCCCAGAATTGGGCGGACAGCAATCCACGCGCGTGCAGTACTTCGAGGAGACCGGCGGCGTTGCCGGTCAGCAAGAGCAGCAGCGGGGCGAACAAAGAACGCAATGCGCCGCGCCGTTCCAACAAGTCGTAAACAACGCCATATGCGCCCGTCGCCGCCAGTGCGAACCACCCCGCGCACCCCAGGTTGAAAGCCACCGTCGCACCGAGCGCCGACAAACGCGTCAACATTGCCAAGAGGAAATAACCCAGGTAATAGTACGAAATCGAGTAGCCAGAGAGCCAGGGATCGTGCGGTGGCACCTGCGGTGAGCGCAGGATCGCGTTGAGGAACGCGATCTCCATCCACTTTTCACCGCCTGCCGTCTGTATCTGTGGCTGAGAAGCACGCACCATCGTCCACAACAGCAGCGCACCCAGGAAGAGGATCTCCGTAGTGAGGATGAATGCCTGTTGCTCTCTCAGCCAGGGACGCACCTCCGCCCGGTGTCGCCATAGCACCCACATGCCCACGCCAAAAACGAGGCCCGCTGCGACGAGTGTGGCGGACGTCGTGTTCTCCCACAGGTGCAGGATGCCGCCCCACCACACCACCACGCCGGTTAGTAACAGGCCTAGCGCCTTCGCCGCCGCGTATCCCCGCGAGCGCAGGCGTCGCAACCACACAAACGCCAGCGGTAATCCCGCCAGCGCGAAAAATTGCATTGTTACATACCACGTCAGAAACGGCCCAAACATAAGAACTCCAGTGAGTGAATGAGCGAATCAGCGAATGTGCGAATCAGCAGATCAACCAGAATCCCACCCCATACTCCATACTCCATACTCCATACTTCTTACTCCACCGTAATCAACGGCGCAAGGTCTTTATAGCGCGTCGCGCCGATGCCTTCGACGTTCTGAATATCTTCGATCTGTTCGAAGGGGCCGTGGGCCTCGCGGTAAGCGATGATGCGCTGTGCCATCGCCGGGCCAATGTGCGGCAACGTTTCCAATTCAACGGCGCTCGCCGTGTTGATGTTCACCAAGGTGACAACGGGACCCGCCCTTACCGGCGTCGCGACCTCAACCACCGGCTGCGACGTCGCCGCCCGACGGGGCACGATCACGTGCTGGTTATCCACAAGCGCCGCCGCCAGGTTGACGCCGTCCAGGTCGGCATCGTCAGCCGCACCGCCGGCGGCTTCCAGCGCATCGACGAGCAGGCTACCCGCGGGCAATGTCACGACGCCGGCCTGCGCTACCGCGCCGCTGATGTAAACGCGCAACGGCTGCGGCGTCGCCGTGGGAGATGCGTCAATCGCCTCTGCAATCGTAGCCGGAGCGCCCATTTGTCCCCAATACGGCGGTGGCGTGAGGATATCGACAGATCGCGTTCTCTCTCGTGGTGCAATTCTGTTGATGATCGCCACAACGACCAGCAGCAACACGGTAAGCACGCCGCCGTAGATACGGTACTGCCTCCGTACCTGCGCCTGCACCTGTTCGCGGATCTCCGCGCGGAGTTCATCGACATCAACCGGCGAGGAGCGTGCAACGTCCATAGGCCACCAGCCTGCCCGACTTCAGGCCGATTCAGGCTCCGGTGGAGGGGCCGTTGAGGAAGCGACTTCGGCGGGACGGCGGCGGAACAAGCGTAGCGGCGACAGACGCCGGGGCGCCAGGCGACGCATCTGCCGGTACAAGCCGCGCAGTTCCGGGCCTTTAAGCGTGCGACCGGCCTCGAAGTAGCTGCGGGCGGCCTGCCCGATGCCCCACGTGCTGATCGCCGAAATCGCTGCCGACACAATCCAGCCCAAGCCCGGGACGAGTTTAGCCGCCTGCGATCCCAGATAGCGCGAGAGCAGGCTACCCGCCATTGTCGTCAGCAGTTCACGCGCGTGCGAGACGTTCATCGATTCCCCGTAGGCTGCTGCGATGCGCAACACCATCCGCGTTTGTGAGGCCAAAAGAATGGGGATGTCCAACCCGGGGACCGGTTGTAGCGAGATCAGCGCATTGATCCAGGCGGTACGCCGCACGATGCGGTTGACGATATGCCCGCGCACATCGGGCAGCGCCCGCGCCATCGCCACGGCGACCGCCGGTTGGGCGCTCAGAATCGCGGGCAGCAGCTTATCCACAATACCCATCCCCGTCTGCGCCGAAATCGGTGTGGGCTGCACGCCGAGGAGCTTCTCGGCGTTCTCCAAAATCCACGGCAAATCCTTCTTCACCAGGTCGGCTTTGTTCAAGGCGACGATCACCGGGCGATGCAGCCCGCGCAGGGTCGTGTAGAGGTCGTGATCGCTCTGGCGGACGCCGGCCGCCGCATCCAGCAGGAGCAAAATCAGATCTGCACCGGCGGTCGCTTCACGGGCAATCTCGGCGCGGTCAACGCCCCACACTTCACCAAAACCGGGAGTGTCCACCAGCAGAAACGGCCCAATCGGGTGTTCGATGACGCCCTTCGTCGTTCCGGGGACGGCGCTCACCGCCGATAACTTGCGTCCGTGAAGGCGGTTGAAAAGCGTGGATTTGCCGCTGTTCACCGGGCCGACGATGACCAGCCGGGCCTGCGTCTCTTGTTCTACTTCGTAACCGACCGCGTGCCAGTCCAACGCCCGCAGCAAGGTATGAATGTCTTCCATCTGTCTGGGCAGCAACGAGATAGTCATTTCCCCTCATCCATATCGAGGTAGGGCGCAGTTATGCGACGCGCCCTGGACATCATCTACGATGCGGAGCCGGCTAACGGCAGCGTGAAGGTAAACGTCGTCCCCTGTTCCGAGGTTTGCGCTACCCAGATGCGCTCGCCGTGGGCCTCCAAGACCATCCGGCAGAAAGCCAACCCCAGACCGCTGCCGCGCTCGGTTTGCTGTCCTGCCACAAACTTGGTGAAGAGGTTGCGGCGAATCTCAGGGGGGATGCCCGGCCCGGTATCAGAAACGGAGATGCACAGTTTGTCGGGAATTTCGGGTTGTAGCCTGGCCTGTACAGAGATTTCTCCGCCTGGCCGCGTAAATTTGAATGCATTGCCCATCAGGTTTTGCAGCACACGCTCGACCAACTCTCTATCAGCCAACACCAACGGAACGTCTTCAGGCACAGCATTGACAAAATTCAGGTCGTGTTGCGTGATCGTCAGCTTTTGTAGTTCTACCGAATCGCGCACCACGTCTGAGAAACGGAAGACGACCGGTTTCAACGGCATCTGCCCGGTCTCCAAACGGCTGATGTCCAGAATCGCATTGACCAGTTTGACCATGCGCTCTGCGCTGAGCAACGCAATGCTGATGATACGCCGTTGTCCTTCCAGCAGCGAATCGCTGGCCCCACGCAAGAGCAACGTGAGCGCAGCGTGGATGCCGGTGAGCGGATTCCGCAAGTCGTGGACCATCGTGTGCGTCAGGTCGTCGCGGAATTGGTCCAAGAGCCGCGCATCGGTCACATCGCGCATCATAAAAAGTCGCCCCAAGAGCTGCACATCGCCGCGCACCGGCCAACTGACCCACTGAATGGTCCGCAAACCGACTTTCACTTCACCATCGTGGGGCTGATCGTCGCCATCGCGGATACGGCGCATCTCGCCGAGGATGATCCGGACCACGTGCCGCGCGTGGTCACGCAATGCACGCACGACATCCCACAGCGAACGGTCGACCCACGCCTCCGGCTCATCGGGCAAGCCAAGAAAACGCACGGCCGGACGGTTGACCACCAACAGGCGCAAATCGACGCCCAGCAGAACCACGCCGTCACGGCTGGATTGCACCACCGTGCGCAGGCGCTCGCGTTCCTCCTCCACAGCTCGGAAAAGCTCCGAATGTTGCATAGCCGATACAATCTGTGCCGCGATGGCCATAAGCAGATCGACATCCGGTTGCGTGAAGTCGGGCTGATCAGAACGGTTGGCCGCTAACAACACCCCACAGGCCTGGCCATGCATCAACAAGGGAGCGATGGCGACAGCGCCCCCTACTTCAGTAGCGTACCACGGCTGCGCTTCTCCTGCCTGCAAGTGCGCCTCCATCACTGCTTTGGTAAGGAAAAGTGGGCGGCCTTCGCGCAACACCTCGCCCACGATACCGCGTGAATATTCTGCAAAGCTTAGCTGTGGCAATACGAGTGGAGCCGCCCCACCTGCAAGCAAGGTACAGATTTGCTGATTCGCCGGATCGCAACGCAACAACCAGACCACATTCGTGCGCAGCGCGTTGGCGATGCTGTTCAACACTGCCGGTAGAATATCATCGAGGTAACGCGGGGCAATCAAAGCGCGGGTGACGAAATATAGCGTCTCCGTCTTGCGTGTCGTCGCCCAGAAGCGATCTTCGGTCTGGCGGCGTTCAAATGCCTCTCGCCGCAAGGAAACGTAAAGTTCCGCATTCTGAAAAGCCGATGACAGCACTTCGCCCAACGACTCCGCCAGCAACCGCGCGTCCGCATCGAAAGCGTCAGGCGCATCGTATACCATATACAGCAGCGAGTGAACCCATTCGCCCCGTTTCAGCGGTACGAGCAAAACACTGGCGTGATGGACATCGAGCGGGAACACCAATTCAGCGCCCAGCGTCTCGGCGATATAGTGGGAGACTTTAGCCTGGAGCACGGTGACGATGCTGGGGTGATCGGCAGGCGCAACCGCATCGAGCGGCGGGGCTAACAGCCCGGTCGAGGCCATGACACGCACCAAGCCTGTTTCGTGATCTGGCGACAGCAAGGCCAGACCCTCCCAACCGGTCAACTGCGCAATGTATGTGAGGCTTTCTTGCACCAGATGTTCCGCACGTTGAAAGCGGCGCAGGAACTGCAAGACCTCATTGAGAATCGCCAAATGGTTGTTCACCTGTCTCGGCTCCTCATCGAGGGATAGAACACACGACTAATCAAAGTGTAGCACAAAATACAAGACAAGCAAAATACAAAGAGGAACCCTTGCACAGGTTCCTCTTACGTCACAACCTTCACCGAGGAAGCGCCTCAATACTCATCGTCGCCACCGAGGATGACTTGACGTTTGCGCCCCGCACTTTCCTGGGGACCAACGAGGCCCATCTGTTCCATCTCCTCCATCAACCGCGCCGCGCGAGGGTAGCTGATGCGCAACTGCCGCTGCAAACCGGAGGTCGAAATGTTCCCCCGGCTCTTGGCAAGGGCCACAGCGCGTTCCAACAAATCGGCGTCTTCTGATTGGCCCTCAATGCGCAGCGAATCAGGGCCTTTTGCCTGCGCGATCACTTCCCAGGGTGGCTTGGCGGGGGTGGCGCCGGCGCTCTTCTGCCAGAAACGGATGATGGTCTCCAGTTCATCATCCGAGATGTAACAGCCTTGCACGCGTCGCGGCGCAGAAGCATCCGGCGGCAAAAAGAGCATGTCGCCACGCCCCAACAGCGATTCCGCGCCCGGCGTGTCGATGATGACGCGCGAATCAACGTTGCTGGTGGTCGCAAAGCTCACGCGCGCGGGGAAGTTGGCCTTGATCAGCCCCGTCACCACGTCGGTGCTGGGGCGTTGTGTGGCGACGACCAGGTGGATGCCGGTCGCGCGCGCCATTTGCGCGATGCGCGTCAGCGTGCGCTCGGTCTCCTCAGGGGTAGACAGCATCAAATCGGCCAGCTCGTCGATAAAGACGACGATGCGTGGCAGGGCCTCTTCACCCTGGCGCGCCATTTTGCGATTGTAGTCGTCCAGGTTGCGCACCACCGTCTCCGAGAACAGTTTGTATCGCTGATCCATCTCGTGGGCCACCCAACGCAGCACCCGGACGATGTTTTCCATATCGGATTCGGCCCGGCCTAACAGATGCGGGAGGCCGTTGAGGTGGCTTAGTTCCACCATCTTCGGGTCAATCGCGATCAGACGCAAGCGCTCAGGCGAGTTGTGCATGATCAGGCTCGCCGCCAGCGCCTTGATGAAGATGCTCTTGCCGCTGCCGGTCGTCCCGGCGACGAGCAGGTGGGGCATCGCCGAAAGGTCGGCGACGATGGCGGAACCGGCCACGTCCAAGCCTATCCCCACGCAGAGCGGTTTGTTGCATTTACGGAATTCCTCGCTTTCCAGCACCACGCGCAACGAAACCAGGCTAGTCTCGGTGTTAGGCACTTCGATGCCCACGACCGCGCGACCGGGCACGGGCGCTTCAACGCGCAGTGATTTCGCCGCCAGCGCCAGGGCCAGGTCGTCGGCCAGCGACGCAATCTGGCTGACGCGCACCTTGCGCTGCTCTTCGCCATCCGGACCTCGGCTGATGTAGCCCGGTGCAACGCCAAACTGTGTAACCGTCGGGCCGGGGCGTATTTCGGTCACTTGCGCGGGCACACCGAACTGCGCCAGCGTCTCTTCGATAATTTGGCTCTTGCGACGCAGGTCGGCTTGATCTGTCCCGGCGCGCCGGGACTGCTTCAACAGGGTGAGCGGTGGGAGAATATCCGCGCGCGGTTGAGGCTCGGGCGTCGCTGTGGCGCTCATCGATAACGGCGCAGCGGGCGGTTTGACATCCGGCGGTGCTGCGGGCGGGGGTTCGACAACCGCTACGGGCGACTCGTGACGTTGCGAGATCGGCGAAACGGCGACCCCGCTGGATAGCTGCACCTGGGCCACAGGTTCGTCAACAATTCCTGCCGCCTTGCCGTTGATGCGTCGCGCCCGCCATACCGCGCCGATCTCGACGACGCGCTGCCCGAAGAGACGCAAGTCCTCTTTCGTCACGTCGAACGCGAGTGCAAGGCCAATCAGCATCACCACAGCCATCAAGAAACCGGTGATCAACGAGCCAAGTGCATCGTGCAGCAATACGTAAAACGCCCAACCGATCACGCCACCGCCCTGGCCCGACTCGACCAATCCCCAACTCCGCGGGTAGTCTGCTACCCCACTGATGAGCGTTGCCGTGAGGGTCAACAAGGCGATAAGGGTCAATTCGAAGCCTAGGACCGGACGCCAGCGCCAGGTCGTCGGACGGTGAACTAAATGACGCAGCCACAACAGCCCCAGTCCGACGATCATCGCCGCTACAGGGTAAGCGCCCCAACCAAACAGGAACACCAGCACGCGCACCCATCCCTTGATCAATACTCCGGAATTGACGCCTGCAACTTTGCCGGTGAGGGCCACAATCGTCAGCAACCCAAAGAGGATAAGCGCCACAGCCAACAATTGCTGTCCGGTAGGCCCTCTCGCCCAATCGAAGAAAAGCTGCACCATCTTGCCCAAGACGCTCCACACGTTGACCTTTTGTGCGGGCGCCCGTCTCTGGGCGGTGGTCCGCTTCTGAGCGGTCGCCCGTTTCTGGGTGGTGGTCCGCGTAGACGTGGAGGCCTGAGCCTGCGGCGTCGCCCGCGTCGTCGTTTTCTGACTGCGGGTTGTACGCCGGCTACTGGAAGGCCGGGCCATCGAGACGGCTTTACGCCGGGTCATACGGGCGCTCCCAATCCACCAGCCCTAACGCAATGCGATGTTCTCCGGGTACGATTTCCAAAACGCGCACTGTGACCTGTTGTCCGACAAAGTAGTCGGCGTAATCCCTGTTAGCACCATCATTGCGCTCGAGTTCGGAGGCGTGCAACAGCCCCTCAAGTCCATCGACCAGTTCCACAAAGATGCCAAAACGCTCAACGCTGGCGATCGTACCGGTGAGCACATCGCCCGCTTTGATCCGCGTGTGGACGGACATCCAGGGGTTCGCGTTGAGTCGCTTCAAGCTCAACCCCACGCGCTGGTGCTCCAGATCGACGTTGAGTATTTTGACGCGCACGTCCTGCCCTGGTTGCAAGAAGTCCTGGGGATGGCGCACCCGCCCCCACGAAATCTCGGAGATATGCACCATGCCTTCCAGCGGCCCAATATCGATGAACGCGCCAAATGGGCGCACGCTGGTCACTTTTCCCGTGCACGTATGACCGGCGCATAGCCACTCCGGCCATTCAGGCTGCATCAACTCACACTCTGGCACCTGGCGTTCGGAGAGGAGAATGCGATTGCGGAGTGGCTCCACTTCGATGATGCACAACCGCAGCTTCCGGCCAACGTAGTTCTGGAAGCAACGCTCGCGCGCATCGGGATCGGCGGGGAACGGATAATCGATCAAGTGCGAGGCCGGGATAAAGCACTCCACACCCTTCCAGTGCGCCATTAGCCCACCCCGGTTGAACCCATCGATGACCAACTCCAAGATGGCATGCGTGCGGAAAAGCTGCCGGGCTTCGTCCCACACGGCCAGCGGGACCTCTGGCGCTTCGACCCACTCCCAGATAATGGCCGTTTGTCCCAGACTGACCGGGCCTTCTTCCAGAATGACGTCCCAATAGTTCTCACAGAGCGGCGTATGCGGCGGAATATAATGGTCCATACAAATAACTCCTTTTTATGTCCAACCTTACGTAGGCCACAACACTACACAGCCATCGCAGGTTCTTAGCAACATCTCACGGCATCACAGTCTGTTGATAATGGCCGCTATGCAGCACAACCGGCGACGCACTTTGACCACTATGCGCTTCTTCTTCCATCAGGATAATGATCTCGGCCAGGTTTTCGATGGCGATCCGCTGCTTACGATAGAGATCCGACTCACTCACCGCCAGCCGCAGCGCTACCTCGCGGACTTTGTGCCCACGCAAGAACTTCATTTCAAGTATATTGTATAGCAGCCATTCCGGTGCTGTCAACTTGCGTTCGCCATCGGGACGCAGACGCTCGATGGCGTCGGCCAACACCACCCGCAGAGCCTTGACGACGTTGCCATCGTAATCGGCAGCGGCTTGCTTGACGATCTCCAGATCCAGCAGCGGGTTCTCGGTCAGACGCGGTCCGCCCCAATAGTGCGCGAGCGCGTCGTGCACCCACTGCGGCAATTCCGGCGACTGGGTCAGCATAAAGCCACCCACCGCCGCACCGGCGTAGCGCAGGATGCTCCCGCGCCGCTGAATATCGGTCAGTTCCGAAAGCAACGGCGAGAAGGCGCTAAACACCACCTGCTGTAGCCGCCGGTCCTCCAGCGCGGCGCTCGCCTGGATGAGCAGGTCATCCAACAACGTCTCCTGCTCCACCGCGAGCGGCAACCGGATTTCGGGCGACCGCAATCCGATCAAGCCGAGCATATTGTCGCCGCTCTTATCGTAGATCACGAGCACCCAATAACCATCCCAGAAGATGAAACGATCCTGTTTTTGCGCGCACGATACCTCCGCCAGTGGAATCTGGGCGATGTCCTCTGGCGAGAGCGACCAGTTGCAACGCACATCCCAGTGCAATTCGCCGTTGTCCAGCGTCGCCAGGAAACCGCCGCTGCTGTGCAGGATTTCGCAGACCGCGGCCAGGACGTTCTCCAAGAATTGTCGCAAATCGGCGGTGGTCAGCAGACGTTGGCTCAATTCCTGCACCCGCGCCACCTCTTCTCGCCCTTCGCGGTAGAGGAACAGGTCGATCACGGGTTTCGCCAGTTCGACACCCAACTGCATCACGATCACGGTGCCGGCGGCGGCGATCAACGAGAGCGTGTATTGGCGCACGCCCAACACCGGCTCCAACGTCAGCCCAACGCCGAACATCACCAACGCCAGGCTCGCTGTCAGCGGGCCGCGCAGGAGAAAGCGCACCATCCGGTGCTTGATCACCCGGTCAGGCGTCAGCGCGCCGATAAAGGCAACACTATAGGCCATCAAGACCAGCATCGCCGCGACGGCGACGTTCCCCACGATCAGCAAAAGCCAGAACAGGATGCCGGGAAGGCGCGCCGGCCAGCCAATCAAAAGTAAATACGGGAACACCCCCATGGCCGGCGCGATAAAACTGACGAGCAAGTAAGCCATGCGTCGCCGTGCCGCGTGCGTGTAGCAGCGGCGGCGCGCGACCAACGTTTCCTGCAATCCCCACAGCGCCACGCCGGCAAAAGCGAAGGCGAAGGGATAAAAGAGCGGGCCGGGCTGTAAATGCTGCGCCCCGGCTGAGATGGCGCTATCGTGAACCACCCAATCGGTGAAAAGAGCGAGCAGCGCCACCACACCGCTGATCAGGAAACCACCCCAGCGTACCCAACCGGGGAAACGGTCTTCCATGACCGAGAGACGGATCGCGCGCACAAACTCGATGTAAAACGTTGGGGTGAACGCGATGCCCAACCATTGCAAGCGCAACAACAGCCCGTTCTGCGCTGGGACCGTGTCGCTGGGTGGCAGCAGATCCACCAGGTAGACGACAATGACACACAGCACCAAACCGCCGAATGTGCTCGAAACGCGGCTCTGGCGATTGTAGAAGAAAAGGTAGAGCGCGAGCGCGAAGGCGGTCGCCGCCACACCCGCCATCAACACATCATTTGCTTTGATGAGAAAATGTAGCCAATCCATAAACTCATTACCGCAGGCGCTTGCGAAAGAAGACCCCCACTTCCTGTCCCGGCCAATACCCGTCCTGGAACCCGCAGAAAATGAAGCGATGCTTGAGCGCAAAACCGATCGCCGGTTGCGCCTTGAGGGGACATTCCAGAACCATGTGCTCGACATCCTTGCGCAAAGCCCACTCGACGGCGTGGTTCAACAAATCCGTGGCGATGCCGTGGCGGCGGCAGGCTTCATCCACCACCAGGTCATTGATACGCGCCTCGCCGCGCTCCGCAGCCACCGAGAGCGCCATATAGCCGATGACCTTGCGTCCTTCAACGGCAACCCAAAAGACGTCGCTGCGCGCCCAACATTTCGCCCGCGCCTCAGGGGTGAGAAAAGAAAAGATGCGCTGTTTGCGCGGCAGACGCACTTCGCGGAAGAGCGCCCCCCACTCGCCGTCGGCGCGCACGCCCTCCATCTGCCACGCGGATTCGGTTTCATACGCCCCCTCAATGACCAGACATGCTTTCCAATCGTCTTCACGCGCCACACGAATACGCATCATGCCTCCTCTATGAGTCCTAAGTCGTCGTCAGTCGATAGTCCAAAGTCAATAGACAGTCTGTAGCTCAGGCAAAACCATCCACAGCGAGAATCTAAAATCACCAATCTAAAATCGAAAATCATCTAGGGTGCAACGATGTTGACCGGGATGGTACATGTCGTCGTGTTGCCGTAGATGTCCACGACGACCAACTGGAAACGATAGGGGCCGCCCGGCGGATAACGGCTCGGATCCGAAACATCCCACGTTCCCAGGAATCCGTTTGTCACCGGCGATTCATATTGCGAGACAAAATTCGGCGTCGTCGATCCCGGGAACTGCACCTCGAACTTATAATACGAAAAAGCGTTGATGCTGGCTGTGCCCATCACCTGCACTTCCCCTACCACGTTGCTCCCGGCGGTAGGTAACGTCAGTTGCGCTTCGGCTGCCGGACAATCGGGCTGGTAGACATCCGGCGGCACGGGCGTAAACGTGGGTGCTGCCATATCCGTCGGCGTTGGCTGTACCGCGGGGATGACCACCGTGGTCAGTACCTCCGTGGCCGTCAAGGGCGGCGACGGCGTTTCGATGCCCGGTGTGGGCGTTGGTCCAGGCGGCGTGGGCGTGAGGGTGAACAATCCCACCCCCAACGTGGGCGCCGGTGTGGACGTCGCCGGCACGGCCGGCAGCACATACGCACGCAGCAGAAACACGACCGCCCCAAGCGCCAAAAACAACGTCGCCGTCAGCCATGCACGGGTCATCCGCTGTTGGTAAACCTCGCGTTCCAACGAGAATTGCGCCACATCACGCCGGCGTTTGGTGGAGATGGCCGTAATTACGTAGCCGAACGCGCCCAACAGGCAGATGACACCGATCCACAGGGCCTGCCGCCCCAACCAGGCAAGCACAATCGTCATAGACGGCGCAACACCCCCCGGATAATCGTCTCCAAACGGGGCGTCAAGACATGCCCGGCTTCCAACACCTCCTCGTGGTTCGGCGGCGGCGCGCCTTCCTCGCCCAATAAGGTGTTGCTGATCCCCGAGAGACCGAGTACTCGCATCCCGCTATGCCGGGCCGTGATTACCTCGGGCACGGTGGACATCCCCACGGCATCCGCACCGATGAGGCGCAAGAAGCGCACATCGGCAACCGTCTCGAAACTCGGCCCGGCCAGGCACATGTAGACGCCTTGATGCGCCGGAATCGCGGCTTCCAGGGCAATCTCCTGAGCCAGTCGGCGCAGCGCGGGTTCGTAAGCCTCGTTCATACTGGGGAAACGGGGGCCAAACTCGGCCAGGTTCGGGCCGCGCAGGGGATTCAGGCCGGCCATGCCGATCAGGTTGATGTGATCACGGATGATCATCACCTCACCGGCCCGGTAGGTCATGTTCAGCCCGCCCGCGGCGTTCGTCACCACCAGCAGTTCGCAGCCGAGCAGACGCATCACACGGACCGGCAACCCGATCCGGCCCATGCTGTAGCCTTCGTAGTAGTGCGCCCGGCCTTGCATCACGACCAGCGGGATACCTTCCAGTATTCCAAGAATCAAGCGCCCGGAGTGGCCTTCCACCGTGGAGACGGGGAAGTGCGGGATGTCGGCGAAAGGAATGGACGTTGCGCTTTCCACCGATTCGGCCAAGGCATTCAGACCTGATCCGAGGATCAGGCCAACGCGCGGTTGCACGTCAGTGTGCCGGCGAATCGCCGCGACGGCCTCATTGAATTCGTGCATCGTAAAGAACTCTTCCATAAATAACCTCCGGTTAATCGTCAGTCAGGTGAGCGCGCGGATGGGCGCGGTCGTAAGCTTCACGCTTCCGCTGGCTCGAAATTTCGGTGTAGATTTGCGTTGTGGTGATGTTGGCGTGTCCTAAGAACTGCTGGACTTCGCGCAAGTCGGCTCCCCCATCCAATAAATGGGTGGCGAACGTGTGTCGCAGCGTGTGCGGCGTTACCGACGTCTCCAGGCCCGCCGCTTGCGCGTAATGCTGCACCAGAAACCACAACCCCTGCCGGGTCAAGGCATCGCCTAGTTTGTTGAGGAACAGCGTCTTTTCGGCAGACTCGCGCAACAAGAAAGGCCGGCCTTCTTCGATGTAGCGTTGCACGCAGTCCCGCGCCGCCGGATATAGAGGGATTTGGCGCTCCTTGCTGCCCTTGCCCATGCACAGCACGGTGCTGTTCGCCAGGTCCACGTCACCCACGCGTAGACTGAGTACTTCAGTCGCCCGCATGCCCGTCGCGTATAACATCTCTAACAGGGCACGATCCCGCAACGCCAACGGCGTCTCCTCGACCGCAGCCGCGTCCAACAGACGCTGCACCGCATCGCGAGACAAAGTATGGGGCAGCCGTTTGCCCAGCTTCGGTTGGTGCACCCAATCGGCCAATTCGCTGGCGATCACCCCCTCGGCAAAGAGAAAGTGCAGAAACGAACGCACCGCCGCAACTTTGCGGCTCACGGTTGCCGTGCTATACTCATGATCCTGCAGCGAGACCACAAAACTTTCGAGCAGATCGGCCTTTAACGCGCTCCACTGGGTCAGGCCGGTGGTCTGTACAAATTCCTGGAACTGCGCCAAGTCGCGCTTGTAGGCATCCAGCGTGTTGGCCGCATATCCACGCTCGAACTTCACATACTGCAAGAAACGGTGTAAATCGGTGTCCATGGCTAAAATATTATACTTTAACGCTTCAAATCCCACAAATGACGCGCGATTTCTTCGGTGGCGTGCGGTCGCGCCAGCGCCTGTGAACACGCCGCTATCGCTGCACGCTGCTCTGGATGGGCCAGCAAATCCATCACGGCATCCGCCGCGGCCTGCGGCTTGGGCGCCCACACCCCGGCCCGATTTTCGACGACGTGGAAGATGTTACCCTCTTCCTGGCCCGGAATCGCGGCATAGAGCACCACCGGCAGCCCGGCGATGAAGGCTTCTGACAACGTGTTCGGCCCGGCCTTGGTGACGAGCACATCCGCCGCGCGCATCCACACGGCCATGTTGGTCACAAACCCCTCAACGTGCAGTGGAACAGGGACATCCAACGCCCGCAGCGCGTTACAGAGCGTCTGATTACGCCCCGCGATGACCACCAGATGGGCGTCAGGTTTGCGCCCGGCAATTGCCCGCACAACCGGAACCAACGGCCCCATCCCTTCGCCGCCGCCGATCATCAAGACGATCGGACGGTCTTGCGGCAAGCCGAGGAGATCACGGGCCTCGGTCTGCGGCATATCACGGACCTCGACGAAGGAACGACGGGTGGGCATGCCGATCACGCGAATGCGCTTCGCCGTCACCCCCGCCCGCAGAGCGCGCCGCCGGGCCGCCTCGGTGGGCACGATGTACAGATGTGCGCCCGGTGTGAACCACCCCGCGTGAACGCTGACCAGATCCAGCGTCACGATGGCGAACGGGTTGCGCAGCGCCAACTTCCGCCGCGCGAACAACAACGCTGCGTTCGGCACCCCATGAAAGGAGACCATCACATCGGCGGAGTGCTGCTCCAGCAAATGACAAAGCGACGGCCCGGCGTAAGGCCAGACCGCACCGGAGAGCAACTGCACCACCGGCAGCGTGTCGGAAAGATGATAGCCCACGTGCCAGGGAACGCCGTTCAGTCCCACGGCAGCCGGATACCACGCCGGAAACCGGTCGAACGGCCAGCGGCGCATCTCGACGAAAATGTCCACCATCTCAACGACGGCGGCGCCGCCGTAAAGACGCGCCATTTCGTCTTTGACCGCCTGCGCCGAAGCGCGATGTCCGCCGCCGGTATCGGAGAAGAGAAACAAAAAACGCCTGGGAGAAACGCCGGATCCGGATATGTGCGTCGTGTCTAGCATTCCCCCTCCGGCGCGCCGGAGTTATGTCCTGAACTTGCTGAAGGAACCTGTTCCACGAAACGCTTGACGCGCGCCTCAAAGCGACTGCGTGGGACCATCACGTAACGGCGGCATGTCAGGCATTCCATTCCGATGTCCACGCCCACCCGCAGGATACGCCAGGTGTAGCCGCCGCACGGGTGACTTTTCCGCAGTTCGACCACGTCACCCACGTTCAAAGACAAAGGCGCTTTACCCGCCATAACGACCTCACAACGTCACGTGACGCTGCTGCACGCGGCAGTGCTCGGCGGAGATGATGTGCAGGACTTGCTCGACCGTCTCATCCAGCCCGCACTCCCGGTTGACGACCACGTAATCAAACTCGCCGATGCGCCGCATTTCGTCGCGCGCCAATCCCATACGGTAGCGCAACTGCTCCTCGGATTCGGTCTGGCGGCTGCGAAGACGCTCGTACAACTCCTCTTCCGAGGCCGCGGTCAAAAAGACGAGGATGGCCTCCGGGGCTAAACGTTTGACCGTCGCCGCTCCCTGCACATCCAGGCGCATCACCACGTCCTTACCGCTGCTAAGCGCATCGCGAACTTGCTGTTTCGGAATCCCCTTGTACTGCCCGTAGACCATCGCGTGTTCCAGCAGTTCATCCTCACGGATCATCTCCTGAAATTCCTCCTCAGAGACAAAGAAGTAGTCCACGCCGTGCATCTCGTCAGGTCGCGGCGGGCGCGATGTCGCCGTGACCACGAAATGGAACGAAGACTGGCGGCGCTGCATTTGTGTGACGACGCTGTCCTTGCCCACCCCGGAAGGCCCGGAAATCACAATGAGCAACGGGTAATGTGGACGGTGATACAGATCGGTTGCGCTATCCCCCATAAAACTTGCCTCTCCTCCATATTTTCGGTATAATGCCTCACTACACTATACCACAGATGCGAAAGGAGAGAAAGATGCCGATTTACGAATACCGTTGCCAGAAATGCCGCCGCCGGTTCTCGATATTTTGGCGCTCTTTTTCCGCCATCGACGAGAGCACGGTGACGTGCAAGCATTGCCAGAGCGCGGAGGTGCGACGCCTGGTCTCGCGCGTGCGCGTCGTACGCTCCGAAGACAGCCGCCTTGAAGATATGGCTGATCCGAGCGCCTGGGGCGATTTCGACGAAAACGATCCCAAAAGCATGGGCCGCTTTATGCGTAAAATGGTCAACGAGATGGGCGACGAGGCCGGCGACCTCGGCCCGGAATTCGACGAGGTCATCGACCGCCTGGAAGCCGGGCAAGACCCAGAGCAGATCGAGAAAGAGATCCCCGATCTGGCCGGAGACGCCGGTCCGATGGGCGGCGATATGGACTTTGATTAAAAAGCTCAACCACGAATCTTCACGAATTTCCACTAATTTGCTTTCTATTCGTGGTGATTGGTGTAGATTCGGCGAATGCAGACATTCGTGGTTCATTTTCTGGGGGGCAAAATGGACGAACACAACGTTTCATTGAAAAACCGTTGGGTGCTGATTCTGGGTGCATCGAGTGGATTCGGGGCAGCGGTGGCACGGGCGGTGGCGCAGGCCGGGATGCACGTCTTCGGCGTGCACCTGGACCCCCGCCGCAGCATCGAGCAGGCCGAGGCCGTCATCGCCGATGTGGAGGCCGCCGGTAGCCGGGCGGTCTTCTTCAACACCAACGCCGCCGATGCGCGACGGCGGGCGCGCGTCATCGAGACCATCGCCGCTACACTGCGGGACGCGGAGTACCGCACTATTCACCTGATGGTCCACACCCTGGCCTTCGGCAGCCTGCGCCCGCACATCACCGCATTGCCGGAGGAGGCCACCACCGAGGAGCAGATGGAGATGACGCTGCGGGTGATGGCGCACAGCCTCGTCTACTGGACGCAGGATTTGGTGCGGGCGAACCTGCTGGGGCCGGGCAGCCGCATCTACTCGATGAGCAGTATGGGATCGCAGCGGGCCGCACCCCATTACGGGGCCGTCTCGGCGGCGAAGGCTGCGCTGGAAGCCCACACACGCCAGTTGGCCCTCGAACTGGCCCCGCACGGCATCGCCATCAACTGCCTGATGCCCGGCGTCACCGACACGCCCGCGCTGCGCGCCATCCCCGGCCACGAGAAGATCATCGAGACCGTGCTGACCCATCACCCGGCGCACCGGTTGACCACACCGGAAGACGTGGCGCAGGTGCTCGTGGCGCTGTCCGACCCGCGCATCACGTGGATCTCAGGGACGTCGATTCCGGTCGATGGTGGAGAGGCGGCCATCAGCATCACCTGAGCCGTGGGGTCAGACTACAAAAGTCTCACGAGGCGCACGGTTCACCAAACTTCCGCATTGCACAAAATTACGTGAGATGTAAAGTTGTGCTGAGACTTTTGTAGTCTTTGATCTTTGTAAAGTTTGACATTATACCTTGGTATGATAGAATACGGGAAATTTTAGCAGACCACCCAAGTTGCACGTGTCAGACGAGTTTGCAAAACTGGGTGGAAGAGGAGTGGAAGTGGAAGAACTAAAGGCGACCCCAACCGAGCCTGTCTCAATGGAACAATGGGAGGATCAACTCGAAGAATCGTTAGCAGGCACAGAACTTCGGCGCGGAGAACTCCGCGAAGGCATTATTCTGGCTGTCAAAGATGGCGGACTGGTAGTTGACATCGGTTCAAAACGCGATGGCTTTGTCCCCCGTGAAGATCTCGAGGACCTCGAAGACAAAACGTTCGAGGTGGGCGAAACAGTCAACGTCATCGTGACCCGATTCCGCGATTCGGACGGCAATGTCGAGCTATCTGTCGCGCAGGCGATGTTGCAAGAGGACTGGATCAAGGCGGAGAAACTGCGCGAAGACGAGTCCGTCTACGAAGCCATGGTTTTGAATGCCAACCGTGGCGGTCTGACCGTTGAATTCGGCCATCTGCGCGGATTTATTCCGATGTCCCAACTGATCGGCTTCTCGCGCATCCGGCAGGCCGCCGAACGGCATCGCCGCTTGCGCGCCATGGTCGGGCAATCGATCATGCTGAAAGTTATCGAAGTCAATCGCCGCCGCCGCCGCCTCATCCTCTCACAACGGGCCGCTGCTAAGGAATGGCGTTCAGCGCGTCGTCACCAACTGCTGGAAGAACTAGAAACCGGGCAAGTCCGGCGTGGGCGCATCAGCCAGATCACCGACTTCGGCCTGTTCGTGAATCTCGGTGGTTTGGATGGTCTGGTGCACATCTCCGAGCTATCGTGGGGGCGCATCGAAGACCCGCGTGAGGCATACCACGAAGGCCAGCGCATCAAGGTCAAAGTCCTCAGCGTTGACCGTGACCGCCAGCGCATCGCCCTGAGCATCAAGGCGCTCGCGCCAGACCCGTGGGAAATCGCGCCCGAAAAATACCAGGAAGGCACACTGGTCGAAGGGAAAGTCACCCAGGTGGTGGATTTTGGTATCTTCGTCGAGTTGGAACCGGGCGTCGAAGGGCTGCTGCACAACTCCGAGCTTGGCGATGTGGAACAGCGCAACGAGTTGGAACCGGGCGCAGCCATCTTGGTGAAAGTCATTCGCGTCGAACCGGATCGCCGCCGCATCGGACTAAGCGTCCGGCAAGTGCGCCGCGACGAATGGGAAGAATGGGCGCAGGCCAAAGCCGAGGCCGAGGCCGCGGAGGCGTTGAGCGCAGCCGAAGCTAAAGAAGAGGAAGAGGAATTCGACGACACCGATGAAATGGATGAGGACGAATTCGGTCTGGAATCATCAGATGAAGTGGATGAGGACGAGGCCGTAGAGGCCGACGAGACTGACGAGACCGATGAGGACGAGGGCACAGAGGCCGACGAGACCGATGAAGACGAACCCGATGTAACGCCGCAGCCCGAAGTTACCGAAGTTGTCGAAACTGTAGAAGAAGTCACGCCTGTCGTCGCTGAAAGTGACGAAGCGGCTGAGGTTGAGGTCGCGGACTAGAGGGGAGAATAAACCGGATGGGTGGTAAAGAAGAAAAAATTGTGGTCGAAGGCGCTATCGTAGAGGCGCTCCCTGGTACGCAGTTTCGCGTGCAGTTGGATTCAGGGCATGAAGTCTTGGCTTACCTATCCGGGAAAATGCGCAAATACTACATCCGCATCCTGCTGGGGGATCGTGTGCGCGTGGAACTTTCACCGTATGACCTGACCCGTGGGCGTATCGTCTATCGCCACAAGAAACAGCGCGGGGCCAGTGAAGAAGAAGAAGAGGGATGATCGTCGATTGATGATCAGGCAACAATGTACAACGCCGACCTAAACGGTCGGCGTTGTTTTTTGTCAACGGATTTTACGGATGAAACGGATTCAAGTATGATTTCCACGCGGCTTGCGCGCAATCAGAGCCACCCAGTCCTCACGCTGCCGGCGCTCAACGATGGAAAGTCCCTGCGTGGCTAAAGCCGAGGCAACCTCGTCCGCCTGCTCCACCAGAATGCCCGATACCACCAACGTCCCGCCGCGCCGGATCCGCGTATCCAACCCCGACGCGGCCATGTCGATGATCACGTGAGCGAGAATGTTCGCCACAACCAAATCATAAGGCTCGCCCACCTCCGCCAGCGACCCGTGCAACACCCGAATTTGGTGCGCTGCGGCGTTGGCGCGCGCGTTCCGGCGGGCCACCGCTACCGCGTTGACGTCATTATCGACGGCGAGGACGTCCGCAGCGCCCAGTTTCGCCGCCACGAGCGCCAGGATACCCGTGCCGGTCCCCAAATCCAACACACGCATCGCCGGTTGCATCAAGTCCTCCAACGCCTCGACGCACAGTTGCGTGGTGGGATGCAAACCGGTGCCGAACGCCAGTCCAGGATCCATTTCCAGCAGTAACTCTTCGGGCTGCGCCGTATATTCGCGCCACGAGGGTTTAACGACCACCCGCCGGCCCAAATGCAGCACAGGGATGCTCTCCTTCCAGCCGGCCGTCCAGTCTTGATCGAGGATCGGCGTAAAGGTCGGGTCGGGAATTACGGGCCAGATGTGGTGCAGATGCCAGAGCGCCTCCTCCACTTTCTGCCGCCGCTCGGCAATGTCTTCATCTACAGCGAGATAGGCTTTGACGGTCACCTGCTGCACGGCGCTCTCGTCGCCTCTACCCAGATCGACGACAACGCCCTGCGGCGCGTAACGGCTGAGGACTTCAGCGACGGCTTCCGCCGCTTCGGGTTCCACCGCAACGCTGACCTCGAGCCACTCCATCTGCGCCGTCATAGCCCAAGCGCCTCTTTGACACGATCCACAAAACCCAACTTCTCCTCGACGACCACCTCAGTACCGAGCGTGCCCGCCAGTCCCTGGAACAGTTCCTTCTGTTGGGCCGAAAGGCGCGTCGGGATAGCAACCTGCACGACGATCAACTGATCGCCCCGCCCGTTGCCACGCAGAAAGGGGATGCCCAGGTTGCGCAAGCGGAAGATCGCGCCGGATTGCGTCCCGGCGGGCACAGTGATCTGCCGTTCGCCCTCCAACGTGGGAACTTTGACGGAGTCGCCCAGCGCCGCCTGCGCTACGTTGATCTGCATTTCGAGAATCACGTCGTTGTTGTGACGCTTGAAGTAAGCGTGCGGTTTAACGTTGAGCGTGACGTAAAGATTCCCAGGCGGCCCGCCGCGCTCACCCTGCTCGCCCTGTCCTGCCAACCGGATAGTGACGCCATCATCCACACCCGCCGGAATCGCTACTTTGATCCGCCGTCGCCGGTAAACGCGGCCCTGGCCGTTGCACTCGTGGCACGGCTTGGCGACGATGGAGCCTTTGCCATTACAGCGCGGGCAGGTGACAATGTTGACGAACGATCCCAAGAATGTGCGTTGTGTGTGACGCACCTGTCCTGCGCCGCGACATTCTGGGCACTGGTCCGCCGACGTTCCCGGTTCGGCCCGTGAGCCATCGCAGGTGGGGCAGATTTCGAGTCGCTGCACATCGACTTCCTTTTCGACGCCGAAGACGGCTTCTTCGAAGGTGATCTCGACGCTGCTGCGCAGGTCGCCCCCACGCCGAGGCCCGGAGCGGCTCGTCTGCCCAAAGCCGCCAAAGCCGCCCAGGTTGCCGAACACCTCGGCGAAAATGTCGAAGGGATCGCGCCCGCCGCCGAAGTCAAAGCCGCCGAAGCCATTCGGGACGTCCGTACCGAAGCGGTCATACATTGAGCGTTTTTCGGGATCGGACAGCGCCTCGTAAGCCGAGTTGACTTCCTTGAAGCGTTCCTCCGCGTCTGCCTCGACGCTCACATCGGGGTGATATTTGCGCGCCAATTGGCGATAGGCGCGCTTGATCTCTTCCTGGCTGGCGTCCCGTGAGACGCCCAACACATCATAGTAGTCTCTGCTCATCAGTATCTCGTGCTTTAGCCCGCGTCTTGACAGTCGCAGGGTACACTGTCCCCGCAACAGGTATCTTGTTCATTTGCCGCAGCGCAAGGCTCGGCGGCTTCATTCTCGACAACTTCTGCATCTATCACTTCCACTTTTTGTTCCGCCTCCGGCTCCGGTTCCGGCGCGCGGGGCGGCATCTTTGCTACGACCACCGACGCAGGTCGCAGCAGGCGCTCGCCCAGGATATAACCCCGTTCGACTTCGGCGACGATCTGCCCGTCTTCGAACCCCGGCACTTCCTGGTACAGTATGGCTTGGTGATACAGCGGATCGAAGGCGTCGCCCGGTTGCAGGGCAATAGGCGTCACGTTCTCGGCTTCGAGAATGCCGGCGATTTTGCGCTGGATGAGCGCGATCCCGCCTATCCACGGATGCTCCGCCAAATCCTGCGGTACAGCCTGGAAGGCGCGCTCGAAGTCGTCCAACACCGGCAAGAAGCGGCTCAATAGCGCAGCATTCGCCACGCTTCGCCACGAAACCTGCTCAGCCTCACTGCGCTTGCGATAGTTAGCAAAGGAGGCCTGTGAGCGTTGCAGGCCGTCGAGATATTCGGCGGCTTTCTGCTCAGCTTCGGCCAATTGGGCTTCAAGTTGCCGGACTTTTTCCTCAAGGAGCGCTTCTGCAGAGAGCGGCTCTGCTTCCGCTTCGGCCAAGTCAGGTTCCTCAATCACGGTCTCCAGAACTTCATTTTCCTCGAGTTCAGTTGTGTTTTCTTCACGGATTTCTTCTGTCATACGTAAACAATCCTCCATCAAGCGTTTCCAAGATGTAGTTATTCGGCCAACGCACCCCGCACCCCAGGCTGGTACGTCTCATAGACCAGTTCGCCGAGGATGTTCGCCACGAAGCGCACCACGGAAATCGTCCGTCCATAAGGCATACGGATTGGCCCGACGATGCCGAGCGCGCCGGTCGCGTAGTTCATCACACCGTAGCGCGCCAACACGATACTACACGCGCGCAGTTCGTCCCAGCGCCCCTCACCGCCGATGAGCACGCGCACGCTGCCAACGCCCACCGCCGGTGTCAGCGTCTCCGCCAACACGGCTTGAAGCAAGCTGCGCTCTTCCAAGACGCGCACCACGGAAGTGGAGGCCGCGTCGCCTTCGGTAAATTCGGGTTCTTGCAGCAAATCGAAGAGGCCGTGCTGGTAGATTTCGTCTGAGGGCGCCCCCTCGACATTACGCATAATCGAGACCACTAATCGAGCAATGTCGGCCTCCAGCGTGGGCAGTTCACTTAAGCGTGCTTCGATAGCCCCAACACGCAAACCGGCGAAAATCTGGTTGAGGCGGTCGGCCACATCGCGCAGGGTAGCCTGGGTCAACGGCTCGGAAAGCGCCAGCATTTGCTGCTCGACCGTGCCGCCCTGCAAGACCAGGATTAGCAGCACCGCCCGCCCGTGCGTGAGGACGAGTTCGAGGTGTTTGTAGACCGGCTCCATCGTGCGCGGTGCAGTCACCACGGAAGCCACGCCCGACGAGCGCGCCAGCACCGAAGCTGCCAGCGGTAGCCACGCCTCGATGTGATCGCGGGCCTGGTGGAACTGATGCGCGATGCGGCGCTGTTCGGTAACCGGCAGCGATTGCTCTTCCATCAAACGCGCCACGAAGTAGCGGAACCCGGCCTCGGTGGGCACCCGCCCCGCCGAGGTATGCGGCTGCGCCAGATAGCCCAGTTCTTCGAGCGCCGCCATCTCGTTACGTACCGTCGCCGGACTGAAGTCGAGCCGGTACTTGTCCACCAGGGTACGCGAAGCCACCGGGACCGTCGATTCGACGTGTTCCCGGACGATGAGCTTGAGCAGCAAACCCTGCCGCGTGGTGAGTTCTGGTGATTCGGTCATCGGTTCATTAATCCAAGGTCAGAAATCCAAAGTGATCGTCGAGCAATCGAAATTACATTTCACAAAAAATTAGCACTCATACACAGAGAGTGCTAAAACCAACACTTAAATGATACCATGAAGAAGGCGCATGTCAATCTGACGATTTGGCATCTTGCTTTTTTGAGTACAATTAGGACAGGATACTTTTACAACGGACCAGGAGGTTTTTTTATGGTGAAGAAAGTCGTTACGTTTGGCGAGATTATGATGCGATTAGCGCCGCCCGGTTTTCTGCGCTTTGGACAGGCGCGCTCGTTCGACGTGATCTATGGCGGCGGCGAGGCGAACGTCGCCGTGTCACTGGCGAACTTCGGGGTGCCGGTCAACTACGTCACCCGCCTGCCCAACAACGATCTGGGCGAGGCGTGCATTCAGTTCGTGCGCCAGTACGGCGTGGGAACGGATTATATCGTGCGCGGCGGTGAGCGGTTGGGCATCTATTTCCTGGAGACAGGAGCCGCGCAGCGCGGGAGCAAGGTTGTCTATGATCGCGCCAACTCTTCCATCGCCACGATCCAGCGCGGGATGATCGACTGGCAGACGGTTTTCGCCGATGCGGATTGGTTCCACTGGACCGGCATCACGCCCGCGATTTCGGAGGGCGCTGCCGACGTCTGCCTGGAAGCGGCGCAGGTGGCCAAAGCTATGGGGCTGACTGTGTCGTGCGATCTAAACTTCCGCGCCAAGCTGTGGAAGTGGGGCAAGAAGGCCGGCGAGGTCATGCCCGAACTGGTGCGCTACAGCGACATCGCCATCGGCAACGAGGAGGATGCGGACAAGGTGTTCGGCATCAAAGCACCGGATGCGGATGTGTCTTCGGGGAAGGTCGAGGCTGAAGGGTACAAGTACGTCTGCGCGGCGCTCGCGGAACGTTTCCCCAACCTCAGCGCCATTGCCATCACGCTGCGTGGATCGCTCTCGGCGAGCCATAACACCTGGTCAGGCGTGCTGTGGCACAAGGGCGCGTTCTACAGTGCGCCGGTCTACGACATCGTGCACATCGTGGATCGCGTCGGTGGCGGCGATTCTTTCGGCGCGGGGCTGATCTACGGCTTGCGCACCTACGGCGAAGATGTGCAGAAGGCGCTCGACTTTGCGGTGGCGGCGTCGTGCCTCAAGCACTCGATCCTCGGCGACTTCAACCTCGTCAGCGTAGATGAAGTCGAAAAGCTGATGGGCGGCGACGCCTCAGGCCGCGTCTCGCGGTAAGAAATTCTTGCCACCGAGGACACAGAATTCACAGAGAAAAAAACTCTGAGTACTCTATGGTCTCTGTGGCCACTTTGAGAGGAGCATAGTATGGCACGCTTTGATCGGATGACGGTTTTGAACAGAATGATGGAATTGGGCCTCATCCCGGTGTTCTATCACGCGGATGTAGGCGTCGCCGCGAAAATTGTGGCGGCGTGCGCGGCGGGCGGGGCGACGGTGGTGGAGTTCACCAACCGGGGCGACTTTGCACCGCAAGTATTCCTCGAATTGAGCAAGCATTTCACCAAGGCTGACCCCAAGATCATCCTTGGCGTCGGCTCGATTGTGGATGCGCCCACAGCGGCGATGTACATCGCCTACGGCGCAAACTTCATCGTCGGCCCGAACTTCAACCCGGAAGTGGCGCGGCTGTGCAATCGCCGCAAGATCCCGTACTCGCCGGGTTGCGGCAGCGCAACGGAGATCGCCGAAGCGGAAGAGCTTGGTGTGGAGATCGTCAAGGTCTTCCCCGGCAAGTCGGTGGGCGGTCCGGATTTCGTCAAGTCGGTGCTGGGGCCGTGCCCGTGGACGCGCATGATGCCCACCGGCGGCGTGGATGCCACGCAGGAAAGCATCAATGCCTGGTTCAAGGCGGGCGTCGCGTGTGTGGGGATCGGGTCACAGCTCATCACCAAGCAACTTCTCGCTGCAGGGGACTTCGACGGGCTGGCGCAGAAGACGGCGCAAGTGCTGCACTGGATCCGCGAGGCGCGGGGGAAGTAGGCAAGCACAGCGATTGTATCAACACGCCCCGCGATTCCTTGCGGGGCGTGTATTGTCTCTGATACGACTACAACGACGATATTTGTCAGGCTTCCTCTAACGCTAAGGGTTCGCTTTCCTCTTCCATTAAGCGCCAAAAGTCATCGTGTTCCACACCGTCTTCCTGTGCGCGCTCCCGCGCTGCTCTCAACAACTGCTGGAATCGTGGTGTATGCGCTAACACCAGCCGTTCCAGGGTGTCATCATCCGGCGCGGCAATCAATAGCGCCTTTGGACGGCCATTACGTGTGATGATCACCGGACCCTCTTCACAATGCTTCAAATACGCACTAAACTGCGCTTTCACTTCAGCTACCGGCACAATTCTCATAGCACAAATTCCTTTCCCTCAATAAACAAACGGTTCCCCCGCTTGACACCAATAGCCAGGACATAGACTTCACCAAGCGCCTGATCTGTCTGATAGAATACTCGAAAACGGTTATTGGGGCCGAAACGGATCTCCCAAGTTGCTTCGAAAGCCATCGGTTCCTCCAGAGGTTTTCGATTTCGCGTTTCGACTTCAGGCTCATAACGCAATTGGTCGTTAATCGTTTTTCGAATGAGAGAGTAAAACCTCCGCTCAATATGACGAAGGTGATTGGATACTTTAGGATCGTATATGAGCCTGAATGCGTGCTTCATTATGACTACAATTATAGTCTTATATCAGGTTAAGTCAACTGGCGGTTATTCCCGAATCTCCAACTTCAGGAAATCCTGGGTTTTCATTATTCTTAACCCGGCGCGAAAAATGCCCGGAAAGGCCATCAAACCGATTTCTCTGTCTATGAATACAGGACGAACGAGTTGGAAATTCTTGTGCTTCCACCGCAGCGCGCAACCCCCTTTGGCCGCGACATTTTTGTACCAGTCGACGTTTTTCCCGTAGGTCAGCGCAATCACAAAGCCGTTCTGGAACGGTTCGGCGACAACCGGTATCCGGTACAGCTTGCCGCTCTTGCGCCCGGTATGCCCCAAGACAGCAAAATGGCCGAAGCGTTTGCCACAAATGTGAATCATCAGCTTGTTCGTCACACGCTTGTTGATGATTCTGATTCGATCCAGCAGGGCTTGTTTCATCAATACCTCCAGACGATTGCCAGATGGGGCTAACAAGTCGCGCAAGTCTTGAGCATCATCCAGCAGTCATATCTACTCGGGTATATGCGAAGTCGGGATTACTCGCGCCGACAAGATTCACCATCATCTGTTCCAGATCATCCGGAAGTTCGTTAAACTCGAAAAGTATCGGAACATCTCGATGTTCCGTAATCTCAGAAATGGCTACCGCTTTAATGAAAGACAGTGCAATTGTACGTTGGTGAGAAGTGAGAATATCCCAGTCAACATGGATTGGTTTAACTCGCGTTCCATCATCCAGGGTTAGAGTCAGGCTAAATGCCTGCTGTAAATAGTCTTTGAGATCTTCATCACTACCATATCCATTTGTCTTGCCGATCCTGCTCATCTTCCGGTTATCGCTTCGAGTTCCTAGACGATAGGGAGCCTTGCACGTTACCTTGAAACCGGCTGTAGTGAAATGGTCCTGAACCTCTTGATGTAACTTTTTCACCTGGGATCGATCTTCCATGATAAAAGTAGGGGTAAGTTGATGAAAGATGCTGCCATCAGACAAAGTCTGCGACGTACAGCCAGGAATAGCCGACAAAAATCCGTTGCCATACTTCTCTATATATGCGGGACCGAACAGATTAGCCCAACCGATTGACGGCAATTTGAGTTTTAGCGCATCACGTATATCTAGTTGACTCGCGAAACTCTCATCCACACAACCATAGTCGGGCGCACATTCAGACCAAAGTTGCAAAGCTAACTGCCGTATCCTTTGTGCAAACGGCTCAACAAGAGTGGTCTGATCCTTGAACTCAAAATCTACCAAACCGCCGACGCCAAGCACACAGTAATCAGGTGCCCAGAAAGTGAAGCATACTGAAGCAATTAGCTCTTCGAGACCATCTATAAGAAGTGGCAAACCGACTAAGGCATAAAGGCTGCGCCCTATCGCCTTGTTTGGTGACCAATTCTGATCCACAACGAATAATCCCTTTACCCGTGCATCGATATCATCTAAAAGCCGGATATCAGATCGCCCCGAAGGAATGGCAGGCCTAAACCCATAACGAGCTAGATAATGTGCAATACGACTCACTCCCTGCACATCACGAATCTCATAGCAATGATACAACTTCACGTCAATCTGGATATGTTTTCTCATCTTTTCCTTGCGAAAGTAGCACCACTCCTTGGTTCCAGATTTATGCGACTTTAGTATGTTCTCTGATTAATTTGCCGTCGTATTCTTCTTAGTTTGCATCTGCTTGCGCCCAATTTTTGGTCAACCGTATATTTATGTAGAAACTTGCCTTCTACATCAACACCACCACTTACACAATCATCAGCACGCCCATCACCGCGTTGGCGACGCCAAAGGCGTCTTTTTTCGCGGCGGCTTCTTCTTGATCAAGATAAGCTGCTGAATGTCCTGCACATCTTGCTGGCACGTGAGCGAATCAGCTATGCGGATATACATCCAGCAGCCATCATGGAGTCTCGGTGTTTCCGTTAAGGCTTTCCGAACGAGTGAACCAAAGGTATCAATCCTTGCCAGTGCCTGCTCCAGTTCCGACTTCCCCAGTATCACCAGAGCCGTGAATGAGCCATTTTCGGGATACATTTCGCACAAAGGACGCCCACCTATGCGGTGTTGCAGATTCCAGCCATACTTTTTGCCGCCGGAATTGAAGACGGGAGCGATACCGTACGTTTCCACCAAAAAACGTCGCAACGCAATCCAGGCATCGGCGATAGGCTGTCCAATCGCGTTGATCATGTCTGCATCGGATGGCTGGGTTGTGTTATCCATCATGCGCTCGTGCATCGCATCCTCCTATTCATCATCAACTTGTTTGACGCTACCCAACCTTACTTATGCGCAGACCTATTGCCTACATCAACACCACCGCCAGCACAATCATCAACACGCCCATCACCGCGTTGGCGACGCCGAAAAGCAGAACGGTGTTGTGCATCTGGGGTTTCTCCACTTTCAGGGCGGCCTGCGCCGGGACGACCGGGTTATAGCGCACGGTGACGGCCTTGCCCGCCGGAAACACCGCGACGATCTCCGCCGCTTTGTGCTCCTCGGCGAAGGAGTCACAGTAGTACGGCGCGAAATCGCGTTTCTCGGAGGTGTAACGCTGCTCGCCAACCGTATAAGCGTATTCGACAACGGGCGTATAGGTAATGCTGGTCTCTTTCGGCGTCCGGCGCTCGTGGCGATAGACAAACGCCCGCTGGACCTGCCCGGCAGCCTTCGGCCAGTTTGCCGTCCCCTGGAAACTACGTCTGGTCACGATCGTGGAAATGATATAGACGGCACCAAAAACGATTAAACACGCGCCAAAAACAATCAAGAATGGCATTGCATACCTCCTTTGTAGTCGTCAGTCAGGTAGTCGATTAATCGGGTTATCGAGTCGTTGAAGAATCTTGCAGTGTTTCTACGATTATAATGCGTGGTTGAGACAAGTCAAAATGGCCGAGTATCAATTTGGCGCGGCGCTTCTCCTCGCCACGCCTCGAACAGCAGCAGCCCGATGCCGGCCATGATAGCGACGTCAGCCAGGTTGAAGATGCCTGTACGCACTTTGCCGATGCCGATGTTGAGAAAGTCGACGACTGCGCCATTGTGAAACAGGCGGTCGATCAGGTTGCTGAATCCGCCGCCCACGACCAATGCCCCGCCAATGACGCCCCATACACTGAACGAGCGCAACGTCAGGATGAAGATGAGTGTCCCCGTAAGCACGAGGCTATTGAAGACGATAAAAATCCACATTCTCGCCGTCTCCGGCAAGCGTGCCCCCAGACTGAGAAACGCCCCCACGTTCTCCGAATAATGTAGCATCACCGTATCGCCAAACGCATAGATGGTCGGCGCGCCGGCGAGATGCTGCTTGGCAATGGCTTTCGTCGCTTGGTCGCAGACCACGCATACGCAGAGAATGACGAGAATTAACAGAATTTTCTGTTTGATTTTCATTGTGAAGCGTGATTATAAGGCATCTTTCGGTCTTGACAAGATTAAATAAATATATTAAAATGATATTTATGATATTAATATAATTAATTAGATAACTGCACCCTGGAGGGAAAAATGAAAACAGCGAGTCAAAAGTTTGGGCGGTTTCTGGCTATCCTTCTGTTAATCTCGACAACCTCTCAGTTATTTCTCACAGAATCATCTATCATTGCAGCCTCATCCGCGGTAACGCCTCAATCATCACAGTCAGCCCTATCGCAGGCCGCGGCCCGGCCCTTGCCACAGCCAGAAGCCACACGCGCTACAGCGGAGGCGTGTGTACTCGTCGTCAACCATGTGTATTTGCCTCTGGTAGGCAATGGGATCGGAAGCGCCATTGTCGCTCCCGAACCGCTGCTGCGAGAACTTCAATACGTCGTGGGAAAGACGTATGTGTACGAATACCAGATGACGACGGATGTCGTCGCCGGTAAGCTGGACAGCGAGGGGTATCGTGAAGAGTCGCCCAATACCTCGGTGGTGAGGGGGACGGTTCGGGTCAGCATCACCGGCAAAGAAGGCGACGATGTTTTTGTCGGCAATATCAGCTTTGTTGATCCGGTGATCTGCGCCGCCAACGATGACGACCCCGACGCTTTCATCGATGACGCCGACCTCTTAGGCGATTTGCAAACACCGGTCGGATTCAAGCAGCGCGCGGATGGTGTTATTCTGGAAGTGTCGAATGCCCCGACAGCGCAGCCGGTGGCCGTGAACTTGCTCAAGGGTGTGTTGAACTCGCTCCAGGCCACGCTCCGTGCCAGCGATGTTTATACCGTTTCTGAAGACTCCGCGCAGGGAAATTATACCGCTGAATATGCAGCGCACCTGACTCATGCGGGCTTGCAGCTCACCAAAACGATCGACCAGGACGCATTTGGGAATTTTATCACGCAAGGCGACGTCCCCAGTTTCATGCTGAACAACACGATCCACATGACGCTGGATCGCGCCACCGGCGTTTTTAGCCACGTCAGATTCCACGAGGTGGTTCGCTCCGAAGACGTCCAGGCGCTTGATCCAGATACGATAGAGGGTGTGGCAGTCTGGAATACGTCCGGCACGAGTGGTTCGCTCAGACTGTTACAGGTTGAGGATATACCTGCACAGGTCTTGAGCGGGCTGGATTTTTCCGCGTATCAAAGCGGCGGCTTGGGCATCGAATTCGATTCGCCTGTGGAACCGTCGCTGGGCATCGATATGGAGACGCTCGACCTGACCGCGGAACTCGACGCCTTGGAAGCCGACCCCACCAATCTGGACCTATTTCATCGCATGACGCTGATTCTGGGCGCCGACGACACCGGCGCTGCGCCAACCGAACTGCAAACGCGCTTGCTGCATAACCTGGATCAGGAAGACGTCGCACGGACTTACATTGACCTGTTTGGCTATGAAGGCTCTCCCGGATCGCAGGCAGTGCTGACCAGTTTGATCGATCCCACCGACCCGCAGACCGCGGTGATTTCTACCACGTTACAGGAACAGGCGCTGATCAACTTGGCGTTGGTCAAGGAACCGGCCCCTGTAACCCTGGACATGATGAACACGATCATGAGCAGCTCGGTCGTCACGACCCACGCCAGGATGGCAACGCTGGCCTGGGGAGCGATAGCTAGCACGCTGTCCAATACGCATCCACTCAGCGCCACGCAGATTTACGTTGACTTGCGCACGCGGCTGAATAGCGCCAGCACAGACGAGGAGATCGAGTTACTGCTGACCGCCCTGGGCAATACCGCTAACAGCAGTTTGCCCGGCATCGTGAGCGCCTATTTCGATCATCCTTCGCCGCGCGTGCAGTGGACGGCGTATCAGGCGTTGCAAGGTGTACCCGGGCAGGAAGTGGAAAATATCTTGATCGCCGCGTTGGCGGACGCCACGATAAGCCCATTTGTCAAACAGGGTGCGGCTCTGGCGCTTAAAAATCAACATGGCGGCGGTAGCCCGGCGGGTGCTAATGCAGCCAATGAGTTCTTCAACAACTATCCCACGCCCCAGGGCGGGATTTTCCAGAAATCATGGAACAGGGAATTCGGCGGTCAGCGCGTCGGCGGCAGCGCCCCCGGTCACGTCTTGATGGCCAGCCCGCCTTTCGCTTCGCGCCTGGAATTGCAAGCGATGCAAGAAGTCAATTTCTATCTGCGGGCTGTGCACTTCAACTTCGAGATCGAAAAGAAGCTGCTCACCGCCCAGGCGTGGAGCAAGCCCAAAGATGCTAATTTCCAACAGTTTGGCATCCGGTTGATCATCTTTGGCAAAACCCTCAAGGACGAGGTGCAAGACCTGAGTTGTGCGGCGAGTAGAACCGAAAACATCTACAATTCCACCCGCGACATCTACAACGCCAATTTCCAATATCCGGTTTGGGGCGCGTTGGTGGTTGGCGTGGGATTGAAGATCGACGGCAATTTCAGGATGGACTATCACTACAATTGGAGTCTATGTAATCCTTTAAATATGACCGGCGAGTTGAACATCACACCGCAAGCCTCGCTGCGCGGCACTGCTTCCGGCTATGCCCAACTTTGGAGATTGCGCGGCGGCGTGGCTTTGGAAACCGGTATTCTGGCGGTCAGGATGCCGCCCACACTAACCTCCGTCTATAACCTGACGGATAATTTCAAGACTTGTGCACTGGTACCTTTGCAAATCACGGCTTTGAACGGTTCGTTGGTGGCATTTGCCGAAGCCAAGGCGTTCGGCAAGTGGAATCGGTTCTACCAGAAAACACTATGGACCTTCTCCTTGCCCTCGAGCAACCATACGCTGGTCGAACAATGCTGGCAGTCGTAGGGGCAGTGTTCATAACAAAGTCTGCGTTCTGAAGATTCAAACCAGGTAAAAGTCCTACACCAGGTTTTGCGAGCGGCGGGGGAAGACGTTCCCCGCCGCTCATTATTTGGATAGATCGTCAGGCGGGTTGTGTCTCTCCCGCTTGGGAGTATCATAAGGCTGTGCTGATGAACCTGATTGTGTATGGTGAAGCAACCTATGTCTGATCTCTACGCCAGCATCGATCTCGGCGGTACCAAGATCGCCTGCGCCTTTGGGACGGCGGACGGCGACATTGTCGTCGAACGCACGACGCCGACGCAGTCTCATGAGGGACCAGAAGCCGTATTAACACGCATCGCCGGTCTGGTGGACGCGCTTGCCGCCGATATTGGGCAGCGACCGGCGGCGTTGGGGATGGGCGTGCCAGGGCTGGCGGACGTGCAGCGCGGCGTGGTGCAGTTCCTCCCAAACCTGCCAACGAACTGGCGCGACGTGCCTGCGCGAGATGTGCTCGCGCCGCGCCTTGGTTGTCCCGTCTACTTGCTCAACGACGCGCGGATGGCGACGTTGGGTGAATTGACCTTCGGTTCGGGGCGCGGTCTGCCCGGCGTGACGATGGCCTTTTTCACGCTCGGCACCGGCATCGGCGGCGGGGTGGTTGTGGATGGCAAGCTGCGTCTGGGACTTTTAGGCGCAGCCGGCGAGTTGGGCCACCAGACGATCCTGCCCGACGGCCCGCAGTGCGGTTGTGGCAGTCGCGGCTGCCTGGAGACGCTCGCTAGCGGCCCGGCGATTGTCGCGCAGGGGGTGTGGCTGCTGCAATCGGGCCGCGCGCCGCGACTTTATGAGCTGGTAGCGGGCGACGTTTCACGCATCACGCCCCGCGAGATGGCGCTGGCGGCAGATTGCGGTGACGTGGATGTGCGTGCTGCACTCGTACGCGCCGCCGAATACCTGGGCATCGGCGTGGCGAACGTCGTTGTGACGCTCCACCCCGATTTGGTCGTGCTGGGCGGCAGCGTGGCGCAGATCGGGCCACTGCTCTTCGACACAGTGCGCGCTGTCGTCACACACCGCGTGGGGATGTTTCCGCCAGAAAACGTGCGCATCGAACCGTCACGGCTTGGCAACCGGGCAGGGCTACTCGGCGGGATTGCACTGGCAATGCACGGCGAAGTGGGGGTATAATAGTTTGTGACGGATTACACTGTCGAAACCGTCAAGTGCATCACTTAAAACTCATGACTCTAAACAGGAGGGTAACAATGGATTACACATACCTAGACATCGCCAAGATGATCGATCACTCGTTGCTGAATCCCACGATGGACGTAGCCACACTCGAAAAAGGCATCCTGCTCGGGCTGGCTTACGATGCGGCGAGCATCTGCATTATGCCCTATTATCTCAAACGCTGCGCGCAACTGCTCTACGGTTCCACAGTCAAGGCGAGCGCAACGATTGGCTTTCCGCACGGCGGGCACACCACGGCGATCAAGATCGCCGAGGCGGAACAGGCGCTGGCGGATGGCGGGCAGGAGCTGGATATGGTGGTCAACATCAGTAAGGTGCTCAGCGGCGATTGGGGTTACGTGCGTAACGAGATCAAGGCGGTCGTAGACGTAGCACACGCAGCCGGCCAGAAAGTGAAGGTGATCTTCGAAAACTGCTACCTTAAAGATGAGCACAAGATCAAACTATGTGAAATCTGCGGCGAAGTGGGCGCGGACTGGGTGAAAACTTCCACCGGTTATGGCACCGGCGGCGCGACGCACGACGATCTCAAGCTGATGCGCGCCCATTCCCCCACGCACGTACAGGTGAAGGCCGCGGGCGGCGTGCGCACCTTCGACCAACTGCTCGAAGTGCGCGCACTCGGCGTCACCCGCGTGGGCGCGTCGGCGACGGCGAAGATTCTGGATGAGTGCCGCGCGCGGTTGGGCCTGGAGCCAATCCAGATCACAGATAAGAGCACGCCTGCGGGATATTGAGGCGGCTTGTAGACAGCCGGCATGGATTCTCAAATTTTCGAAACATGGGTGGCGGAAGCGCTCGACGCGCTTCCGCAAGCCTTTCGCGACCGCCTGGAGAACGTCGAGGTGGTGGTGGAAGACTGGCCCGACCGTGAAACGCTGCGCAAAACCGGTCAGCGCAATCCGGCAGGATTACTGGGTTTTTACCACGGCGTCCCGCAGACGCAGCGCACCCGCCATTATGGCCTGGTTCTGCCGGATAAGATTTCCATCTACCGCCGGCCCATCGAACTGCACAGCCGCACGCCACGCGAAGTTCGTGAGACCATCCACCATGTTTTGCAGCACGAGATCGCGCATCATTTCGGGATCAGCGATGAGCGGCTGATGGAGATGGGGGCATATTAGCGCGTCCTTCGCCAGAGACAAAAAACGTCCAGCGTTAACAAGCACGCTGGACGTTTTGCTTTTTTGGCGAACGTTTACGGTGTGACGTTACCGTTGAGCGCAGTGAGATCTTGCAGCGCCGGGATGTAGTACTCGTCCAGATATTCCTGCACCATGCGCCGCGTCGAGAAGTGCGAGCCGACGGTACGAATGGCTTCCTTCATCATCGTCACCCACCCGCGTGGAACGCCATCGCGGTCGCGTTTATAGAACAACGGCACAACCTGTTCTTCGAGCACGCTGTACAGCGCGCCGGCGTCGGCGTCATCCTGCAAGTTAGGATCGTCGTAGTCTTGCCCGGCATCGATGGCCCATCCATTGCGCCCGTTGTACGCTTCAGCCCACCAGCCATCCAGAATGCTCAAATTCAGGATGCCGTTAAGCGCCGCCTTCATCCCACTCGTGCCGCTGGCTTCCATCGGTTTACGCGGGGTGTTGAGCCACACATCGACGCCCTGGATCAGGTAGCGGGCCACGTGCATGTCATAATCCTCAACAAAGGCGATGCGTCCACCGAATTCTGGACTGCGCGCGATATTGTAAATATGTTGCATCAAGAGCTTGCCAGGATCATCAGCAGGATGTGCCTTACCGGCAAAGACAATCTGCACGGGGCGGTAGCGGTCGTGGATGAGCGTCTTCAACCGTTCCAGGTCGCGGAAGATCAGGTTGGCGCGCTTGTAGGTAGCGAAGCGGCGCGCAAACCCGATGACCAGGGCGTCGGGATCGAGGAAGATGCCAGAGCCAAGCAGTTGGTCAGGCGGCGTGGCCTGATGCATACGCGCTTCTCGCGCCCGCTCTCGCATCGCGGCGAACATCTTGCGCTTCAGGAAAACGTGGGCATCCCACAACCGTTCGTCGGGAATCTCCTCGACACAGGCCCACAAGAGCGGGTTATCCTGGCGCGCCAACCAATCCGGGCTGAGGTAACGGCGATAGAGATTGTGCATGGCTTCGCCAGTCCACGAGGCCAGGTGAACGCCGTTGGTCACGTGACCGATGGGGACCTCATCGACCGGCTTTTCCGGCCAAAGACTGTGCCACATTTTGCGTGAAACCTCACCGTGCAGTGCGCTGACGGCGTTAGAACGCCCGGCCATCATCAGAGCCAGTTTGGTCATGTTGAAGGCCTCATTGTTGTTCATCTTGTGGCTGCCCAGACGCAGAAATGCATCGCGGTCCAGGTTGAGTTTTGGCCAGAAGTCGTGGAAGTATTTGTCAATGAGGGCAAAATCGAAGGTATCATGGCCGGCCGGCACCGGAGTATGGGTGGTGAAGACCGTACCGGCGCGCACGTGTGTGCAGGCTTCCTCTAACGACATGCCTTGGGCCATAAACTCCCGCGCGCGTTCGAGCACCATAAATGCCGAATGGCCTTCGTTGATGTGCCAGACTACAGGCTGTATTCCCATCCGGCGCAAAATCTGAACGCCGCCGATACCGAGGATGATCTCCTGTTGGATACGCATCTCGCGGTCACCGCCGTATAGACGCGCCGTCAGTTGGCGATCCCAGGGCGCATTTTTCTCAACGTCGGCGTCCATCAGGTAGAGCCGCGCCCGGCCGACCAATACTTCCCACACCTGGAGGTACACGTCGCGATCCCCCACTCTCACCGGTACGAGTTGTTTATCACCGTTGCCGTTCAATGCCGGGCGCATCGCGGCTTCCCGGGTGTTGAGCGGTGGGTAAATCGCCTCCTGCCAACCGCTGTGATCCAAGCGCTGGCGGAAATAGCCTTGCTCATAGAGGAAGCCCACGGCCACAAAGGGCAAGCCTATGTCGCTGGCCTCCTTCGTGTGATCACCGGAGAGCACGCCAAGGCCGCCGGAATAGATGGGGAGCGAGATGTGCAATCCAAATTCCGCCGACATATAAGCAACGGGATTTTTGCTGTACCATTGCGTGCTGCCATGCGTATCTTTGTCCATTTCCATCATCACTGCGTCGAAATCGCGCAGGAAGATCGGATCTTTGGCCAATTCGTCAAGACTCTCCTGTGGGATTTCTTGCAGGATGCGCACCGGATTGTGCCGTGTAGTCGTCCACAGCGTGCGATCCAGTTGCTTGAAGAGATCGCGCGATTCGCGGTGCCACGACCACCAAAAATTGTAGGCGAGTTCCTCAAGGCGCGCCAGACGCGGCGGAAGTTTCCTTTGTAAACCAGATGATTCGACTTTGTTCATAATTTCCTTCTGTTCCTCAAATTCACGATATTGACTAAATCACAAATCGCTGCGAAGGTTTTTTATAACATTCGCTCAATGAATTGTCAAGGGCGCGGTTTCCCGCGCCCTTGACATAGCTTATGTGTGTTTATGGCCTGATCCATAACACCAGCACAAACATAATCATCGCCACAACGCCAAATTCCAACAGTACCCGGCGGGTCATCCGTCCGAGCAAGTATTGGTAACTCAACCCACTGAGCAGATATAAAGCCAAAGTCAGCATCGTGGCGGCGGTCCACGTGGAGACGGGCCAGTACCCCAGAACCCAGGCCAATTCGCTGACCAGCAGGGCATTGATCCCGCTGAAAAGCAAAACCTTCGTCCAGTTGACGCCGCTCGCACTCAATAAATCGCAGGCCAGCAAGCCCATGAGCGCGAGCATCGCCGGGCCGGTGATCAGTGCGCGTTCCTGCGCGCGCAGGATGATGCTGGCCAACGCGAATCCGAGCAGATAATCGGCGATGTTGAGCAACGTGCGCGCGCTCGTGTAACCGGGGCTATCTGGCGAGAAGGCGCGATAGCTCAGATGCATCAACACACCGATAAGCACCCCGCTGATCAGCAACGTGACCAGCCAGACCGGCCACGACGTCGCACGGATTAACAGCAATGAGGCCAGCAGCGTCCCCAATGTGGGCGTGATGAGCGAGAAGATGAACAGCCGTTCCTGGTTTTCCTGTAGGGGATGACTCTGAATCAGCGAGAAGGTACCGGTGGAGACCAATCCTACCATTAGCAGCGCCAATAGCCAGTCCCCACCAAAGGTGAGTTGCAGCGGCGATCCCAAGATACGACGCACCCCCCAGGCCAGGGTGGGCAGTTCAACGAAACGAAACAGCGTGGCGCTTGCCAGCGTCGCCGCCAGGATCACACTGAGCCGTTCACGCTCGGTATTTTGACTCTCCCCTCTTGACATAAACACTACGCTATTCTAACGCGCGGAAGGCATTTGTCAACCTTTTCGGCGCTTCTCGTTTACTTCAAGTCACGGGTAAGAACATCGAGAAATTCGTGATTGGTGCGCGTCCGGCGCATTTGTTGCAGGAGCGCCTCGGTCGCTGCGGTGATGTCGTAACCGGATGTCGTGGGCGTTCCGGCCATCATCTGCGAGAGCATACGGCGCAGCAGCCACACTTTGCGCAGTGTTTCCTTGTCCAACAACAACTCCTCGCGCCGCGTGCCGGAACGCAGAATGTCGAAGGCCGGGAAGATACGCCGCTCTTGCAGCTTGCGGTTCAGGTGCAACTCCATATTGCCGGTGCCTTTAAACTCCTCGTAGATCATGTCGTCCATGCGGCTACCTGTGTCGATCAAGCATGTAGCGAGGATCGTCAAACTGCCACCCTCCTCGATATTGCGCGCCGCGCCGAAGAATTTCTTGGGCGGATAAAGCGCCGCCGGGTCGAGACCTCCGGAGAGCGTGCGCCCACTCGGCTGCACCACCAGGTTGTACGCGCGCGTCAGACGTGTAAGGCTGTCCATGAGAATGACGACGTCGCGCCCGATTTCGACCAGGCGTTTGGCGCGGTTCAGCGCCATCTCTGCTACCTGGGTCTGGTGATCGACGGCTTCGTCGAACGTGGAACTGCTCACCTCGGCTTCTACCGAGCGATCCATGTCGGTAACCTCTTCGGGGCGTTCTCCGATGAGGACGACCATCAAGTGAACATCAGGATGGTTTTCGGAGATCGCATTGGCAATCTTCTGCAGGACGGTGGTTTTACCGGCTTTGGGCGGGGAGACGATGAGGCCACGCTGCCCCAGGCCGATCGGCGCGACCAGGTCCAACAGCCGTTCGGTCAGATTGCGCGGGTCGTTGGTCAGGAGAATCTTCTGTTCGGGAAAGATGGGCGTCATGCGCTCGAAACGCGGGCGGCGTTTGGCCGATTCCGGGTCCATACCGTTGACGGCCTCCACCCGTAGCAGGCTGCGGTATTTTTCCGTCTCCTTGGGTGGGCGCACTTGACCGATGACCATATCGCCGGTACGCAAGCCGAAACGGCGAATCTGGCTCTGCGAGACGTATACATCCTGCGGGCCGGGGACATAACGTGCGGAGCGCAAAAAGCCGATGCCCTCGTTGGTAATCTCGAGGATGCCGCCGCCAAAGCTGAAGCCCTCGCGTTCGGCCTTGGCTTTGAGTAAGAGCAGGATGAGGTCTTCTTTTTTGCGCCCACTATAGCCGGAGACTTTGTAGGTACGGGCCAGATCACGCAGTTCCGGCAGCCGCATAGCTTCCAGCGCGTTCATATCCATGTGCCGCAAGATGTCGGATTGATCTTCGATCTCAAGGACTGCCGCGCTGACGGGTTCTCCCGATTCCTCCTCGACACCTTCACCTGCAAGGGCACCGGCGTCTTCGAGAGCGCCCGCATCTGCAATAGCTCCCTCGTCCGCAGTAGCTCCCACGTCTGCGAGGACTTCCTCGTCTGCCAGGACTTCCTCGTCTGCGAGGACTTCCTCGTCTGCGAGGACATGCACTATCTCATCTTCGTCAGGATAGTACTCTTCCATCGTATCGAAGGTTTCAGTGCCGATTGCTTCCGCAGCCAGAGGGGCACGTTCGCCCCCATCGGCGACGCCGTCGTCCGTGACAGCATCGTTTGCCACGGCAGCGGGTGTGACAGCGGCGACGTCTGTGGCACTACCAACTGCGGAATCGCCGGCTGCTGAAACGCTCTCTTGCGCGTGCGCATCACCGGCATCGGCGGACGCAGCGGTTTGATTCTCGGGTTGTCGTTCTTCTTCTGGATCCATGGAATCCTCCTTAACAAGGCCCAATGCTGGTTTAAGAATGTCGGGCTTCAGGCCCATAACGTGGCTATTATCCAGGTCACAAAGCCCACCCAAAGCAGGCTATCGATACGGTCAAAGATACCACCGTGTCCGGGAATCAAGGTTCCGGTGTCTTTGACCCCCACCTCGCGTTTAATCACCGAGACAAAAAAGTCACCGGCAGTGGTCAGCACAGAGATCACTGTGCCGAGGACGAGGCCCTTGACCGGCGACAGGCTGATCGCGCCCGACACAACGGTAGGCCAGAGCCAACCGAGCAACAGCCCGGTCAGCGTGCCGCTGATGACCTCACCGGCATACCCTTCCCAACTCTTTCCCGGGCTGATGGTGGGCGACATTTTGTGCCTACCCCACCGTCGCCCAACGAAGTAGGCCATCGACTCACTGACCCACACGACGGGCAGCGCGGTTAACGTCCACCACAGCCCATCAGGAAGCGCCCGCATACGCAATAAATAGGCCCCACCGAGGCCCAGATAGATCCCACCCGCTAGGGTTAGCGCCCACTCCGCGGTCGGATCGGCGATTGTGGGATGGCGGTGCCGTCGATACAGCACCCATCCCGTCGTCAACAGCGTAAGCCCGGCCAAACCCGGTCCAAGCCACGTTCCATCCCCCCACAGCGCATCAGCGATCCATAGAAGAACGAACGCGCACAGAAAGGGCAGAGGGAGTGAGTACGCTTTGCACCGGAGCATCTGCACGTACTCGACAGATGCAAGCAGCGCCAAGACGCTGACTAAAAGTGCAAAGGGCCATTGCCCTATCAGGATAACGACAATGACAATCGGCAACAATATGGCGACGCTGATGATTCTGGTTTTCATAAAGACTCGAGTCTATCCGTATTTTAACCCAACGATGTCGGACTTGGGCATCACAATATCCACGTGGTTAGGTTGCAAGGAGGATGAGAGGTCCCTCCGCGGACGGAGGGTGTGCGCCGTGTGTCGTTCTCAGGAATTCAGCCCGCCGTAGCGCCGGTCTCGCTGGCTGAATGTCTTCAGCGCCGTGTAAAGCTCATCCTTGTCAAAGTCCGGCCAGTAGACGGGTGTGCTGTAATATTCAGCATAAGCACCTTGCCAGAGCATGAAATTGCTCATCCGCATCTCCCCACTGGTGCGGATCACCAAATCGACATCAGGAAGTCCTGCCGTATACAGGTGTTCGTCAATCAACGCCTCCGTGACCGCCTCGGCCTGTATCCCGGCTTCAATGATGCGGCGCACGGCTTCGACAATTTCCTGGCGACCGCCGTAATTGAACGCGATATTGGCGATCAGCCGGTCATTATTGCGTGTTAGCTCTATCGCAGCTTGAATCTGTTCTTTGAGGTCATCCGATAGGGGCGTCAAATCCCCGATATGTCTCAATTGTACACCATTTTTGTGTAATTCGCCAACTTCTTTTCCCAGTGCATCGCGGAGAATATTGAGCAGCCCGCGCACTTCCTCGATGGGACGCCGCCAATTTTCGGAGGAGAAGGCGTACAGGGTCACGATCGGCACGCCAAACTCCACGGAAGCGCGCAGCACCCGCCGCAGGTTTTCGACGCCGGCGCGATGCCCGGCCAATCGCGGCAAACCGCGCTGCCGCGCCCACCGCCCATTGCCATCCATGATCATGCCGACGTGTTGCGGGAGGTGTTCCAGGGGCGGATACGCCAATCTTCGCGCGCGTTCATCCGTATTGCTCATCCCATCTCCATTAAACGATATCTCTATCCAAACATGATGTCTGCGGGCGTTGCTGATACCTCAGCGATGAATGCTCGAATAGGTTCTATGCGCCCGCTTATGCGTCGCTATGTGATCGGGAGAAAACGCTATAACAGGAGCACACTGTGGTACAAAAAATACGTAAGCCGCAGGAGGTCCCAAGATGTGGGAGCACACTCCTCCTGCAGCACCGAACTAAATTTCCATAATATCTTGCTCTTTACGAGCGCCAGCCTCGTCAATCTTTTCCACAAAGCGGTCGATGATCTTCTGGAGTTCATCCTGACCGCGTTTGAGATCGTCTTCTGAGATGAGCTTTTCGCTTTCGTATTCACGCAGCTCTTCCAGCGTATCGCGCCGGATGTTGCGCAAAGCGACCTTGCTCTCCTCGACGCGCCGTTTCACGACCTTGACCAGGTCGCGGCGGCGTTCTTCCGTCAGGCGGGGGATGGGGATACGGATCACACGCCCATCATTGCCGGGATTGAATCCCAGATCCGCCTGCAAAACACCCTTTTCGATGGCCGCTATGGACCCAGCATCGTATGGACGAATGAGCAGCATTTGCGGCTCCGGCGCCGAGATGACGGCCAGTTGGTTGAGGGGAGTGGGCATGCCGTAATATTCCACCATCACCCGTTCCACCAGGGCCGGCGAGGCGCGTCCGGTACGGATGCTCTTGAAGTCTTCCTCCAGCGCCTCCACGGTCTTGTCCATACGGACTTCGGTTTCACTCATAAGCTCTTTAATCATACTGTCTCCTTCGACAAACGCAAGTCAGGCCGCTCGAACCTCGGGCGTGTACAGCGTTGTCTGCAACGCGGCTACCCACAGATGAGCGTCCCGGCAGATTCCCCACGCACCACCCGTTCCAGCCCCCCTGGGTCCCAGAGATTGAGCACAACGATCGCGAGCTGGTTCTCCATACATAGCGTGATGGCAGTCGAATCCATCACGCGCGATTGCAGATTCAACGCCTCCAGGTAGGTCAGCCGCTCGAACCGGCGCGCGTCGGGATTCTTGATGGGATCGTCGCTATAGACCCCATCCACCTTGGTCGCCTTGATGAGCAGGTCGGCTCCCGTTTCGGCAGCGCGCAACGCAGCGGCGGTATCCGTGGTGAAGTACGGGTTGCCGGTGCCCGCGCCGAAGATCACAACGCGCCCCTTTTCGAGATGCCGCACGGCTCGCAAACGGATGTAAGGTTCAGCAATCGCGCGCATTTCGATGGCTGTTTGGACGCGCGTGACAACGCCTTCGCGTTCCAGCGCGTCCGCCAGGGCTAACGAATTCATCACCGTAGCGAGCATCCCGATCTGGTCGGCGCGCGCACGATCCATCCCGTGCGCCAACCCGTCGATACCGCGCCAGAGATTGCCGGCGCCGATGACGATGCCAATCTCAATCTCCTGGGCATGGATCGCGGCAATGCGCCGCGCGACTTCCTCGGCACGTTGGGGATCGATGCCGATGCCGCCTGGATTGGAGAGTGACTCCCCGCCAATTTTAATGATGACTCGTTTGTATGTAGGATAGATCACGCTACGCCTCCGCTCGATAAAAAGCCGGGGCAACAGCCCCAGCTATTGCCCCGACCAATTCTACCCCAGGCTTTCCCCTAACTCAAAGCGTGCAAAACGGCGCACGACCATGTTCTCCCCGGTCTTCGTGATTTGCTCCTTGACCAGGTCGTCAATCGTGCGGGGGCGGTCTTTCCCGTCATCGCGGATGAAGATCTGCTCCAGCAGGCTGACGTCCTTGTAGAACTTCTCCATTCGCCCATCCACAATGCGCTCCACGACCGCTTCAGGCTTACCCTCTTCCAATGCCTGCGCGCGATAAAGCTGCTTCTCGTGCTCGATGACGGATGCGGGAATATCCTCGCGTTTGACGTATTGAGGCGACATCGCCGCAATTTGCAGTGCAATGTCGTTGACCAAGCCCTTGAACTCATCGGTACGCGCAACGAAGTCGGTTTCACAGTTCACTTCCAGCAACACGCCGATGCGCCCGCCGCCATGAATGTAAGAAACGACCAGACCGTCTTTCGCCTCACGATCCACACGCTTGGCGGCTTTGGCCAGCCCTTTTTCACGCAGATAGTCTACAGCCTTGTCGAAGTCACCCTCGGCGACCTCCAAAGCTTTGCGGCAATCCAGAATCCCCGCCGCGGTTGCCTGCCGCAGCTCTTTGACCATTTCGGTTGTGATTTCCATCTTTACGCTAACTCCTCTTCCGTGTCTTCTTCGTCGTCCTCATCTTCGTAGAGGGTTTCCTCATCTACGTCTTCATCTTCATCCACGTAGGCGATTTCATCTTCTTCAACAAAGTCATCGGACTCTTCGTCATCATCGAATTGGATCTGGCGCAGGCGGGCCAATGTCTCGGCGCTCAGGTATTTCTCGTCCTCAGCGTAGACTTCCTCTTCCGGCGCGCGTTCTTTGCGCAGGGCCAAGCCTTCGAGCGCGGCATCGGCCATTTTCGATGTCATCAGCCGGATAGCGCGAATGGCGTCATCATTGGCCGGAATGACGCAATCGATCTTTTCGGGATTGCAGTTGGTGTCGACCACAGCGATGATGGGAATACCCATCCGATCGGCTTCCTTGATCGCGGTCTCTTCGCTTTTGACATCGATGATGAACACGGCGCTCGGAAGTTGATCCATCCCCCGCAACCCACCCAGCCGCGCATTGAGCTTCTCGATTTCCCGGCTGAGCATCAGCGCTTCTTTCTTGGTCAGCAGATCGAACTCACCGGCATCGCGGCGAGCTTCCAGCGTGCGCAGGTGATCGATGCGCTGGCGGATGGTGCGCCAGTTGGTCAACGTGCCACCGAGCCAGCGGTGATTGACGTAGGGCATACTACAGCGGGTCGCTTCCTGCTGGATGCTTTCCTGCGCCTGGCGCTTCGTGCCGATGAAAAGGACCTGCCGCCCTTCTGCGACAGCGTCGCGCACCATCGCATAAGCGCGCTCCAGACCTCTGACCGTCTGCTGCAGGTCGATGATATGCACGCCGTTGCGTTCGGTATAGATGTAGCGCGCCATCTTGGGGTCCCAGCGCCGCGTGCGGTGCCCGAAGTGAACCCCCGTCTCCAATAACTGCTTCATAGTCACGACTGCCATTGTGTAAAAAACCTCCTGTGATTTTGTTATGGGCCTCCGCGCCTTCATCCTCTCCGAGGACCGGTGTCTACCGGCACACCCCCGTCGAGTCCGGTCGCGTGTGTTTTCTAGGCATAGCCCAGATGGAGATTTTACCATAAAACTATGAACCGGCAACCCTGAGAAGAAACAAATCAGGGCTTTGTCATTCTCGCGCGCTGCTCCCTTCCCCGTAGGCAAGTAAGTCTGAAAATCTATCCGGTTGGCAGATTTTGGAGACTCTGGTAAGATAAGGCCATTGTAACTGCACTGCTTAAGACCTATCCAAAAATTCGCCGTTGACGCACCAGGAACGCTCAAAAGTACAATTTTCGGATAGAGACTAATTCTGTCTTGGGAGTCGATTGATGCCATCTGATGGAGTACCACAACCCTGGCTATGGGGATACTTTCTTCCCGTTGGTTTGCTTCTGCTCACGTGGGGGGGATTGCCGCCCCACAAAGCGCGTCGCGTCACGCCAGTGGCGGCGTTGGCGTTGGCGCTGGCAGTGGTGGGATACTGGGCCGCCGGCTTTGCGTTTCACCTCGGCGGTGCGCAGGCCGTGCGGCCTGACGATCCGGCGCTTTCCGGATTGAGAGTACTGTTTCCGCTGATTCCCAGAGACGCCGGTTGGGGTTTTGTGGGTTTGTCCGGCTTCTTTCTCTCCGGCCCGGAAATCACCCCGGCAGTGCTCGGTCTTTTCCTGGCATACCTGCCCTTGATGGCCTCAGCGGTGCTACTGGTGACGTTGGCGCTGGCCGATACCCGCCGCTGGCTAATGGTGATGGCCGGCGCGCTCGCCGGAACGCTCGTCTTTCCGGTGGCAGCGTGTTGGATGTGGGGTGGCGGTTGGCTGGCGCGCCTTGGTGACACGCTGGCACTGGGACACGGTTTCGTCGACTTTGGCGGCAGCACGTTGGTGCTGTGGCTACCCGGCGCGCTGGCGTTTGGGGTATTATTGTTCCAACCACGTCACACGCCGGAAGATCAACCCACCCCACCCCCGGCCTATTTCCCCTTGCTGGCCAACCTGGGCGTATTGCTGATGGGCATTGGCTGGATCGGCTGGACGCTCTCCGGCCCCTTCCACACCAGTGGCGCGACGTGGAACTGGAACCGTGCGGCGCTTTCGGCACTGCTGGGCATGGCCGGGGCGACGTTGACCTCGCAACTGTATGCATGGCTGGTGACCGGCGAGTTGGAATCGCTGCTGGCTGCGCGCGGCTTGGCGGCGGGTTGGGGCGCGGCGCTGGCGGCGGCGCCTTTTGTACCCCCGTGGGCCGCGTTGGTGATTGGGCTATTGGGCGGGTTGCTGTTCTCCTTTATCCTGTATTTGACGAACGTCGTCGTGCGCTTGCAAGACGCGGCGGCGACCATCGCCTTGGGCCTGGTGGGGGGGCTGTGGGGCCTGCTCAGCGTGGCGCTCTTCGCAGATGGGCGCGCCGGGCAGGGATGGAACGGCGTGACGCTGGCTGCCAATAGCGGCGTGCGCGGCGTCTTTTTTGGCGGCGGCGTGGGGCAGTTGACGGCGCAACTTGCAGGCATCGTGGTAGTGGGCATCTGGGCGCTGCTGTGGGGCGGGTTGTTGGGCGTGATCGCCAACCCACGCCTGTTCCGGCGCAAGCACGCGCCGGTCGTTGAGGCAGAGACATCCGAGGCAGCCCTACCGTCCGAAGTGATGCTGCCGCTGGCCGGCGACCTCGCGGCGGAAGCTGAAGCCGGCGAATCCGTGTTGCCGGGAACACTCCCTGAAGAGATCTCACAATCCGCATCTCCTCCTGAGGACGCTGACCTTGTTACGAAATCTCAATAGATCGATAATAGCAGAGACTACAAATTTATGAAAATTGGTGTAGAGTTGTGGTTGAGGCCTTAGGAGCCTGAGTATGCGCGTGATTGCAGGAAAAGCAAAGGGGCGCAAGCTCCATGCCGTACCGGGACCGGGTACCCGCCCGATGACCGATCGGGCAAAGTCGGCGCTCTTCAGCATCCTGGGCGACGATCTACGAGACGCGAGCTTCCTCGATCTCTTCGCCGGAACAGGACAGGTGGGCATCGAGGCGCTCAGCCGAGGGGCTGCGCGCGCCGTGTTTGTCGAATTGCAGCACGCGGCGCTGCGCGTTATCCACAACAATTTGGCATTGACCGGTCTGGCAGGACAGGCGGAAGTCGTGCGCGACGATGTGTTTCACTATCTTGCTGCCCCCTCGCAGCCGTTTGACTACATCTACATCGCACCGCCGCAGTATCGTGGCCTGTGGATCCAAACGCTACAGGTGCTCGATGCCTTGCCGGGTTGGTTGGCTGACGATGGGTGGGCTATGGCCCAGATCAATCCGGTGGAGTACGAGCCGGTCACGTTGAACAACCTGACCCTTTTTGATCAACGGAAATACGGCAGCGTACTCTTGTGTTTTTATCGGTTGCGCGCCACATAAATATTTGGCTTTCAGCGTTCAGCGATCAGCTAAAAACCGAAAGCTGAGGGCTAATTGCTGAGGGCTATCTTCAACCTGGCGGGGTGTTGAGTGAAGAGCTATACCATTCTGTTTCTTACGCGCTACCGCGCACTAGAACAGCAATTATTGCCGGGCTTGAGCACGCACTACACGGTGAGCGTGGCGCAGACGCGCCGTGAAGCCATTGCCGCGCTGAGCGCGCAACAGATCGATTTGGTCCTGGCCGACGTCCCGGCGCTCCGTTTCGATCTGGCGCGCTTTTGGGAAGATGCGCGTGCCCGCAACCCCAATATGCGCTTTTTCCTCCTGCTGGAAAAGGGCACCCGGCTCGATCAGGTGCCACGCTCACACGGCTATCTCCGCTATACCTTCTCACTTCCCCAATTGCTGCGCCGTCTGGCGCGGATCCTGCCGACCCATCAAGGCGAAGTGGTTACCTGGCGCGGGTTACGTCTGGACATTCAAGGCCATTTTCTGCTGTGGGACAACCGGCAGGTCGCACTGACGCCCAAACAGGTCACGCTGGTGCAGGCCTTCTTGCGTGCACCGGAGACGCTTCTCTCACGTGCCCAATTGATGCAGGATGTGTGGGGCACCAATTTCATGGGCGATACACGTACCCTCGATGTCCATATCCACGGGATGCGCAAACTCCTCAAGCGCCTTCAGGCCCCCTTCGTGCTGGAAACCGAGCGCGGCAAGGGCTATCGGTTGATCTGCTGTTTGCCCGAATCTGTACCCCCCTGATCCTCTTCAGCATTTCACTTCCACGTCCCCCGTGCTGTGAATCCATAAAACAGGACTAATGTACTACCCTTTTTGAGGCGGAAACGCTTGGCAAGTTTCAAACCGCGCGTACAATCTTCACATCAATATCCCACCTAAAGTTGGAGACGGTTAAGGCCGTCTGCTTTTTAAACCTATCCGAAAATTCGCCGTTGACGCACCAGAAATGCTCGAACGCATAATTTTCGGATAGAGACTTAATCTTCGTGTTTTATAGTGGCTTCAGTTTTTTTGCACCTATTATCCGCCTGCGTTGTTGTCTGTGCGTTGCCGAAAGGAGGTGATGGCTATGCCGATAGCTTGATTGTTCCCTAAAACAGTGAGGTAGCGAAACTTGCCACGTTTTTCTACTTCACAACAGCAGTTCACCATGTCTTTCAAAGATGTGAGGAGGGATTTTCATGCGAACAAAATGGTTCAATATCTTGGTGTTGTTGTCCCTGATTTTGGGACTTTTGCCGGTAACGGCAGTGCAGGCGGCATCTGAACCGGCGCCGGTGACGCAAGAAGCGCCGGATATTGAAATAGAATCCGCACTGCGCAATCAGCTCACGGCTGACGAGACCACGGGCTATCTGATTTATTTCCGCGACAGACCGGACCTTTCCCCGGCGTATGAAATGGATTGGATTCAACGTGGTCGTTTTGTTGCCAATGCCTTACATCAAACGGCAGTGCGCTCACAGGCGCAAGTGCGCGCCTACCTGGATGCACAGGGTGCGAAGTACAAGGCATTCTGGATCGACAATGTGATCGTGGTGGAATCCTCAAATATGCGGACGTTCAACGCGCTCTCCTCCTTTACGGAGATTTCCGCGTTGCGTACGCATCGCGAACCGGTGCTTCACGAACCTGTGGAGATTGACCTACCGGTAGATTCGCCGATAACTCTCAATGCGCCAGCCGCCATTGAGCCAAACCTATTACACATCGATGTGGATGACGTTTGGTCTATGGGATACTTAGGTGAAGGCCTGGTCGTGGCGAATATCGACACCGGTGTACGCTATACACATCAAGCGCTGGTCAATCAATATCGCGGCAACCAGGGCGGGGGAACCTTCGACCACAACTATAACTGGTGGGACCCCTACGATCACGATCTGGCGCCGAATGACACCGACAGCCACGGCTCTCACACGATGGGTACGATGATCGGAGATGACGGTGGCGCGAACCAGATCGGTATGGCGCCAGGCGCTACCTGGATGGCCTGTCAGGGCTTTAATCCCGGTGCGACATCTGCCGGCTTGCTCGAATGTGCGCAATTCCTGGCGGCGCCCTGGGATTTGACCGGCGCTAATGCCAATCCCGACCTGCGCCCGCATATCATCAATAACTCTTGGGGAAGTTGTGGCAATCCAACCACCTACGATCCCTGGTACGAAGGTGTCGTTGCTACGTGGCACGCTATGGGTATATACCCCGTTTTCTCCAACGGCAATGTTCGTACTACACCTTTTTGCCCCCAGGGTCTCGGTCAAGTAGGCAATCCGGCGCGTTATGCGAGTGTGACGGGCGTAGGTGCGTTGGGAACCAGCAACGCAACACTGGCGAGTTATTCTTTGTGGGGGCCGACAGATCAGGAGGATACCATCAACCCGCGTGGCTACCCCTATCTCAAACCGCAAGTGTCTGCGCCTGGCACCAATCGCTCGGCGTACAACACGAGTGATACAGCCTATGGTGGTATGAGCGGCACTTCGATGGCTGCACCTCATGTCGTTGGCTTGATTGCGCTGATGTGGGAAGCCGGTCCGTGTCTGGTAGGCGACTATGCATCCACCGAGACAATTTTGGAAGAAACGACCACGGCTACTTCTTGGCCTGGCTATCCCGGGCATCCATCGGATGGACCGGGGGGTGTGCCGAACCAAGCCACCGGCTGGGGCGAGATCAACGCGCTGGCGGCGGTGCAGGCCGCCGAAGGTTTTTGCGGCGACAGCGTCATCACCGGCGAGGTCCTGGACGCGGCGACCAACGCGACCATCGCAGGCGTCACGATCCTGGTAACCAATGAGGCAGGCACGGCGCAACGCAAGACCTCGTCGAACGCACAGGGCGTCTACGTGTTGACCGTCTTCTCGGACACTTACACCCTGGAAGCTTCTCATTACGGGTATCAGACGACGGTGATCCCTGACGTCGTTGCGACGACCGGCGCGACGACGACGCAACACATCGCAATGACGCCGGCAGCGTTCTATGAAGTCTCCGGCCAGGTGACGGATGCGACCACCGGCTGGCCGCTCTACGCGCAGATCAGCATTGGCGGCGATCCGGTAGACCCGGCCGCGCCGGACAATGCGGTGTGGACCGATCCTGCAACCGGCGCATACAGTGTGATGCTGGCCGAGGGCGTCACGTACACGTTCCAGGTGGCGGCCTGGGTGCCCGGGTATACTGCCGCAACCGGCATCGTTGGTCCGTTGACCACCGATGTTATGGCGGACTTCCCTTTGCAAGCTGATCTATTAGTTTGTGCGGCACCTGGTTATAATCTGCAGACAACTGACCTACTGGTGAACTCGTTTGAGGGTGCCGCGGCTGGAACTTTCCCCGCTGATGGATGGGATCAGGTGGATGTGAGTGGTACTGCAGGAAACTGGACCGCGCCTACGGCTGGCACTTCACCTGCGGCTACGCCACATAGTGGCAGTCGATTGGCGTCATTCAATTCGTACAGTGCTTCCTCTGGAAGTTCCACTCGCCTGTGGCGTATGCCTACAGGGATAGATTTGACCGGAATCACCTCCCCGCGTGTCGAGTTCTGGTTCTTCCACGGTGATTGCGGCTGGAACAGTGGCGACAACGTGCAGCTCCAGACCTCAACCGACAGCGGCGTCACCTGGGTTAATGTGGGGATGCCAGTCGTGCAGAAGAACTCTGGCGGCTGGGAGCGTTACCAATTCGATCTCAGCGCGTATGCCGGAAACACCGACCTGCGCGTGGGACTGTTGGGGATAAGCCAGTTCGGGTGTAACATGCACGTGGATGATGTCCGTGTCTTCGACGGCGTGTGTGTGGCCCCCACCGACGGCGGTCTGGTCGTCGGTAACGTCTACGACGCCAACGTCAGCCAGCCTTTGACCGGCGCCGAAGTAGCGAACGACATGGGCGACACGACGACGGCAGCTTTCACGCCCGATCCGGCTGTGGATGACGCCTTCTACACCCTCTTCTCGCCCTCTGGCGCGCATGACTTTACCGCGTCTAACGATGGCTTCCTCGACGACGTTGCCACGGTGAATGTGGTCGACGGCGGAACGGTAGCCCAAGACTTCTATCTCGATGCCGGTTATCTGGTGGTGACGCCTGATGGCGTCGAAGTGACCCTTGAGGCCGGCGCTAACTCCAAGCAGTGGCTGTCTCTGGAGAACCAGGGTGCGCTGGACGCGCAATACACTCTGATCGAAGTATCCGGCGGGTTTATCCCCAACGGCCCGTTGGCGGCGATGGCGCTGCCCGCGCCGGATAGCGAGCGCCGTTTTGAACTCGCACTAGGCGATGATGCGCCCGTACAAGGCATCGCGGCTGAACCCTGGACGCCTGACGGAACGGTGGCGCTGGTCGTGGATGACGGTTCTGCCGAGGATGCCATTGGCTTGACCGCCGGTGGGCAGTTCATCTGGCTCAACCGCTTCACCCCCGATCCTTCTGAATTCCCCTTCACCCTGGATCAGGTTTGGATGCTTTTCCGCGACAGCGCTAACTTGGGCGAAGCCATCGAGTTGGTGATCTGGGAAGATACCGATGGCGATGGCAATCCTGGAACTGGCGCGAACTTCCGCTCTGCGGAATACGTTACCGTTCAAGCCAACGATAACACGACGTGGAGTATCTACAACCTCAACTCCCCTGTCTTCTTCACTGGTCCGGGCGACGTTGTGATCGGCGCGGTGAACCGCGATGCCGCAGGCCCATACCCGGCCGCCATCGACACGACGGCCTCGCAAGGGCGCTCCTGGGTGGGCATCTACAGCGGCAATCCGCCTGAGCCGCCCACACTGCCGCCGGATGCCGACTGGGGCACCATCGACTCGATGGGCTTCCCCGGCAACTGGATGATTCGCGGCAGCGGCGTGACGGGTACCGGTGGCGGCGACGCCATTCCCTGGTTGTCCGAAATGCCGATTTCCGGTACCGTAGCGACCGGCGTGACTGAAAACGTTATGCTCACCTTCGACGCCGGTGTACCTGAGGCAAACCAACCCGGTACCTATTACGGGTCCCTTAGGGTCAGAACTGACACGCCGTACCCCGATGCGACCGTTCCGGTGACAATGAACGTCACCGCGCCGGCGAGCTGGGGCAAACTCGAAGGGCAGGTCACCAGCCTCGGTTATTGCGATCTTGCATCGAACCTGTTCCTGCCTGAAGAAGTCGAGATTACCATCGAGTCTGCGACAGGCGCAGTGTGGACCCTGTACAATGACGCTGAAGGGATGTACAGGTTGTGGCTAGACCCCATCTATAATCCTCTGACCATAACCGCGGCTGCCCCTGAACACGCTACCACCGTTGTCACCGGCGTCAACGTTTCCAGCAGTGCGACCACCACGGTGGATATCGGATTGCGCTGGCTTGCGCCTTGTGTCGCTGCTGAACCTATTCCATTGGAGATGACGCTTGAACTCGGTTACACGGCCACTGTGCCGTTCAGCGTAACGAATACCGGAGCGTCCGCAGCGTCGTTCGACCTATCGGAACTGGATCGCGGCTTTACGGTGGCCAGGGCATCGAGCGACCATCCAAATGTTTCTGTGGTCGGTGATGATATCAGCATGTCTGATACTATGGATAACGGCAAGACGGTCTTAGCCGGCCCTGCAGTGGGTACGCGAGGCTCAGTGCTTGCGTTGCCCAATCCATGGGTCGTGATTCCGTCTATGCCAACGGCGGTCTCTCGCCCGGCCGGCGCCGTGGTCGACGGCAAGTTCTATGTACTTGGCGGTGAACCTGGTTATACCGGTGTGCAAGTGTATGACCCCGTCGCCGGTACCTGGTCTGCCGGTCCTGCTATACCCGCTGGCGTTTCCAATGCCTGCGCGGCTGTGATTGGCACGGATATTTATATCCCAGGCAGTGGTGAAGGCGTCGCGGGTGCGCAGTTGCAAGTTCTCCACGTCGCCAGCAACACCTGGGAAACGATCACCTCTGACCCCTTACCGAGTGCGCGGGTCGCACCTGCGTGTGCAGCTTACGAGGGTAAGCTGTACGTCTTTGCTGGCTCGGACGGCGGTAGTTATGTCAATACTGCCTGGGTGTATGATCCAGCGGCGGCGGCAGGTTCGCGTTGGAGTGCGCTGGCAAACGCACCTATCAGCGCAGCTTATGGTGGTGCGATAACGATTGGTGGCAATATCTTCTGGGCCGGCATGCGTGATGCTACGGTTGAGCTGGCAGATGTGTATGCCTACAATGTTCCTGGCAATAGCTGGGTTACCTATCCTGCTCTGCCAGCTGCGCGTGGCGGTGCAGGTCTGTGGGCGATTGGCAACCTGTTGTACGTTGGCGGCGGCGGTTGGACAACCTATTCAACTGCAGTCTACGAATACGACACCAGCCTGGGTACCGGCGGTAGTTGGTCTGTCACTAACTCGCTTAACCAGGGACGGCGCACATTTGCATGGGCCTCGTCACCTGAAACAGGCCGTCTATATGCGGGCGCGGGTTGGGCGGGCGCTTATCTGGCGAACGCTGAAGAGACAGCTTTCCCGCCAATCCTCTCTGCAGGTATCCCCTGGCTCTTGGAAGATCCCCAGTCTGGTATAGTCGCTGCCGACAGCACCTTCCTCGTGGACATCACCTTCGATGCCGGCGCCACCGTCACGGAAGTGACACAGCCGGGCGAGTACTTCGGTACGTTGTATGTCGAAAGCGATGATTCTGCCAACAATCGCATCCCTGTTCCGGTAACGATGACCGTCACCGCGCCCGCGACGTGGGGCAAGCTGATGGGAACTGTCACCAGCCTCGGCTACTGTGACGCCGATCCCGCCCCCGTGAAGGGTGCGGACGTCCTGATCGAGGCCAGCGATGGCACGACTTGGACGCTGATGACGGACGATATGGGCATGTACGCTGTCTGGATGGACCAGATGTACAGCCCGGTGACCGTCACCGTGGCAGCGCCCGAGCACGAAAAGGGCGAGGCATTCGGTGTTGCTGTTTCTGCTGGGGTGACGACAACCGTCGACTTCGACCTGCGCTGGCTCGTGCCGTGCGTGGCGGCGGATCCACCGGCCCTGCACGCGATGCTGGAACTCGGCACAACCGCGACTGAGGCCCTGACCCTTACCAACACGGGTGCCGTGGACTCTGACTGGAATATCGCAGAGCAAAACCTCGGCGATCCGACCGGCACGCTGCCAGGTTTCACCTACTACCTGAACGAGGACTTCGAAGGCGCCTTCCCGCCGCCCGGTTGGACCCGCGTGATGAACAGCGGTTGCAACTGGGCAAGCTCGGCGACGACCGGTTACGCCAACAACACCGGCGGCGCCGGTTTGTTTGCCGATGCCAACTCGGATGATTGCGGAACCGGAATGGATGCCGAACTATGGACGCCATCCTTTGACCTTTCTACTGCTTCAGCCCCTATGCTGAGCTTCCAAAGCGACTTCAATGATTTTGGCGGTTCAGACGACGGGTATGTAGATGTCAGCACGGACGGCGGTGCCACATGGATCAATCTGCTGCACTACGATGGCGTGGATGTACGCGGCCCACGTCTGGTGCAGCTTAACCTCTCTGCGTTTGCCGGACAGTCCAATGTGATCGTCCGCTTCCATTACGTTGCCCCTGGGTGGGACTGGTGGTGGCAGGTGGATGATGTCCAAATCTCGGATATCGACTACGTTATCTGGCTGGGCGAGACGCCCGCCTCCGGTACGCTTATCGCTGATACCGGTGAGCAGGCTGTCGATGTGAACTTCGACGCCACCGTGGTGGATCAGCCTGGCGAGTACTACGCTAACCTCTGGATCAACAGCGACGATCCCTTCGCTCCAACTATCGTGCCGGTGACGATGACCGTCACGCCGCCCGTGACGTGGGCGCGCCTCGACGGCACCGTCTACAGCACGGGTTACTGCGACGCTGAAATGAACCCCGTGGAAGGCGCGACTGTGACCATCGAAGATGGCGTTTCCGTGGCGCTGACGACCGGCGCGGACGGCATGTATAGCTACTGGCTCGCGCCGGGAACCTACACCGTCACTGCTTCGGCGGCGGAGCATCTGGCTGTAGAAACCGTTGTCACCATCACCACCGGTGTCTCCCAGACGCAAGACTTCAGCCTGCGCTGGCTCGTGCCGTGCGTCACCGCGACGCCCGACGCGATCAACGACACGCTGGCGCTGGGCGAAACTTCCGATCATCCTCTGACGATCATCAACGACGGCGCTGGCGACGCGAACTTCTCCTTCACCGAGTGGTACGAAGGGTACGTGCTGCCGCCGGTGGTGGTAGCCTCTGAACCGGCTGCACGGCTGCGGCTGGTGACGATCGGTGACAACGCCTTGGCCGCGAGCCCGAATGCGACGGGTGAAGTCGGCGTGGCTGCGTCTGCTCCGATCCGCCCGGAGGGCGTCTACGCGATCACGCACTCGCTCTCGCAGAACGTTCTGAGCGGCAACTCGGTGTCTTGTAATGATGGTGTAGCGCATACAGACAACAGCTACATCCGCGTATTCGACCTGGCAGCCTTCGGGATCACCGAATACTTCGACGTGCAGCAGGTTGAGGTCGGCATCGAGGAAGCCATCGCCGGTTCAGGCAGCGTGCAGCCCGGCGTCATCAACCTCTACACGCTATCCGGTCCGTTGGCCTGGGCCAACATGACGCTCATCGGTTCTGCCACCTTCGATGTGGCAGATCAGGCCTTGACCGTCATCAACGTGCCGATCGCCGGGACTGCGCCCGCTCGCTCTGTGCTGGTGGTAGAATTCTTCACCCCCAGTGGACAGGCTGTCGGGAACAGCCTGTTTGTCGGCTCTAACAACTTGGGCCAGACCGCGCCCACTTACCTGGCAGCCGCAGACTGCGGCATTGCCGAACCTATGGATACAACCGCGATCGGCTTCCCCGACATGCACCTGGTGATGAACGTCATCGGGTACACGCCGGAAAACGTGGAACTGCCCTGGCTCATCGAGGACCCGCTCACCGGCGTGGCCCTGAGCGATGACACCACGGTAGTGACGGTCACACTGGATGCCGGTCAAGTCCCGCTGCCGGGTACCTACCTGGCGACCCTGAAGGTCGAAACCGACGACCCCGTCAACCCGCACTATCCTGTGGCCGTGGCGATGACCGTGACCTTGCCTCTGAGTTACGGCAAGATCGAAGGCACCGTCTACAGCACGGGCTACTGCGATGCCGAGATGAACCCGGTGGCGAACGCTGATGTCGTCATCGAGGGCAGCGATGGGATGACCATCACTGTCAGCACTGACGTTGCCGGTATGTACGAGGTCTGGCGCGATGAGGCGACCGGGCCGTACACCGTCACCGCGATGGCGCCCGATCACTGGGATGGTATGGCCACCGGTGTGATTGTCACCGGAACGGAAACGACGGCTCAGAACCTCGAACTGCGCTGGATGAAGCCGTGTGTGGGCGTCGCCCCCGCCGAACTCACCGCTGAGGTGGCGTTGGGCATGAGCGTAACGACCTACATAACCGTCGCCAACACCGGCGGGTATGACCTGAACTGGTCGCTTGTCGAGGGCGAGGCTGGCTTCACTCTCCTGTCGCCGGCGGCTGGGCCTGCTATCCTGTTCATGTTCGACAACATAGATGCGGCCGGTGAGAATGCATACCGCGACGCTTTGACGGCGGCCGGTTTGAGTTGGGATGAGTGGGATCTTGACTTGCTGAGTTTCCCCACGGCCAGTGACCTGGCAGCATACGACGTGCTGATCTGGGCTGATGAGTATACACTGACGCCAGGTGATGCACAATGCCAGCTTGTTGCGGACTGGCTGGTGAGTGGCGACAAATCGCTTTTCGCCACCAGTGTTGACTTCCTTTGGGATCTGCAAAACGGTACAGTCGGTGCCGGTGAGCACAACTTGTATCTCCTGCTCAACACCCAGTACGTAGGCGACTATGCCGGAACGGGTATCTCCACCCTACAAGGTGTTGCCGGTGATCCTATCGGTGATGGCCTGACGCTGGCGCTGGCCGGTAACTCGGACAGCAATGGCGATTACGCTGATCAAATGGTAGGCGCGCCGACAGGATTCCTCTATGGGGCCGGTGGTACGGGTTCTGGCTACTCTGCGCTGACGCACTATGAAGGCCCGAACTACAAGACGGTCTGGTTGGGCGTCAACTTCCACAACGGTCTAACCACACAGTCCGAGCGAAATCAACTGATGGCAAACATCATGGACTTCCTGGCCGGCTCCGATGTGCCCTGGTTGTTCGAGGAGCCTGAAGATGGTATGACAGCGATGGATAGCACAAGCATGGTCACGGTCACCTTCGACGCCAGTGTGCCCGAAGTGACCCAGCCCGGCGAGTACTACACCACGCTGACCGTCGAGAGCGATGAACCGCAGCGCGGCGAGATCGTGCTCCCTGTCACTATGACGGTGACTGCGCCTGCCACGTGGGGCAAGCTCGCGGGGACTGTCACCGGCCTCGGCTACTGTGATGCGAACCCGGCACCCATCGAAGGCGCTGTAGTCTACATCGAAAGTGGCAGTGCGATGTCGTGGACACTGACCACCGATGTAAGTGGCACCTACGGCGTCTGGTTCGACGAGATGTACAGCCCTGTAACCGTCACCGTCAGCTACGAGGCCGGTTACGAGGCGCAAACCTTCACCGGTGTGACCGTGATCAGTGGCACGACGACGCCGCTTGACGCCAACCTGCGCTGGTTGCAGCCGTGCGTCAGCACGTCGGATACTGCGATCGAGGTCACAGTACCGTGGGGCGCGACCGATGCAGTGACACTCACCCTCTTCAACGACGGTGCGGTGGAGACCCCCTTCTCGCTGGTCGAGCAGGACCTCGGCGTTATGATTGCCGGGCCGCAGGCAGTGGCTGACATCTTCGGCTACGCGGTCGCGGATTCCAACGATGGCTCTGGTCCAGCCTACGACTTCGTGGACATCAGCGCGTTCGGCACGCCGGTCGCGCTCGGCGACGACGACTTCGCCGGTCCGTTGCCCATCGGCTTCGACTTCCCGTTCTACGGGGCCAGCGCCGTTGCACCTAACGTCTACGACCAGGTCTTCGTCAACAGCAACGGCTTCCTGTCCTTCGTCGCCGGGTCCACCGACCTGAGCAACGATGTGCTGCCCAACGTCCAGACGCCGAACAACATCATCGCGCTGATGTGGGATGATCTTGTCGGCGGCACGGCGTACTACTACACCTTCGACACATGCCCGTACGCAAGTGGCGCGTGTATGGTGGTACAGTACGTGGGCTTCACGCACGTCGGTGGTGAGGCCGCCGGAACCTGGCAGGCGATCCTCTTCCGCAACGGTAACATCCTGGTGCAGTTTGCCGACGCGGGGACGTACGCCGGCGCCGGGTCGACCACCGGCATCGAGAACGAATTCGGTACCGATGGGATCACCTACGCGGCTAACGCGGCGGTGCTCGAAAATGCGCTGGCGGTCTGCTTCGCCTACCCCGGCAACGCCACGGACTGTGTGCCGTTCGATGCGCCATGGTTGGACGAAAGCGTGTACTTCGGCAGTATCTTGGCCGACGGCTCAACCCCGGTCACACTCTTCTTTGATGCCAGCGTTCCTGAGGTGACAGGGCCGGGCGACTACATGGCAGAGCTTTACCTGATGAGCCACGATCCCTACAACTGGTTGCAAGTCATCCCGGTTACGATGACCGTGGAACGCCCTGCGACCTGGGGTAAGATCGATGGAACGGTCATCGGGTGGAACCACTGCGATGTGGCGGCGTTCCCGCTTGAAGGCGCGACCGTCTTCATCGAGAGCGTCAACGGTGTGGATACCTGGGCGCTGACGACGGATATCAGCGGCACCTATGGGCTGTGGCTCGACGCGGCGCACGCTCCGGTGACGGTCACCATCACGCACGACGGTTACATCACACTTGTCGAGAGCGTGCCGTTCGTTGCGGGTGATACACCCACCGAGGTCGCTCACGAACTGCGGATGGACGCGCCGTGCTTCGTGATGGATACCTACGCCATCGAGTTCACGGTGACCAAGGGCCACACGCACACCGAGGAGATGATGATGACGAACCTCGGTGCGGGTATGCTCATAATCAACGACGTCATCGGTGATGGTTGGATGACGCCGGATATGACCTCCGGGATGCTTGATCCTGATGAGAGTCACCCGATGAACATCGACTTCAGCGCCGTCGGTATGTCTGTCGGCCCGCATGTCGGTGCGTTGGTCATCATGAGCAACGATCCGCTGATGCCGCAGATGACCGTACCGGTGACGATGACAGTGCTCACGCCGACGCTGCTCGTGGACGTCTTCGCGACGCCGCCGAGTGTCACACATCCTGGTGATCTCATCACCTACACCATCATCGTGACGAACACCGCCGATGGTCCGGTCGACATCGATCTGATGAACATGATCCCGATGAACACGACCTACGTCGATGGAAGCGTGACGGGCGGATTGTCCTACGTCCAACCCACCACCGGCGACGACTACGTGATGTGGTCGGGTACGCTCCCGCAGCCGCAGCCTGGCACGTTCTACTACGCCATGACCTTCACCTTCATGGTGCGCGTGAACGATGACGTGACCGGCGGCACCATCGACAACACGGTTGAGGTTGAAACTGAAGATGCGCTCTTCACCGATACCGTATCCGTGCTCGTGGAGTTCTATCGGATCTACCTGCCGCTCACGCTGCGCAACGCGCAGTAGCGTAACCGCGTGCGTTAGCACGTTGTTTTCTTATGAGGGCCATCAGGGCGCTATCCTGATGGCCCTCATGCTGTATACACCTTCCGGGAAGCTGTGTGCTGAACCGCGGAAAACTATGCCAAGTTGGACTTCACATCGCTCAATGGTATAGTACGTTGAGTGACACTCAAGCTTTTTCAAAGAGGTAGACTATGGCCCGATTCTGCCGTGTGTTTCTGCTCGCTGTGCTGTTGTTTGGTGTTTCCGGCGCGCCGCCCGCATCGATGCGCGCCGCGTCGATGTCGCAAGTGACTTCGACCCCGGAAAAAATCGCCCCGTGGGTTCTCGCACACACTGCCGGCGGCGCGGAAGCCGAATTCCTCGTCGTACTCGCGACGCAAGCCGATCTCAGCAGCGCGGCGCGACTGCACACGAAGGCTGAAAAGGGCCGCTACGTCTACGAGACGCTGTGGCGCACGGCGCAGACCTCGCAAGCGCCTTTGCTCAAGTGGCTTGCCGCGCGCGGCGTGGAACATCGCCCCTACTACATCGTCAACCTGATCTGGGTGAAAGGTGACGCAGCCCTGGCACAGGCCCTGGCAGCGCGATCCGACGTCGCGCGCATCGAGGGCAACCCGCGCATCCAAAATGTCCTGCCGCAGCCCGCGCGCCCGCGCGATGCGTTGCTTGCCGCCGCGCCCACCGCCATCGAGCCGAACATTACCTACGTGCGTGCGCCGGAAGTCTGGGCGATGGGCTATACCGGGCAGGGCATCGTCGTGGGCGGGCAGGACACCGGCTACGAGTGGACCCATCCGGCGCTCCAACCGCACTATCGCGGGTGGAATGGGACGGCGGCCAATCACGACTACAACTGGCACGACGCCATTCACAGCGGCGGCGGTCGCTGCGGCGCGGATTCGCCTGTACCGTGTGACGATTACGATCATGGCACGCATACGATGGGCACCATCGTCGGAGATGACGGCGATGCGAATCAGATTGGAATGGCCCCCGGTGCGCAGTGGATCGGCTGCCGCAATATGGACGTGGGATACGGAACCCCGGTGACGTACCTGGAATGTTTCGAGTTCTTCCTTGCGCCGTATCCCGTCGGTGGGACATTTCTCCAGGGCGATCCGAGCAAAGCGCCCGACGTGACCAACAACTCGTGGACGTGCCCACCGTCCGAGGGCTGCTCGTGGAGCACGCTGCAAGCCGCCGTGGAAGCGCAGCGCGCGGCAGGCATCATGACCGTCGTCTCGGCAGGCAACTATGGCTCAGCCGGTTGTTCATCGGTGCGTGAACCGCCGGCGATTTATGCTGCCGCCTATACCGTCGGGGCGCTGACCACCGGTACAGACACCATCGCGTCGCTGAGCAGTCTTGGCCCGGTGACGGTCGACGGCAGCAACCGCCGCAAGCCCGACCTCACCGCGCCAGGGACGGGCGTTCGCTCGTGCATCCTCAACGGCGGCTACAGCACCAAGAGCGGCACCTCGATGGCCGCGCCGCACGTCGCCGGAGCGGTGGCCTTGTTGTGGTCGGCGGTTCCGGCGCTCAAAAGCCAGATCGAAGCGACGGAGCAACTGCTGAATGACAATGCCTTCCACATCGCTTCGACCGCATGCAGCAGCAGCGGCTGGCCCAACAACGTTTATGGCTACGGGCGGCTGGATGTCAAAGCGGCGGTGGATGCGGCATTGCCAGCACCGCACTATGGCGTCACACTTGAGCCGCCGGAAATCACGCGCAACGGCAACGTCGGTACGACCGTCGTGTATACGCTGACGCTGGCGAATGCCGGCACGATGACGGATGTCTACAGCCTAACCCTTTCCCGCGCGATGTGGCCCACAACGTTGACGCCTACCGTGGCGACGTTGGAACCCGGCGCGACTGCACCGGTCACGGCGATGGTGACAGTTCCCTGGGATGAGTTTACGGGGATTACGGACACAGCGCGCATCACAGCGGACGGTACAGGCGTGACCGCGCACAGCGACCTGACGACTGTGGCTTTGGCAGCCTTCTGCGTACCGCTCGCCGGCGTGGATTTCAGTTACACGCCCACGCGGCCGACAGGGGGCCAGGTGATCACCTTCACGGGCGCTGTCGAAATCGGCACGCCGCCGGTCGATTACTCGTGGGATTTCGGAGATGGCAGTCCGCCCGTATACGGAGAGGTCGTCACACACACATTCGCGGCGAATACGACAGTTTTACCGTATACCGTCAAGATGACGGCAGACAACCCTTGTAGCCAAGAAACGGTATCGCGCATCGTAACCGTGGGGCTGTATCACCTCTATCTGCCGTTGATCATCAAGCCGGCAGAGACCATATTTTTGCCTGCGCGCACGTCTGCCGTCTTAGCGGACGATGCCGTTAGCGGCGCTTTACCCGCTGCCGCGCCGACCTTCGAGGACGGCGGCCCCTGGGTGGTGCGCGCCTACTATACCGGCGAACAGATGGTACGCGACCTCGCGGCCTGGAATGAACCATGGGAAGTCGACCGCGACGCCCGTTACGCGGTGATCGAGGTCGAAGTAGATGCTTACGCCCGTTTGCTGGCGGCGGGTTTCCGCTTGGAGATCGACGCGCCGCTGACCATGCAATTGCGCCAACCCAACGTAATGTTGCCGGGCCAGACCTCCGGCATCCCTGGCTACCCGTGCTACCGCACTGTGGAAGAAACCTACGCTGCGGCGGAATCCATCGCCACTGCGTATCCACATCTGGCGACCTGGATCGACATCGGCGACTCGTGGGAAAAAATCGCGCCAGGCGGCAATCCCGGCTACGATATGCTGGTGCTGCGCCTGACCAACGCAGTTGTTCCCGGACCCAAGCCGGCGTTGTTCGTGATGAGTTCGATGCACGCGCGCGAGTACACGCCCGCCGAGCTGAACATGCGCTTCGCCGAATATCTGGTGGAGCATTACGACGTCGATGCCGACGTAACGTGGCTTCTGGACTATCACGAAATCCATCTGTTGCTCCACGCAAATCCCGACGGGCGTAAGAAAGCCGAGGCCGGGATGGAATGGCGTAAAAATACTAACGAGAATTACTGCTCGCTCACCCCGGATTATCGCGGCGCAGATTTGAACCGTAATTATGCCTTCCAGTGGGGCTGCTGCGGTGGGGGGAGCAACAGCCCGTGCGATCTCACCTACCGCGGCCCTACCCCCGCCTCCGAGCCGGAGACGCAGGTTGTGCAGAACTACGCGCGCGCCTTGTTCCCCGATCAGCGCGCCGACGATCTCACCGTCGCCGCACCACTCACCGCAACCGGTATCTTCCTGGACTTGCACAGCTACAGTCAACTGGTCCTATGGTCGTGGGGTTTTACGTCCACGCCGGCGCCCAATGCCGCGGGCTTACGGACGTTGGGGCGCAAATTCGCCTACTTCAACGGTTACACACCGGATCAGGCCATGTCGTTGTACCCCACCGATGGCACGACCGACAGCTTCGCCTATGGGGAATTGGGCCTTGCCGCATATACCTTCGAGTTAGGGAACTATTTTTTCGAGAGCTGTGCGGCTTTCGAGAATACGATCCTGCCGACGAACATGCCTGCGCTTATCTATGCGGCGAAGGCCGCTCACGCGCCGTATATGACACCATCCGGACCAGAGGCGCTTTCTGTAACCGTGACGCCGGCCGGCGCGCCGGTTGGGCCTGTGGCACACCTGTCCGCTATAATCGACGATACGCACTACAACAACAGCCGTGGCGACGAGCCAACGCAGTCTATCGCCGCGGCGGAGTACTATATCAGCGTCCCGCCATGGGACGAGCAGGCGCAGGCTTACCCGCTGGCGGCGGCTGACGGGAGTTTTGATGCGCCCATAGAAGTTGTGACGGCGACGTTGAATTTATCCGGTCTGACTGTGGGACGCCATACCGTCTACGTGCGCGGGCAGGATGCGGACGGCAACTGGGGTGTGGTTAGCGCGGCCTTCATTACCTTGTCTGAGCCGGTACCCTGGCCTTTTGCAGTGTATCTTCCGCTGATGTTACAAGAATAAGACGCAAGATTTGTGCATTTACTGTTGTTTAGAATTGCGTTATACTACAGCCGCGGTGAGAGGATAGACCAAAGTACAAACAGGATAACGTCAGATGAGCAGCATTGAAACGCAGTTGCAGCGCGCCAGGCGCATACTGGAGATCAGTTACGAGATGACTTCGACGGTCTCGCCGGAGTCTTTGTTGAAACAGATCGTCGAAGCGGCCGTCGAGCTGACAGATAGCACATCGGCCGGCATCTTGTTGGCGGGCGATAAAAACAACGAGATGACTTTTATCATCGCCAGCGATTCTGCCGGCGCACTGACCGGCATCCCGGTGCCCATCGACCGTTCGATTGCCGGGTACGTCTTCATCACCGGTGAACCGCTTATTGTGCCCGACGTGCGGTCGGATCCTCGTTACTACGCTGCCGTGGAACAGCAGGTTGGCATTACAGCCCATTCGCTCCTGGCGGTGCCCTTGCAGTTCAAATCGCGCCGGATTGGTGTGTTGGAGGCGGAGAACAAGCGAGACGGGCAGCAATTCGATCAGGAAGATGTGGAAACGTTGACCTCGCTGGCCGCCCACGCGACCATAGCCATTGAGAACGCCCAACTTTACCAGCAATTGGAACAGCACCGCGACAACTTGCAGGCGTTGGTCGAAGCACGCACCGCCGCATTGGAGGTTGCAGTTTCCGAGGCGCAGTTGCTCAACCGGCAGCTTGAGAAAGAAATCGAAGAGCGTGGGACGTTGATTGCCGATTTGAAGGCATTTTCACACACCGTTGCCCATGATTTGAAAAGTCCATTAGGCCTGATTGTCGGTTACAGTGCGATGCTGATGGATAAGTCGACCCCCACGGGCAACACCGACCTGATCGAACTCGCCGAGCCGATCAAACGTACTGCCGACCGGATGTCCCGTATTGTCGATGGCATTTTGACGCTGGCGAATGTGGGGCGGCAAGATGTCGTTCCAGAGCCGCTGGATATGGCCTGGGTGATCAAGGGGGTCGAAGAGCGCGTGGCTTCGTTGGTTGCCGAGTATCAGGCGGTGATCGTGAAACCGGAACGTTGGCCGTTTGTGCTCGGCTATATGCAGTGGCTGGAAGAGGTATGGACGAATTACATCAGCAATGCGATCAAGTATGGCGGCCGCCCACCGCGCATCGAACTGGGCGCCGACCCACCTGTGGCGTCGACCGCAGAGGGCGTAGAGTACGTCCGCTTCTGGGTGCGTGACAATGGGCCTGGCCTACCGAAGGGTGTGCAATCGCAACTGTTCGCGGAGTTTGCCCGCTTCGATGACACGCACACGGGTTACGGCCTGGGATTATCCATTGTGAAACGTATCGTGACGAAGCTAGGGGGAGAGGTAGGTATCGAAAGTACACCTGAGTGCGGCAGCCTTTTCTTCTTTACGCTCCCCACCGTTCCACGGACGGAGTTTCCGCTCGATGTCTAGCGTATGACAGCGCTCGGTTGCCCTTGTATCCGCCGGACCGGTTGAAATGTTGAACTTATGCACGCCTTAGCGGCCTATATTCCCATTGACCGGTTTCATGCGTTGGCGCATGGTGTCACGCTTCCTGCACGGATGCATGGCGCAGCTTTATTTGCCGATATCTCCGGCTTTACACCGTTAGCGCAAGCATTGGCCGAACGGTTGGGGCCGCGTCAGGCCGCCGAAGAATTGACGTACTTGCTCAACCGGGTCTACGAGACGTTGGTCGACCAAGTGCACGGCTACCGGGGCAGCGTGATCGGCTTTGTCGGCGACGCGATTACGTGTTGGTTCGACGCCGATGATGGGCTGCGCGCGACGACATGTGCCCTGGCAATGCAGGAAGCGATGCGCCCATTCGCCCAGATACGCGCCGCCGACGCCGTCGCTGCGACATTCAGCATCAAGATTGGCATCGCGGCAGGCGCTGCGCTGCGCTTCCAGGTGGGGGATCCGGCCATACAATTCATCGATGTGCTAGCCGGTTCACCTGTGCGCCACATGTCGCTGGCTGAAGGGACCGCGCGAAAAGGTGAGGTCCTGCTCAGCGCCGATACCGCCATCCACCTCAAAGACGCGCTGACGGTCGCCGAATGGCGGCCTCATCCTCAACACGGCGGGCGCTACGCCGTGATTTCCACGCTCATCACACCGGCTGCGCCTTCCCCGTGGCTCGATATCCCCGATCCGCTTCTGAGCGACCCGCTTCTGAGCGACCCGCTTCTGAGCGACCCGCTTCTGAGCGACGCACAGCTACGCCCCTGGGTGTTGCCTTCTGTTCGTGAACGTATGGCTACAGGGACAGGTGAGTTTCAGGCCGACTTACGTCCCGCGGTTTCGCTCTTCCTCAGATTTGGCGATCTAGATTACGACGACGATCCCAACGCCGGGGAGAAACTGGATGTGTATATCCATTGGGTGCAACACGTGGTCACGCGCTACGCCGGAAACCTCATCCAGTTGACGGTGGGCGATAAAGGCAGCTTCCTGTACACGGCCTTTGGCGCGCCGGTAGCTCATGCTGACGACGCCGTTCACGCTGTGCAAGCTGCGCTGGAATTACTCAATCCACCCCCTGCGCTCGATTTCATCACGAGCACTCAAATCGGCATCGCACAGGGGCAGGCGCGGACCGGGGCCTATGGCAGCCGTAGCTGCCGCGCCTACGGCGTCATCGGCGACGACGCCGTGTTGGCGGCGCGGCTGATGAGCGTCGCGCCGCCGGGCGAGATTCGCTGCGCGCACAGCATCTACCGCCAGACCAGGGAGCGGATCACGTTTGACGTGTTACCGCCCGTCCTGGTGAAAGGGCGGGGCGAGCCGCAACGCGTATATCGTCCCACGGAAATCGTAAACAAGCCGGCGTGTGAAAGTGCATCGACCGGGATCGTCGTTGGACGCCAAACCGAGATCGCCCGGTTGGCAGCGATGCTGGATGCTGTGCTGGCAGGGGAAAGCCGGGTTCTCTTCATCGAGGGGGAAGCCGGGATCGGCAAGTCGCACATGGTAGCAACCCTGATCGACCTGATACGCCGGTGTGGCCAATCCTATTTGTTCGGTTCCGGGCAAAGTATGGAACAAAATACGCCCTACCGGGCCTGGCGGGATATTCTCGACGCCTACTTCGACCTCCCCGATACACACAATCTGGCGGTGCGGCGTGACCGGGTTACCTTGCTGGTTCGACAATGTGTGACCGATGGAGAACAACGGCTTCCGTTGCTCAACGATGTGTTGAGTCTAGATTTGCCGGAAAATGCGGTTACGAGCAGTTTGAATCCCCACATGCGCCAACAAAGCTTGCTGCGCCTGGTGTGGGATTTGCTGCGCGCACGGGCGCAAGAAAGTCCCTTGTTGGTGATCCTCGAAGATACGCATTGGATGGATGCGCTTTCCCGGCAGTTGACCGAGCATATCGTCCAATCCTCCTCCGATATGCAGTTCCCCTTTGGACTGGTCGTGGTGAGCCGTCCGGTGAACGGACGCGGCGTCGACGGCGCACTGGCCGGGCCACACATCGATTTACTCTCGCTGACCGCGCTTGATCCCGATGACATTGTCGCGCTGGTGACGTCTCGCCTGGGGCTGCCGGCGGATGGCTTGCCGGCTCCGGTCGCCCGGTTGGTATGCGAGCGGGCTGAGGGCAATCCCTTCTTCGCCGAGGAGTTGGTTTTTGCTCTCCGTAACCGTGGACTGATCACCCTGGAAACCTCGCCGGATCAGGTGCGCTGTGCGCTTGGGCCTCATTGGGCGCAAGCCAGCCAGACGTTACCCGATACCATTCACGGTTTGGTGTTAACCCGTATCGACCAACTGACAACGGAGCAACAGTTGACGCTCAAAGTCGCCGCTGTACTGGGGCGTACTTTCGACTATGCGATGCTCCGCGATGTGATCGGACACCATACTGCCATCGGCGACACGGCGCTCAGAGTGCATCTCGACACGTTGGCCATACTCGATCTGACCCCCGTGGAAAATTTCGAGCCGCTGACCTACATTTTTAAGCATATCGTGACTCAGGAGGCGGCCTACCGGACACTGCTCTTGGCACAACAGCGCGCCCTGCACCGCACCGTTGCCGAGACGCTGGAGAGGCCTTCCCAGGAGCGCATCGAGGAACAGGTTGAATTGTTGGCCTATCACTGGGAGCGCAGCGCAGAACCGCAGAAAGCCGTCCCCTACCTCGTGCGCGCCGGTCAACGCGCGCGCCTCGCCTATGCCAACGTGGACGCGATTGCACGCTTCCGCCGGGCTTTGGCCTTGCTGGATGCGGAGACGACGCCCGAAGCGCGGGCGTTGCAGTTTGCGGCGTGGCATGGATTGGGGCGCACCTACTTCGCCATACCCGATATGGCGCAGGCAGAAGCTTGCCTGCGTGAAGCCATCGCGCTGGGGCAGATTCTGGACATTGACGTAGCCGAGTTGGCGCGCCTCTATCATTGGCTGGGCGAGACACTGTGGTGGCAAAATCGCGTCGATGACCAGATTGACGTCGGCCTACGCGCGCTGGCCCTTTTGGGCGAAGAGGCGGCTCCGAGCGAGGCGCTGGCATTAGCCAATCAGACAGTCGCGGTGGGGTACGCCAGCAGCGGCGACATGGAGCTATTTTTCGCCTATACCTTCCGCACCGCGAGCTTCATCGAGCAGTTGCCCTATTCGGAAGAACTCCGCCCGGCCTTCGTCCACATCGTGGTGGCCTGCCAGCACAAAGACGACGCTGAAGGGGCCTTCAAATGGCTGCGGGCGCTCGAGGCGCGCGCCGCGCCGCATGGCGATCTGCGCGCCGTGGCCGAAGCCCACTACTTGACCGCGGAGACCTTCGCCAGTTTGTTTGGGGGATTTACGCGAGGCTATTGTTCACTACGAGAAGGCGTTGGAACTGTATGCGCGCATCGGCGAGATCAAATTTCAGGTTTGGTGTCTCAAGGGTTTGGGGACAATCCACCGGACCCTGGGGCATCTCCAAGAGGCGACCAGGTATGCAGCCCAGGCGCTGGAGATGGCAATTACGGCGGGGGATAACCGGTATTCGATCGGCGAAAACTACCTGCACGTAGGAACGAATGTTTTGTGTTTGGGCGACCTGGACGGCGCAGAAGCGGCTTTCGCCGCGGCGCTCCGCATCTTCAGGGAAATAACCCATCATCAGGCGCAACAGATTACGTTTCTGCATTTGGGACGTCTTTGCCTGCAGACTGGAGAGCGTCAAGCGGCGTTGGCGCATTTCCAGAAGGCGCTGCTCCACGTGCAACCGGAACGCTACATTCCGCATATCCTCAATGTGCTCGCCGGATTGGAAGCAGCTTATGCCCTTCCCAAAGCCTTTCGCACACGCTGCCGGCGTTACCGGGCAGAGCATCCCCAGTTGGAGACGACCACGTTCACCCAATGGTTCCTCGAACCGGCCAAACCCCACAGGGATTGTGGAGCGCCGATTGTGGAGCGCCGATTTACGGAAGCGGCTATGCAAAATCAGGAGTGGATTTGGCAGGATCCGCTAGGGGATTGCTCTTTTGCGCTACAGGACGGTCTGACGCTGTATGCCGCAAACGGGCGCGCTTTGTGGAAGACAAACCAGAGCGCGCCGCGCTTTGTGCGCCCGGTCTCAGGTGACGTGATTGTCCAGACGATCTGCGAACCCGCCTTTCCTGTCGCAGAGTGTCCTGCCATCGGCGGTCTTGTGCTGTGGAAGAACGGCGATCACTTTCTATGCCTCGACCGCGGGCGGTTTGGTCCCGACGACATTTGCTTCTCGGGGAGTCTCAACAGCCAGCCGGATTTCTTTGGACGAGGCCGGCTGGCCCACACCGCCGCCGGCAGTGTCTATCTACGCTTGGAGCGATTCGGAGTGCGCGTGCGCGCGTTGTGTAGCGCGGATGGTACACACTGGTGGGCCGTCGGAAATATCGATTTCCCCGTGAACGATCCCATTGAAGCAGGCGTCTTCGCCGTGGGCGACATCGACCGCCTCATCTACCCGGCGGCTTATCCCGAAGGGACGGCCGTCCGTTTTACGGCACTGACATACCTCCTACTGGAGATGCATGCGTGACCACGCATATCCACAACCTACGTTTCGTGATTCACCCATTCGCCTATTCGCTGATTCACTCACTCGCTCATTCGCTTCGCCGGCTTGCAATCATCGTCCTTCTTGGGGCGGATATCGAGCACTTCTTCGACGTAGAGCACCCGTTGGTATGAGCCGAGGCGTCCGTACTGCCCTTTGCGGCTGACGTCGCCGCTGACACGAACGTAGACCAACTCATAGGGCTTTTGCGCGATGCTGTTATAGTCCTCCTGGAGCTTCTCGGCGGTTTTGCTGAATCCTTTGCTTTTCACCCACCAGGTCTCTTTCGAGCCACATGGGTTGAAACTGCTGCCTCCCCGGCCAAAGGTCACGTGCCCTTCCCAGATGCCGCTTTCCAACGTGCGCCCTACAGCAGTCAACGTAAAAACGCCAAGCCAGGCCAGTGAGGTGATCCAGTGCATCGTCGTGCTCCTTCGAGAATCGTTACAAGTTACGGGTTGAAAGTTGAAAAGTTGAGTTGCAAGGCTCACTTCATAGGTTACCACTTGTCACGTAGATTGTCAATTGTGGTTGCGTTTGTAGAACACTTGTTCCTACCAGCGCCGGGAAAATGTGTTATAATAACGGGTTGCAATGAGCATCACAGTGGGGGTAGTTATGACAAGCGAAAACCTGATCGTGCGCGGCGCACGCGAACACAACCTGAAGAATATCACGGTCGAGATTCCCAAGAATAACTTGGTGGTGATCACCGGGCTATCGGGGTCGGGGAAGTCGTCTCTGGCGTTCGACACGATCTTCGCCGAGGGCCAGCGCCGCTACATCGAGTCGCTGAGCGCCTACGCGCGGCAGTTCCTCGGCCAGATGAGCAAGCCGGATGTGGATTCGATTGAGGGCCTGAGTCCGGCGATTGCGATCGACCAGAAGGGCGTCTCGCACAATCCGCGTTCGACCGTCGGCACGGTCACGGAGATTTACGACTACTTGCGCTTGCTGTATGCCCGCATCGGCATCCCCCACTGCCCAGACTGTGGCAGACCGGTGACCCGGCAGAGCGCCCAGGAGATCGTGGACGCGATCCTCGCTATGCCGGCGCAGACGCGCTTGCAAGTGCTCGCGCCGCTCGTGCGCGGGCGCAAGGGCCACCACCGCCCCACCTTCGAGGAAGCGCGCAAGCTCGGCTTCGTCCGCGTGCGCGTGGATGGGACGGTCTACGAGCTGGAAGAAGTCCCGGAACTGGATCGCTACAAGCTGCACGACGTCGAAGCGGTTGTGGATCGCCTGGTCGTGCCCGCCGATGCCGAAATTGAGACGGCCACCTACCGCGATTTCGTCAGCCGCGTGACCGACTCTGTGGAAACCTCACTGCGACTCGGCGAAGGGATCTTGGTCGCTGAAGTCGTGCGGGCCTCACAGCCCGATATTCAACCCGAAAGCGTTCTCCCGGCGGGAGACTTGCTCTTTTCGGAGAAGCTGGCGTGCGCGAGCTGCGGTCGCAGTCTGCCGGAAATCGAGCCGCGCACGTTCTCGTTCAACAGCCCGCATGGCGCGTGCCCCACGTGCCAGGGCCTTGGCTACAAGCTGGAACTCGACCCTGGTTTGATTGTGCCCAATCCCACCAAATCGCTGGCCGAAGGCGCGATCATCTCCGGCGTGGCGGAGGAAAAGGGGAGCTACAGTTGGAAGGTGCTGGAAAGTGTGATGGAACACTACGGTATCGCGCCAAACAAGCCCTGGTCCGCCTTGACCGAGGCGCAGCAGCGGATCATCCTCTACGGGACGGGCGCAGAAGCGGTGCCGGTCTATTATGAGGGGCCGAGTGGTGTGTGGGCCGGAGCGCGCAAGTACGAGGGCGTCATCCCCGCCTTGCAGCGCCGTTACGACGAATCCAGTTCGGACTTTGTCCGCGAAAAGATCGAAGAGGTGATGAGCCAGACGCCGTGCTCCACCTGCCGGGGCACACGCTTGAGCGACATCGCGCGGGCGGTGACGGTGCTGGAGTTGCCAATCCACGAGATTGCGAACTGGCCCGTAGTGAAGTTGCAGGCGTGGGTGGCCGAATTGCTGGAGGGCCAACGCCTGACGCCGAAGGCCTACGCCATTGCCGAGCGTGCGTTGAAAGAGATCCATAACCGTCTGACATTCCTGGTGAACGTCGGCCTGGATTACCTGAGCCTCAATCGCATGGCGGCGACGCTTTCCGGCGGTGAGGCGCAGCGCATCCGTCTGGCGACGCAGGTGGGATCGCGGCTGACCGGTGTGCTCTATGTGCTGGACGAGCCGAGCATCGGCCTGCACCAGCGCGACACGGCGCGGCTCATCGACACGCTCAAGGAGATGCGCGATCTGGGCAACACCGTGCTCGTCGTCGAACACGATGACGAGACGATTCGCGCCGCCGACTGGATCGTGGACCTGGGGCCGGGCGCGGGCGAACATGGCGGGGAGGTCGTCGCCGAGGGGCCATTGGATGCGATTCTGGTGCATCCCACGTCGCACACGGGGGCCTATCTCTCCGGGCGCAAGTGCGTGCCTGTGCCCGCGCATCGCCGGCAAGGCAACGGCAAGGCGTTGTGGGTGCGCGGCGCGCGGCAGCATAACCTCAAGAGCCTCGACGTGCGCTTCCCACTCGGCTTGTTCACGTGCGTGACCGGCGTTTCGGGGTCGGGGAAAAGTAGCCTGGTGGTGGAGACGCTCTACGCCAACCTGCTGCAACGCATCAACGGGTCGCGCATCCCGGCGGGGGATTGCGACACCGTGGAAGGCATGGACTATATCGACAAGGTCATCAACATCGACCAGTCGCCGATTGGGCGCACGCCGCGCTCGAACCCGGCAACCTACACCGGGGCGTTCGATCCGATTCGCTCGCTCTTCGCCGAACTGCCGGAGTCCAAGATTCGAGGCTATCAGGCCGGGCGGTTTTCATTCAACGTGAAGGGCGGGCGCTGCGAGGCCTGCCAGGGCCAGGGAACGCTGCGCATCGAGATGCAGTTCTTGCCGGAGGTCTATGTCCCCTGCGACGTGTGCCACGGCACGCGCTACAACCGCGAGACATTGCAGGTGCGCTACAAGGACAAGACCATCGCCGAGGTACTGGATATGACGGTGACAGAGGCCGTGGACTTCTTCTCGGCGATTCCGTCGCTGGTGCGCAAGCTGGAAACGCTCTGCGACGTGGGTCTGGGGTATATTCGCCTGGGGCAGTCGGCGACGACGCTCTCCGGCGGCGAAGCGCAGCGCATCAAGCTGGCGAAAGAGTTGTCGCGCCGGGCGACCGGACGCACACTCTACATCCTCGACGAACCGACCGTGGGCTTGCACGCCGCCGACGTGGATAAGCTGATCAGCGTCTTGCAACGGCTCGCGGACACGGGAAACACCATTCTCGTCATCGAGCACAATCCGGACGTGATCAAGGTTGCGGACTGGATCATCGACATGGGGCCAGAAGGCGGCGACGCCGGCGGCGAAGTGCTCGTCGAAGGCACACCGGAGGACGTAGCCCGGTCAGTGCTGTCTCACACGGGGCATTATTTGAAGCGGTGGTTAGAAGACGCAAAATTGGCGGAGTGTTGAAAAACAATCGTCCCGAAGAACCATCTCTTCGGGACGATGCATTTAGTCTCTATCCGAAAACTATTCCCGTGAGCGTTTTTAGTGCGTCAACGGGGAATTTTCGGACAGGTTCTTAGTCAGAGAACGGATACCCCTCACTCACGGAGCAAGCGCGCGGTTCAAATCTTCAATAACGCCGAACAGCAGCACCTGGCCCTGGTAGGTCGTCAAGTCGGCGGCCTCGGCCAACACCTTCTTGGCTTCTTCTTTGCGATCTTGCGCCAGGTAAACGTGTCCCAGGGCGTGTAAGGCGCGCGCGCGTTGGAGATCGCCTCTGGCCCATTGGAGAGCATAATTGCTCAGTTGTTCCGCCTCGACGATACGCTCAGAACGGTAATCGGTGTAGAAACGGGCGAGCGCCACGAGCAATTCGAAGTTGTACGGATCAAGCCTTTGCGCATACAGCAGATCGCTCTGCGCCGCGTCGATGTCAGGTGGATTTTGCACGCGATAAGCCCACGAACGGGCGATATGGACGATAGCGCTGTCTTCGGCAAGGTCGATAGCGCGTCCCGCCGCTGCCATAGACTCCCCTGCATCCCCGACCTGGGCTGAAGCGATGGCTAACCAAGCTTCGGCCTCAGCATTGAGGGGGTCGATTTCTGCTGCTTGGTCGAATTCCCTTGCCGCTTCACGGTAACGCCCCTGCAGATAATACAACATCCCGATGCCGAAGTGCGCTTCAGATGAATTCGGAACGAGCGCCAGCGCCATCAGAAAGGCGTTTTCGGCGGCGGGCCAGTCACGGAGATAGTAATTCGCCCAGCCAATACCAATGTAGGCGCCGAAGAACTCTTCCTCCAGCGTGCGCGCGTGCTCATAGTCTTCCAGCGCAGCCGTGTAAGCGCCCAGGCGCAGGTATTCCGCGCCGCGCTGCAGGCGCGCATCGATGTCGTCCGGGTTGACATCGATAAACCGGTCATATTGCGTCGCTACCGGTGGAGCAGGGGTGGGCGTCGGAGCAGGCGTGCGCGTTGGGCTTGGGATCCGGGTGGCGGTCGGCGGTGCGGACGTTGGCGTGATCGCATCCACCGGCGCAATATCGGAGGTGGCGATGGGGGCGACGGCTGCATCGCCAGAAGGGGTACCGGGGAGCGTCTGCCTGACCGTTAACGCCAGAACCACACAGACCACGATGAGGACTGCACCCAGGAGCAACAGGATTAGCAACTGCGCCGGTTTGAGGCCCTTACCTTTGGCACGCGCGTGCTTCGGTTTCGTCGCTTTGACCGAGGCGCTGGCGCGTTTGGCAGCGCGCTTACTTTCGCGTGCGGAGGGCTGTTTTTGGCGTTTCTCGCGCTTCGCGCGCCCTTTTTTCTCACCGGCTTCGATTGCCGGTCCAGGCGGCGTCTCAAGTTCCTCTTCGCCGAACAGACCTTCCCACAGATCCTCATCTGGTTGTTGCTTTGCACTGCGCTTATCGTCGAGCAACCCCATATCCTACCTCCGTCGTCCATATCGCTGGCGTATGGCTTGTGCCCCTCATGCTCTGCACAAACCTAGTATAAACCGACATGAGCGAAAAAGCAAATACTCATTTGGCAATCGGGCAGAGTGTGGCAGAATAAGTGAATGAGCGAATCAGTGAATCGGTATTTGACTATCTGACTTATGAACTTGCCAACTCTTGAAGCGGAAGCGCGGTTTTGGGTGCGGGGGATAACGCGCGTGGCGGGGCTGGATGAGGTCGGGCGCGGGGCATGGGCCGGGCCGGTGGTAGCAGCGGCGGTGATCTTGCCTCGCGGGGATGTCGTGCATACGGCGCTGGCCGGCGTGCGCGATTCTAAGCAGTTGTCATTCGCTGCCCGTGAGCGAATGGTAACGCGCATCCTGGATGTAGCACTGGCCGTGAGCGTGGGAAGCAGCGCACAACAAGAGATCGACGCGCTCGGCATCGTCCCGGCGACGCGGCTGTCAATGCAGCGCGCGCTGGCGGCGCTCACCGTTGCGCCGGAAGCTCTGGTCATCGACGCGCTGTGTTTACCTGGCGTCGATCTGCCGCAGGACGCCTTCCCTTACGCCGATGCACGTTCGCTGTCGGTGGCGGCAGCCAGCATCATCGCCAAAGTGACACGGGATCGCTGGATGGCGGACGTAGCAGAAGTTGACTTTCCCGGCTACGGCTTCGCGCAGCACAAGGGTTACGGCACGAAACAGCATCAAGAGGCATTAGCCCGCCTGGGCGTCTGCCCCCTGCACCGGTTGACTTTTCGGCCTGTAGCACTATGTTTGTCAACGGATTGAACGGATTGAACGGATTTTAACGGATTTTTCTTCTTAATCCGTTTCATCCGTTGACATTTTCGAGGGGTCTTCATGAGTTTCGCGCACCGGCGCTCACGAAAATGCTTGCGCGGGATCACAATCCGGCGCTGCGGGGACGGCGGATTGTGATCCGCCTTAAGCGTTGAAGTAGGAGAATAAGCCTTATGATCATCATTATCAACGGCCCTTGCGGCATCGGCAAGAGTACAACGGGTGAGCACGTGACCTGGAAATTCGACCGCGCCGTCTTTCTCGACGGCGACTACATCGGCTCGGTGCATCCCTTCGAGATTTACGACGACACCCGTATCGAGCATCTGTACCAGACGTTGCGGGTTCTTATCGCGTTCCACATCGAGCACGGCGACTATCATAACTTCGTGATCCCCTACGTCTTCGAAGCACCGGAGTCGCTGGCGCACTTGCGGACTTTGCTCGCCGACCTGGATGATGAGGTCTATCCTTTCCGCCTGGTGTGCGACGCGCAGGTGATCGAACAGCGTCTCTGCGATTCTTCACGCTCGCCCGATGAAGTGGCCTGGCACCTCGACCGCGCGGTGGAATTGGTTCGCATCCAGGCAGCAGCAGCGCGCAACGGCGACTTGGGGTACGTGATGGATACCACATCGCGGACGCCCGCCGAAGTCGCCGACGCGATTTGGGAATTGGTTCACGATCCCGATTTCACCGCCCGCTATCAAGAGAAACATCCATTGGAGTTATCTCAATGCGCATCGTGATGATCGGCCCGTTCGGCCTGCACCCACGCGGCACGATGAGCGTGCGGGCGCTGCCGCTGGCGCAGGCGCTCTTCGCGCGCGGGCATAGCGTGACGCTGCTACTACCCCCGTGGCAGAATCCCGAAGACGCCGGCAAATCCTGGGAAGAAGGCGACGTGCAGGTCGAGAACGTCGCGCTGCCGGCGGGCGTGCCGGGGTGGTTTCACTGGCGGCTGGCGGCGACGTTGGTGCGGCGCGCTGTGGCGCTCAAGCCGGATGTGATTCACACCTTCAAGCCCAAAGCCTACGCGGGCCTGACGCATCTGGCGCTGCGCCGCCGGTTCCCGGTGGTGGTGGATACCGACGATTGGGAGGGCTACGGCGGCTGGAACGACCTCAACCCCTACCCCGCATTGCTCAAGCGGTTCTTCGCCTGGCAGGAGCGATGGGGACTGACGCGCGCGACTGCCGTCACCGTCGCCAGCCGCGCGTTGCAGACGCTCGTCTGGGCGATGGGAGGCCCGCCGGAGCGCGTCTTCTATCTGCCGAATGGCTACATCCCGCGCCCGGCCTACCCATCAACCGCAGCGATTACACACCGCCCTACCCTGCTGCTCTACACGCGCTTCTTCGAGTACAAAGTAGAACGGCTATGGCGCATCGTCGAGGGCGTGCGGGCACGCATCCCCGATGTGCGGCTGTGGGCGGTGGGGAAAGGCTTCTTCGCGGAGGAAGAAAAGCTGCTCGCACTGGCCCAGGCGGCGGGATGGCGCGTGGCTGAAGGCGCTTCTCCCGCGCCAGACGTAGATTTGGTCTATGCCGGGTTGGTTCCGGCGGAGGATCTGCCCGCGCATTTCGCCCAAGCAGATGTAGCACTCTATCCCTTCAATGACACACTGCTCAATCGCACCAAGTGCCCGGTCAAGCTGTTGGACTTGCTGGCGGCGGGCGTCCCCGTCGTCGCCGACGCCGTAGGACAGGTGCGGGAAAGCATCCGGCACGGCGAAACGGGCTTGCTCGTCTCACCTGGGGATGATGCGGCGTTCATCGAGGCCGTGATTGCACTCTTGCACGATGCCGTGCTGCGCCATTCACTCGGCGCGTGCGCCGCCCACGACGCGCGCGAACATTTTACCTGGGACGCCCTCGCGCCCATCGCCGAAGCCGCGTATACGTATGCGGCGTCCGGCCGCTGACCGCGCCCGCAAGTGCCTGGGCCTGCGATGGCACGGTCGGAGACCGGTCACAGCGGGATCACAACATCAGCGTTGCATCCCCAAACGAGAAGAAGCGGTACCGCTGCGCGATCGCCTCGGCATAGGCGCGGCGGATGTTGTCCTCGCCTGCGAAGGCCATCACCAGCGCCAGGAGCGTGCTCTTAGGCAGGTGGAAGTTGGTGATCATCGCATCGACAACGCGGAAGTGAAAACCGGGTGTGATGTAGAGGTCGGTGAAGCCTTCAAAAGGCGCAAGCGGTCGCCAGGGGCACATACCTCCGGGAGCGTCATCGGGCGTTTGCAGCAGACCGCGCCGGGCCGCCGTTTCCAGCACGCGCACGCTCGTCGTCCCCACAGCGATGATGCGTCTCCCCATCACCTTCGCGCGGTTGATCTGCTCGGCAACAGGCAGGCTGAGGCTGCCCCATTCGGTGTGGATGCGGTGGTCCTCAATGGTGTCCTCGCTGATCGGGCGGAAGGTATCCAGCCCAACGTGCAGCGTGACGAAGGCGAATCCCACGCCCTGATCGCGCAGCGCGAGCAACAACTCCGGCGTGAAGTGCAGCCCGGCAGTGGGCGCCGCCGCGCTGCCCAACGTGTGCGAATAGACGGTCTGGTAGCGTTCGGGATCGCGCAGCGGTTCGTGGATATAGGGCGGCAACGGCATCTCGCCGAGCACGTCGAAATACGCCTCGACCGGTTCGGAGAAGGCCAGCGTGCGCTCACCGCGCTCGCCGACTTCGAGCACCTCCGCCGTCAGCGCCGAGGGCGCGCCATCTTGATCAAGGCGCAGGCGTGTTCCTACATGCGTGCGCGCCCCTCCGACAAGACAACGCCATTGTATGTCTTGTATCTTGCGCAGCAGCAGCACTTCGACTTTGCCACCGTCCGGTTCCTTGTGTCCGAACAGCCGCGCCGGAATGACGCGGCTCTCGTTGGCGACGAGCAGGTCGCCCGGTCGCAGATATTCGCCGATGTCGCGGAAGATGCGGTGTTCTAGCCGCCCATCTTCGCGGTGCAGCACGAGCAATCGCGAGCTATCGCGCGGCTCCACCGGTGTCTGCGCGATCAATTCCTCAGGTAGTGTGTAATCCAGGTCTGTTGTTTTTATCATTTTTGGTAATGGGTAATTGGTAATCAGTTCTAAGGAGCAAACCACGAATCTTCACTAATTTTGGTTCTATTCGTGAAAATTCGTGCAGATTTGGCGAATGCAGACATTCGTGATAGAAATCCGCTCGATCCGTTCAATCTGTTGAGACTATCCCGGCAGCAGCACCTTGCGCAGTTCGGGCGCGTAGGCGTCGAGCAGTTCCGGCGTGATCGCGTTGCCCTGCGCGATGGCCGCGTACAGGTCGGCGCTGAGACGCGGCGTGCGGGCCTGCGTCTGCGGATCGAGTTCGATCAAGCCAAACGGCAACGTCCAGCCCTCCGCCCACTCGAAGTTGTCGGTCAGCGTCCAATGGTAATAGCCCTGCACGGGGACGTTATCCTGCAACGCGCGCCACAATTCGCGCAGGTGCAGCAACAGCGCGCGCGGGCGCTGATCGTCGTCCGCGTCGGGAATGCCGTTCTCGGTCACATAAATGGGGATGTTCATCCGCGCAAGTTGCTTGAGCGCCCGGAACATCCCGTGCGGGTACAATTCACCGTAGTCGCCATCGAGCAATTCTGCCCTGGGATCGTGCGTCGTCTGGGCGTAAAAGTCCGCCTGCGCCTTCCGGTCGAACTTGACCAAGTCGCGGGTGTAGTAGTTGAGGCCGATCCAGTCGAGCGTGCGGCGCAATGTCACCGCCGGACCCAAGCCCACAGGCGGCGCCCACCAGCCGTTCCATACCGGCTGCAATGTCGTCTGATTGAAGCCGAGATCGCGCACCCACGCAACCAGCCGGTCGAGGAGATTGCGGGGACGGGCGGGATCGAAGAAACGCAGGTTGTGCGCCAGCCCCACTTGCGCGTTCTCCTGCACGCGGTGGATGCGCCGGTACGCCGCCGCGTGCGCCTGGAGCATCGACCGGATCACGGCGAACGCCATGCGACTGTCCTGCTTGCCTGGCGGGAACACGCCCGACATATAGCCCATATAGGCGTAGACATTGGGTTCATTGATCGTACACCACAGGTTGGTGAACTCGCCCAGGGCGCGCACCACTTGCTCTACGTAGCGGGTGAAGTATTGGATGACGTTCACGTTCAGCCAGCCGCCCTCATCCGCCAACCACATCGGATCGGAGAAGTGGTGGAGCGTCACCATCGGCTCGATGCCGCGCTCGCGCAAGCCTTTGAGCATCTCGCGGTAATGGTCGAGCGCCGCCGTGTCGATGCGGCCCGGCGCGACCTCAATCCGGCTCCACTCGACGGAGAGGCGCATCGCGTTCAGCCCCATCGCGGCGGCGTGGTCGAAATCTACCTCTGGATGCCGCCACGCATCACAGGCCAGACCGGATTTGTGATCCTGTTTGACGTGCCCGAGCTGTTGCTCCCACGCCCACCACTGATTGTTCGTGTTGTTCCCCTCGATCTGGTGTGCCGCCGTCGCCACACCCCAACGAAAATTCGGCGGAAAATGAAAAGTTGCGTCTGGCATCAATCTCCTCCCTAAGCATAGCCTCAACGGATTGAGCGGATTAAACGGAAAAATATGCGTTAGATTTCGTTGAATCCGTTGAGAGAATCATTGCCATATCAACCGCATACTTGTTTGCTAACGTTTCACCGTCGCGTCGAGTGTGACGCGGTTCAGCGGGTGCGATTGCCCGGCGGCGTCGGTTGCGGGAAGGCGGTCGAACGTCGCCGGATCGTACCAGCCGATGCCCAGACGGTAAGCCCCAGACGCGACGGCGCCCGCGTCTGCGCGGTCACTCACATCCAGTGTCACTGTCTCACTTACCACCTCGCCCTGCGCCCACCACGTCGTCGGATATGCCCACGCACGCGGCATCGCGTCATCCTGCACGACGATGTTCTCCGTCGCCGGATCGTAGAGGTGAACGAAGCGTTTGTAGTCTTTCGTGGGCGACGTCGCCGCCTGCCACCACAGCGTCAATGTTACCACATCTCCTTCGCGCTGCATATCGTAGCCGAGTAGCCGGATCTCACCGCCAAAATCGGCCGCCAATGGATGAGAGATTGCTGGCCCATCGAATACACGCGGGCGAGGCGTCACCGTCACCCGCTCGCTGAACGTGCACACTGCGTCGGCCAACGTCAGTCGCACGTCATACGCACCCGGCGAAAGAACTGGCGGCAGATCAATGTGAACCGGCGCGCGCACCCAGGTGTGCCAGGGCCACTCGGATGTGCGCGAACCGGGCGCGAGGGGGCCTTCTGCACTGCCGACGACGCTGCCCGCAGCGTCCAGCAGTTCCCAGCGCGCGGTCAGATCGGCGGTAGGCACCGCGAGGGCGTTCCATTCCGCGTTGAAATCGAGCGCGTTTCCTTCGGTAAGTTGCTCTGGCAGATCAGTACCGAGCAACGCCACATCGCCCGCCTGGCAGAGGATCGTCGCACCCTTGCGGGTTTGCTCGCAGCAAGCGTCGCGCAGATCGTACAACGTCGGCGTCGCGAGGCGGATCGGGATGTCGGCCTGCCCGCCGCTTTCCATCGTCGGCAGCAGATACGTGACGACACGCAGCGTGTACTCGCCGGGCGCGAGGCCCTCCGGCAGCGCCAGCACCGGGTAGTCGGTCACGACCTCGCCGGGCAGCCACAGCGTCGTTGGCAGATAGCCATATCCCGGCTGGATGTCCTGCTGGACAAACTGCCGTCCCGCCGCATCCAACAACCGCAGCGACAGGCTCCAATTGCGCGGCGTTCCCGGCGTGGACCAAGTCATCTTCAAGCGCAACGTGGGGGGATCGGGCTGGATCGGTTCCACGGCTTGCAGCGTCATATCGCGGAACTCGGTCAGCACCGGCGCATCCGTCCGCCGCGCCGGCCCGTGCGGCACACGCACCGCACCGACGTAGACCGCATCCTCCCCCACCCGCGTTTCCAGCAGATACAGCCCACGCGAGAGATCGCCCGGCATCACCAGGGTTGTTGCGCATGCGCCGTCGCACGGCAGCGCGAAGGCCGTTTCGGCAAGCGTATAGGGGACGCCGTGGCGCGGCTCCGCCGGAGAGACCAGGCGTAGCGTGCCCGTCAGCGGGCCGCTTACTGCCGTCCACGTTTGCTGCACGGTCAGCGACTCGCCAGGCCGCATCGTCGTCGCCGAGAGCGTCACTTCCCCCAACTGCGCCGTGCCGAAATCCACCGGCCCCGTGTGCGGATAGGGCATCTGGTTGAAGTCGAAGAACGTCCCGGGGCTGAAGGATGCATGATGCAAGAGAGCAGGAAGCGCGATCGAGATAATGAGAAGTAAGAGAAGGGTAGACGGTAGACGGTAGACGGTAGACAGGGGGGGCGTGATGTGTGGTTTTGACTTTCGACTGACAAATCCCCAGGCAATGAGGCCTATGACTGTCATTGCCGACAGAACTTCGGCGAGCATCCGAATTTGTGTATGACGTAGGCGCAGAGTGATGTTATGTTCTCCGGTGGGTAGCGAGACGGTCAGCCGGCCGGAGCCAGTTGTCGGAGAGGCATCGACGCGCGCACCATTGACATAAGCTTGCCAGCCGGGCCACCAGTTGAGGGGGAAGGCAACGGTCGCACCGCCCGTATCGACTGTTACGTGCCACACCTGGCGGACGGGTGTGCGATCCACGAGTTCCCAGGTCAATAGCCTGCCGCCGACCGCAATCGGGCGCAATTCGCCATCCACCGCGGCCTCGGAAATATAGAGGCGCGGCGACACGTCGCGCGGCAGGTATTCATAGCGGATCGTCGTGCCGATGTTGCCGGTGAAGGTCTCGTAGAACAGCAGCCGCTCCGGCGTCACGTCGGCGTCCGCAATCAGCAATCGTTCGGGATCCAACCTTGACAGCGCAGCGACTACCATCACCACACACAGCCCCACTGCAATGATGGTCCTTAGATTTGCAGATTTGAAGATTTTGAGATCGGCAATCGCCCCCGTCGCCATCGCGGTGAAGAGCGCCTGTATCGAAAGAAAGCGCCACGGGAACTGCGTGATCTCCAACAACGGCAGATGATCCCACAGCGGCTTGGAAAGTGGGGTGATCATGAAGGTGGCGAGGAAAAGGCCAAAGAGCAAGTAGACGGTAGACAGTAGACGGTAGACGGGGCGGGATTGAGGATTGGGGATTGGGGATTGGGGATTCGTGATTCGCAATTCGTGATTCGTAATTCGTAATTCGCCCATTCGCTGATTCGCTGATTCTTCATTTGCTGGTTCGCCCATTCGCCCATTCGTCATTTGCCATTTGCCATTTGCCAATAGACTAATGACACCCACCACGGCGAGCGCCGCCTGCACGAAACCCATCGCAAACGGGCCGGCGTCTTCGGCGCGCGGGGCGACGTTGTAGTCGAATGCAAACGTCCGCTGCACCAGGTCGAGGCCGCGGAAGTGGCTGCTGTAGTGAAAGTACCCCGCCGTGAACTCCGGCCCCATCTGCCCGTATTTCGTTTCGGCAATTGCCGGCAGCCAGAACCAGGCGGTGAGGAGAAAGCCCAGAACAAACGGGATGATGAGGTAGACGGTAGACGGGGCGCGAAGATTCGCGCGACGGTAGACGGGAGAAATAGGGGGGGATTCGCCATTCTTAATTCGCAACTCGCAATTCGCAACTCGCAGAATGGCATACAGCAGCGCAAACGGCGAGAACACGAGCGCAGAAGTGTTGTGGGTGAGGATAAGCGCTCCATAAGCCAGGGACGCGGCGAGGATGCGCCCGCGCGTGGGGCGTTCGGCGAGGCGGTCGAGTGTCCACAGGATGAGCGGATACCAGACGAAAGCGTAAAATTCGGAGAGCGAGTCGCCGCGCACGTAGACGTTGACCAGGTGAAACGGCGCGAAGGTGTACGCCGCCACCACCACAAACGCCGCCGTCTGGCTCTTGAACGTGCGTTCGGCCCACAGCGCCATCGCCAACGCAGCGAGCACGAAGCCGAACGTCTGCGTCGCCTGAATCGCAACGAGGGGACTGACGCCGAGCGCCGCTAGCCCGCCGGAGAGATAATATGGCAGCGCCGCATAGTGGTTGAAGAACGGATAGCCCAAGTCATAGGCCGCGTGCATCATCCACCGCGCCGGAAAGATGCCGTGACGCAGATTCTCCGCCATATCGAGCGTACGCTGGAGCAAGAACGGGCTATCGCCCCCACCCCGCGTGTTCACCATCCCCGGTCCCCATAGCGGCGCGGCAGCGAGCAAGGATAAAAGGATGCAGGATGCAAGAAGGAAAAAGGATGCAGGATGCAAGATGCAGGGTTCCTGCCTCTTGCCTCTTGCCTCTTGCCTCTTGCTTCCTGCTTCTTGCATCTTGCCTCCTATGGAACCAAGACCACAGCCAGATCGACCCAAGCGCCGGCGGGGTTGCCGGCGTCGTCGAGACGCGAGAGGCCAGCGCCGGTGTCGCTGCGGTAGAGGCCGATACGCAAACTGTCGCGCGCCGGGTCGGGGACAATGTCGAGCAGCGGGTGCTCGTCCAGGATGAGGTCGCCAACGGCCCAACCGCTGGTGCGCAAGTGACCGTGCCCAGGCTGGGCGTCGTGTTGCGCGATGACAGCTCCGTCACGCAAATAGTGTACGAAGACAGTGTAATCGACGTAGATCGGCGCGTCCGTCTCCCACCACAGGCGCACCATCGAGCCAGAAGTGTCTGGGTGGACGAGTGCAGCGCGCAGCATGATGTCCTCCTCGAAGCGCGCGGCCGGCTCCGGCACAAGTGGACGGGGATCAACGTGGATGAACATAGCAATGGTGAAGGGCTGTTCGTCCTTGTCGCCCTGTGCTTGCGGGCCTTGCTCGACGCGCAGATACGCCGGACGCGCGGTGTGCGAAAACACGTCCAATTCCCAATTGCGATAGGGCCACACGACAAACGTTAAACCCGGTGTGAGGTCAGGCGCCGCAGCGACGGAGAGCGCGCGGACAGCATTTCCCGGGACCAGGAACGGAACTGCCGTCCATGAATCCCACAACTGGCGATCGATGTAGATACGCCGTTCCGTCGCCGGGCCGTGAAGCATTTTTTCTCCATCCCACCCCTCGCCCAGCAGAGTGTTGATTTCCCCGGCCATCGCTACCGGCCCGGCCTCGAACCAGTGATAGGCCAATGGCGCACTCGCGTAGCGGACGAAGTAATCGTAGGTGGTGGAGAGGAAGGCAACGAAGAGTAGACAGTAGACGGTAGACGGTAGACGGGGGGGGAGATGTGTTATTCGCTGATTCGCTGATTCGCCGATTCGTCGATTCGCCATTTGCCGTTTGTCGATCCACAGCAGGCCCAACACCGGAAAAAGGACCGCAGTGGGGAGCACGCCGACAGCGCGGAGGAAGTGCGAGGCGTCTTCGGCGAGGAGGGTGGGCAGCGCCATCACCGCCGTCCACAGGAGCGCCAACGCGGCGCCGGCATTGCGGCGAAACCCAGCCAGTGCCGCGCCTACGCCGATCAGAAACGCCAGACCGAGCGCCGGTTCCCACACGGGTCGCCACGCCAGATTGTGCCGCCAGATGCGATCCCCGCGCACGACGAACATCCCCGCCGTGCGCAAGGTGTGGCGGACGAGTGTTCCCCAAAAGTCGCCGCCGTTGATCTCCGGGCTGAAGATCGTCACCTGACCGGTGCGCGCCAACACCACCTCGGGGCGGCGCAATGTGTAGACGCCGAGTGGCGCGAGGACGAGCAAAGCGACCACACAAAACACCAGCGCGCCGCGCCAGGCTCGCAACGTTTGTTTGCGGTGGAAGAGCAAGCCATAGATGACCATCACACCCAACGCAACCGGCGTGAAGCGCGCGGCCATATAGGTGTACCAACTCGCGCCGTAGAACGCCCCGGCAGCAATCCAGTTTCCGATTTTGGATTTTGGATTTTGGTTTTTGGTTTTTCGATCCGCCAATTCGCTGATTCTTGACTCGCTGATTCTTGATTCTCGATTGCGAAGTCCACGGGCGAGCTGTGCCAGGAAGAGCGCAGTAAAGAGAGGGAGCAGCACAGCGCGAAAGCCGATCCGGCTAAGGTGAACGTGCCACAACGTCACCGCCAGCACCGCCAGCGCCCACCGTCCGGCACGGCGACCCCACAACACACGCGCCAGGTCATAAGTCGCTGCCAGGGTGAGGAAGCCCACGAAGAACGACGGCAGCCGCACCGCCAGCGGGCTGCGTCCCAGCAACGCGACGCTCGCCGTAACGAGGTAGATGAAGAGCGGTTCGCGCCCGTTGTTGGCAGCAAAGTACAGCGGGACGTCGCCCGTTTCGAGCACCGCCAGCGCATCCAGGCCGTGCTGTGCCTCATCGTGATAGAGGCCCGGCGGCGTGCGGCCTGCGTCCCATAGCCGCAGCCCCGCCCCTGCCAACAACAGGAGCAGGAGCAACGCGCGTTCTACCCACCAGCGAGAGTGAGTTGAGCGTGCCAATGAGTTTTTGCAGAAAGAATCCGTGCTTTCCGTGTTCATCCGTGTACCAAAGCGATATGCCAATCATAACCAGAATTCACGGGCGGGGAAATCCCGCCCGTGTCTGTTGCTCCTATTCTAGCCGAAAAACGAAGACGTGCTACCCGGCTCCGCTTGCGCCGCCGCCGGCAGCGCCGCCTGCACCGGCCGCAGCGCTTGAGGTGCTCGCCGAACCGGAAGCCGCCATCATCGCCACGAACGCCGTGCGCCCGCCATCTTCAGCCGTAGCCAACGCGCGGAACCACGCCGGCACTTCGACGTCTTCGTGCTTCTTGAGGTAACGCGCCCACGGCTCCGCCATGCCAAACGCCGCCGCGTAGGGCAAGTAGCCTTCGAACTGATCCCGGTGTACCAATGTATCGCGCCGGCGCGTCACGTCGCCCAGGTACTTGGCGAAACTCTTCCAGTCCAACACCGACCGCCGGTAATCCTCGTTCAATGCGGAGAACGATGCGCTCGCGATGAGCAGTGCGATGCCTGCCACAGCAACGCCGATGGCCACAAACAGCGGCAGCACGCCCAGCGTACTGATGAGCACCGCCGCCGCGACAATCGCTACCAGCCCCAGGAACATCAAGAGCAAGCCCCACACCAGCAAGGCAGTGCTGCGGCGTTGGCGTTCCGCGTCAAAGAAGCCCAGGGACTCACACTCTGACTTCAAGGTTTGCGTAAATGGCTTGAGACGGCTGTAGAGGTTGCCCTGAAGTTTGCTCAAGCGCGCCTCGGACTGCAGGCCAGACCTCTCGCGGAAGAGCATCTCGATCACGCCGCGTTCGTGTGGACACAAGGGCGAGTGTGAGACCGCGAGCCGGAAGACGAAATCGCGTCCCTGGAACCACGAGCGTCCCTGCATTTCTTCGATAGCAATGATGCCGCGCCGCGCCAGATCGAAGCACGTTCCCAGCGCGTAGGGCCAGGCCCACGTTGTATTCACACTCCCCTCGCGCATCAAGACGCCGGCAAGGGCAGGCGGTAAATCGCTCGGCGGCTGCGTCAGCGGCGTCTCGCCGCGCGCGGAAGAAGGCATACGGGCGCGGTTCACGAACACCACCAGCAAGATGACGACGACTGCCGCCACAACAGCGCCAATCAAGGCGAATATGAGTTCGCCCCGGTCGCCGGATGCGCCCCGCGTCTGCCATTGCGGCGGCGCATCGATCAGGCTGCCCGCACCAAAGCGCAGCGCCACGGTGAGTGTGCTGTTTGGCTTGAGATCGCGGGCATCGAACATGACGATACTCGCGCCCTGCACAACCGTCGCCGCGCCTTGCTGCACTTCCGGCGCGCCGAGGAGTTGCGTCGTCTCCGGGTACGATACCACGATCGTGCTGGCGGCGATGCTGTATTCGTACTCATCGGGCAACGCCTGCCAGATCAGCACGTCGGCGTCAGTTTCCTGGCGGATCACGCCCCACACGCGATAAGTCAGGTTGAAAGTGTGTGTGCTGTCGGAGGTCGGCGTGAAGCGCCAGGTGACTTTGACCGGGTCGCGCCCGGCAATCTCGACTTGCCCGGCCTCTTTCCCTTCGGACAGCGGGACGCCATCCACACTGGCGCTGATCACGTCGACGCCGTCTGTGTATTCAGCAGGCAGGTGACGGTAGACGTAGGTGAACGGCCCGCCGACGAAGCGCAGCGTCAGCCGCTCCGTCACCTCCAACGAACCGTCGGCCAGTACAACCACGTCCACATCGAAGCGATCGGCGCTGTACGATTTGGCGACCGGTCCATGCCACGGGGAAAACAACAGACTCAAAGCCACGAAACCGAGTAGAATTTGCTGTACCATTGCTCTGCCCTCCTCGAATCGTCAAATAGTCGTTAGTCCAGTGGTCATTCACCTTGGTTGATTGAACAGGCGCACTCGACGATTGCCTTCATTCTTATCTTATCCGGGATGTGGGGGGTTGTCATTGTCCCTGAGGCCAAATTCACCCCTGTCCTCCCGGATAATTTAGAGCCAGACTACTTTCCGAGGTACAGGATGAGCACAGATACCAATCCCCAGAGGACGAAATCGACTTGCAGAGGGCGGTCGGTGAGCACCACTTCATCGGGCGCTAACGTGGTGCCACGCACGTGGATCAGGTACAGGTAACGAAACGCGCCGTAGATGACGAAGGGAATCGTCAACATCATCCAATGGCCGGCGGGTAGATTCGGGGCGGAGAAGGTATACAGCGCGTAGGCCAGAATCATCGACGCGGTGACGATGCTGAGCAGATGATCTAGCAAAATCAGATTGTAATCCTCAAGGCTGGCGCGGTGGTTGGCGGCCTCCCCGCCAAGTTGTACCAGTTCGCCGCGCCGCTTGCCCAGTCCCAGGAAGAGCGCTAACAGCGTCATACAGATGAAGAGCCAGGGCGAAAAACGTTCTGCATTGACCAAAGGAATGCCCCCGGCCACGCGCAGCACGAACCCGGCAGCAATCGCCATCACGTCCAGCAGAACGGCGTGCTTGAGGTGTAGAGAGTAGGCGATTTGCAGCAGCAGATAGCCCGCCAGGATGACGGCAAAGACCGGGTCGAGCCACACGCCAAACGCGATTGTTAGCGTCATAAGCCCCATCGCCAGGCCCAGGGCGAGTCGCGGCGAAATATCACCGGCTGCCAACGGGCGACGGCGTTTTTTAGGGTGCTCGCGGTCTTTTTCCAGGTCCACCGCGTCGTTGATCGTGTAGACCACGCCAGAGATCAAACAGAAGAGCACGAAACCGGCCACCGTCCGCCACAAATAGGGCCATTGCAGGACCTTTTTGTCGAAGACCAACGCCGCAAAAATGACGCCGTTCTTGATCCATTGTTTCGGGCGCATCGTTTTGAGAAAAGCTGAGAAAACACGCATCACCTTACCTCCATAAGTCCTCTATCATACCCTAACCAAGCCAGGCGACAAGTGACTTGTCGAATTGGCGATTTCCCTCTATACTTCGAACAGAGGGACAAAACGTTCAAGGGTATCTTGTGGAGGGAGGCAAATGATGTTATCGCCACACGTCATAGAGACACTTAGACCGCTTGTGAAGCGACTCACGCCGGGACAACGATTCGAGTTGATCCGGTGGATTGTCAACGAGTCTCCACCTACAAAAATATTGGCACTTGCGGAATCGGCTTCGGAAAATTCCTCCTGGGAAGCGCGCATCAGCGCAGAGGCAGCAGCTTGGCGCACACGTTCTGATACTGACCGCGCTGCTTATGCCGGGGAGTATGTCGCCGTCCTTAAAGGCCAGGTTGTGGATCACGACGCTGACCAACGGGCGCTTGCTATCCGCATCCATCGCCGATACCCAAACACGCCCGTCCTGATTACCGAGGCCGCAGTTCGTCAGCCACGCGAATTCCTCGTGCTCAGCCCACGGTTCGAACCTATGGAGACCGCCGATGCTTAACGCGCCCTATAGCGCCACGTATTTGCCACCCGTCCCAGTATTGTTTCTTACACTCCGACTCCCCGGTGATGCCGAGACAGTTGGACCTATCCCCGCAATCGTAGATACGGGCGCAGATGCTACCCTTATGCCAGTCGCGTATTTGCAGCAACTTGGAGCGCCAATCTGGGATGAGGCTTACCTGCGTAACCTATGGGGAGAGCGCCGGCACATCTATACATATCTTCTGGACATCGACATTGGCGCATACAGCTTGCCTGGCATCGTCATTGTTGGCGACGATCAAGGCCAAGAAATCATCCTCGGACGCACAGTACTTAACAAACTTATCCTCTTGCTTGACGGACCACAGACGACGCTGCATATCCTCTCCCAAGTCCCGCACCATTTGGAATAAACATCCAAGGAGGGCAATTATGCGTGCAATGTTACGGGCGACATGTATCCTGGTGTGCTTGACATTTTTATCAGGCTGCGGCATCATCGGGCGGACGCCCACCCCGATACCCGGCCTCGCTTCGCCGACGCCGGAAGCTTCGCCGGCGACGGCCCTCCCTACGCCGGTTCCGCCGACGCCGACATTTGTACCGCAACCTACCTTCACCCCGCAACCCAGCGCGGTGGTATCGCAAGTTATCGTCCTGGACTACCCGCAAAGCGGCGAGACGGCCGGCAACCCGCTGACGGTGATCGGGCGCGCGGCGCTGATGCCGTTCGAGGCGACGCTCGTCGTGCGCGTGTACGACGCGTGGGGACAACCCTGCGGCATTGCGCCGATTATGACACAGGGCGAGTATGGCGGCCCGGCGACCTTCGAGGGCAGCGTCGTTTACGGCGGCGTGCCCGGCACAGGCCGCGTCGAAGTGGCCGATGTCAGCCCCAAAGACGGCAGCGACATCGCTGTAGCCTCCGTCGCGGTGACCCTGGCAGGCTTCCCCGGCGGCGGCTACGTCGAAATGCCCTCACCGTTGGCCCAGGTGACGGTCCCCGTGCACGTGCTGGCGCGCGTGGGACAACCGGGATCGCAGGTCAATGTGACGTTGACCTGGGATGACGGGACACAGTTTGCCCAGGTGATCACCCTCCTGCAAGGGCGCGACGGGCGTGGCTTGGCGGCGATCAGCATGGATTGGGTCACCGATCCGCGTCCTCCACATCCGGCCACGCAAGGCGCGACGCTGTCCATCCACGATCTGGCAGGTCAAATGCTGGCGCGGCAACCCTTGACTGTCTTGCATCCCACCGACGCCAACACACTCGGCGTCAACGTCTACTGGGTGCGTAACGAGCAGGTCACCCCACAACCGATTCGCGTCCCGCGCACGTTGGGGATCGGGCGGGCTGCGCTCGAGGCGCTGCTGTGGGGGCCGGTTCCCAACAATCTGGAAGGCTTCCAGACGGCGATTCCACTGCCCGCGGAAGTACTCTCAGCGGCCAATCGCGGCGCGGACTGGGGCGAGCGCGTGCGTCTCAAGGACCTCACCATCATCAACGGCGTGGCGCGCGCGGACTTCTCGAAGGAGCTGCTGGCCAATGCCGGCGGCGCGGCGCGGACGAGCGTCATCCGCCAGCAGATCGAGCAAACGCTGCTGCAATTCAGCACCGTCAACCAGGTCATCATCACTGTGGAAGGGCAAACGGGAATGCTGGAGCCATAGACGCATGTTGAGCGGCGAAATGTGTTGATAAGCATTGGAAAAAGACCGTGACAAAATCCTCTCTTGCTTTATATCAAAAGTATTTTGTGGATAGGCAATTCGAACGCCAGGATCTATTCCAAATCATCGCCGACAGGTTTACTATACAGCGTGTCTTGTATCCAGGCAGTTTTGTGCATATCACGCCCTCTTTTGTTTTTCCAGATGTTGTTTATGTAGATAACGACAGACAAGCAAGAAGATTTTTCGATGTCTCCGAGATTTATGAGTTTATCGCTCAAAAAAAGAACTACTCGCAAATCGCTCAAGTTCGATACCATTTTGCCGATTACAGAGATGGGTTCGATGAAGACCCAGAGAGTTTCGATTTGTTGATTTCTCAGTATGCCGGGTTTGTGGGGCACTATTGCAAGAAGTATCTCAAGACAGGGGGGTTGCTGTTAGCCAATAATAGTCACGGCGACGCAGGTATTGCTGCTATCGATAGCGATTATCAACTCATTGCGGTGTTCTTTTTGCGAAACGGAAAGTACTCTATTCGCGAGACGAATCTTGATGAGTACTTTGTCCCAAAATCGCCGATTCAAGTGACCAAAGCGTATTTGGAAAAACTTCAAAAAGGGATTGGATACAAGAAGGTGGGCAGTGCGTACTTGTTTCAGAAAGTCCATGGTTAATCGTGTGAGTACCTCAATGCGCACTGCGTTGTAATGCAGCCAACCGACATCGCTCGCGCCCGACACCGCAGGCGTGGGTGAAGCTCGCCGTTGCATATTGGGCAAAACATGAGAAGATAGCGGATGCAAGAGGCAGAATGCAGGACGTAAGTGAAAATCAAGGAATGACAACGAGTTTATGAACGAACGACGAACAATCTCCCCAGAAGCAGAACCGGAAGAAGTGATGCTGGATCGGGCATTGCGCCCGCAACGACTGGACAACCTCATCGGCCAGGACCGCGTGCGCGAGAATTTGCGCATCCTCATTGAGGCCTCGAAGGGGCGCAACGAGCCGATGGAGCACGCGTTGTTCTACGGGCCGCCGGGTCTAGGGAAAACGACGTTAGCCCACATCATCGCCAACGAAATGGGCGCGAACATCCGCATTACGGCGGGGCCTTCGATCGAGCGCGCGGGCGATCTGGCGGCGATCCTCAGCAACTTGCACGAGAAGGAAGTGCTCTTCATCGATGAGATTCACCGGCTGGGGAAGGTGGTAGAGGAAATCCTCTACCCGGCGATGGAGGATTTCGCGCTGGATTTAGTCATCGGGCAGGGACCGGGGGCGCGCACGGTGCGGTTGAGCCTGCCGCGCTTCACGGTGGTCGGCGCGACAACGCGACTGGCATTACTCTCCGCGCCGCTGCGGACGCGCTTTGGCGCGACCTACCGGCTGGATTTCTACGAAGAGGCAGCGTTGGAGCAGATCGTGGAGAACGCCGCGCGGGCATTGAGCGTGCCGCTGGAACCCGCAGGCCGCGCCGAGATCGCGCGCCGGGGCCGGGGAACGCCGCGCGTGGCGTTGCGCGTGCTGCGCCGCGTGCGTGACTACGCGCAAGTGCGCGGCGACGGCATCGTCACCGGTGCGTTGGCAGCCGAGGCGCTGGCGCTGCTGGAAATCGACGCCCGCGGGCTGGACGATCTCGACCGCCGCGTGCTGCACACCATCATCGAAAAGTTCGACGGCGGGCCGGTGGGACTGGAGACCATCGCCGCGTCCGTCGGCGAGGCTGCCGACACGATTATGGATGTCGTCGAGCCATACCTCTTGCAGCTCGGTTTCATCGGGCGCACGCCCCGTGGGCGGGTAGCGACACGCCTGGCCTACGAACACCTCAGTATCCCCTACACTCAGTTGGAACAAGCCGCGTTGTTCTGAAGCCCTGAGTCCCGCCATGTTGACCACTGGAACGTTGCTCCACAACCGTTACCGGATCGACCGCATGCTGGAATTCGGCGTGATGGGTGCGATGTATCGCGGATGGGATACGCAACGGGATATGCCGGTCTCGGTCAAAGAGTTGACGCCCCAACCCGATCTGGATCGCGCCGTCCTCGATCGGCTGCGGCGTGAGTTCGAGCGCGAGGCGCAGATTCTCCGCACGCTGCGCCATCCTGCAATGGCAACGCTTCACAATTTCTTCCACGCCGAAGACACCGGCAATACCTATCTGGTTATGGATTTCGTGGAAGGGGAGAGCCTGGCAGACTGCATCACCCGTGCCGGCCCGCTGCCCGAAGCGCAGGTCAAAGGCTGGGCCGCGCAAATTTTGGACGCGCTCGAATTCTGCCACAGCCATGGTGTGCTCCACCGCGATATCAAACCGCAGAACATCATCCTCCGCCCTGATGGACAAGCTGTCCTCGTGGGCTTCGAACTGGCCAAGCTCTGGGATCCCAACGATCCGCGCTCGTGGGCGGCCACGCGGGTGATGGGGACGCCGGAGTACGCGCCGCCGGAGCGTTGGGGCCTGCAATCGTGGCACATCGACGCGCTCAGCGATGTGTACAGCTTGGGCGCGACGCTCTATCACGCACTCACGGGCAAAGTGCCACAGACCGCCGGAGAACGCACATCCAACCCCTACCAATTCGCCCCGGTGAAGGAGTTGGGGCGGGTGAGCACGCCCGTCAAAACCGCCGTCGTGCGGGCGATGGAGCTACCCCGCGTCAAACGATTTCAAAGTGCAGCGGCGATGCGGGCCGCACTGCTGGACGAAACGCCGGTAAGCGCCATCGAAGAAGTGCAGCCGGCTCGCCTGATGATCACATCACGCGGCGAGAAATTGCGCAACTGGGCACTGCTGGTGCTGGTGGGCCTGGTGGGATTGAGTTTGGCGGGCATCCTCGGTATGGCAGTACAAATGCGGCTCGCTGCGCGGGTCGGAAAAACGCCCACGCCAGAAATCGTTGTCCCAACAGCGACGGCAACGGCGATCAGCATAATGCCGGAAAATGGCGATGTACCCCCGCCAGACGCATCCGCCGTCTTCACAGAGACGCCTACGCCGCGCCCGACGCACACTCCAGCTGCCGTCGCTGCCGTCCCTACCGGTTGGACGCTCACGTTCAGCGACGATTTCACCGACAATGCGCACGAGTGGGTCGTCGGCAGTTACGAGGACGATTGGGGCGCGGTTGCGCGGGTCATTAGCGACAACCAGTATACGTGGAACATCACCGCCGCGCGCAGCGTGATGCGTTGGTGTAAACCCGAAATCGCGCCGGTGAACGATTTCTACCTGACGGTGGATGCGCGACGAGTTAGCGGGCCGCGCGACGCCAGTTACGGTGTGGTTTTGCGGCACAATGCGGGGAGCTACTATCTGTTCAGCATCCGCGACGACGGCTTTTTCAACTTCAATCTGTGGCACAATTTCGCGTGGCAGGCTATCATCGATTGGACGGGCACGCTGGCGATCCGTCCAGGCGAAGTGAACCAACTGGCAGTGTTAGCCGAAGGAACACGTTTCACCCTCAGCATCAATGGGACAACAGTTGCCACAGCAGAGGATACCCAGTTAGCAGCGGGGGATATAGGGCTTTCTGTACTCTTCATCACGCCCGGCGACGCTGTGTTCACGTTCGAACGTTTCGAGGTTCACACACCGTAAAGCCCATAAACCTGACAGGGTTCGGAAAACCTGTCAGGTTTAGAAAATGTGGTATGATAGGTGAAAAAAATTAGAAAAAGGATAGGAAATAAACTGTGATACGAGGGGTACTTTATACTGCAGGTCGTGTGTTGATCGCGCTGTACACGCGCTTGTTTATGGATCTCGATATTCTGTGGCAAGCGCCGCTGCCGCCAGGTCCCAAACTCATCGTGGCAAAACACCCAAGTTTTACCGACCCTTTCGCCATCTCATTGCTCTCCGCGCGCCCGATGGCCATCCTGATCACTTCCCTGGCTTTTCTGGTTCCCATATTTGGCTTCTACCTGAAGCGGTCGCGCCACATACCGGTGAAACCAGGAGCGGGAGGCCCCGCGTTCGATGAGGCGCTGCAGCGCCTGAAGGCCGGCGAGACGGTCGCCCTCTTCATCGAAGGCGCTATCAGCCCGCCAGATGGCGGTTTCTGCTCGCCACGCACCGGCGCGGTCCGCCTGGCCTTGAGCGCGGGCGTGCCGATCATCCCTGTAGGCATACAGATCGCACAGGAACGTCTGCGCGTCATCGAGGCCAAAATCAAGGGTGAAGTCTATCCCGAGCAGTGGTATCTGCGTGGCCCAATGCGCATGACTGTGGGTGAACCGATTCACCTGAAAGGCGATGTCGAAGACCGTCCCCATGTGAGAGAAGAAACCCAACGTGTGATGCAGCGCATCATCGACCTGGCTCATGAAGGCAAACGCCGACTTCAGGAAAGCGCGCTTCGTCGTGCGGAAAGGCCACGGCGCATAGCTGCCGAGGCGATCTAGAGAATTCCGGCGCGAGGGGGAATCATGATTGACGTCTGGGGGGTGTTTTCCAACAGTTTATGGGTTCTGGGACTCGCGGTGTTGCTGGCCGTGTGGAGCTATGCCTCTTACGAAGCCAGAAGGCGCAAGATAAAAGTCCGCCACGTCACCAATGAACTGAGCTACGCGCTGGCGCTCAACGCCGGGATGCTGCTATTTCTCGTGGGGATGGCGACCACAGAACATCGCGGGTGGGCGCGCGGCCTGTGGATCGTGGTCGCTCTGGGCGTCGTCGCCGAGAGCGTGTGGCGCATCGTGAAACACCGGAAGGCTGCCGCCGCCAACACCAATGAACGCGAGTAACAGCGTGGCCGATGAACAAAGCCAACGCCGGCGCATCTGGTCGGCTCTCGTCTTGCCCGTCATCGTGATGCTCGGCGTGAGTTTGATAGGACGGGTTCCTGGTCACGTCGTCGGGCGCACGCTGCTCGGCATGGTCGGTGCGGCAATCGGAGGGCTGGCCGCGGGTGTTACCGTCAAACGGTTCGTGGCGCACGGCAAGAGCAACGGCGCAGTACTCTTCGGCCTCGGCGCGACGACGGCCATCGGCGTGGTGGCCATCGGTTACTTCTACCTGTTTTACATCGACAACGACATGCAGGCTATCCGCACCCTGGCGCGCAACGTCGAGCAGACATCCATCTTTGTGGAATTTCTGACCGCGCAATACGCCGGGACGCTGTGGGCGCAGCGGCTGTTCCCCCATTTAACATCCACGCATGAAAAGGCGTAATCCTTCGCCATATCGCCCTGACGTTTCGCACCGCCGGTGGGCGGTCACGCTCAGTGGATTGGCTCTGGTCACGGGGATCCTCATCTGGCTACGTCGCCGTACCGGAAAGGTAACCATCCAGCGACGCTTTTGGGACGTGGTCTACGACCGGCTGGCGGTGCTCTACGACGGCGTCGACTGGTTCACCGGCAACACCACCCATCGCTTGCGACTGCGCGCGCTGCCCCATCTGCCGCCGGAAGGCAGCCGGATACTGGAGATCGGCTTTGGCAGCGGCAAACTCCACGCAGAACTGGCGGAATGCTACGCGATGGCCGGCCTGGACCGCGCACCGGGCATGGCGCGACTCACCCAACGGCGACTCGCGTCCCGTGGCCTCACATCCGATTTGCGCGTAGGTGACGCCACGGCGCTCCCGTGGAGAGACGCAACCTTCGACGCCGTCCTCTTAACCTTCGCCTTTAGCGCCTTCCCGGATGCCGGAGCCGCGCTGGATGAAATGGTGCGCGTGCTCAAGCCGGGAGGCAAGCTTATCATCGTGGATGCCGGCGAGTCGCTGGACGGCAACGCGATGGCGCGCTTCCTGGCGCAGCTTTGGAGCGCTCTCGGTGACTATATGCGCGACGAAGTCCCCATGATGCAAGCACGTGGCCTGAGCGTGACACGCGAGGATTTCGGGCCGTGGGGGTGTGTTCACGTGACGGTGGGAACAAAAGCCGAATAAAACAAAAAACGTGAAACGCGAGCAGACTCGCGTTTCACGTTTTACCCTTGCACCTTATGTGACACTACTCACCAAGCCGTGTGATGCTCCCCGAACCGGTGATCCTCTGATCGACAGACGGGCGCCCGGTGTAAGCGACGTCCCCGCTGCCTGCGATGTGAATGTCGAGGGACTCGTTCGCCCGCAGCGTCACCGAACCACTGCCGAAGATGTCTACCGTCACCGCGTCGCTATCCACGTTCCTGGCCCGGTAATCGCCGGAGCCGTTGATGGTGATGGTCTGCCGCGTTACCTTGCCTGCCGCGATATCGAGCCGGCCGGAGCCGGGGACACTCAGGTCCAACGTCTCCGCTTCGAGACCGGCGAAATCGACATCCCCGGAACCGCCGATGCGAATGTCCACACCGGTCGCCACACACTCCGCGGCGCGCAAGTTGCCGGACCCACTGATCCGCAGTGTGATCTGTGTGGCTTCCAGGTTGCCCACAATAACGTTGCCGGAACCGGAAATGGTCAGAGCAATGGATTCAGCCTCCAGGTCAGGCGCAGTAATGTCGCCGCTGCCGGAGAGCACAATCGTATCGAGCGCCTTCACCGTGAGGTAGAAGCGAACGGGCTTCGCCGGACGCAGCACAATGTTCGGCCTGCTGTCGATCCGCACCTGCCCGCCGCTCGTGGAGACCGCGAAGTACGGCAGCAAGTTATCCTCGGCCTCGATGCGCAATTCCTCTTTGTCACCCAGGGTGATGGTCAAATCACCGAAGGTGGCCAATTCTACCCCCGTGACGTTGTCGAGCGCGTGGGTCTCCGTATCGATGCGCCCCGAACCATACACGACGCCAAAACCCGCCGGGCCACACGCCAGACTGCTCGCAAGCAGCACCAGCACAACCACCATAATCGCTAAAGTTTGCTTTTTCATTGTATCATCCCCCTTCTGTTTTAGCCGTTTTAACGCTCAGAGACCGATTCGCGCAGGTCGAGGCGCGGGCGCACGTTGGAAAGGAGCAGCAGAATGCCAATCACCACCAGCAGCGCCGGGCCGATCATATTGAGCACCCACCAGCCAGGCCGTAGAGCGACCAGCCCCAGCATCCCAATCATCCCAATCGCGGCAATCGCGCACAGAATCGTCCCGGCGATGAGCAACCCAGAGCGGCGTTTGCGGAAGTGTACGAACAGCAGCGCCAGCCCCACCGAGAGCGGTTCGATGGTCCACAACACGGCCCATATCCCCCACCAGCCGGTGAGCGCGCAGAACTGGAACAACGCCCCGTTCATCCCGATGATGATGGCGGGGATCATCAGCCAGATGTTGCGCATGTAGAGCGACGCCAGCACAAAGCCCACCGCGACCGACCACACTTCTACCGGCCAGAGCCACGACCAGGCCCCCCACACGTTGAAGACGCTGGTGAAGAGCAAGATACCGCCCGTCGCCAGAACCGGCGCGCCGATGATGAAGAACGCGCCCAGACCGCGCTTGTGGGGCCACAGCAGCGGGATCAGCATAAAGAACGCCCCCACCCCGACCACGATCGTCGGCCACAATCGCCAGACGCTCCAGTACCAGGACTGGACGCCGAGCAGCGGCAGCACCACGTTGGACATCAGCATCACCCCCCCCATCAGAACCAGAAAAAGACCGATCAAAGTTGAAACTCGCTTGTTCATTATTTTCCTCCTTAATGTGAATATGGCTATAGGATAGCATAAGGAGGGAGGGGATGCCTATTCGATAGCTAACAGTTGGCTATCGAATGGCAGTAAGAGGCTTAAAACAACCCACGTTGAGGGACACCAAACGGCTTCGAGCGGATTGCCAGATCCGCGTCGCTTCGAGCGGATCGCCAGATCCGCGCTCCGCACAACACGCCAAAACGGGGATCTGTCGATCCCCTGCAAGCACCTGTTATATACCACGCTTCAAACGCATCGGCTTCAAGCGGATCGTCAAGTCCGCGCGCTTCAGGCGGATCGTCAGATCCGCGCTCCCCTCAAGCTAGCGCCACCCTGACATCATCTATCGGGATAATCGCACGCCCATCGCTCAAATAAAAGCGCGCGCTGGACCAAAGATAAGCTACCGGGCTTTCTGTAAGATTCCAATGCGGCTGGCAAAGGTTATTGTGGATATAGTTCACTTTCTGTTCGATGAACTTAGCCGAGTAGGCCGTCTTCGCCAGGTACCCCTCCTCCCAGACGATGTACTGCTGCCGCTCCGGGCGAGTGACCAAGGCGGCCAGACGCTCCAGGGCCGGCTGGTTGTCCTCGGCTTGCAGTTGGCGGATCAGCCGATCGGCAACATGCTTCTTGAAATCGCGCATAACGTCAGCATAAGGGTCATCGGCGCCGCACTGAATGATCAAGTGAATGTGATTGGGCATGATGACGAAAGCGTACAACTTGAACCGTCCCCGCAGGCGCATACAATCCAACGTATCGACAAGCAGGCGCTTGGTAACGTCGCGCTGAAAGAGGGGTAAGTGTTGCACAGCAGTGGTAGTGATGAAGTACAAGTACGCTGGATCAAAGTCAGGTCGCCATTCCGTGGTCATCTTTTGTCGCTCCCTTCACTGTCACTCACGCTTCAAGCATTATGACACCACCCGCTTCAAGCGGATCGACAGATCCGTGCCTGCTGACTCAGCCTGGCTTCAAGCGGGGAACTGGCGTTCCCCTCGAAGCGCTGGTTGTGGAACGGCTTCGAGCGAAGCGCCGAATCCGCGCTCCCGCACGCTTCAAGCGGATCGTCAGATCCGCGTCTGCTGACTCGGCTCGGCCTCAAGCGGGGAACTGGCGTTCCCCGCGAAGCGCTGATTGTGTAACCTAAAAAATCGCGTTGAGGAGCGCCGTGAAGTATTGGGGGGTGATCCATAAGGCGATAGCCAGGATCAACACGATCGAAATCAAACCCAAGGCCACGGCAAAAATACGCCCTAGCCCGCGCGTGAGCGTTTTGCGTTTGGCCAACCAAATGGGCAACACGAGCGAACCGATAACGACCCACACCAAAATGATCCACGAAATTTGCCAGTGGTTCCAATTGTGTGAGAACGCACTGTACGCTATCATCGCAGCGGCCGCAAGTGCAGGAGCAGTAAAAAGCAACAGCCAGAGAGAGCCGGTGGCATACATAATAAAGCATAGGCCCAACACTCCCAGAAAAACCTGGATCGGCCAGCCTTGTTGGTAAATCGCCCAATTGTTGGTCGGCACAGCGACGGTGAGCATCACCAGGTTGCCGAAGACAACGAGCAAAACGGCATTGAGAATCGCCCGACCAACGCCGTAACGGCGCGGCGCACGGGGCGCGGGAGACTCCGTCGCTTGCACAGCCGCCGGTACGACCGGCATCGTTACCGGAGCGGCTGAGGGAACGGGCGTCTCCGCTGCGAGCGCCTGGAGCCGCTTCTGCCCCAGCGTGATGTCCGTTTCGTCGTCGGCGAACGCGAGGTCGCCGGTGGGACGTTGCGCCGCCATCACCCGGCGCGTGTCGCCGGAGATGACGGCCACCGATTCCGCGGGCGCATCCAACGTGGTGAAGGAGAGCGGTAGTGAGATGCGCGTGGGCAGCTCAATGCCCGCCTCTTCGGCGGCGGCCCGCAATGCTTGGGCCATCTCCACGGCGCTCTGGTAGCGCTCTTCCGGCTTTTTCGCCAGCGCCTTGAAAACGACGCGCTCGAACGGTTCGGGAATCTCCGGGTTGATGCGGCGCGGCAAGGGCAACGGATCGTTGACGTGCTTCATCAGGATCGCCAACGGTGTGTCCGCGTCGAAGGGCGTGCGGTGCGTCAGCATTTCGTAGAAGACGATGCCGAGCGAGTAGATGTCGCTGCGGGCGTCGCACAGTCCCTGCATCCCCTGTTCCGGGGCCATGTAGTGCAGCGTGCCCATCAACGCACCGGACATGGTGTAGCGCGTCCCGCCGATGATGTGCGCGATGCCGAAATCGCCGAGGACGGCTTGCCCGCGCCGGCTCAACAGGATGTTGGCCGGTTTGATGTCGCGGTGGATCATCCGCTCGCTGTGGGCGTAGGCCAGCCCGTCGAGCACGTCGAGCATGATGCGCACGATCTCGCCCCATGCCATCTGCTCGCCGCGCACACGGTAGTCGTTGAGACGTGTCTTGAGCGTGTCGCCTTCGAGCAGCTCCATCACCATGTAGTACACGTCGTCCTCTACGTCGAAGTCAAAAACCTGGACGATGTTGGCATGGCGCAGCGCCGCCACCGACTGCGCTTCGCGTTGGAAGCGGGCGTGCCACGTCTCGTCGCCGGGCGGGACATCCCCGAACGCCTCATCCTCCATCAGCTCGGAACGCAGAACTTTGACCGCCACGTAACGGTCGAGCTGCGGGTGATAGGCGCGATAGACGCGCGCCATCCCGCCGCGCCCGAGCGCCTCCAGGATGCGGTATTTGCCGAGTGTCTTGCCTTCCAAAGAAGCCACTGCCATTGTATTGTTTTCCCCCTCAAAGCTTAACGCCGCCAGAGCCTCTACAGGGGAATGAGATTTTATCGCATTATTTATCATCATTCACCATCCTGCAGATAGGATAGCAGACTCGCGGCGGCGTTGCCTATTCGTTATCTATCAATTGACTATCCGCGCCCCACCAGTTTATAGCCCAGCCCGCGGATGGTGAGCAATATCTGCGGGTTGGCAGGATCGGGTTCGAGCTTGGTGCGCAGCCGCCGCATCAGATTCTCCACCTGGTAATCATAGACGTCGGCGTGATATTCGGGCCAGACGGCGGCGGCGATGTCATCCTTCGAACACACCTCCCCACTCCGTTCGTGAAGATACGCCAGCAGGACGAATTCTTTGGAGGAGAGCGGGATCGCGCGCCGGTCGAGGCGCACCACACCCGCGGCCACATCAACTTCCAGGGTCGGCAGAAACGTGTCGCGGTAGGTGATGTCGGGATCGTGGAAGGCCAGGGCCACGTCGCCGATTTTGATGCAATCGCCATCGTGCAGAGCGACCGGCTCCAGGATGCGCTCGTCATTGAGGAACGTGCCGTTGGTGCTCTCCAGGTCTTCGAGGATCACGCGCCAGCCGTCACGCCGCAGGCGCGTGTGCTCGCGGGAGACGCGTTTGCTGGTGATAACGATGTCGTTCTCCAACGCGCGACCAATCGTCGTCGTCTCGCCGTTCAGCCGATGTTCGCGGCCTGTCGGATCGGTCAGAAAGGGAACCGGTTTGGTTATCGAATCCGTCATGTGGGTTACCTCCAATCCCCTAGTGTACGCCGACTGGCGTTCGTGTCAACCGCGCGCTTGCCGCACTCCGGTTTGCGTCTATAATCGCCATATATGAAAAGCTTGATGCGTCTCGAAAGTTGGATCGAGCAATTGGTCGAAGCGCCGTTCGTGCGGCTGTTTGCCGGACGGCTCTTTGCGCAGGATGTGGCGCGCCACCTCGCGCGGGCGCTCGAAGACGGCGAACGCCTGGGCGCCGACGGCGTCCCGGAAGTGCCAGGACGCTACCGCGTCGCCCTGAACCCCGAGGATTTGGAGGCGCTGCAACACCATCACCCTGACATGGATGCGCAACTGGCCACCGATCTCCAGGTACTGGCGGAAAGCATGCAAGTCCGGCTGATGGAGCCGCCCGCGATTCTGTTGGAAGCCAGTTCCGACCTGCCACTGCGCGCGGTACGCATCACGCCGGTCGACCGCGCGCTCCTCAAGCACGATCCCACCCGCGATCTAAATCTGGAATCGATCCGCCAGCGCCTCGAACAAGAGGAAACCAGTACGGCGGGCGCTAATGGATTGCGCGCTTACGTGATCGTCCAGGGCGCGCACACCTTCGACCTGACCCTGCCGGCGGTGCGCATCGGGCGCGCGCTCGACAATGATCTCATCCTCGAAGACCCGCGCGTGTCGCGCTACCATGCGCAACTGCGCTGCCGCTATCGCCGCTACATCCTGCAAGATATGGGCAGTCGCGGCGGCACCACGGTGAACGGCTTTCCTATCCAGGAGATCGTGCTCCGACCCGGCGATGTCATCTCACTGTCCGGCGTCGATCTGATCTACGGCGAGGAAATCGGGGACTGGCGCACGGAGGCGGCGAGCGCGCTCGCCGCAGAAGAAGATACGCGCGCTTATTCGGCGACGAGGCCTTGAGATGGAGAATGTGACGGCGGAACTGCTGCTGGCACTGCGGTTTGGACTGGCGCTGTTGCTCTACCTCTTCCTGGGTGTGGCGTTTTACATCCTCTGGCAGGGATTGCGCCAGCACGAGAAAACACCCGTCATCGCGCACACGGTTGCACACGTCATCGTCGAGGAAGGCGAGGAACAGGGCAGACGGTTATCCCTGCGCCCCGTAACGGCCATTGGACGAAGTCACACCAACATCTTGATCATTGCTGACGCTTTTGCCTCCAACCATCACGCGCTGATCCTCTGGCGTGACGAGATGTGGTGGCTCGAGGACCTGGAAAGTCACAACGGCACCTTCCTCAACGAACAGCGCATCACGCATCCTATGCCCCTCAGCTCCGGTGATCGCATCCGCATCGGCACAACCGTGCTGCGCTTCGAGATAGATGAGTAGCGAGTGGCGAGTAGCAAATGGCGAATGGTAAAAAACCTTACATTTTGAGGCTTTCATCTGCAATTCATGATTCGTGATTCGTGATTCATGATTCATAATTCGCAACGAAGGGGTACACTATGGATCTGATGCTGAAAGGAAAAACGGCGCTCGTCACCGCGGCGAGCCGGGGATTGGGGTATGCGGTCGCCCACGCGTTGGCGCAGGAAGGGGCTAACATCGCGCTGTGCGCCCGCAATGCAGCGACGATCCAGGATGCCGCGCGCATGCTGGCCCGCGAAACCGGCGCGGCGGTGCTGCCGGTGGTCGCCGACATCACGCAACCGGCGGATGTGCGGCGCCTGGTCGATGAGACCGTCGCACGCTTCGAGCACATCGATATGTTGTTCATCAACGCCGGCGGGCCGGCGCCAGGCCACTTTGTGGACCTGACCATGGAACAGTGGGAGACCGGCATCCAACTGACCATCCAGAGCGCACTGCGCCTGTCGTATGCCGTCGTCCCGTTGATGCGCGCGCAAGGCGGGGGCAGCATCCTCGCCAACACCTCCGTCACCGTGCGGCAACCATTGGACGGTCTGACGATTTCCAACGCGCTGCGCACCGCCGTCATCGGCCTGGTGAAAACGCTGTCCATCGAACTCGGCTCAGACAACATCCGCGTCAACGCCATCGCGCCGGGCTGGACGCGCACCGAGCGCGTGGACGAAATCCTGCGCGCGCGCATGGAGCAGAACACGAGCAGCATAGAAGAAGAAGCGGCGAAAATTACCACCGAAGTCCCACTGCGCCGCATGGCCGACCCCGTCGAATTTGCGCGCACCGCCGCCTTCCTGCTCTCTCCGGCGGCCTCGTACATCACCGGCGTCACCCTGCTCGTCGATGGCGGTATGGCCCGCGCGGTGCTGTAGGCAATAATTCCAGAGAATCGTACACGGATTTCACGGATTCAAAGGATTTTTGAAATCATCCGTGGTATCCGTGTTCATCCGTGTACTATTAAGGTAGACAATCTATGAAACATTTCCCCAAGTTATGCATACTTATGATCTGCTTGCTGTTGGCGGCCTGTAGCGTCACGCCGACCGCAACGCCGGCGCCGACCACTGTCCCTTCCACAGCAACACCGCTGCCAACCGCGACGCCAATCCCGTCGCCCACGCCGACGCCCAAACCACGCGTGCTCACCATCTGCCTGGGCGCGGAACCGGATTCGCTCTACCCCTACGCAGATGACACACACGCTGCGCGCGTCATCCGCGAAGCCATTTACGACGGCCCGATTGACACGGTCGGCTACACCTACCGGCCTGTCATCTTCGACAAGCTCCCTTCGCTGGCGGACGGCGATGCCGTGATTACGGTGGTTTCCGTTGAGACGGGTGCTCAAGTCGTGGATGCCAACGGTGACGTGGTGAAGCTCGCCACAGGGTCGCGTGTCCGTCCTAGCGGTTGTCGCGCCGACGAGTGCGTGGTCACGTTCGACGGGCAACCCATCACGATGGATCAAATGCAGGTTTCGTTCACCCTCAAATCCGGCCTGCGATGGTCCGACGGCGCGGCCCTCACCGCGCGGGACTCCGTCTACAGCTTCGAACTGGCCCAGCACGCGGACACGCCCAACTGGAAGTGGCTGGAACTACGCACGAGCAACTACACCGCCCAGGACGACCAGACCGTCGTCTGGACCGGGCTGCCGGGCTTTCTCGACCCCGTCTACGCCACGACATTCTGGACGCCGCTGCCGGCCCACGCCTGGAGCCAGCACACACCCGCCGAACTGCTGACGCAGGACGCCGTCATCCGCACCCCGCTGAGCTACGGGCCTTACGTCATCGACGCCTGGACGCCGGGACAGTCCATCCGGCTGTCGCCCAATCCCTATTACTTCCGCGCGGCGGAAGGGCTGCCATTCTTCGAGACATTGACCTTCCGCTTTATCTCCAGTCAGAATGTGAGGACCGCTCTGGATGCGCTGGCGCGGGGTCAATGTGACGTGTTGAGCCTCGACCTGTACCTCGAACGCGATCTGCCACGCCTGCGCGATATGGAAACCTCCGGGCAAGGCAAGCTCTACGCTGTCAGCGGCCCCATCTGGGAACACCTGACCTTCAACGCCGACCCGCCGCCCGATTACGAGCAGCCGGCCTTCTTCCAGGACGTGCGGACCCGGCGCGCGGTGGCCTACTGTATCAACCGCCAGATGATCATCGAGCAGGTTACGGGAGGTTTGGGGGCTGTCTCCGACGCCTACCTGCCGCTCGAACACCCGCTCTACGCCGCCGACGCCGTCATCCTGCATCCCTACGATCCGGCGCAGGGCCGGGCGCTTTTGGAGGAGGTGGGGTGGCGCGATCTGGACAATGACGGCGTTCGTGAAGCGCACGGCATCCACGGCTTCTTCGATGGAGCGCCGTTCCACATCCGCTACAGCACCACCACAGCGGACATACACGCGCACATCGGCGCGCTGGTCGCTGCCGACCTGGCGGCGTGCGGCATCCAGGCAGAAGCGGAACAGCTCGAACCGGCAACGTTCTTCAAAGACGGCGCAGGGATGCCGCTGTACGGGCGACATTTCGATCTCGCCGAATTCTCCTGGCTGACAGATGTACAGCCGCCGTGCGGCCTGTATCTATCGACGACGATCTCGTCCGAGGAAAATCAATGGAGTGGGCAGAATTTTGGCGGTTACCACAACCCGATCTACGACGCCCTCTGCGAACAGGCGCTCGCCGCACTGCCCGGCGAACCGGCTTACATCACGGCTCATAGCGAAGCGCAGCGGCTCTTCAGCGCGGATTTACCGGCGCTGCCGCTCTTCTTCCGCCCGCGCCTCTACGCCACACGCGCCGACTTGATCGGCTTCAGCCCGGATGCCATCGCCGTGGAGACGTGGAATATCGAGGGGTTTGCGTTGGGGGAGGAGTAAAGAGTAAAGAGTAAGGAGTATGAAGTATGGAGTATGTTCTGGCCCTACTCCCTACTCCGTACTCCATTGAGAAGCAACACCGGTGGGGCATCGTAGACGCGGAAGCTCTCGTCTAGGCGCGGGAGGCGGAGGGCGTAGCGGGTGCCACAGCGTTCGGCGAGCGAGAGGGGCGAGGTGAGGCCCGCATCGGCCAGCGGATCGTCGGTGAGGGCGAGCGGTCCTATGCGCGGGCAGCGGCCAAAAGCGATGGCTTCGCGCTCTTGCAAGATTTCCTCGTACCAGGCCAACACCAGTGCGTTGCGTTCCGGTTGCCGTGACAGCGCCCCGTAGCCGCGATGGCTCGCCAGCACGATCACATCCGCATCCCGCGCGATCTCCGCAAGCTGCGCAGCTTTTACCCCGGCCTTCGAGGCCGTTTCCTCATCGTAAACCGGCGCGGTTAGCGACACATAACGCCCCGCGTCCCCCTCGGATAGCGGCACGGGCAACGTGTGATCCCAGGCTTCCACGGCGATGGTAGACCCGGCAGGTACGTTCGCATAGAGCCATTGCGAGGCGGCGATCCACGGATGCGGTGCGGCGTAGATCGAGACCTGCGCCCATCCCAACAGCGCCGTTGAGACGAGCGCCGCCAGCCCCACCACCCGCCGCGCGACCGGGGAAGCGATCACTTTCACGCACATCAGCGCCGCCCACGCCGCCCACACCGGGTAGAGCGGCAAGAGATAGCGCGGGAACTTGACGTACAACCCGGCGGTCATCAGGAAATAGATCAACGTCCAGACGCAGGCCAGGCGCAGTGTAAACGATCCGCGCCGCCAGCGCCACAGCGCCCACCCGAGTCCGACGATGCCCAGCAACGTTGTCACCGGGCCAAGTCCCCAGAGCACCATCTGCGCCAGCGGGTAGACGAAGGGCAGCGTGCCCGCGTACTGGCGCGTGTACGGAAAGACGAAGCGCCCCGAAGCCATAAACGCCTGAATCGCCGGGCCGTTCCAACACGCCGCGGGGCGCAGCAGCGACCACGGGGAGGCGAGGGCGAAGGTGAGAAGAATGGTAGACGGTAGACGGTAGACGGTAGACGGGGGGGAGAGACGCTTGTTACTGGTTACTCGTTTCTCGTTACTCTTTACTCGCAACTCGCTACTCGCTACTCGCATCTTGCAACTCGCAACCCACAACCCATAACCCACAACCACCACCACCGCGCACCACGCCAGGGAGGCTTTGCACGCTAATGCCAAACCGGCGAGTGCTCCGGCGAGCGTCCAACGATGACGGGTGGCGGCCAGCACTGCGCCGGAAGCGAGAACCGCGCCGAGAACGTCTACGGTGTAGAAGTGCGCTTGCTGGATAGGGAAAGGAGCAAAGGCCATGAGTGCAGCGGCGAGCAGCGCGGCCCACGTCCCGGCAGCGTTGCGCCACCCGGCGAGCGCGCGGCCCCACGCGCCGGTCAGCGCGACCAGCAGCACACCGAGCAGCCCGGAGAAGAGCCGCATCACAAACAAGGGATCGGCAGTGGGCGCAGCCATCACGAACAGGCGGGCCACGTAGACCGGCAGATGTCCGTAGGGGAAATCCGGCGAGACCGCGCAGGGATCGCCCCACAATGGGGTCGATTGCGCCACGCCGAGTAAGAAGCGCTCATCCGGGTGCGCGGCGATGGCAGTACGCACGTCCGGCGCGGGCGCGTCCCAATCCGGCGCGGGCAGGCGCAGGGCTGTCGCCAGCAGGAGCAGGGCGATCCATAGCCAGCGCGTGTGTTTAGAACGTATTGTCTTATCCAGTTGAAACTTCAATCGCGCAGATAAGGCTCCCGCACATCCAGACCAGGGAAAGCCTGGTAGTGTTTCACGTTGAAAGTCAGTAATTGTCCTTGGCGCTGAATGATCATCGCCGCAATAAGGCAATCCGGGATGCCTACGCCATACGCAAGACGATAGGTTATCAATAATTCATACGCTGCAAGCATATCAGGCGCATCGGGCCACACAACAGTGAAACGCTGGAGGAACGTTTGCGTGATTCGCAAATCCACTTTGTCCCTGCAACCAACCACAAGTTCCATAGCCACGATTCCCGGAATAGCAAAGGCAGTTGTCTCGTTTTGACGTAACCAAGCAGCAGCCGCGGGCAATCCACGTTGACAGTCTATCAACACATCGGTATCGAGAAAAATCATTGACCACGACTCCAGGCTTGCTCACGCAATGATCGCGCCAGAACCGAACTATCAGGCACATCATCGCGTTCACGCCACATGCCGAAGAATTCAGTATCCAAGACGTCGCCAAATGTGCCAGGTGACCGAATGATGCTCGACGCACCAAACATTTCAACAACATCCCGCCATGGACGCAACTCCTCACGCAATACTTCGCGCACCACTTCTCGGAGCCACCCCTGGAATTCATCCTTTGTTACGGATAATGTTTCAGGTGTTGCATTGGATGACATAGAATATCTCCTTCGTACCCCAGAACACGCTTACTGTAAAACGTTCTCAACTGAACAGGCGCTTTCCTGTTGCTTAACCTATCTGCACGAAAAACAGAAAAGATCGCACATACATTTAACACTCTCAGTATACTCACTTTCGAGCAAAGATACAACAGGTCAATACACAAAATGTCGCCGCGAGAGGAGGATCACGCCCAGGGTGATGAGCAGGGGAAGCCCCACGAAGGGGACAAAGTGGATGCCTTGAAGCGGCACACCCTTGAGCATCTCCATCTCGGCCGGCGGGAGTCGCATCGATGCTAATATCTCCGCGAAGCTGGAACGGGCCAGCGTCACAACTGCAGAGACCGTCAGCAGGCCGAAGTATGCCACACTCCCCCACCAAGCCCACATCCGCTGCCGCAGAACGCCCCATGTCAGGCACGCAAGGCTGACGATAGCAATGTCCAACGCGAAAAAGCCCTGCTTGTCAGACAGCCAGACACCGAACAGCGGAAAGAGTCCGTTGAAAAAGAGGGGAACGTGCATAAAAACCACGTAGACGATGAAGAGAACGCCCAGCACCAGCACCGGCATCGGCAGGCGCTCGATCGTGTACACGCGCGCGTCCCTGGCCTCAAATGTCTGGCGAGTGTCCCGGCTCTCGTAGAATCGAATCAACAGCGCCGGTACGGTCAGATACGCCAGTCCTAACGCGACGACCACGAGAAGACCCGCTGTGGAGGACAGGTCCTTGACCGATAGCAAGAACAGGAATGCCACCATCAAAGGCAAGCCCAGAATCAATCCGCACCACAACAAACTCAACATCAGAACTCTGGCCCAGCGGCGCGGACGCACGTGCCCATAGCCCAAGGGGATGCACACCAGCGCGATGACATAATAGCCGATAACTTGCCACGCGATGCTGGCAAACATCAGGGTACCGAACCCGAATCCTTCGTAGTGAAAGCGCCCGCCCTCGGAGAAAAGGTAGAAGCAGTAGATTTCGTAAGGTCCGAGGAACGCCGCGACCGCCCCCACCAGGAGTAGACCGACTCCGATGAGGGCAAGGATTGGCGCCCGATCTTTATAATCAGGGTGGCTCTCCGTGCCAGTCAAGGCCTCACCTCCGAAATCACAGATCGCCCTCACGTTCCGGGGCAGTCTTTGTAGACGGATTTATCTTCATCATCAAATACTCTGTAACCCCCTCCCTGTACAAACCCGGTATCGCGCCAACTTGCCGGTAGCCCAAGCGCTCGTACAATCGTCTGGCCTCAGGATTGAAATCCGCGACGACGAGGAACACTTTCGAGTGCTGCGCGAACGCGGTCTCCTCGAAGAAGCGCAGGAGTTGTTGTCCAATGCCCATCCCGCGACAGGCTGCCTTGACGGCGATGATGTGCAGATAGGGGAAGCCGTGAAACGCACCGTCTTCGATGAACCAGATAAAGCCCAAACACGCACCGTCTTCGTCCACAGCCACGAAGACTTCGCCTTTGGTGATACCTTCCGTGAGTGTGGCTACGGCGTTTTCCTCCACGGTGAAGTAGACGTGCCCAAGTGTGGAGTCGAGTAGCGCCACTTTACAATCTTCCAGATGCCGCATGTGCGCCTGTGTGATTGTCACCACCAACGCCTCACCTCCGCCTTTGCCATTTGCGCGCGCGCAAGAAAGAAGCGCCTAAAACCAGCAAGAAGAAGGCGCTGACCCCAAACATCCCGTTGGAAAGCGCAACTTCGCCGTTGGTGTGCGCCAGATAGCCAAGCCCGCCAAAAAACATGACGAACATCCCATAAAGCAATTGGTGACCCAACGTGTAGACCAAGTTGGCGCTTTCGGCCAGTCCTTTGACTTTGACTTCCAATTCCCCTTGATTGGCTTTGGTCAGGAGCGTCTGAACGTTCGCCGGAAAGGTGACGATCGAGAGAGCAATATCCTTGACCGCCGATTCAATGAGTTTGAGCCAGTTCCTATCCTTGCCCAACACAAATTCCTCTACATACGGGCGTATGGTTTTCATAGGATTCATGGTGGGGCTGAGGTGAGTACACAGGCCCAGCAGCAGCAAAATCGTGCGTTGCATCAGCACGATATCTTTGGGGATTTGAAACGTCGCCATCAGTTCCCGGAGGGAGATGTCCATTTTCGAAAAATCTACCATCATGTCCAGCTTGTCCTGCATATCGACGTGAATGTCCGACAGATTCCAGGACTCGACGGTCACCTGGCGCAGGAAACGGCTGTAGATATAGTCGACAAGCTGCTCGACGGGATACGTGTCTTCGTGCAGGGCGATCAATCCCATTTGTTGCAAGGCAGCGGCAATCCGGTCGTTATCGCGTTTGAGAATCCCCTCAACGAATTCGAGGATGCCGGCTTTCATCTCGGCGGACAATCTGGCGACCGCCCCAAAATCCAGAAAAACGATGCTGCCATCCGGCTGCACGAGGATGTTCCCCGGATGCGGGTCGGCATGATAGATGCCATCGACGAAGATCATCTGGCAATAAGCCGTGACCACCCGTTCGGCGAGGGCCTGCCGATCGACCCCGAGTTCGGCCAGTTTATCCAGATCGGCAATGTTGACGCCGGACATGTATTCCGTCGTCAGCACTCTTTCCGACGATAGCTCATGAACGACGCTCGGAAAATGAACGTGAGGATCGCCGGCGAAATTGGCCGCGATGGTTTCGATGTGCTGCGCTTCCAGACGGAAGTCCAGCTCTTCGTTGATCATAGCACTGAATTGGCTGTGAAGATTGGCCAGCCCTTTGATGCGAAAGAAAAAGCCGTAAAAGGCGAGCAATCCCTTGATCGTCCGCAAGTCTTTCCTGGCAATCACTTCGATATCGACATACTGGACTTTAACCGCCACCTGACGCCCATCGTGGAGCCGGGCCAGATGCACCTGCGCCAGGGACGCGCTGGCTATAGGCGTCTTCTCGAATTCCGCAAACAGTTGGTCCGGGTCCGCGCCAAGTTCCTGGCGAATGCGTCCGGTAATTTCAGGCAATGGGCGCGGAGGGATTTTGTCCTGTAGCGCTTCCAATTCTTTGCGGAAATAATCCGGCAGGAAATTACTCAAAATGCTGATCAACTGCCCCGCTTTGATGAAGATGCCCTGCAACGACAGAAACAATCGCTTCAATCTGCGGGCATTGCGGCCATAAACCGCCGGCATTCTGCTGTTTTCCCATTCCGCCCCCAGAAATTTCCCCATGAGATGAAAGAAAATCAAATTGAGCGCAATGTGTAACGTTCCTCCAAAAGCCCGAAGGAAGCGGAATTTTGCCGGGTGATTTTTTGCGGGATCACCCATACCTTCGACACCGGCGTTCGTCGTCTGTGAAATATTTCTCTGGATCATCTTCTTCGTATACCTCGCCGTAATGCTTCTTCAGATAGCCTCTTCGTGATTATATTCTCGCCTGTCAGAGGCGTCAATCGCCCCACCCTCCATTGCCATAGCCAAACGCTCCGCTGCGCTTTTCCTCTACCCCGCTCATAACAAGAATCCTCAAATTCGACTAACTGCCATAATGCGCTACAATTCGGGAAGTTTTCAGCCAATTGTGGAGGAGAGGAGAGAATGGTGAATACTCACAAGATCATCGTTGTGACCGATAGTTCGGCGTATATCCCTGAAACCGCCCTGGCAGGACTCGATGTCGCCGTCATCCCGCTTTGGCTGTTTTGGGACAGCGATCGACTTCAAGATGGCGTAGACATAGACCCAACCGCTTTCTACAACCGCTTGATACAATCCAAGAGCCTCCCCACTTCATCGCAGCCATCGCCGGCGGAGTTTGTGGACTTCTTTCAGCACATCGCGCCGGCAGGGGAAGCGATCGTTGCCGTGTTGGCCTCGTCCAAGATCAGCGGAACGGTCGCCAGTGCGCGAGCGGCGCAAGAGCAACTCCCTGCAATGACTATCCGGGTTGTGGATTCACTGTCCAGTTCGATGGGACTGGGACTGGAGGTGCTGGCAGCGGCGCGGGCGGCGGCAGCGGGGGGCACAGTCGAAGAAGCGGCTCTGGCGGCGGAAGCAATGATAGAGAGGGTGCATTTTCTATTCGTCGTAGACACATTGGAATACCTACAGCGCGGCGGGCGAATCGGAAGGGCCAAACGGCTGTTGGGGACGGCGCTCAACATCAAGCCGATACTGCAATTCAGAGATGGAGAGATTGAATCCATCTCCCAGGAACGGACGAAGCGCAAAGCGTTGGCGCACATGATGGAGATAGCGGAGGAACGCCTGGCAGGTAAACAGATGGCAGAGGCCGCGATCGTCGATGTCGCTGCTGAAGAAGAAGGCAATGAGATAGCGGAGATGGTCGCAAGACGATTCGGTACTCCGGTGATCCATCGCTCTCCGGTAAGCCCGGTGGTGGGCACCCATGTCGGGCCGGGCGCGATCGGTCTGGCATTCTACAGTGAACCGTGAGGGAAAACCACCTGACCACAGTAACGGACGAGCATTTACCGCAGTTGTATCTATTCAGGCCAGTAACCCTTGCGAAGGTTTTGTACGGATTTTCGCATGAAAGGCGCTCTTGAACGACGCAACACTTGAGTTTGCAATCCCGTTCGCAACCTTCGCAAGAGTCGCCAAATAGTTACTCGCAGTCATCGTATTCCTGCGGGACACCATAAACGATGAGAATGACGCGTAGTGTTCAATACAATGTCACAGTGTACGCGCCGACCGGATCCACTTGCTCCTGAGTATCGACGCGCGTAAGGATGACGGCCAGTCGCCGGATGATGCCTGTATCGAGCGCCGGGAAGGTGTACAGCCAGTGACCTTGCGCGTTTGAGGACAGTGTCAGCGTTTCACCAACCGGCACGGACTGTCCCCTCTCACCCCCCAGCGCCCAGACCTGGACGCGGAACTCTGCCGCAGCTTCAGGTTCCCCGTAGACCTCAAGCGTCAACGCTTGCCCGCCATTCATCCCCGCCAGGTCAATCTCGAGGAAATCTATCCCAAAGCTGCTGGGTATCCCCGCTGTGTGAGGCTGTTTCGGCGCGTTGCTGGTGATTGAAGTGCCGGTGTAGATGAGCGGAACGCCTGTGTAAGCGATCTGGCTGACCATAGGGCTGCTATACAGGTGATTGGGATCATATAGACCACAGATGCCGGATTCACCCCAACTCATGCACCGGCCCCCTTGAACGTGCAAGGCGTAGAGAGAGCGCGCGAAAGCCACCAGGCTGTTCCGGTAGGTCGAGAACGGGCAACCTGTCCCGGCCAATGCCCGGTCCATAATCAAAGGCATCGCGCTGGCGATATCTGTAGAAGACCAGATGTCAACGATGTCGCCCGTATAGAGCGCGATCAAAGCCTGGCGAATGACCTGCATACTCCCACACTGTTCGTACAGAAATCGCCAATAGGCAGCCGAGGCATAGCTCCGCATATCCTGATAGCGGGTATTCAGTTCTCCCGCCAACTTCCCGCCGCCGATGAAATTGTTGGCATTGATGACGTATGCGCTCGTGTCGGTGAACTCCGCTTGCGATTCCCCAACCGACGCCGCCAGTACCGCCGTTCCTTCGGAGAAAAACTGCCAGACCCTGTCTTGACCGGCAACGTCACCTTTGCCGCCATATTGCAAGGCCAGATTCCGCTGTAGATTGTGAAACAGTTCGTGCTGGTAAAGCGCCATAATCTGTGCGGTTAAGCCGGCATAACGCGCGCTCGTCACCAGGTCGCCCACGTTGATCGAAATACCGGACCCACCGGAAGCGGGGGCCGGACCGTGAAACCAGGTCTTCCCATCGCTGAGTGTGACACTCAAACACTCCGTCTCATCTTCGCGGTAGGGGATCCAGGCCGCGTCCCAGGGAAAACCCCAGTCATCGGTCTGGGCGCGGAACGCCTCCACCATCCGTGGGGCAAGTTCAGTCTGGACGTAGTTTGTAATCTCAGCTCGTCTCAGACGGCTGACACCTTCAGCGGTACGATGCTGGAAAGGGGACATATCGCAGTAGTAGACGACCAACTCATCAGGCGCCGCTCCCTCGGTGATTTCCTGGACGTGAGGCAGTGCAGCAACGATCTGATTTTCCAACAGGAAAGCATAGTCTGCCTCGTACACCGTACCCGGCAGGTTGCTCTCAGCGAGGATGACAACCACCCGATAGCGGAAATAATCTGTCGGGGTGGGAAGCGTGTGGTCGCCTGAGATGATCGAAGCAGGGAACTCGACGGTGAACACGGCGCTGCCGTCCGTGCGGGTGACCGCCGACGTGTTTGGGAGCCACAGCGTCATGTCCCACACAGGGATGCGGGATTCGGCATTGTCAGGGTCGCTGTGCTGTGTCTCAATCGACAAACTGACCGTGATTCCCGCCGGAGGAATCTCGATGCCGCCGACTTCGACGATCAAGGTGCGTTCATCAGCCGGGGTCAACATCCCATTGCGGTACAGCACCAGGTGCGGAATCTGGGACGTCTGGGGTGGAACCCCGTCAACCGTCTGACCGTTCTGCGTGGTGAAGGCGATCGTCGCATTTGAGGCCGAGCGCAAGGTGATGCCTGTCTGGGCTTCCAATGCATCAGCGGATGCTATCAAGGAAGGGGTACAGCCAAGAAGGAGAGGGATCACGGCCAATCCTAATGCACCTAACCACACCTTGTTCATTGCTATGCTCCTTTCGATCTATAGGCAGCATAGCAATCGGATGTCCCAACGACGTTGCGGTGGTCGTCACAAAAAACGTCACAAAATTATTGCGTTTTCCCGCAATGTAGGGTACACTCTAGTTAACGCATCGATCCCGCAACCTAGCCCAACAAGTGTTGTTTTCGTACGAAAGGGGAACCTCATGGCCCGTTTGGCGTTGTACTTCCTGAGATCCCCGCGCGTCGTGTTGGATGGTCAGGACATCCACCTTGGGCGGCGTAAAGCAGTCGCGCTGCTCGCCTACCTGGCGGTGACGAAACGCACACACACCCGCGAGGCTTTGGCGACACTGTTCTGGCCCGAATACGACGCATCTTCCGCGCTGGGTTACCTTCGCCGGATCCTTTCAGAGCTGACCAAAAGCCTGGGAGCGCGATGGTTGACCGTTGATCGCGAAACCGCAGCGTTGAACCCGGAAGAGGTGTGGCTGGACGTGGACACCTTCCACCAACACCTGGCGGCCTGTGAAACCCCCGACCATCCGGCGGAAGAAGTGCGCGCGGAGTGTGTGCAACACCTGGAAGAAGCCGTGGCGCTGTATCAAGATGGCTTCCTGGCCGGCTTCAATTTGCGCGACAGCGTCGCCTTTGACGAATGGCAGTTCTTCCAGACTGAGGCGCTGCGGGATGCGATGATGGTCGCCCTGGCGCAGTTGGTGCGCTGGTACGAAGGCCTGGGGACAAGCGCGTTTGAGCAAGCCATTGCCTATGCCCGGCGCTGGCTGGCTCTCGATCCCCTGCACGAAACCGCGCACCGCCACCTGATGGTCCTCTACGCCCAGGCCGGGCAGCGGAGCGCGGCGCTGCGTCAATACCAGGAGTGTGTGAAGGTATTGAAAGAGGAGCTGGGCGCCTCGCCTTCAGCGGAAACGACTGAGCTATACGAGGCCATCCGCGCCCAGCAGATCAAGCCGCGTGCAGAAGCGGACGCCATCCCGATCAGCATCGTGCCCGGCGCTCCTGAACAGCCAGCGGAAGCGTTACGCCCGGTAGCCCAGCCCGAAATTCAAGTCCCGGCAACCGATGTGCCTGCCCCCCTCGAAAGCGAACGCCGGATGGCCACCGTCCTCGTCGCCAGGATCAAAGGGGCAGCCGCGCTAGCCGAACAATGGGATGTCGAAACCTGGATGGAGCTGATGGATCGCATATTCCAGAGCCTGAGCCACGAAGTGCAACGTTACGGCGGCAAGATTGATCAGTATCGTCAGGGTAGCCTGGTGGCGCTGTTTGGCGTGCCCACCGCCCACGAAGACGATCCGGAGCGCGCCGTCCTGGCTGCCCTGGCCATGCAGCAGGCGCTGCGCCAGATCAGTGACCTGCCTGAAACGCTGGCCCTTCAAGTCGGCATAGACACCGGAGAAGTGGTCGCCCTCGCCAACGAGGGTCTTCTCGCTGGCGATAGGGGCTTTTCCCACGAAGGCACGGTGCGGGGTCTGCCCCTCACGCTGGCCGCGCGGCTGGCGGAAGCCACCGCTCCCGGAACCGTTCTGGTTGCCGAAGCTACCTACCGCCGGGGCGCAGCGCTGTTTGACTGGCAGGCATTGGGCCGGCTCCAGGTGCAGGGCGTGCGTGAGCCGTTGGCCCTGTTCCGTGCCCTGTCCCACAAAGACCTGCCAACGAAGGGGCGCGGCATCGAAGGGCTGGAATCTCCGCTGGTGGGCCGCGATGCGGAGTTCAACGCCCTACAACAAGCCGTCGAAAACGTGCGCGCCGGCCTGGGCGGCATCGTCACCGTGGTGGGCGAAGCGGGCATCGGCAAGTCGCGGTTGGTGGCGGAGCTGCGCAAAGCAGCGAATCAAGAATCAAGAATCGAGAATCAAGAATCCAACTTCCAGCAACCGGCTTCCACCAGCCAAAATCCAAAATCTAAAATCCAGAATCCGCAATGGATCGAGGGCCGCTGCCTATCCTACGCTACAAACGTCGCCTACCAGGTGTGGCTCGATATGCTACGCGCATGGTTGGACACAGTACAAGATGCGACCCCAGATGCCGTGCGCGCCACGTTGCGCGCGCGAGTGGCCCGGGTTTGCCCGGATATCGTTGATGAGGTGTACCCGTTCATGGTCCGGTTGCTGTCGCTGCCGGCGGATGCCGAAACGACCGCGCGGTTGCGGGGCGTCGAGGCCGAGGGGCTCCAATTCCTCACCTTTCGTGCCGTCGAAACACTGATCGAGAGTGCCACCCAACAGCAGCCTCTGATCCTCGTGTGCGAGGACCTGCACTGGGGCGATCCTACCTCGCTAGCACTGCTGGAAGCCCTGTTGCCTCTAACTGACCGTGTGCCTCTGCTGCTGCTGTGCGTGATGCGCCCGGTGACAGAACACGGCTGCTGGCACATCAAGGAACGCGCCAGTCGGGACTATCGCCACCGGCACACCGACCTGTGGCTGGAACCGCTATCCGCCGATCAAAGCAGCACCTTGGTCGGCAACTTACTCCACATTGAAGACTTATCGCCAAAGTTACGTGACCGCATCCTCGAACATGCGGAGGGCAATCCCTTCTTCCTGGAGGAAATCCTGCGATCACTCATCGAGGATGAGGCGCTGGTCTATAATGATACGACGGGTCATTGGGCCACGACGCGCGAGATCGACACCCTTGCCATCCCCGACACACTGCACGGTGTGCTGAGTGCGCGCATCGACCGGCTGCCGATCCCGGCCAAACGTGTGCTGCAACGGGCCGCCGTTATCGGTCGCGCTTTTTCGCTGCGCGTGCTTGAGGCGATTGCTCCCCCTCCCCTAACCCCTGCCCCAGAGGGAGAGGGGAATCAGACCCTCGAATCTCAGCTTGTCGTGCTGCAACGCGCGCAGTTGATCCGCGAACGCGCGCGCCTGCCGGAACGCGAATATATCTTCAAGCACGTCCTGACCCAGGAAGCAGCCTACAGCGGGCTGCTTAAGCGCGAGCGACGCGCTGTTCACCGGCAAGTGGCCGAGACACTGGAACGGCTGTACCCCGAGCGGGTTGAGGATCAGTTGGGCCTGCTGGCTCACCACTGGGAACAGGCCGGGGATGCTGAACGAGCGATCCCCTACCTGCGGCAAGCCGGGGAACAGGCGGCGGCGCGCTACGCCAATGCCGAAGCCGTTGCCTACTTCAGCCGTGCGTTGGATCTGTTGCCAGTGGATTGTTTGGAAAAGCGCCTGGCCCTCTTGCTGGCGCGCGAGGACATCCACCATCTCCAAGGCGCACGGGACGCACAACAGCAAGACCTGCTCGATCTGCAAGACGTGGTCGCGGCGCTGGATGACGAGAGTGCCCAGGTCATCGTGATCCTGCACCACGCACGCTATGCCTTGCGAACTGGGACTGGGACCGATTCGCTGTGGTCCCTGATGCGGGAGACCTTACCGGTGATTGAAAGGCTCCCAGATGTGGAGGATAGAGCGCGGAGTTACCTGTTATCAGGCCGCCTCTTGGGCTATCCAACAACAGAAGGGCGGGAACAACTGGAAAAGGCAGTTCAGTTGGCCCGCGCGGCGAAGCTCAAGGACATCGAAGCGGAAAGCTTGCGCGAATTGGGGCTTACGCTCTTTGTGCAGAAAGCCCCTGAGCAGGCCAGCCTCTGCCTGCAACGTGGCTTGCAACTCAGCCGCGAGATCGGAAATCGCAAGTTGGAGGGAATGATCTACGGTATTCAGACCATTATCCTGACTGAGGCTGGCAACGATGATGCGGAAGCCCAGCGTTATGCGGAATTGGCCATCCGCCTAAACCGCGAGGTCGGCTTCCGCTCGGATGAGGGCCACGCAATTCAACGACTGGCGGAAGTCCACTACCACCAGGGTGCATATGCTGCCGTACTGCATTACGCCCGGCAAGCACTGACCTGTGCCTATGAGACCCAATCTCTAGATCTGGAATTCTATATGTTACGGAATGTAAGTCGAGTTTTTGGGGACCTGGGACAGTATGCGGAGGCCATTGCTTACTACGAAAGCGTGCTGCACGATGTCCGTGAAACACATACTCCGATGTGGTTAGTCGCTTTATGCTTTGTAGGTTTATATGCGCATTATTCAGGAGATGACGCGCGGGCGAAGGTGTGTGGCGAAGAGGTATTACGCATCAGCCAGGCGATGGGCGAGGAGGCCGCAGAGGCCTGGGGGATAATAGGACACTCGCTGACGGGGCTTGGACAGTTGGATGAGGCCGTCGCTGCCTACAGGCGCGCCTTGGAAGGTACGCAGGGGGGCCTGGAGCGGGATAGGTTATTGATTCGGGCCGGCCTGATTCGCATCGCGCTTCTCAAGGGGGATACAAAGGGCCTACAAGAGGCCCTGCTCCAAGTCGAGGAAATTCTGCGCTACTGGGACGCGCATCCGGCATTGCGCGATGTCGCCTTTGAGCGCTTTGAGACCTGCTGGACGTGCTACCGCCTGCTACAGGCGCTACAAGACCCGCGCGCCCCGGAGGTGCTGGACAGGACGTATGCGCTCGTGCATACGCAGGCGACCAAACTCCAAGACCCGGAGCACCGCCGCATGTTCATGGAGAACGTGGCCGTCCACCGGGACATTGTCGCTGAATGGGAACGTCTGCACCCAAGCGCATAGCCCGGATCGAGGCAGAGCCGTCCCTCCCATACTCCTATACCCACATACCCACACCCCCAAAGTGTCGAATTGTCAAGCGACAATTAGAAATTAACATTAACGACAATTAGAAATACCCATGCCGTAGGGCTAGACCTCGGCGACCTGGGGCACGGGATCCGCAGCCAGGACAATACCATT